>Ga0364886_10203_pt2 | contig 34740 bp, 35 predicted proteins | sample ExccelJu500001D3_4_FD_206926 | JGI IMG/M metagenome (GOLD analysis project Ga0364886, IMG submission 206926) | Enriched cells from Trout Bog Lake Hypolimnion, Wisconsin, USA - BchlTB.July23.5000.01.D3 | ecosystem: Environmental > Aquatic > Freshwater > Lake > Hypolimnion/Profundal zone | place... | reverse complement strand
GCTATCAACGAATGTGAAACGGGAACCTCAGATCTAGTGGACCAAAATGTATGTGCATCGAGCCCAAGCCAAGCATCGAAAGAATTGCGGCAATGGCAAAAGTCCAGCCGACGACGGTCATGACCGAATGTAGAAATTTCATGGGGATTCAATTTCCTTTGCGCAATTGCGAATGAAACTTCGCCCAGTAAATTCCGCATCGCCATTTGCCAGGAGAAATATCAACGCCGCCACCAGTTGGCCGATCGGCCTGGAAACTACCGGTGCAGAAACGGTAGTGCAACGAAACTGTGAGTGATGGTTCATTGAAAGAGTTGCGGCAAAATGAGCCATTGAGGGCCGGGGATATGACATTGCAATCGGAATCAAAAATTTGGTCGACCAGTTGATCTTAACGAATTGCGGGTACTCAAAATCACGAGCATGCCACGTGTTTTCACTTGTCCGAATAAGGGGTGCGATCAAGCGCAAATTCTCGTGACGGGAGAACCAGTCTTCGCATCTTCAGGCTCAGGCAATGGCCATCTATGCAAGCCCAGATCCCTGGCGCGGCACGCGTTGTGTTCCAAGCGTATGGCTGCGGTTTTCAAGGCTGCTGACATGTAACATGGGTTCCATTTAAGCCGGTACGTGAGTACCTTGCAGATGCTCTGTTGCACTAGACTACTGCCTTCGTTGGGAAGGCTTGCCGCCTGTTTGATCAAGAAAATTGAAAGACCATGTTTCGTACTCTGCTTAAATCCAAAATTCACCGCGTCGCCGTCACCCACTGTGAGCTGCATTACGAGGGCTCATGCGCCATCGACGAGAACCTGCTGGATGCTGCCAACATTTGTGAAAACGAACAGATCCACATCTGGAACATCAACAATGGCGAGCGCTTCGTCACCTACGCCATCAAAGGCGAAAGGGGATCCGGCATGATTTCGGTGAACGGTTCTGCGGCACGCCGCGCGGCCGTAGGCGATCTGATTATCATTGCAGCTTTTTCCCAAGTGCATGACGACAAGGTGGTCGACCATGTGCCGCAACTGGTTTTTGTGGATGATAAAAATCAACAGACTGAGTTGCGCCACAAGGTGCCAACTCAACAGCTGTGACGCCGCAGTCGTTCATCACTATAGTTCATCGCTATTTCGCCTGTGACAGAGTGACGGCCACAGTAACTTGCTGCCTATGAATGCGCACAAATGGCTGTTTGCTCCGCGATTCCGACGTAATGCCTTTGGTTGGAAATCCGATCTACCGATTCGGCGGATCAAGGAGGCGCTGACTGAAATTCGCCAGATAGCGCGCAAGGAGCCGATACTGGCGGCGGAAGGTGCAGTTGCGTTCCTGGAAAAGCTATCGCCGTCCCTGGCGAATGTCGACAGCTCTTCCGGTGCGCTTGGCTCTGCCGTGAACCGCGCCATCGAGGTACTTGCTCCGATCATTGCAAAACCAGATGCTGGTCAGTCTGTTAGACAGCTTTGGCTGGAACGTCTGTGGGAGGCGATTCAGGATGACCAGATGCCTTACATTGAGCATCTGGGTGACTTCTGGGGTGAGCTTTGCGTGAGCAAGGAAATTGCATCTGCATGGGCTGACCGATTCCTGCCGATTGTTCAAAGAATTTGGAGTCCGCAGGAGCCTGGACATGGCTACTTCAGTGGGACGACAGCATGCCTGTCAGCCATGTATGTAGCTGGTAGACATGAAGAGTTGCTCGCGCTCCTCGAGACCGCACGACACAAGCATTGGCATGATCGACGTTGGGGTGTGAAGGCGCTTATGGTTCTGGGCCGGAAAGCGCAAGCCCTTAGCTATGCAGAGGAAATGCGTGGTGGCAATCACCCAGAAGGTGAAATCGCCCTGGTATGTGAAGCAATTCTTCTCTCGTCCGGCTTGTCCGATGTGGCATACCAACGTTATGCCATCGAAGCCAATCAAAGTACCACGAACCTTGCAACATTTCGCGCGATTGCCAAAAAGTACCCGGGCAAGGCTGCTGTTGACATACTGGATGACTTGGTGAAAAGCCAGCCTGGAAGTGAGGGGAAGTGGTTTGCAGCCGCCAAGGATGCGGGCATGTTTGATGAAGCACTGGAGCTTGCACGTTGCAGTCCAACCGACCCGCGTACCCTGTCCAGGGCATCGAGAGACTTTGCAATCGAACGTCCAATTTTCGCGCTGAATGCGGGTCTATTTGCGCTTCACTGGATATCCGTCGGACACGGCTATGACATCACTGGTGTGGATGTTCTGGATGCCTACGATGCAGTGATGCAGTCAGCGAACGCTGCTGGCATGGACATGCAAGGTGTGAAGAGCCATATTCGCAAGATGATCGATGCCAGTCCCATATATGGAAAATTGTTGCACCAAACATTGGCGCGACAGTTGGCGATTTAGTCGAGCGCGGATCGCGTGATGCAGATCAGTTGCAGCGTGCGAGCTCCTGTCTCTGATCCGGCGCACTGAGCCATCCAGTCCAATGGGCCGCCTTACCTTTCAGGAACTGGTCAAGGGAGCTTTGGTGGCCCCCTCACTGATTATGAAAGGTGCTTGCCTGCCAGGCCGGTAAGTTCAAACATCGTCACTTCGGGCTTTCCCAGTATGGCTAACAGTTTTGCATCGCAAAGGATGTTTCGCTTGTTGGCCGGGTTTTGCAGGTTGTGAGCCTCGATGTACTCCCATAGCTTCTTGATGACCTCTGTGCGGGGCAGTGGTGCAGCGCCCACGACGGCGTCCATCCCATTGGTCGGCGTCAACAAGCTAGACGAAAAGCACTGGCCATTCGTTCCTGTTCACGCGCTCGCACTTGGAGGTTGTTTGCAATTTTTGGCCACTGTTTCACAACGGCTTTGCTTCGCTCAATGGTCTCATTCGCGCCGGCCTTCGATAAGCGGAAGTAGGGCGCTACTGAACGGACCAACTCAAGGTCCAGTGCGTTGTCAGCATCGCTCACGTTTAACTTCAGGCCATGTGATTCAGGCACAGGGTTCATGTCGTATGCGTCGGACAAACGCCACCCCTTTCCAGGCACTAGGATGAACCCGTGGTTGCGCAGGTGATCGTCGGTGTTGGAGACGAGTACATTGAATACGATGCGGGACCAAAGTTCTCGCAGATCGGCTTCCGTTTGCGCACCGTGGTTGATTAAAACTCGGGCAATTTCCAGGTAGCTTGCGCCCGTTGAGGCGTCATCACCGTCCTGGTGGCCCGTGAGAGTCATTGCCGATGCGAAGTGCAGCCGTCCCTGCGAAGTTCGATCGAAGCGCTTCACGAGGAATGTGTGATGCGGGCTTGCGAACTTGCGCGCCAGGCTTTCAGGGACCGCAAGGCCACAGCTTTTGGCCAGAGTTTGCACAACCAGTTCCCATGCGCCCACATCGTGCTCGTCACGAATGCTTGGAAATTTTGCGATCCACAGGTGGCCGTTCGGGTCGACCACGCTGGCTTTGGGGCGTGCACCACCCAGCGAACCACCAGGGGCGATCAACATGCGAAGCCAGTCGTCACCTGCCACCGACGTGTTGTCCTCGTCATGCTCCAGAGCCAGACTGGCGGCTTCCAACTCGCGAAGTTGGACGAATGGAGGCGCCGCTGTGCCGTGTTGATTGTCCAGAAACTCGCCGGTGTCATTGAGTCGCAAACGCAGGGCGCCGGAACGGTAAGCGTCATGCACGCCCAGTAAGTAGTCGGACTCGTACAGCCTCACCGACTTGTCGATTTGTCCGGTGCGCTGAGCACGCTCCAAACGGCGGCGCATAAGCAGCCGCCCCCATCGATCCGGACTGGAGTCGCTGAAGACGCCAAAAGTTTCGTGATCTTGCGGAGGATGCTGCCGACCCTCATAAAGGCTTAGTCGCGGATCAATCTGAAGGTTCGCAACGGCAGGGTGCGCCAGCGCTGACGAATCAAACTCAAATTCGAATATTTCGCGGCCAGTGCCGCGACTAACGTGCAACCGCCCTAGGCGCAAAGGCTCTTTGAGTCCAACCCAGTCTGCGTAAACGGCAATGATGGTAGCCATGCGCTTAGCCTCGCGGTTTCTTCAAGGCGGTTCCTGAGTCAATCAAACCTGAGAGTGCATCGGAGCTTGAAAAGCCGCTCTTCTTGATCCAATCCTGAGATTCCTCAGTTTGCGGACGCTGCGAAGTTATTGCCATGTGGGGGGGGGGGGAGCCTGGTGTTCCAATGATTCAAGCATATGGTCAGATGAAACAGCAGCAAGCGCAGTGCGCACCAGTGTCTCGGGCAGTGCCTCAATCAATCTATATATCTTCTCGCTTGGCATGGAGCCCAGCAACTGGCGCATTTTTTCTGGAGATGAGTTCTTTGTCAGTGGCTGCAGTTCAGCCGCTGTGACCGCCAATGCGTTCGGCAGATTGCTGGTTGCCGGTGTCGCGAGCGCGGACACCTGCGATGGCTTTTTCAACTTGGTGCGCCCGGGTAGCAGTGAATCCTGGAGTTCGCGACCATAGGGATCGGATTTTCCGAGCAGGTTTAGATCCTGCTCAATGCCTAGTACCTGCATCACTGACAGGTAAGCACCCATGGTCACCCCTGCGCCCCCTCGCTCCAAGCTACGCAGTGTCATTGCTGCCATCCCAGCTCGTTCGGCTACTTGTTTTGCAGACAGGCGTCGACGCAACCGAGCTATGTGCAGGCGCTCACCGAACTGACGCAGGAGCTCATCGGTCGATGGAAGTAGAGGGGCAGTCTTTTTTGCCATGATGCCAATATTTTAGCAATTTCTACGTAAAAAAGCTGAAATATTGCGCATGACACCGAGATGACCTTGGACTTCTTTGAAGCAAGAGGCATTATTTTGTGTAAATTAACAAAATAGAAGCAAAATAATTACTTTAATGCGGTGAACTCACTGTCACTGTTGACAGTCTCAATCGGAATATTTGCCGCCGCACGCTTCGGTTTTACTTGATGGCAATAGGGGCAACTGCTGAAATGTCATTTGACTGCCAGTAAACGATTCCAGCTACGTCAAGTGGTTGCTCTGCCAGTCATATATTCGCCACCGTCTTTCCAGTAGGGGCCGGGTCAGTATCCGCTCTCCAATCTTGCAATACATTCAATATGCCAGTCAGTGACTCACTGTGTGCGCAGTTGAACAAAGAAGACTACAGGCCATGCAGCCGCTTTTGAGCTACCAAACTGCATGAAGGCCGTTTTCAAAGTACCGCTACTTGCTAAGGCCAACCCAATAGCATGGTGAAGAAGCCAAGTATTCGATTTCCTGCCAGATTTGAACAGTCTACGAACATCTAAAGGAATATAGCTGTCAATTGACTGCACCAACATTCATGAAAGTGTCTCGAATTGGCAACGGTGCGATCAAGTTAAGTAGAAATTTAAGCCGAGTAATCTTGGGATGAGTGTCATTTTAACAAGCTTATTAAAGCAAAAAAAGTTCAAATTTATGCAAATTGGGTAAAAGTCATTCGGGTATCTCTACAAAATATGCCAAATGGGTAAAAAGGCCTACTTGCGCAACAAAACCTGAAAGATTCAAAGGTTGAGCAACGACCGGAATAAAAAGAGAAAACACCTAGATAGTTGTGCAACGAACTTTTCATTGATTTAATTGAAGATTCAGCAATAGGTATTCTCCAAGGGTAAAAATGAAATCTTCAAATACGAGGCTGGCAAAAGCAACATCATGTTTGCCACTATCGATAGTCTGCACACAGCATCAAAATATTGACATGGGAAATGGTCAATACTCGAATGGTGATAAGTAAAAGAAATACCATGACCATGCAAGAAAAAGACAAGCAGCGTGCTGGAATTGTTGCAAGAAATAAAGAAGAAACTGAATGCATCCAACTACTCAAGGAAGGTCATGCACATTTGAATACCGTCCTAAACCTTCGCACTAATCTTGTGATTGAACGTAAGGTCAACTGGGGTAATGATACATTTTACGCTGGATTTTATCGCGAAGAAGATAGTTTGATAGTAATCAATTTCAGGAGACTGATGGGGCACACACTACACACAGTACTCGAAGTTTTAGGGCACGAAATTAGGCATGCTGTGCAATACCAGCAAGGGTGGCTTCCAAAGTCAAATAAGTGGCGCTTTGTGGGCCAAAGAGATGGGGAAAGGATTGAAAGTCACGAATGGAAAGGCCAAAAAATATCCAAAGTTAAATATTGGCATGCACCCTGGGAAATTGATGCTCGACAGTTCCAAGGTGAATATGCAAAAATGATAATTGAAGCAGGAGTAATTACATCAGAACAAGCGAAAATAAAACTCTTGGGTGAAAGACATGTGGAGATTCTGCGTGAAGCGACTAAAAAGAAGATACTAGATAGTAATCCCGGAAGAGAAATTAACTGGTTTGTCGTGTATTTGGAGAGTTGGGATGAAAATAGCGCAAGGTGTAAAGAATTATTTATAGAGCTCAGCAAAAAAATGAACAGATATGGATTTATTTGGAATGGAAAAAAATTTGTTGGAAAAGTTAGTGAAGAAATGGAAAGTCGAGCTGTTGCACAATTAAAAGCATTTAACAGGAAAAAGGCAAGAAAAAAAGATGGAGCCGGTGTATCTTGGCTGGCCTTGGATCAACTGAACAAAAAATTCAGTGAGTGGTCGAAGGAAGCAATAGCATATGCATTCAAAAATCACGAGGAATTGATGAAAGTTCAATGCATTAAGTGGAATTTTCGTGAATTAGATCTGGATGATTTTGTATGTTAGGGAACTTCTGCATAACTCCTCCGCCTGTGTGTTTGCAGTAAGCCCGGCCTGAGAAAATATTCCCCATGAAACAAGCCAGCCTGAAGCTCAATCTGAACGTCAAAAGACGCGCAAGCAAGTGTTCCTGGATCAGATGGAACAGGTTGTGCCATGGGCGGCGTTGGTCGAACTCATTGCGCCGTATTACCCGCAAGGCAAGACCGGGCGGCCACCGTTTTCTCTGCAAACCATGCTGCGGGTCCACTTCATGCAGCAGTGGTTTACGCTGTCCGATCCAGCCATGGAAGAGGCCTTCTTTGACACGCCTCTGTACCGTGAGTTTGCGCAGCTTGAAGAGTTTGGCCGCATGCCGGATGAGAGCACCATTCTGCGTTTTCGCCACCGGCTGGAGAAGCACAAGTTGGCCGAGCAAATCCTTGGCGTGGTGAATGAAATTCTGATTCAGCGCGGACTGCTGCTCAAGACCGGCACCGTGGTGGATGCCACCTTGATTGCTGCACCCTCGTCGACCAAAAACAAGGACCATAAGCGCGATCCGGAAATGCATTCGAGCAAGAAGGGCCAACAGATGTACTTTGGAATGAAAGCCCACATTGGCGCGGACGCTGAGTCGGGCTTGGTGCACACGGTTCGTGGCACCTCGGGCAACGTGCATGACGTGGTTGAGGGCAACAGTATGTTGCATGGCGAAGAGACGCATGCGTTCGGAGATGCTGGATACCAAGGCATTGCAAAACGCCCTGATGCCAAGGCCGACGTTACTTGGCATGTGGCCATGCGACCGGGCAAGCGAAAGGCATTGAATAAAGACAATGCAGTGGATGCATTGATCGACAAGATCGAGAAGATCAAGGCTGGTATTCGGGCCAAAGTGGAGCATCCGTTTCGGGTGATCAAGCGCCAGTTCGGATATGTGAAAGTGCGCTACAGCGGCTTGAAGAAGAACACCGCCTGCTGGCGCCGACGTCAGTTTGACCCAGGCTGCCGATTTCCACTGACCCACCCCATGAGTCGTGGAATCCGTATGGAGTAACGCTCTGGAGCGCTTTGCCCTGGGGCAGTCAAAGTCGGCAGCCCGGGTCAAAAGGTGGCCGGCCGCAACACTTCCGACTCTAAACGCACGCAAACCCCTTGAACTGCCGTTGCGGGCTGGAAACGTGAGGCCTTTATCGAACTTGGCCTGCAGGCTGAAGGACTAAACCACTTAGAATTTAGAATTTGCACTTGGCACAGGGAGTACACTGCCACTCGGCACCTATGGTCAAACAGTGGCCATAGGGCCTGTTTGGAGATAACGGACATGGAAGAGTGCCATATCAGCGATCGGCAACGCCCGAGCCAACATGTGTAGCCAGTCTGTCGAGGTAACGGTTGACAGCTCTGGCGCCACACCCCATTAACTGTCATTGGCAACCCGTTTCTTTGGACAGTGTCCTACTTAAACACCTGTACCAAATTCCGGGCCCACTTCGCGCTGCAAGTATCGGCCCATGCCGTTTAACCGGCTTCCCTAAAAATTAAAATTGAACTGCTTTGCTGCCAAATGAAGATCGTCCATCGCAGGTCGATTCAGCTTGATTTCCTGTAAGCGCAACACGGTGCGCCTTGCGTGCTTCGGATGAGTTGCACACGTGGCATCCGTGGCAACCATAAAAGACATGTCACGGTAATAGAGAAAACGCAAATCATCGAGTTGAATGGACTGGTTGTCGAAGTGCATTTCCAGATCAGACAGGTGATGACCTAGCGAGTCTTCAGAGTACTTGTCTTGAAATGCGACAATTTCTACTTTTACAATACCGGTCTTAGAGTTCAAATCGGTGATCTTGCATGTAATAGAAACCTTTTTCTTTGCAGGCAAAGCCTCAGGCATCAAAGTAGTCAAAGCAGGCAAAGGACCGTCGCTCGAAACCCAAGACGGATTATGTGGATTCGCGTCGAACAGCAAATCAAGAGTCAGGTCATGATTTTTGCTTTTAGCTAGGAGTTTTGCAAAATCGTCGTAAGAGAAAACTGTTTCATTTTCCTTATGCTTTTCTACGACGCTGAGGATTTCATCGGCAACCTTATGCGCGTTTACGGCGATTCCAACTTCAGTGGCAACCAATTTTTTGGGATTGGGAGTCGGTGCTGTGAAAAGCTCACCTAGCACCGGCATCTGCCTGATGAGGGTGAGGACCATTTTCTCCAGATCGCCCTTGTCAAACGTTACGGTAGTGAGATCCGCGGGGTGAACTTGACTAGGGCGAAGATGCTGAGCAGCATGCAGTAATGCCCGAATTCCATCCAGAAAAGGAACGGTATCGGCTTCTTGCTGAAGGTCGCCGTCATCCTTAATAATTCCCCAAATTTTAGGGCAGCAGGAAAAAGTCTTGTATCCATCGCCCTTGCGAATGAGTGTGTTCAGAGTTTCGTTATCAATGATCATTTGAGATCTCCTTAAAGTGTCTAAGTAGTTGATGGGCAGCAATAGCACTGCGCATTACCCCGGTAAAACGAGGTCTACTAACACCATTCAGGGGATCTTTGGGATCAATAATTGAAATGCGAGGACGTCCGCCAAGCCGAGAATCGGACGGACCGACGAACAGCCGTGTGTGACTGTTCTGGATGCGGGCGATTGAGTCTGCCGTGAGTTGACTAGCTCCGACCTGAATCAACATTCCGAAATCAGGAATAAGGCAATTGATGTATTTTAATAATGCTTTGATGAGAACATCGAGCGCTGGCAGCCTCTGGTTATAAGTGCGGCGTGGATCCAGTGCATCGGCAAGGCTGCGCAAGTCTGCTGCATTGCTTTTATCAAGTTTGTTGAGGATCCTTTGCCCCATGGGGGACTTTACTGTGTCAGCCATGGACTTGCGTCCACGCGGCGAAGGGGGTGATTGATGTCCCTTGATTAGTGCTTCGGTATCGATTTCCGCAATGTGCCCCTCCATCTTCAGAGCATTGGCAGAGTCAATGGGGAAGCGCAGGCTAGCTGCCTCTTCATTAAGTCCAATAATGCGGCTTGCCGCATATTGGAAGAGATCAAGACGCGTTGCAAACCGATTGTCTTTCTTGTCCGAATTTGTATGGCGAATGGTTGAGCTCAAAAGCGGTTCTTGAAAGGATTTCAACTTCAGCTTCTTAATATATTTCTTGGCTAACCAAAGAGATGGATTAAATGCTTTTCCGGCACGTGTTTGTGCTCTGTAAAAAGCATTTTCATATTCTTTGGCGGGTCGAAAAGCTGGCATTTTCTGATGCTCCGTTTTCATCAAGGAAGCGCGGCAATAAATTGACATAAGTAAGTCCCAAATAGATAAATAGTATTTAATGAAAGTGACAGAGTGTCCATGCCCAATCTTGAGCAGGACCGTTATGAGATGAGTGAATCCAGAACGGTCAAGCGCGTTAACAAAATCGTAGCAATCGGAAGCAGTAGCCTCACCGTTGAGCATTCGTCTGCAAATATCTTCCCAGCCCGGGAAAAGAAATTCAAATGTAGAAACTTGCCGTGTTAAATGGGCGCGAGCATCATCACAGTGTGTCACTTGAGAAAGGGCTCGTGAAAAGGCCTTTTCCAGTTGCACCACGAAAGACCAGTCATCAGGTTGATCAAACAAAAATAGATATTTCGATCCTGGAAAGGCACTTTGCACAGCGGTAGAAATGCTCTGAAATTCATCCACAAGCGCTTCTATTTGGCCCAATAGACGTCTAGCATGCTCACTTTTCAGTCCTGAGAACTTATCAAGGGCGATTACAAATCTCTTGAATTCGTCTATGCAATCAAGAGGGATTGAGCCAAATTCTGTGGCCCGACCGGCGATATGCCAATGCAGCTTTGAGTAAAAATCGGCTAGACGTGATTCCATCTTGAATTTCTGAAAATGATGTCTCATCAAAGCATCAACACGCTGCTGATCGGTTTTCAATAACAATGTCGAAGTTGCAGATCGCCTCATTCCGTCTCCCGACGGTTCCAATGCGTCAAATAGATCCAATGGTATGGAATATCCTTCTTCCATAAGGCGCTTTACAAATCGTTTGGCTGCAGTGACTCTATTTGCAAATGCTAGTAGGCGCGCTTCCTTTGTTTTTCCACGAGAGGTTGTTTTAAGGTAATGGAGCCATTCGTACCATTCCTCATCCCAAAGGCGCATGTCATCTGTGGCGCGCAGAATTAGAAGTGCGGGTTTAATTCCCGTGGTATATGTACCCATGCTGGATGTCGCAAGCCTGTCGCCTAGTGACCCTTTCCAGCGTTGTGCCTCTCGGGTAATCCACAATTTATATGTTGCAGCTGGGAAATGTTGGGAAACGTTGATTTCTTTGAAATCTTCTAATATGCCATTTGAGCGATCCCAATCAGTTGCCTCGGAATTAATATGATTTGTAGTATTCGAGGTTGTCGTTTGTTCATTTCCTTCTTCATCTTTCTCAATTACTCGAGGCGCATATTTTTTGACAATGTCAATTGCTTCTTGCAAAGGAGTTTCCTTCGGCCTGAAATTGCCTGATCCACGCGGTTTGGGAGGAGCAAATACAAGTACTTCGTTTGTGTCAATGGCGCTCGCTGACGTATTTGCTAATCGTAGGAGCGATTGCCTATCCGCCGTGGGGGATGTCAACCGTGGAGACGACGCAGTAAGTAGGAATGGAGGCAGATTAAATCGCAACCATTGATCAGTAAGTCTGCACAGAGCCTCAAGGGCTGCCTGCGGATTCGCCGGCCACTTTATGGTCGGTAGTGATGACATCAGCCATATGCGCAGCTCAGCGCAAGCGCTTTCCCATATAGATGCGAGTTCCACCTTGAGATTCACTCGAACTCCTACAAGGGCCTCTATGGTTGGTGTTTCCAGAACCCGCTTGATTTCAGCACTGCAATTTGGTCGGCTCCAAATTGCCAATGCACACCCCTTTGTAACCTCTTCAAAGGCATTCTTTGAATGCCAGACCGTGCTAATGTCTGGCCAGAGAATCCAATTGATGACTACTAAATTTAGAAGCAAATTCGCGCCTGTCGAGCTTGGTCCCTCCTTGGATAGACAAGCCATGCGAAGGTAATCAACGATTCGAATTGACAGAAAACTTGAGTGATCAAACGCTGGACCAAGAACATTGGCGCGCGACTGACTGTGTCGAAGGCCAGTTGAACTCAAAGCAGGTAGTTGCCCGGAGAGTTCTTGCATGGCAATGGCATGCGTTACTTGCCTATTCTTGTACTTCTCGGGGATCGGTTTGAACATTTTTTCCAATGTCTGTTCCAGTTCTTCGAGTGCATTTGCAGGCGCTATAAATAGGCCATCGCCAAACGGTTCCGCTTGCCCCCTGTAGTGACCGCTAAGGATCTTTGTGAGCCATGGATTAATGTCTTTGAGCACAAACTCTGATATCAAAGTGTGCCGCCCGAAATTCAGGTGCCCGTTGAAATGCTTGCTTGAGATGATGTGAAGAATTCCACGATTAATGCTTTCTCGTGCAATTAGCTTTACCTGACCGTTGGACACCAACCGTGGCCTGCAGAATAGGATCCGATGTGTAGATGTGTCATCAAAAGCCCTGCGACCATTTCTGCCAAGTGCTACCCCAAAGTATTTCATCTTTGCCGAGAAGAGTTGTATGGCGATTAGTTGACTTTCTACTACTGCCGCCAGGGTTGAATGCAGTGGTATTGCGCGACATTTTGTTAGTTCATCAATATCCTTGTCCCGTAGCAAACATAGTTTTGGATGAGCACGTGCAGATCCATGTGTGATTCTCTCAAGGTGGTTCGCTCTTGATCCGTTGAGCGCTACGTACGCAAGGCAGTTGTGATGAGCAATCGCGTCAAATATACTGACGCAATCTTCAGCACTTGTGGCATTTGCGAGTTCGTACAAGTATGCGTCTCGTTCGCTGAGAAGTTGTATCAGTCCAGATATGTACTTGTCAAAATCGATCGCACGCTTGGAACCTATGAACCTCTGTGAATCCATTTCAACGGGTTGCCCTAGCGACAATGCTTCATACACTGACTTGTTGAGGGTGTGCAAAAATTCCGTGGATACGCGCACGTAATGGATCATGCCAATCGCGCATTCGTCGAAATTGAGGCCACAAAATGCCGCAGCAATGTCGGTGTGAGACGTTCTGTACACATAACCAATGCTTCGCGCCCAGCGACCATCAAGAATTCGGTGACCACCCAATGGACCCAAGCTTCTCAGGAATTCGCGATACTGATCTATGAATTCGAGTGCCTGTGCGTCCTTTGGCGATCCTGTCATTAGTTCGCGCAAAGATGACGCATCTGGATATTCTTCCAAGAGCAGCGTGCCCATGTCCGCGGCGACTTTTGGCAAATAGATGTCTGAAATTTCAGATTCATCTAGTTCTTGCGTATCAATTACTTTTGACCGATCAGGATTTGTTACGCGTAAAGTGCACCACCGAACTATTCCCTTGGTGATTGATAGCCACTGTTACGTCCCGACCTAATTCCGACTCAAGGTCCCAAGCTATTTGAGGTCGAATATGGTGGGGCGTCCCATAGCAATTCCGGTAGTGCACACGCCTGCCAGTAGGTGGGACGGGCGTAGGCAAAGGCGCAAACAGAAACGCCGCCAGGGTTGAATCTGGCGGCGCCGGCGTGTTGGGCTTAAAGCCTGCTCACTCGGAGAATTCCTCCGTTTCAAACTCGTGCGCTTCCTGCCATAGGGAGTGATAGAAGAGATCGAGTTGCTGGCCGTAGTGGTCCTCGAAGACATCAAGTGCCAGATGCAGGAAGTCTTGAATCTGAATGAGCGCCTCGTCGCTCAAGGCGGGCAACACGATTTTCTTTCGGCGTGGGTTGGTCGGTTTAGGGTTGCGTGTCATTGCAGCTCCTTGATTGCTTGTTGCAAGATTTCGTCGGGCAAGTGGTTCAGGCCTTTGGGTACGGCCAACCGCATGGCGGTGCTCAGAATGCGTCCGGCCTGACGGGGCAGCCCTTTAGATGCCTGGCGCAGAATCTCCATGCCGGTGTCGGCCAGCAGGTTGTGCTGGCTGCCGGCACTCTTGAGCGCGTGGGATACGAGCAGCGCAAAGCGCTCACGTTCCAGCACGGGCTTGAGCTGCACGTGGACCTGGATACGGCTATACAGCGCAGAGTACGGGGCCCTCTCCAAGACCTGTGCCAGCACCGGATGCCCTACCAGCCACACTGTCATGAGGTCCCTTGAGTCGAAGGCGAAGTTCAGAAACGAGGGGAAGTCACGGAAGAATTCGGCTGGCAGGTTCTGCGCCTCATCAATGATCCACAAGGGGGTGAGCTGCTTGCTGTCGACCATCTCGTGCACGCGCTGCTTGATGTCGCGCCACAGTTGTGCCCGCCGGTAGCTGGGCTCCAATCCCAACTCGCGTGCCAAGCTGCGGTAAATGTCCACCCGCCCGAAGTCGGTCTCTGACTGGTACAGCACCTGATAGCGATGCGGATTGAGTGGGTGGGTCAGGCTGCGCAGGGCGGCAGTCTTACCCACACCGGGCTCTCCCGTGAGCAGTCCGATTCCTGGGGACTGCAGCAGCCAGTTAAAGCGCTGACTGAGTTGTGCCAGTACACCGTCGTCCCAGAGTTCGGTGAGCTGTTTGCTAAGTGGTGGGTGACGCAGACCAAAGTGTTGCAGGTACATCTCAGCCCTCCGAGTTCGGGGTAGGCTGTACCGGTTCATGGCCCAGGCCGTGGTACTTCGCATGGGCCAGCTCCACCAGGTTGGGGCCGTTGCGTGTGGCGAACATGGGATCAGTCACTGGTTCTGGTTTGCGCCGGGTACGGTGGATGTTGGCCACCATGTCCAGAGGGGTGGCCGCGCCCAAAGAGACGCCAGCGGCATCCTCCACACCCACGACACGGGCGGCGTGCGGGTCAACGACCAGCCGCACGGTCTTGCCCGACAACTCGTAGGGAACTTCAAAGCGCTGACCAGAATAGGACACCGTGGCGTCCTTCCTCACAAAGCGCGCAATGCGGTGAAGAAACAATGCGTCGAGCTGGACTGCCTTGGCGCCCAGGGTACGGATTCTGGGTAAATCACGCTGGTAGCGCTCCAGTGGAGTCATCCCATTGAGACCGGCATGAGGGGTCTGGTGGTAGACCTGCTCAATCCAGGCCCACAGCCGGGCGTTGAGATCGGCAAGGTCGGCAATGTGGCGCACGTCAAGTTCACTCAGGAACTGGTCCCGAACCGTGCGGTGCCAGCGCTCCAACTTACCCTTGCCCTCGGGGGCATACGGTCTGCAAAAGATCAGATGAATGCTCAGGCGTGCGCAAACGCCCTGCAGGGTGGCGGCACGGTAAGCAGCGCCGTTGTCGACAATGATTTTTATCGGCACCCCTCGACGCAATAGTGCTTGCTTGAGCACCCCTTCGATGTCCAGCGCCGTCTCACCCAGGCAGAAAGCACTGTGGGCAACCAGACGCGAGGCGTCATCGATCAAGGAGACCAGATACGTCTTGCGCAGTTGGCCTTTGATCGCAACGCGGGGGCCATGCATCACATCGCCGTACCAGATGGAGCCCGCGAACTCGGCCGTAAAACTTCGCTTCTCCTCTGGCAGGCTGGCAGATCCTCTCATCTGCGACAAGCCACTTTGCTGCAACAGGCGGTGCACGCTGGAGCGCGACAGGCTCTGTTGGGGCGCTACTCCAGCGGCCACCAGCAAGCGTTCAATCTGGTTGATCGAGCGCCGGGGGTTCTCGCGCTTGGCCGCCAATATGGCCTCCTGCACTGTCGCTGACATCTTGGAGCTGCCACGGTCCACGCGCACCTTGGGCACCAGGGCGTCAATGCCGCCTTTGCGCCACAAGTAGTACCAAGATTGAATCGTCTTCTCACCCAGCATTCGGCGATCAGAGTCAGGAATGGCGTACTCGCGCTGTGCGAGTTGGCGAATGATGGTTTGTAGCTCACCGCGCTGCAGTTGCTCGGGGCTGATCAGTGGCCCCAGCACAGACAGGCGGAATAGGGCCGTCGCATTGATTTCGTTCATAAAAGACCTCAGGTTGTTGAGGTCTCGATAAGAGCAAAAAACCCACTTTTACATAAGATTCCAAAGTGTGTGGGCTGCCAAACCGGTGAGGTTCTGGCTGTCTGCTTCTGCCTGAGGTGCTGCGTATTACGGGACGACCAAGTCCTGATTGAGCTGGGTCATGACACGCGCCAAGGACATGCTGCTGATCACCTGAGGCCAGAAGTCCGGTTCTGGCAGACGCCCCAACTCCGGTAACCGACTACGAAGAAAGAAGCTGAACTGCGCACTGCGGGTCTGCAGCCAGTCCCGCCAACGGCGCAGCGTTGAACGCGCGCAACCGGTCTGGCGGCAACTTTGGTGTAAGGAGACGCCTGCCAGCAACAGCAGCAGTACGACTTGCTGAATGGCCCAGTCATACCAGCGCCGGGGCGCAATGCAGGCGGGTAAGCGCGAACAGGTACGCAGGCATGCGTTGCACAAGAAACGCAGGATTGCCACCGGATTGCGGCGAGCCTCACTACGGTCAGCCTTGCGGTGGTAGCAACCGTGGTGCCAAAGTCCACCAGATTGGCAATGCGGGCAACTCGCTGGTCGGTAAGCATCACCGCCATTGGCGATCTCATCAAAGTGCTGGTCGAGGGACGTGATGGTCACTAAAATCCGGTTCATAGGCTGGTTTCTGTTGCTGTGTGCTGTGTAGTTACTTCACACAATACAACGGAGTACCGGCCTATACCTTTTGTGCGCCGTCCCGGGCTACTTCCGGCAGCGTTCTCAAAGATGTTCTAAATGAAACTGGGACGCAGGGGCCTGGCGTTCCCTAAACTTCGACGGACATAACAGCAGTGCAAAATTCGCCGTAAATTCGCTGAGATGTGTGGGTGGAGCAGATACTGGTGATACTTGCCTTTCAGACCTGCAGATAAACACACTGCTTGCAGCTGCAACGCCCATGACCTTTGCATTTCCGCTTGCCAATGGAGTTACTAGCATTGGACCATATCCGGTTTTTAACGGAGGAGACCTATTTGGGATAATGGGCGCGTATGGATTCTTTGATTCCTCGGTCATCAAATACTTTATTCAACAAGATGCCAATGCACCAACGGCTAACTTTGACTATCGCCCGTGGCAAACACGAGTGCAAGCCATCTCGGCGCTTTATGATTCGACGGATCCCAACATCGATTCCTTTAAGGCTAAGGGCGGTAAGCTCATGATTGTTCAAGGTACCACGGACATGCTTGTGACACACGCTACGACAACGGAGCAAGTTAACAGACTCGCGGCCCGTTATGGTACTGAATTAAAAGGTTTCGTGCGCTATTACGTTGTTCCTGGACATGCTCATGGCGATGGTGATTTCATACCGCGCTGGGACGCATTGACAGCGTTGGAAGCATGGGTAGAAAATGGTTCTGCTCCTGCGACTCCAGTGGCCACAGATGCTGCAACGGCTACTGCAGGACGGACACGCCCTATGTGCGAATATCCGACCTGGCCAAAGTACAATGGCTCGGGCGATGTTAATTCTGCGGCAAGTTTCACCTGTTCCACAAATTAAATTGATTAAAGGTCGACTCCATTCGGGGTCGACTTCCACCGTCACTCATAATTCGGAATAATCACTTCTGCTATCGTTAGGAGTCTTCGGAACAGCCCGTTGAATCGCAAGTTGATCAAACCACACACGTTTCGAACGTCCTCTATTGTGATTCCCTTCACTATGGAAGTCGTGCCTGTCCTCTACAGTCCCATAACCAAAGTCTTTGAGCGGAGGTAACTTGATTTTTCCAACCTCCTGCTATATCTGTTTGCACTCCAGATGCAAAAGTGTCTCCCGCTTGAATTTGACATCGACCCCGTTCAATTCAGAAGCGTTACCTCCTGCATAGTCGTAAAGTTCCACTGCTGCCTGGCGTGCCTCGTCCTAAGCTAGAGCCAAGGGTTCAGGGCCAGTCAAATGGTTGACCCAGCAGTTTTCGTCTGACAGACCGGTCCGTTTGTTTCGCAACACGCTGGGTCTCACCTGGGATAGTCTCGAATTCACCTGATTCCCAACGCTTAGCCGCTGCCGCAATGCGCTGACACATTCTGTTGGAGGTGATGGGCTGGCAAGGTGGGCACCTGCATGAATTCAACTTCGTTGACGCGATCTATGGGGATGCGGACGAGGAACTGGAATCCGGCGTAGAGGATGAGTCACGCGTGTCTCTGGTGAAGGCCCTTGCTGGTTCGGCTTCATTCACTTGGGTCTGTGACTATGTCGACTTCTGGGCCCACAAGGTCAAACTGGAGCGCATCGTGGCTTTGGGTGTGCCACTGGAAACGGCGATGTGCAACTACACACCAGAAGGTGGCTTCGGTTCAGCTTGAAAGTGCTCCCTCGTTCCTGCAAGTCAAAAAGAAGCAATTTCTGAATTTTCTGCAGCAATTCATACCACCGCGGTATGACAAAAGCGGCCCGAAGGTATTGGACTGTCCACAGCCAGGTTCTTAGACTAACGTGGCACATTGAATTAATCGCCCATTCAAACTAAGAGATCAAGCTATGCAGGAGACACTCCATTTCATTAACGGCCAGTTCGTGCCGTCCGCCAGTGGAAAGACCTTCGAAAAGCGCTCGCCGCTGGACAACAGGGTGCTCAGCGAGGTGGCCGAAGGCGGCCAGGCTGAGGTTGACGCTGCCGTGGCTGCCGCACGGGCTGCGCTAACGGGCGAGTGGGGCCGAATGGCCACTGAGAAGCGTGTGGCCATGCTGCATGCCGTAGCCGATGGCATCACCAAGCGCTTTGATGAGTTTGTTGCGGCCGAAGAAGCGGACACGGGCCAACCTCATCATGTAATTGCCCACGCCTTTGTGCCACGTGGCGCCGCCAACTTCAAGGTATTCGCCGACATAGTTAAGAACGTACCAACCGAGTCTTTCCAGATGGACACACCGGATGGTCGCGGTGCTCTGAACTACGCCGTGCGCAAGCCCAAGGGTGTAATAGGCGTCATCAGCCCCTGGAATGCGCCCTTCTTGCTGATGACCTGGAAAGTTGGCCCGGCGCTGGCCTGCGGCAACACTGTCGTGGTCAAGCCGTCGGAGGAGACCCCGCGCACTGCTGCCCTGTTGGGCGAAGTGATGAATTCCGTGGGCATTCCCCCCGGCGTGTACAACGTCGTGCATGGCTTTGGCCCCGATGCCGCTGGCGAATTCATCACCCAGCACGAAGGTGTGGACGCAATCACCTTCACCGGGGAGACGCGCACTGGCACTGCCATCATGAAGGCGGCTGCCAATGGCATTCGGGACGTTTCCTTTGAGCTCGGCGGCAAGAACGCTGGCATCGTCTTCTCGGATGCGAATTTTGACGATGCAGTTGAAGGCATCTTCCGCTCCGCATTCATGAACACCGGCCAAGTCTGCCTCGGTACCGAGCGCGTCTACGTGCAGCGCGCCATTTTTGAACCCTTTGTTACCGCCCTGAAGAAGAAATGCGAAGCGGTGCACTACGGCCGTCCTAATGACCCCGGCGCCAACTACGGCCCGCTGATTAGCCAGGAGCACAAGCGCAAGGTGCTGTCCTACTATGCCAAGGCCGTGGCCGAAGGCGCAACCCTTGTCACCGGTGGTGGTGTGCCCAACATGCCCCCTGAACTGGAATCGGGCTCCTGGGTACAGCCCACCATCTGGACCGGTCTGCCCGAAACCGCCTCCGTGGTGCGTGAGGAAATCTTCGGCCCCTGCTGCCACATTCGCCCCTTTGACACCGAAGAAGAAGTCGTGACCCTGGCCAATGACAATCGCTACGGCCTGTCCACCACCATCTGGACTACGGACCTGGGATGCGCTCACCGCGTGGCAAATGCGGTTGACGTGGGCATCACCTGGGTCAACAGCTGGTTCCTGCGCGACTTGCGCACGCCATTTGGCGGTTCCAAGCAATCCGGCATAGGGAGGGAAGGCGGCGTCCATTCGCTGGAGTTCTACACCGACACCCGCAACATCTGCATCAAGTTTTAGGAATACGCATGGACAAGCAACACATCGAAGAGCATGGCAACCTGCTCTATGAAGCATGGCTCGCGCGCAGCGTTTTGCGCCCCCTGCTGGAACGCTCACCTGACATAACCATTGAAGATGCCTACGCCATCCAGTCGCAGATGGTGAAACGCCGCATCGCCGCAGGAGAGACTATTGTCGGCAAAAAAATTGGCGTCACCAGCAAGCCGATTCAGGATTATCTGGGCGTATTCGAACCCGACTTTGGCCAGCTGACCTCGGGCATGCTGTGCACGGAAACCCAGGGCGTAGATCTGGGACGTCTGATCCAGCCCAAGGCCGAGGCTGAACTGGCCTTTGTGCTTAAGCGTGACTTGATTGGGCCTGGCATCACGGCCACCGACGTGATCCGCGCCACCGACTACGTTACCCCCTGCTTTGAGATTGTGGATTCCCGCATCCAGGACTGGAAGATCAAGATCCAGGACACCGTGGCTGATAACGCCTCATGCGGTGTCTTCATCCTTGGCGACGCAAAGGGTGATCCGCGCAAGCTGGACATCACCATGGCCGGCATGATGTTGCAGAAAAACGGTGAGTTGTTTTCCACTGGCGTAGGCGCCGCAGTTCAAGGCTCCCCGGTGAACGCGGTGGTCTGGCTGGCTAACACTCTCGGTCGCTTAGGCCTGCCCTTTCGTGCCGGTGAAATCATTCTTTCCGGCTCGCAGTCTTCCCTCGTTCCCGTCACCGATGGCGACGAACTTGTCTGCCATGTCGGCGGTCTCGGTGTGTGCCGCGCAAATTTCCATGGAAAGAGCTCAGTATGAACCCCACCCTGACACGCGAAAGCATCGTGATGCTGACCGACCGCATTGAGGCCGCTCAGCTGAATGCCACCGCAATCCCGAAGCTAACCGATGATTTCCCAAACATGAATATGGCCGATGGCTATGCCGTGCAGATTGCATTGCGAAACCGCTGGGTGGCGCAGGGCCGCCGCCAAGTTGGTTGGAAAGCAGGCCTCACTTCCAAGGCCAAGATGGTGCAGATGGGCGTGCATGTTCCCTCAATTGGTTTTTTGCTGGCGGACATGGCGCGCCCAGAAAATTCGGTAGTGCAAACCAAAGACTTGGTGCATCCCCGCGTGGAGTGTGAAGTCGCGTTTGTCACCAACCTACGTCTATCAGGAGACAAGGTGACCCGCGACGAAGTGCTCGCCGCTACAGACTTCGTCATCCCCGCCATCGAGATCATCGACTCCCGCTTCTCGGGCTTCAAGTTTGATTTGCCCAGTGTGGTTGCAGACAATGGCTCCTCTGCCCGCTACGTGGCCGGTGGCCGGGCGCGCTACGCCAACGAGCTGGATCTGAGCACCCTTGGCGTGGTGATGGAAAAAAATGGCGAGGTCGTCACCATGGGCGCATCCGCTGCGGTGATGGGCCATCCAGCCGACGCGATTGCACTCTTGGTAAAGGTTCTGCACGAATTAGGTGAAGACCTGCCTGCCGGCAGCTTTGTCATGAGCGGCGGTATCACCGAAGCCGTGGCCGTCAAACCTGGCGACCACATCTCGGCACGTTACCAAGAGCTCGGCAATGTGTCTGTCCGCTTTGCTTAAGAACACGCACCCATGAAAACACCAGAACTATCAATAGAAGTTGCTTCGGCAGCCATGCGACAGCAGGACTTGCTCTACCACGACATGCTGTTGTCAGAAGAAACACTAGCAGTCCGCAAAGAGATCCGACAATTTGCCGACACGCAGGTCGAGCCAGTGGCCTGGGACATTGGACACAGGGAAGAGTCGGTAGATCACTTCCCGCGTGACCTTTTTGCCAAGATGGCGCAGCAAGGTCTGTTCCGGATTCCATTCGCATCGGCTGTAGGTGGACGCGGGTTGGCGAACCCGGCCACCGCAACTGCGGTAATGATTGAAGAGCTGGCCTACCACTCCAACAGCGTGGCCGCAATTGTGGACGTGCATTGCATCCTGGCTGGCCATGCACTTAAAAATGCCTCGCCCGAATTGCAGACGCGCTTCTTGGAGCCACTGTTAGCGGGAACACTGATCGGCAGCTTCGCAACCACCGAACCGGACGCCAGCACTGACCTGTCGATAGAGGCCATGCAAACCATTGCGGTTCTGCAGGGCGATCACTTTGTGGTGAACGGTCGCAAGCGATACATAACCAATTCGCCAGTGGCCGACTTTGTGGTACTGCTGTGCGTGGACGATGGACGCATGACGGAATTGGTGGTCGACCTCAAGAGCCCGGGCGTGCGCGTAGGTAGGCCCGACCGCAAGCTAGGCAACCATGGTCAGCTGACCGCTGACATCTACTTTGACAACGTACAAGTGCCTCTCAACCAGGTCGTGGGCAACCGTGGGCAAGGGCTGAAGATTGCATTGCAAACTTTGACCTATGGCCGCATAGGCATTGCAGCCAGCGGAGTCGGCATGGCACAAGCAGCTTTTGACCAATCGATAGCGCGGCTCAAGACGCGCAAGGCCTTTGGCAAACCGGTGGCAAGCAACCAGTATTGGCAATTTCAGTTTGCCACGCGCGCCACCGAAATAGAAAACGCCAGAAACCTTTACCTGAAGGCCGCACTGCGCATGGACTCCGGCATTGCATTCCCCGAACCAGAGGCTGCCATGGCCAAGTGGTACGCCACCAATCTAGCCGCCGACATTGCACGCGATGCCGTTCAAGTATTTGGCGGCTACGGCTTTACCCGAGAACTGGGAGCGGATGGTTCGCGCTACCGGGTGGAAGAGATTTACCGCGATTGCAAGATTGCGGAAATTTATGAGGGTACCAACGAGATCCAGAAGCTGGTAATTGCGCGCTCCATTTTTGGCAAAGACATTACAGGATAGAGATATGCCCATTATTGAAATGCACCTCATGACCGGCCGTACTGTCGAACAGAAGCGCCGCGCGGTCGCAGCCATCGCCGAAGCCGCAGCCACCGCGCTGGGTGTCAGCAAAGATACCGTGCGTATCCTGATCACCGAACATGGTCTGGAAGATTTCGCCGTGGCCGGCGTGACCGTGGGCGGACGCTCCGAAAAGAAACCCCAAACCTAATTTGAGAGAGACGACATGAAGAAAATAAAGTGCGCCCTTATCGGGTCCGGCAATATCGGTACCGACCTCATCTACAAGATCCAGCGCAGTGAATTCCTGGAGCCGGTCTGGATGGTCGGCATTGACGAAAAGTCCGAAGGCTTGGAGCGCGCCCGCAGCATGGGCCTGAAGACGACAGCACTTGGTGTGGATGGGCTGCTTCCCTTCGTTCTCGAAGACAACATCCAGATCGCATTCGATGCCACTTCGGCCTATGTGCATGCTGAGAACTCGCGCAAACTCAACGAGTTGGGTGTGATGATGATTGATCTGACACCAGCTGCCATTGGCCCTTTGTGTGTGCCGCCGGTGAATCTGCGTCAACACGCCGACAAGCGCGAGATGAACGTCAACATGATCTCCTGCGCAGGCCAGGCAACGATCCCGATTGTCAATGCCGTGTCACGCGTGCAATCCGTTGGCTATGCCGAGATAGTGGCAAGCTTGGCATCCAAGTCGGTGGGGCCTGGAACTCGCGCCAACCTCGACGAATTCACCTTTACTACTTCGAACGCTATCGTGCAGGTCGGTGGCGCAAAAAAGGGCAAGGCACTGGCCATCATCAACCCGGCCGAGCCGCCAGTGATTATGCGCAACACCATTAACTGCCTGACAGAGGACGAACCGCAGCAGGATGCCATCACAGCATCGGTGCTGGAAATGATCAAGGAAGTGCAGAAATACGTACCCGGATATCGCCTGGTAAATGGCCCGGTGTTTGATGGCAATCGCGTATCCGTGTTTATGGAAGTCATGGGCCTGGGCGACTACTTGCCTAAGTACGCAGGCAACCTGGACATCATGACGGCGGCCGCTTGCCGCACCGCCGAGATGTTCGCCGAGGAAATCATTTCCGGAAAAATTCAACTACAAGCCAAGGAGACAGTTTGATGAGCGTGACGAATCTAAAAGGCCGCAAGGTCCTGTTGCATGACATGTGCCTGCGCGACGGCATGCATGCCAAGCGCGAGCAAATTTCCATCGAGCAAATGGTAAAGGTTGCCACGGCGCTGGATGCCGCAGGCGTTCCACTCATCCAGGTGACACATGGCGGGGGCCTGGGCGGTAACTCCCTGCAGCACGGCTTTGCTATGGCCAGCAACGAAGAGTATTTGCAAGCCGTGGTGCCGAAAATGAAGCAGGCGAAGATCTCGGTGTTGCTAATACCGGGCTTGGGAACCATGCGCGAATTGCAGTCGGCTTACGATTGCGGCGCACGCAGCGTGCATGTGGCCACTCATTGCACCGAGGCGGACACCTCGCCCCAGCACATTGCCTATGCGCGCAAGCTAGGTATGGACACCACAGGCTTTTTGATGATGGCCCATCTTAACGATCCGGCCGGCCTGGCCCAGCAGGGCAAGCTGATGGAGTCTTACGGTGCCCAAACCGTGTACATCACCGACTCGGCCGGCTACATGCTGCCGGGCGACGTGATAGAACGAGTGGATGCGCTGCGTGCTGTGCTCAAGCCCGAGACCGAAATCGGCTTCCATGGCCACCACAACCTGGGCATGGGTATCGCCAATTCGATTGCTGCCATCGAAGCCGGCGCAAGCCGCATTGATGGTTCGGTGGCTGGACTCGGTGCCGGCGCCGGCAACACCCCGCTGGAAGTTTTCCTGGCAGTGTGTGATCGCATGGGGATCGTGACCGGTGTCGACTTGTTCTCGCTGATGGATGTGGCCGAAGACATCATTGTTCCGATGATGGACCACCTAGTGCGTGTAGACCGCGAATCGCTCACTCTGGGCTATGCCGGCGTGTACTCCACCTTCTTGCTGCATGCCAAGCGCGCGGAAAAGCGCTTTGGTGTGTCCGCGCGCGACATACTTGTGGAACTAGGTCGTAAGAAGATGATTGGCGGACAGGAAGACATGATCGAAGACACTGCCATGACCATGGCCAAAGAGCGTGGGCTGTTGAAGGCACAGGCCGCTTGAGCCCGCTGCTTCCAGCATGAGCACGAAAGAAATCGCCGTTGTCGTTGGCGGCACCGGTGCCATGGGCATCGTCATCACCAAAAAACTGGTCGCTGCCGGCCTGGCGGTCATCCCCGTGGCTCGCACCGCCGAGAAGCTCAACGAGCTAGTAAGCATCTCCGACGGCGTGCGGCCCTGTGTGGCCGACATTGGCAACGACTCGGCCATAGACGCAATCCGCGCTTGCCTAGATGCGCCTGTGCGCATGGTGGTCCAGGCAGCAGGCGTGGCCACAGCCGGCGGTGTCTTGAAGGCACCGACCGCTGCAGTGGTGGATGCAGTCAACATCAAGGTCGGAGGCATGCTGCGTCTCGTACGTGCGGTGGACGCGCATCTGGTGCCCGGCTCGCGATTGGTTGCTATTGGCGGACACTACGGTTTTGAGCCCAGCGCATATGCTTGCACGGCCGGCGTGGCTAACGCAGCCTTGACAAACTTGGTACGCCAACTGGCATGGGCTTATGGCGAACGGGGTGTCACCTCGCACCTGATTGCACCGGGGCCAGCCGACACCGAGAGACTGGGCCGCGTTGCCAACGACCGCGCGCTGCGGGAAGGTATAACGCCCGAACAAGTGCTGGACATCATGCGTGCCGAATCAGCCCTTGGTGCTTTCACCACGCCTGGACAAATTGCCTGGGCCATCAGCTCGCTGCTGGCTCCTGAAGCCGACGCTCTGGATGGCAGCACTCTGTTCATGGATGCAGGCCGACGCAAGGGCATTTCCTGAAGCAACAACCCAGCAGATCAAACCCATGCCGATACTTGAATTCCATCTGGTCGAAAAGCTGCACTCCGACGAAAAGGTCGCCGAGTTGCTGACCGCCTCCAGCCAGCTGTACGCAGGCGTACTCAAAAGCCCAATAGAGCGCGTTCGCGTGTTCGCGCACATGCACAGCGCCAAGCATGTCGCAGTGGCGGGGAAGTTGGTAGTCGACAGCCAGGTCGATGCACCCTACTTCCACTTCCTTGTGCTGGAGGGCCGGCCGCTTGAGGAATGCCACCAGCTGCTGGAAGGCTTTAGCAACCTGGTCGTCAACATTTTGGGCGCAGACCGTGCGGATGTGCGTGGTGGCTGCTGGCCTATTCCACCGCAATATTGGGCTATTGGTGGTATGCCTGCCAGCAAGCTGCGTCTCCATGAAATCCAGGCCCGACAGTCCAGCGCCACATTGGGTGGTGCTGTTGGCACTATGTAATCAAATTTATCCATGAACGTCTTTATTGTTCACGCCCATCCGGAACCCAAGTCGTTTTCTTCGGCTCTGTGTTCCACCGCTTCCGACCATTTGCGCGCATCGGGGCACGAGGTTCGTGTCTCAGACCTTTATGCCATCGGATTCAATCCGATCGCAAGTGCTGCTGATTTCGAAAACCGCAAGGATCCGAACTACTTGGTGTATGCGCTGGAGCAACGCCATGCCAACGACACCGACAGCCTGTCTTTAGACATTCGCAACGAATTGGCCAAGCTGCTGTGGTGTGACGTACTGATCCTGAATTTTCCGGTCTTCTGGTTTTCTACGCCGGCAATTCTGAAAGGCTGGATCGACCGCGTACTAGTGTCCGGTCTGGTGTATGGCGGCAAACGCTTTTATGACCGCGGCGGCCTGATTGGCAAGCGGGTCTTGATCACCACCACCATCGGTGGCCAGGAACATATGCTGTCACCGGGCGGAATCCATGGACCGCTAAACGACATGTTCAAGCCCCTGCTGCAGGGCACTCTGGCCTATACCGGGATGACGGTACTACCACCGTTCGTTGCTTGGCATGTGCCTTACGTCAGCCATGCGGCACGTGAGTCCTATCTTCACAAGTACGTAAAAACTTTGGACGGATTGGACGCATTGGAGCCGCTGACGTTTCCCAAGCTCAGTGACTTCGACGCGCAACTGCGTCCCTTGCACGCTTAAGCAGCAGCGGTTGCCGCCCGGTACTCACGCACCACGGTCAGAAACGATTGCAAAAGCGGCGACTGGTCGCTAGCGCGGTATAAGCAACTCAGGTCGACCACTGCCTGGGGTGCATCAGCCAGAGGTCGATAGCAAGTGCCTACGACCCGCACCGCAGTGGCAGCCGATTCGGGAATCAGCGTGATACCAAAACCCCGCGCAACAAGCGCAATACCTGTCACGGCGTCTCCCACCTCTTGTGCAATGTCGGGCTCAAAACCCTGCTGCTTGCACAGCTCCAACACCCGGTCAATGAAATTGGGCCTACCCACATTGGGAAACAGCACCAGCGGATGCTCGCCCAAGGCTCGAAAAGGAATCGCCACCAGTTTTGCCAGGTGATGTCCTTCTGGCAACACGACGAACAAACGTTCTGTCGCCACTAACTCTCTGCCAATATCCGGTTCCGGTGAGGTCATCCGGTTGAATCCCACTGTAATTCTGCGCTGACGAAGGGCTTCAATCTGTTCACTCTTGTTCATCGTATGCAAAACAATGTTCACGCCTGGAAGCTTGTTTTTGAAGTCCTGCAACAGCTTCGGAATGATGTCGTAAATGGCAGAGCCAAAAATAGCAACATCAATTCTTCCGAGCTTGCCTTCGCCGGCGCGTTGCACTCGGTCAATAGCTGCTTCGAGCAACATACGAATATTGGCCGCCTCTTCCTTGAACATGGCACCGGCCTGGGTGAGTTCCACTCCCTTGGTGGTGCGCACAAAGAGGTCTACGCCAAACTCCTCCTCAAGAGCTCGAATGTTACGAGTCAGCGGTGGCTGCGAAATATGAAGGCGCGTTGCCGCCTTCCCGATATTGAGTTCTTCTGCAACGGCCAGAAAATATTTGAGATGTCGAAGATCCATGTCCGGGTATCCAGGTAAGTTGGTGCGAAGCCGGCATACGCATGCAGGGCCACGCATGCATTTCATGCAAGTTCCATTCCTGCCGTTCAGGCGCCAGTATCCTCATCGCGTTGTAGCGTCTTCAATCGATACATGAGCTGCGCCCTCGACAGCCCTAGCAGTCGTGCTGCTGCAGACTGGTTCCCGTTCGTTCGTTTCATGGCGCTGGTTATCAACGCCGACTCCAGCTCATTCAGCGGTGTGATTTCAGCATCCTTGGCTTCACCCAGCATTGCCAGCACACGTTGCCCCAGACGCTCGGCAACACAGGGGTCTGGTGCATCTGTCTGCGCTGCTGCACTGGTAGCGCGTAATGAGCCATCCCGGTTCAGGGTTAGCCATTCGCCCTCTACTGACTCACCGCCAACAAACAGATGGGTGGTGTCAATAGCCCCATCATCAGAAGCCAGCACCACACCCCGCTCCACTAGGTTTTCCAGTTCTCGGATATTGCCGGGCCAATGGTAGGCCAACAGCGCGTCAATGGCACGACCGGTAAAGCCCGACACCGCGCGTCCATCTCGGTGGTTGAACTTATGCAGAAAGTGGTTCATAAAAACCGGGATGTCTTCGCGGCGCTCGCGCAGGGGCGGCACATGAATGGGCAAAACGTTCAAGCGAAAGAAAAGATCCTCGCGGAATTTCCCTTGCTTGACGGCTTCCCGTAAATCCAAATTCGTAGCGGCAACCACCCGCACATCCACCTTGCAGGCCTTGTTGCCGCCCACGCGTTCAACTTCGCGCTCCTGCAGCGCACGCAAGAGCTTACCTTGCGCTGGCCAACTTAGGATCCCAATTTCATCTAGGAACAGGGTGCCTCCGTTGGCCCGCTCAAACCGACCGGGTCTGCTCGAATGAGCCCCGGTAAAGGCCCCTTTTTCCACGCCAAACAATTCGGACTCAATAAGCTCCTCTGGGAGTGCGGCGCAATTCAAAGCAACAAAGGGCCCTTGGGCTCTCGGACCAATTCTGTGCAAACTGCGCGCCAATACCTCTTTGCCGACTCCGCTCTCGCCTAAAAACAAAACGGTGGCTTGGGTTCGTGCTGCCCTTCGCACCATATGACACACCGCGTTAAATGAAGCCGAAACGCCAACGACATCCACGTCATCCAAGAGGGATTGCGGCGATTCGGCTGCTGACCTATTAGCCACGATCAGCCCGCTCGTCAAACTGTCAGCCCTTAAGGCACGAAGGTCCACTTCTGCCTGATTCCACTCTTCTACCGGCTTCCCAACAATGACACAATGCGGCGCACCGTGGGCCATGCACTGAACTTCCCGAAACATCACCGGCCGGCCCATAAAGCGGCTCACGAATCCCGAAGCATAGGCCACCTGCTGCCAACAGGCAGTACCAGCACCAATGCCATAGGCGTGAATATGCTCTTCGGCTTCAACCGAACCATGCCAGTTAAATTCTCCCAAAAAAAGTCCGCGCTCAACATCGACTTCAAGGTGCACTGGCTCGACTCTCGCAATGCCTTCCAGCATGTGAAGCTTAGGACCGAGCATGATCGCCTCCAATGCCGTTGATGAACTCCGATACTTGCCGGCCAGATCTGCGTCGTGTGAGCCCGAGTTGTACCCCACCCGTGAAATCAGACCGCGTGCTTCGTCGATTCCGAGCGAATCGATCAGCTCTCTGCGAAGTACCCCGAAAGCGGAAGAGTGCAATAGAACCATGCGCTGGTCGTCCAGCCAGATGCGTCCTTCTTTCGAACTGAAGTGAATGCGAGATGCCAAGTCTGACAGGGACGTGCGCTCATCCTTCTTGACCAACTTCTTTTTTGATTCTTTCATCACGACCTGTTCAAAATTCGACACTTTCTAGCGTGAATACTATCTGAACGGTGCATCAAAAGATACACATCATACGCAAAGAAACTCGCTGTCCAAAAGCCTGTGCTCTGCAGCCCTCATTTGGCCTTCAAAACGACCGATTCCCTCGGTGTTTTCCCTAGGTTCTGTCGGCGTGGCACGGTCCTCGCAAATGCAAGCAGGTGATGCGCAATCTCTCTGCTTTGAATGCGCATATCGAATCAAGTAGTCGGCTCATCCGCAATAGACCAGGAGACAGTAAATGGCAGTTCTCAACTTTGCACGCGCACCGCGTGAGATGCCCTGCTATGTGCGGAAAAGGAAGACGCGCGACGATGGCTTCGTTGAGTTTGACTTCGCAATCGGAGACCCCGAAATCACGGTCGATTTAATCCTGCCGGTCCACGCCTTCCAAGAATTTTGTGCCACCAACCGCGTCATCTTTTTGACTGCTGAGCAGGGAGCCAAGATCGATGCCGAACAGGCGAAATGGCGATATGGGCAAGCCGACCAGCAGGATTAGTCCCACCAATTACACCCGTACACACCACAAGAGGAAACACCCATGACAGTTGAGATTCGCGTGCAAGCGGTCAAACCATTGCGCAACACATTTGGCCATATCGCGCGGCGCTTCGGAGACAAGGCCGCATCGCGCTACCAGGAAGGCACTTACGACATTCAGTCCGAAGTCAACCACCACTACAAGCCACTATGGGACCAAGAGCGCGACTTGTATGACAAGCGCCGCACGGCAGTTGAGATGAGGGACTGGTACGCTCTGAAGGATCCGCGGCAGTACTACTACGGAAGCTGGACAATTGCCCGTGCCAAGCAGCAAGATGCTGTGGATCGGCAAATGGAGTTCGCAGAGAAACGCGAGCTGCTTCGTTCTCTGCCAGAGGCTGCTCGCAAGGCTATCGTCTTTGCACTGGTCCCTCTTCGTCACTTTGAATGGGGTGCCAACACCAACATGTGCATGGTCTCCGCCTATGGTTGGGGAACTGCCGTCACCCAGGCCGCCAGCATGGCCACCATGGACCGCTTGGGCATGGCCCAACACATCTCCCGCCTCGGACTACTGGTGGACGGAAACTTAGGCGATTCCTTGGTACAAGCCAAGAACTACTGGACCGACCACTCCGACTGGCAGCCGCTGCGCCGTGAGGTCGAAAATCTGATGGCTTGCCGCGACTGGTTTGAAGTGATTTTGGCGCAGACCCTGATTGCCGATAGCCTGGTTTATGCGTTGTTCTTCAACCACTTCGACAGCAAGTTTTCCGCCGAGAACGGCCCCGGACTTTCAACGGTGCTGGACTTCCTGACACGCTGGCACGACGAGTCCAACAAATGGGTGGATGCTGTTGTTAAACCCGTGGTGGCTGAGAGCGAATCCAACCGCGCGCAGTTACAAGCCTGGGCAGACCACTGGCGCACCGCTTTCCTGTCTGCATTATCACCCATAGCCCAGGGAATCATGGGCCCAATCGGACGCGACACGTTGGCTGAAATAAATACCAAGCTGGGCACTCGCCTGGTCAAACTCGGTCTTCAAGACCATGGAGTCGCACTGTGAGCCATAGCACCCAACCCGTCTTTATCGCCCTGCAAGCCAATAACGACACGATGCCTATCGTCGAGGCGATCCTGGCCGATAACCCACTCGCAATAGCACATGAATACCCTGCAATGGTGAAGATCGATGCGCCTGGGCGCCTGGTCGTCAAACGCGAATCCGTGGAAGAGCGGCTGGGACGTGAATTTGACCTGCGCGAGCTGCAAGTCAACCTGATCTCGCTATCCGGCTCACTGGACGAAACCGAAGACGAATTCATCCTGCAGTGGAACGCTGCCTAAACCCTCCGAGAGATTGTTATGACCACATCCAAAGCACCCGCCAAGAAGCTCTCCCTCAAGGAGAACTATGCCCTGTTGACCCGCGACTTAGGCTGGAAGCCCAGCTACCAGACCGAAGACACGCTGTTTCCGGCAGTCAAATTTGAAGGCATCAAGATCCACGACTGGGACAAGTGGGAAGACCCCTTCCGCTTGACCATGGACGCCTACTGGAAGTACCAGGGTGAAAAGGAACGCAAGCTCTACGCCATCATTGATGCATTTCAGCAGAACAATGGCCAGTTCAACGTAAGTGATGCCCGCTACCTGCAGGCGCTCAAGTTATTCATTAACGGTGTGATCGGGCTAGAGTATTCGGCCCACCGCGGCTTCAACATCGTGGGGCGTGAATTCCCGGGCGTAGGCACCCGTATTGCGGCACAGATGCAGGCCATTGACGAGTTGCGGCATGCACAAACGCAGATCCATGCGCTGAGTCACTACAACAAATATTTTGCCGGCATGGCCGAGTTCCCGCACCAGTTTGATCGCGCCTGGTACCTTTCGATTCCCAAATCGTTTTTTGAAGATGCCATTACCAGCGGTCCCTTCGAATACATCATCGCCATCTGCTTCTCGTTTGAATATGTGCTAACCAACTTGGTCTTCATGCCCTGGATGTCGGGTGCGGCCTACAACGGCGACATGTCCACCGTGTCTTTTGGCTTCTCGGCACAGTCGGATGAGGCCCGCCATATGACGCTGGGCATTGAGGTCATCAAGTTCCTACTGGAACAAGACCCAGCCAACGTACCCATTGTGCAGGGCTGGATCGACAAATGGTTTTGGCGTGGATACCGCTTATTGACCCTTATCGCCGCCATGATGGATTACATGCTGCCCAAGCGCGTGATGTCGTGGAGTGAAGCCTGGGACATCTACTTCGAGCAAAACGGCGGTGCGCTGTTTGCTGATCTGGCCCGCTACGGCATCCGCATGCCCAAACACTGGGAAGTTACGGTCAAGGAAAAAGGCCATGTCAGCCACCAACTGTGGAGCACCTTCTACCAATTCCGCCATGCCGCCGGCTTCCCGGTCTGGCTGCCTACGCCGGAAGAAATGGACTGGATGTCGCTGAAGTACCCGGACACTTTCGACAAGTATTACCGCCCCCGCTACGAACACTGGGCCGAACTTGAACGCCAAGGCAAACCGTTCGTGAACGCCACGCTGCCGCAGCTGTGCCAGACCTGCCAATGGCCGCTGCTGTTCACCGAAGCGGATGACCCCACAGAAATCTGCTATCGCGAAGGCAGCTACTTGGGAGAGAAATTTCACTTCTGCTCAGACGGCTGCAAGGACATCTTCAGCAAGGAACCGGAGAAGTTTGTGCATGCGCACCTACCGGTACACCAAATCTACCAAGGCAATTACTTCAACGCGGACGTTAATCCGACCGCCCCTGACTTCAACCCGCTGGTGGAAGCCCTGAAATACATGGGTATCAACCCTGGTGTCGATGGTGGCGACTTTGCAGGCCATATTGACGCCGTGAACTGGGAGCTGTGGACCAAGCGTCCTGCCAATATGCACGCACCCACCACCACCGATACTGCACCAGAACGCAAGAGCGCCTAAGGAGAACAAAATGAGCGTAAACGCAATCCGCCCTGGCTACCACGGCGACATGAAAGATACGGTGGATAAATTCCACGGCAACCAGCTGATCAATATCGGTTGGGACAAACACTTGATGTATGCCACCCCGGTTTGTATTCCGGTGCCACCTCAAATGCCGTTTGGCGCACTGCTACAGCAGGTATTACCGACCATCTACGGCCAGCACCCGGACTTTGAAAAGATCGACTGGAGCGTAGCCATCTGGTCACTCGGCGGTGAGCCCTTCACGCCGGCATTGGACAAGTCCATTGCGGACAACGGCATCACGCACAAGGCGTCGATGCGCCTGCGCACCCCTGGTCTGGATGGCCTTGCCGGCGTTGGCTTTTAAGCACCATGTCCTACCAGTTATTGATTGAACCGATTGGCCGCACCGTGGAGGTGGAGGAAGGCCAGAACATTCTGGATGCCTGCTTGCGCGCAGGCGTGTGGATGCCGCACGCGTGCTGCCATGGGCTGTGCGCCACCTGCAAGGTCCAGGTAAAGGATGGCGAAGTGGAGCACGGTGATGCGTCTCCCTTTGCCCTTATGGACTTTGAGAAGGACGAGGGCAAAGCACTGGCCTGCTGCGCCACGCTGCAATCCGATGTGGTAATTGAGGCCGACATCGATGACGACCCGGATGCGCTGACGATTCCAGTGCGCGACTTTGCCGGCGTCGTGTCCAAAATTGTGACCCTGTCACCCACTATCAAGGCCTATCATTTTCAGCTGGAGGAGGCATTGCCCTTCCAAGCCGGACAGTACGTCAATCTGCATATCCCAACACTGGGAATCACGCGGGCATTTTCTTTGGCAAATCCGCCATCAAGTGGCGCGCTGGTTGAGTTGAATGTGCGCATTGTTCCAGGCGGTGCGGGCACGACCTATCTGCATCAGCAGCTCAAGGTTGGCGATGCAATCAACCTGTCCGGGCCCTATGGCCGTTTCCTCGTGCGCAAGTCCGCACAAGTGCCATTGATCTTCATGGCCGGCGGCTCCGGGCTGTCCAGCCCGCGCAGCATGATTCTGGATCTGCTGGAAGAAGGTTGCGGCCTGCCCATCACCCTGGTCTACGGCCAGCGTACCCGCGATGAGCTTTACTACCATGAGGAGCTGGTCAACCTCGCCAGCATTTACAGCAACTTCCACTACGTACCCGTGCTTTCGGGTGAACCCGAAGGCAGTGGATGGCTGGGACACCGTGGCTTTGTGCACGACGCTGCGCGGGCGCATTTCAACAACGACTTCCGCGGCCACAAAGCCTATCTGTGTGGTCCACCCGTGATGATCGATGCCTGCATAACCACCCTGATTCAGGGACGGCTATTCGAGCGCGACATCTATACCGAGAAATTTCTCTCAGCGGCAGATGCAGAGCGGATTCGCAGCCCGCTATTCAAAGCGATATAGCAGGGAGAAAACCGTGTGCACCCACCGAATCATCCTGAGTGAAACCGGCGAGTCATTCAACTGTCTGGATAACGAGACGGTACTGAATGCACTCGCAAGATCCGGCAAACGGGGCATCCCCATTGGCTGTCGTGGCGGAGGCTGTGGTGTGTGCAAGGTCAAGGTTCTGGTCGGTGATTTCACCAAGCGACCCATGAGTCGCGACCATGTTTCTGTGCTTGAGGAACTGAACAACGAGGTGCTAGCCTGCTGCATGCTCCCTAAATCGGACGTCAAAGTTCAGGTCTTGGGGAAGATGCAGCGTGCCATGTTCAGAGACCTCGTCGCCCTGAGTTGAGCGCAGCCATAAGCCAGTTCTCTCGACATC
>Ga0364886_10135_pt1 | contig 34784 bp, 30 predicted proteins | sample ExccelJu500001D3_4_FD_206926 | JGI IMG/M metagenome (GOLD analysis project Ga0364886, IMG submission 206926) | Enriched cells from Trout Bog Lake Hypolimnion, Wisconsin, USA - BchlTB.July23.5000.01.D3 | ecosystem: Environmental > Aquatic > Freshwater > Lake > Hypolimnion/Profundal zone | place... | reverse complement strand
CGACCCGATGGCACGTATGAACGTTCATCTACTCCTCCCGCCGATAACGACCCCTATATTGTACAAGGCATTCCTGACGACAAACTGAACGCCGACCTGGTCAAAGAGATAGCCTGGTATGCCAAGGAACGCGCAAACGAAGAACGTGCCCGAAAGGCGGCTGGCACTCAGAAAGAAGGAGGACAACCATGATTCAGGACAGAGTTTTTTGATATTTTCTTAAGCTATCTGATCTTCTACTCAAGAAATGGAGGGAACCATGCACCACTTCCTGTTTTACCGGTATCGCTGTCTGCTGCTGTTTGCATTCTGTCTTGCCGCCTGCAGTTGCGATAAAGAACCTAAAACCTCTGCAACTGATGTCAGCGCCTACAACTACAGCACGGACGGCATAGACAGAATTTCTCTTTCCGGGCCGGGGGATCACAACACCAGCAGCGCCCCTACCGTCAGCCCTAAGAGGCAAGACTCACAGTTCTCCGGCTTCGGCGCCTCCATGTGCTGCATCGGCGGTATTCCGGACGAATGGCAGCCGAGCTTGTGGGTAAAGGTGGTATGGCTGCGCGATCATCACCCCTATGACAGTGAAAATCGTACTGGTGCTAAATGGTTTCATGCAACTGCGCAAATACCACCGTATAAAAGACCGGCAGACTTTATTGTAAAGTTTCTGCCAGGCGATCGGATACGGCTCCATGTTATGTCCAACGATCGGCGACCCGATGGCACGTATGAACGTTCATCTACTCCTCCCGCCGATAACGACCCCTATATTGTACAAGGCATTCCTGACGACAAACTGAACGCCGAACTGGCCGAAGAGATCGCCTGGTATGCCAAGGAACGCGCAAACGAAGAACGAGCCCGAAAGGCGGCTGGCACTCAGAAAGAAGGAGGACAACCATGATTCAGGACAGAGGGTTAGGGTTTAGCTGGGGGGAGAAAGACTTTCCACGTGACGGGTATCTAAAGGAGATATCGGGATCGGGGTTTGCATCCTATTGTTCCACGCGGCAGGGCGATAATTGGAAATGCGGCAGCCAAGTCGTTGTTAACCTGTTTTTTGACGGAACCGGAAACAATAAAGAAAGCGACGAGAAAACCTTCTCACACACCAATGTCGCCCGTTTGTATTACGCCTGCGACGGGTCAGATCATCCCGAGAAGACACGGGACGGGTGGTTTTTTAAACACTATCTTCAGGGGGTCGGTACGCCTTTCGAAGAACTGGGCGAGACGACCTTCTCCACGAGGGGTAAAGCTTTTGCCGACGGCTTTAGCAATCGTATTGGCTGGGCCTATACCCGGTTGCTCAATGCCGCCTATGCAGCCACACCAAAAAGCGAAAAATTAGCCGAGCGCTTACTTGAAAAAGCTGAGGCCTTCGATGTCTGCAAGGAACTGAGCGGCACCGGTGGCTATCAGTTGCAGCTGGGGGGCAGCAAGCAAACCGAGGCGCTCATCTATCAACCCGTATTGCAGAACAAGCTGGCGCGTCTGGCCACTGTCCACAAAGAGCACACCACCCCTAATATCTATGAAAAAATCCGCAAGATCTGGATCAATGTATTCGGTTTCTCGCGCGGCGCGGCTGAGGCGCGCGTATTTATCAACCGGCTGATCAATGACTGGGCGCCGCACGGAAAACTGGCCGGGGCCATAGACTATGAAGTCAATTTCATGGGACTGTTTGACACCGTCGCCTCGGTGGGGATACCTGATTCGGCACGCGCCGGGTTTGTTGATCTGCCCTCATTGGACGGCCATTGGGGCTGGGCGGATGACGGATCGCTCGACATCCCCCACACTGTCAGGCGCTGCGTACACTTCATCGCCACACATGAGCAGCGCATGAGCTTCCCGCTGGACTTGATACGCCAGGGGCCGGACAGCTACCCCGGTAACCGGTCGGAGGTGGCCTACCCCGGCGTGCACTCCGACGTCGGCGGCGGCTATCGGCCCAACGATCAGGGCAAGGCGTGGACAGAGAAAGAGGACGATATGTCGCATAAGCTGGGGCAGATCCCCCTGCACGACATGTATATTGAGGCCGTGCTGGCCGGGGTGCCGATGCTGGACTGGTCTGCTTTTAATGAAAAACGCAAAAACGAATTCAAGATCGCCGACGACGTAGTCGACGCCTATAACGCCTGGCGCAAGGAGATGCCCTCTGTGTCGTGCGCCGAAGAGGCCATACGTCTGGGCATGGCGCAACGTCTGGCCTGGCATGCCAAGCGCTCATTGCCGAAGAGCAGCGAGTATATTACGGTGCAGCCGTTTTATCAAAACGCGCAGGAGGCCAAGCTCACGCCCTATCAACTGAACCAACTCTGCGACGCCGAGCGCAATGCCCTGATAATGCAGCGAAACTCACGCCTGACAGTATGTGAAGATCTGCAAGAACGCATCAATACCGCCAACGATGCGGACAAGCAGATCCTACAACGGCAGCTCGACGAATCGACCGAAAAGATACGTCAGTACGATGAGCAGATTCAGGACGAAGGCGGCCGGTTGGAAAAATTCGGTGACAAAGAACCCAATTCTCACCGCCTCGGTGAAAACGCCTACGACCTGCTGACCAACGACAAAACCGATTTACGCGAAGGCGCCGAGGAGTTTCGCCTGTTAATGGGCTATCTGTTTCCCGAAGAAAGAAAGTCTGTTTGGAATTGCGAGATAAGACCATGCAGGACGCCCTCTTACACGCTTAGCCTTGTCGCCAGCCAAGATGATACGCTGACCGTCCAACGCGAAGCAACACGCGACGGCAAGCCGCTGTATGTGGAGCTGATTGAAAAGTCCGTTGCTCAAACAGTTGGCAGGATGACAAAAGACGATCCGTATTTCGATGTATTGCTGCTGCCTGACAAAAAAGTTATCGGATTTTTGCGGGAACACACCAACAAGCAGGCGCGCGCCGCAGTATCGGCAGCGGTGATCAGGCTCTTCGATGACTTCGTCCACGACAGCCGCGCCTGGTTCCGTGTCCCCTACTTCCATGAGCAGGCCCCTGGCGGCTACGGGTGGCCGAGGGTCTTGTTTCAGGGGAAAAACAGCCGGGTGGAGTTTCTGGATATTTCCACCTGAAAAAAAGATGCGGCTCTGGCTGCGAAGTGATTCTACAAGGGGATGCCCTGATTAAATTTTCATCTTTGTGTGATAAGGGCATCACGCAGACGGCTTCCGCTCTTTACAACAGCGCCATCCCAGAGCACAACGCGCTCCAACCCGGCATCTCCTTCTATTTGAACCCGCCCGGCACAGACCCAGTCCCGCATATGCACGGTGCTGCCGCAGCGCGCGCCAGGCGCCAGAAAAAAAGGCGTTGCGGGGCGTTCTCCCAGCTCGGGCCACCAGGGAATGGTGCCGGTCAGCAAGCCTGCATGCAAGGCCAGATAATCCTGCAGGGTACCCATATCCGTCCAGTAACAGCCGTCAACCCTCAGGGACCGGATACATTTTTTTTCCTGCAGCAGTCTTCTGTAGAGATCAATAATCGAGGCAGGCTGCAAGACCTGAAGCCCGGTCAAGATCTCAGGATTCAAGACATGCAGGCCTGTAAATGCCAGGAGCCCCTGTTTTCCGTCAAAACCTGCAACCAGATCGCCCTGAACCGACACCGTATTGAAACGGGGATAATCATGCATGACCATGGTCACAGGGGCCGTATCACGGCAATGCGCCTCATAGACGATTCTCAGATCGACCGTGTGATAGATATCCCCATTCGTCACCAAAACAGGTTCATCTCTGAATGACCTCAACGCCAGCCGCAAGCCTCCTCCGGTCCCCAGGATCAAATCCTCTTCCTGAACCACCACCCCCGGCAGGTTCCGCAGCAGATCGGCAATCTGCTGCCCCAGGTGATGGCAGTTCACCACAATGTGATCAAATCCCGCCCGCTGAAGCCGCTCGATAGTCAAAAGCAGGAGCGGTTTGTTCAACAGCGGGAAAAGAGGTTTAGGGCGGAGTGCGGTATAGGGAAGCAAGCGTGTGCCAAAGCCCGCTGCCAGTATCATTGCCTGCATAACATGTCTCCTGAGGCGAACATCGCCATCAAATCTTACAAATCCCTCTGGTATTCTCCGGAGAGAAGTTCCCTGCAGTCTATACAATTGGCCCGATTTCCATCAAGGAAAATCCATGTACTGTCATCCGGCCCTTTCTCTCAAGAAAGACAGCAAGGACGAAAGACTCCCGGTCCGATAAAACGATGTCCTCAAACTTTCTCCAAATTCTCTGCTACTGCATGGTCTTGATTGAGATCTGTTGCACTTTGCCGAATACCTGTTTATTCTGCGCAAAAGCAAGAGAGCACCACCCGGATCATTTGCTCTTCCGAAAAATTCGAACATTACTCATTTATCCAATCAGCATACAATGCATAGACCATTCTTGATCAACGGCCCCGTCATCCCTGCAATCCGCCGAAAGACCCTGGCCCTGGCTCTCTGTTTGTGCTTTGCCTTCATCCTGCAGGCAGGCCCTTCCTTGTCTGCCGGGCCTGAGCCGTCCGACTTCGATTTTGACCAAATCCATGCAAAACTCCAAGATGTTTCCAATCAGATAAAAAATGACCCAGGGTCTCCTCAAAAACTGGAAAAGGCCAAACAGCTGACCGATCAATATGTTAAGGAAACAGCAGCATGCACTGATACCGCAACCGCTCAGATTACTGCCGTCGACCAGGAAATAGCAGCTCTCGGTCCCAATGCCGAACATGAATCTGCCGAAATAGAAAAAGAACGCAAACGGCTTACCAAGCAAAAACAAGTCCTTCAGGTAACGCTGTCTGAGTGTAAATTGCTTGCTATTCTGACAACAAGGATTCAAAACGAAATAGCCGACCAGAATAAAGCCCTGCAGGCCGCCGTCTATCTTGCCAAGACTCCAAACACCTTCGCTAAAACGGCCAAGGATCTTCCATCATTTTCCGGATTCTGCACATCATCCCTTGATTATATTCATAAGCAATCAGGCATAGGAGAAATGACACCGCTGGAAATTTCCATTTTCCTGCTGCTTATCATAACAGCCTGGTGGGCAGGACTGCTGGTTGTCCGTATTTTGATTCTCTATCACACGCTCATGCAGGAGGGAAACCAGGGCCTTTCCGAGCCAACCCTGCCCCTCAGGCAGCGGCTTGACCTGCCGGTCGCAATGGCAACTGCATTGAGCGGCGGTTATCTCCTGTATATCAATACGGATGCAACAGTCACGACCTATAGTCCATGGCTGCTGTTTTCCATCAGTCTGTATTGTCTTTCCCTGTTTATTTTTTACTTCCGGAACTTTATGAAAAAAGATTCCGGCCTCGCCGTATCGTTTTCTCCCCCCGCCATGCGGTTCAGAGTCCTGGTTTTTCTGTGCGTCGTGATGTTTTTTATTACCCGTCTCGACCTGAGCGATTACAGTGACCTTGCTTCCCTTCTTATTTTTGCTCAGTCCTCCCTTATATTCGGGATCTGTCTCGCCGCCTGGTGCTTTTTATTGGGGATCAAGCTCCCCGAGAAGATCTCTCGCTATTCAAGGTTGATACGGTATGGGGTCTCAGCAATTTCAATCCTTATTATGCTTATCGAGATCTCGGGCTACAAAAACCTCTCCGCATTTTTACTGCTGGGCTTTTTTGCAACATTCGTTCTTTACAATATCCTCTGGCTTACGCTTTTTTCCATAGATGAAATCGTGGGAGGAATTTTTCTGGGGAAATATCAATGGCAAAAAAACCTTCGGCTCCGGCTCGGTTTTTCTCCCCAGGAAAAACTTGCGGGTATCATGTGGATAAGGCTTATATTCAGACTCCTTGCCTGGTCCATTGCCGCGCTTCTTTTTCTGCAGATATGGGGGTTCTCCGACGCCCAGCGACAGAAGATCATGTCGTATTTGGTAGATGGATTTGATTTTGGCGGGCTGATCTTCGCACCAGCGCGCATCCTGTTAGGTTTTTTCATTTTTTCCTGCGGCTGGACCTTGCTTTCGTGGATCAAGAGGGAGATGGAGATCAACTGGCTGAAAGAGTCCTATTTTTCCCGGAGCGAAAAAGAAAATCTGGTTACGATGACTGGGTATGCCGGTTTTGCGCTGATCCTTATCATCGGCATCTCTGCTGCGGGAGTAAGTTTTTCCAACCTGGCTGTTATTGCGGGCGCCCTGTCGGTCGGTATCGGTTTCGGCCTCCAGAACATCGTCAACAACTTTGTTTCAGGGCTCATCATCCTCTTTGAAAGACCGGTCAAGAGGGGAGACTGGATCAGTGTCGGCAACACGCAAGGGTACGTACAGAGGATCAGTGTCCGGTCAACGGTTATCCAAACCTTCGACCGTTCCGATGTAATTGTCCCCAATTCCGAGCTGATATCCCATCAGGTCACAAATATGATGCTCAACGATAACCATGGACGGCTTATCATCCCCATCGGGGTAGCCTATGGAAGCGACACAGCCCTTGTCAGCTCGATCCTGATGGACATTGCCAAGGCCAACGACAAGGTCATCAATGATGGATCCGCTCCCGCACCGCAGGTCCTGTTTCTTTCGTTCGGAGAGAATTCGCTGAACTTCGAACTGCGCTGCTATCTTACAAACATCGATCAGGGAACGAGGATCAGGAGCGCGATCAACTTCGAGATAGACCGAGCCTTCAGGGAACACAACATTTCCATGCCCTTCCCGCAGCGCGATCTCTACATCAAGGAGTTTCCCGCCCGGATGAATACCGCGGCTGAACAACAAAGCCCGGCCAAAGAGGAATGCAATACCGGAAAAAAATGAGCAAGCGCACCGGGCATAATCCGGTTCAGAACAAAGAGGGCAGTGTCACCATAATCAGAAGAGGATCGCTCCAAGCGTGCTTTTACGTCAAAAGGGATAGACATATTCATTCTCCGGCTTATCCGCATTGACTATGCTATCGGCAACGATTACCGGTATTTTCACGCCCTTATAGTCTATGATTTTTATCGTTCCCGTGACCTTGACCCAGGCATCACGGGCAAGGGACTTCGCATTGTCATACCGGCAAAGCATCCCAACTGTCTGCAGATCCGCAGTACAGCAGGTCATCAGCAACCTGGCAGGGACAAATTCATTGGCTTTCACCTGTTTGTCCTTAAAAACAAATCCAACCACCTCTATTTTTTTTCCCCGATAGGTCTCCATATTGTCGTAGATTTCTTTCAACCATCGGAAATAATTGCCATCATCCATCACAACCATGTCATTCTGCAGCTTCAACCTGCGATCTGCAGGCTGGGTGGCCAGAGAGGCCAGGGCTTCGTAATTTGAACTGTTGACCTCGACCTTCCCCGGATTATCGGAATCTGATCCCTTTTCCGCCGCATCTTGCCCGCCATCTTTCACAGAAGGCCCCCGCTGCACGCTCTTCGGGCCTGCAACTGAGGAAGACTGCTTACCTTGCGGAATGATAGCAATATCGCCTAATGACATTGTCGAAGAATTCATTGATCGTGCAGGCAGCAGAAAGGCCAGAATCAACGGTATAATGAAAAAGAGGTACGGGACGATCCTGACACTTCCCTGCGGCCTGAAAACATCCTTCAGGGTAAACAACGCAATCAGCACCATTGCCAGAATGCCCAGTTTCAGCGACGGCAGAATCCGGGGATTTACATACAACTGGATCCGGCCAGATTGCACAAGAGAAGAGAAAAACACCGCGAAACCCAATAAGATGAGGATCCTCAATGCCGCTTCGATGTTGATCCTGGCGCATTCTCTATACCGCATTTCAAAGTCTCATATCCTGACGGTAACAGAAATTGCATCTCTGAAAAATCGCCTCTGACTTTTTCACAATACAACGTGCATCTTCACTTCCTGCATGCCCCTTCACAAACGTTCCCCGCTTACGCTGATACGCCAAAAAGCCAGTAATTATGCAAGTCCCTGCGGAGCACTGCCCCTGCCATGTGGACGAAAACTTTTATGTTTTGTCGGGGCCAGCTAAAAAGGTCCAGCCATGCTGGCTAGTTGATCGCTTCTGATAATTTACTGCCTGCTTTGAACCGTGCAACTTTTTTAGCAGGAATTTTTATGGTTTCCCCTGTCTTGGGATTTCTCCCCTCACGCGACTCGCGTTTGGATACTGAAAAGGTCCCAAAGCCGACCAGAGTTACCGTATTACCGTTCTCAAGAGTCTCCGAGATAGCCTTCATAATACTGTTCAGCGCCTTTTCAGCAGCAGTCATGCTTATTTCGGCAACACCAGCAATACTTTCAACCAATTCTTTCTTATTCAAGACAATTCCTCTCTAATAGATTTTTTATTTACGTTGTATTTTTATCGTACGGTGCTCCAACTCGATAATTCGAGTCCAAACGATCAGATTTTTCACGCACATCTCGAAAGGCCCATCACAGGCCCTTCACATCATATTGCTGCTTCATGAGTTCACTGATATTTTCCTTGGCCTCAGGCGACGAGGCATGGAAACGATTCAGATGGTCACACGGACGCCTGTTGCAGACTGAGCAATTTGCCAGATTTTTTTCTCTGCAACATTTCCTAATATGGCAGGCATTGCAATATCCGATCAATCTTCCCCCATCGGAGAGACATCCGTCACAATTGATATCCTTCGGCAATATTCTGAAGCCGAACTTTTTCGAATAGAGTTCGGCTGTCTTTGCCCTGGCCTCATCATCATCACTCTGGGTAGCCAGATAGGTCGGGCAGTCAGAGCAGATCAGACCGCAATATGCTATCATTTTCACCATATCTCTGTTTTCCTCTTCCTCAGCAGATTCTGCAGACAGGACCATCCCGCTCTCCGTTTATCCTGCCGCACACGGTTTCGCGGTACCATCCCTGTACTGGACCAAAATATAAAATCATGAAAACAGTGTTAGAGAATATACTTATTCTAAAAAAAGGTCAACGCTTGGGACTTTCCGGCACTAAAATCCTCTGACAGTCCGCAACAACTTCGGACTCAACCTTGTAGCAAAATATCAGCCTCTCGCGGTCTATCTCAAAAAGAAAAAGGAAGTTGTCCCCGTCGAAAGCCCCACCAATACCGGTTCCATGGAGTTCAGGTAACCGACGATACAGAACGGCCTGGACCCTACATCGAGAATGATACGGGATTCACTCTGGTCTTATCCCGACTGCCGATAATGTAAACTTCTCTCTGGTTTCGAACGATGGTTCTAACAACACAATGTGTTCTTCGATGAACTCTTCGATTATGGCGGGATCAATAACGATGCGGTCTCTGCAAGGTTTGGCGTCTGGCGAAACCTGAATGCCTACGGCATAAACAATGCAAGTGAACAGGGGCGTGAATCAATGAATGAAAACTTGAATCCGGGTATCGGGGGTCTTGCAGTGAGATGGGAATGTACCTCTGTCTGGTCACGGTCACCAACTATTTTGCCTCGATAACATATCGGCAGGCTGCATATTTTTGCAACCTGCCGATGGTCGCCGATGTGCCTGGCTTGGCTGGACTATATTTGTTTCTTAAGGATTTTGCTTACAGCCTCATCAAAGCTGTCTTCTGAATCCGGTTTACTCTTAGCCTGTTTTGCCATTTCTTCGGCAATATATTTATCCCGTTCTTCTATTATTTTGACTAATTTATCTGCCAGCTCTTTACGTTCCTTTATATTGCCTTCAATATATTTTGCGCGCTCGTCCTGATTCATTTTTTGCATATTTGCAGGCAGCTCGGCTTCCTTTACGGCCTCGAGTTTGACCTTGCCCGCTTCTACTTCCTGCGCCAAGTCGCCGCGGCCGGTAATTACGGCTTTACCCTTGGCACTTTTGATAACGTATTTTGACATTTCTGCCGCGCTGGCAACCGGGGCATCCGCATACATATCAGCCTTACCGCGTGCCTCCTTTTGCACCTCTGCAGAGCCATACGGCACTACGGTTTTGTTCAGTTCTTTCTGGATAATGAGAATATCTGTATCGTACGGGGTTTTTATAACCACAACCCGACCGCCGCTTTGTGGTATTTTCACGTAATCGCCTCTCCCCAGTTGGGCAATTTTCTTCCAGATCTTGGCTGTTTCCTGGCTGTCTCCAACGAGCACGGTATTTACAATAATATTTTTCTGGGCCGCTTCTTTGATAACCTCCGGGTATTTGCGATCTTGCTCGTAATCCATGTGCGGCGGGGCATCGCCTACTAAAAAGATAATTTTACTCAGCTTGGCTGGGTATTGAGCTGTCCATGGCTGTTTTGTTACGGCCACATCAAGGGCCTCGTTTACAGATTCTGGTATATCGCCGCCACCCGCAGCTTTAAACTTGAGCAGCTTGGCGTAAATATCCTGCGTATCGGTAGTAAGCGGGTAGTTAAGGGTAACATAGTCATCGCCAATATCGCGGAATCCCACCAGGCCCATGTACACTTCAGCCTCAGGGTTTTGGTCAATAATGGTATTGGCAATAGACCATATTTTCTTTTTGGCCCCATCAATCAGGGAAGTCATAGAACCAGTGGTATCAAGAACAAATACCACCTCAATACGGTGCTTGAGTTCGTTCTCTGGCTGATTGCCAGCAGCCAAACTGCGAAAAGGCAGGCAAAGTATGAATAACATGACGCAAATTTTAAGTTTAAACATATCAACTCCCTGGTATTGAAGGTATAAGTAGTATTGGAAACACAACTGGCCTAACGTATATTATCAACATTAGCCTGTCAAGTATAAAAAGGGGAATGGCTTTTCGGATCCCGGTCCGAAAGAGGCCGTTTATCCTGGTTCTGCATCAATGCATCGCCGTTCCGGCTTTCGGCATGGTATATCGGCATGAGAATTTTTGCGCAAAGGGGAAATCCCTTTTGAAATTCCCCCATCTTTCCGACAAAAATGACAAGCTGGAAAAATTCGGTTACAGTATCCGGAATTCAATCTTCGACCAGTATCCGAATGACTTTCCAGCCAACCGTCAGCCCTATTCCTAGAACATATGCCCCGTCAACGAAACATAATCGATGGAATGCAGCAACCTGTCAATATCCCTCTGGCCGAAAAGGTCAGGCCGCAGATCCTCTCCGACATCATCGGGCAGACGTCACTCCTCGGAGAAGGCGCCCTCCTGAGAAATATGATCGACAGCGACGAGTACAGCTCCTTTATTCTCTGGGGGCCTCCGGGGACCGGGAAGACCACAATCACCCGGCTCATTGAGAAAAATACACGCCATGGCTTCCGCTCGTTCAGCGCCGTTCTATCCAAGATCCAGGAGGTGAAGGAGCTGATGGAGCAGGCCAGCTATCTGCTGCGGGCGGAAGGCCGGAAAACAATCGTATTTGTCGATGAAATACATCGTTTTAATAAGGCACAACAGGACGCGTTTCTCCCCTATGTCGAGTCAGGAGCCATCATCCTGTTCGGGGCAACTACCGAAAACCCGTCCTTTGAGATTATTTCGGCGCTTCTCTCCCGATGCCATGTCTTTGTCCTGAACCCTCTGCAGGATGAAGAGATCATGGAGATCCTGCGACGGGCTCTGGCGACACTGCCGCAAGCATACAGTTTCGAGGAGGATGCCCTTCAGGCCTTGGCCGTACGAAGCGGCGGCGACGCCAGAAGGAGCCTCAACTCCCTGGAAATGGTCTGCCGCTCAGCAGGGACGCGGGAGACCATCGATGTTGCATTCGTCCTGCAGGCAATTTCGCAACACTCGATGTTTTATGATAAAAATGGCGAAGAACACTACAACCTGATCTCGGCCCTGCACAAATCCCTGCGCGGCAGCGATCCTCAGGCTGCCCTCTACTGGCTGGCCAGGATGCTTGAATCGGGAGAGGATCCGATGTATCTGGTCCGGCGCCTGGCAAGATTCGCAAGCGAGGATGTGGGGCTTGCCGACCCCAATGCCCTGCTTCAGGCCATGGCCGTGAAAGAGGCCGTTCATTTTCTGGGCATGCCCGAGGCAAATAACGCGCTGGCCCAGCTCACCGTCTATCTGGCGACCGCCCCGAAAAGCAATGCCCTCTACACCGCCTACAACGCCGCCAAAAAGGATGCGCTGGAAACCAGCCATCACAAGGTGCCGCTGCATATCCGTAATGCCCCGACCAGGCTGATGCAGGATCTCGGATACGGTAAAGACTACCAGTATTCCCACGATTATCAGAACAGTTACAGTTACCAGAACTACTTTCCGGAACGCATGGAAGAGAGAACCTACTACACCCCCTCCTCTTTCGGCTTTGAAAAAGAGATCAAAAAGCGGCTGGATTGGTGGGAGGGGTTAAAAAAACGACAACAGGCCGAAAAAAAGACCAAATAGGCAGCCAGTCGGGCGCCGTATCGACGCGAACAAGCAAGAGACGCTCGCAAAAAGAGACACTTCCTGCGGCACGCATTTATTGCTTCTTCCTGGTCTGCAGGCAGTACGCCACTGCAGGATTGTAAACCGCCATGAAAACTTTCGAGAACCCATAACTCAGGATAAGGGTGATGCAGACAACGAGAACGAGTTCAATCCCCCAGGGATGCTTCTCGTTATAAAAATACTTTACAACCAGACTCCCCTGAAGAGTGCTGTGGACCAGATAGATCACAAGAGTTTGCCGGCCCAGGTCTTCCATGATCCGCAGCCATCCTTGCCCTTTTATCAGATTGTAGGCCGCCACCGAAAAGACAAAGGCCGCGAAGGGGTATGCATAGGTCAGCAGATACTCTCCCGTCAACAGCATCAGACAGGCAGCGCCCGCGAGAAAAATCAACAGCGAAAGAGAATAATTCCTGAAGTGCAGCCGGGAAACATCGTATTGCGATATGAACATCCCAAAGCAGAAGTAGCTGAAATCCTTTCCAATAAAAATAAGATAGTAGGGATTTGAATCCCAGTAGGGCTGTTCAACGTAGTGGTTTCCCATAAAGGAAATAAAAGAAAACAGCGCGACCATACAAAAGACGAAGGGACTGTTCAGCCGTTCCCGATACCGGATAAGAAAGGGAAAAAGCAGATAGAACTGCAGAATAAGCGGGATGAAATAATAGTTGTAGTTTGTCCGGCCGAGCAAGGCGTCGAGGATAACAGCCTGAGCGGTCATTTCTCCCCCTTTGAATATCCTCGTGCCAACCACAAAGATGAGATAGATGAGCACTACTCTGAAAAAGAGTTTGCGGTAGAATTCTCGAGCGTTCAGGGTTCCCTCGAATCTGGCCGAAAGCAGGAAACCGGAAGCGATAAAAAAGAAGGGCACGGCAAAATCCAGGCTTCTGCAGAAGGTAAGGTTGAACGGAGTCAGATACGCGGCGTGGATGAAAACGACCCCGATTATGCAGATCCCCTTGAGAGCATCAATCGCTCCTATCCTTTCTCTGGCATATCCATCCCTGCGCTCCAGTTTCGAGGTCTGCCAATGGATGAGACAAAGACTCGTGAGGGAAATGACAATATTGAGAACTTCAACGCGTATATCTGACATAATAATGCGGGAATTGTATCCCTGACCTTTCAACCCGTAAGAATGATACATCAGCAGCACCTGCTTGAGGCCCGCTATCCTGTCCCGTCAACCTTTACCGCCTTTCAAGAAAACACCCTCAAGGGCAAGCAGCCTGGCTTTGACCGCAACTCCCCCCGGGGCCGAGAAACCGCCCATCCCTCCATTCGCTGCCAGGACCCGGTGACAGGGTATAATGAGCGGAACCGGATTTCTGGCCAAGGCATGGCCTACAGCCCTGGCTGCGCCGGGACGATGGATGATACGGGCTACGTCACCATAGGACAGGGTGCTGCCCGCCTTGATATCCCGGCAGGCGGCAAGCACCTGCCTGCTAAAGACGCCAAGGCTGTCCAGATCGATCGCAATACCGCTGAAATCCTGAACAATTCCCTTTACGTGCAGGCGGACAGTCTCCACGATTACGGCTATATGCTCCGGAATTCTCCGGGCCTTCTCTGCCTTGGCGCCGGCTGCGATGGTTTCCTCGGTCTGTTTCTCGGATTCGCAGGGGAGTTGCAGGAAGACAAGGACAGGTGGACCGTCTTTTGCTTCAGACTCCCTCCAGGCTATTCCGCACACGCCAAGCGCGGTATCAAAAACACAAAAGAGTGGGCGATTCATTCCTGTATCCCTCCTGGTAGTGGTATCATTGTCCGTCTCATCCCCGGCAGTGCGGATCCCGTCCGAAAGGGAGCTTCATGCCAGCGCCAGAATCCGGCCCTGCCTGCCGCCGCCCCGGAACGGACATTCACGAGAGCCACTCCGCACCCGATTCGGCCATATATTTGATAAGTTTGCGGTGGCCTGCCGGGAATCCATAGTCAGAGAGTTCCTGCGGATCGACCCACCTGAAGGCCTGCGCTGCGCGCAGCCGCGGTTCAACAAGCTCACCTTCCAGTCTGCAATAAAATCCGTGCAAGACCACCTTATATTTCATGTAATGATGGATGACAGTCGTTATCCTTGCCGAGACTCTGACAGCAAATCCGGTTTCTTCCCGGAATTCCCGGACCACGGTTTCCTCCGGCGTTTCCCCTTCTTCCATAAGGCCTCCCGGAAATTCCCAGAGGGCGCCCCAGACATCATCATCCATTCGCTGCTGGATAAAGAGCATCCCTTCATGCATAAGGACACCGGTAGCCATAGTAATGAGGATGGTTTTTTCCGATCTCTCCACCACAGGCCGATCAGAAACACAGCCCGCCAGCAGGGATGCGCAGTACTCTGCCACAGGGCACTCGGCACAGACAGGATTTTTAGGCGTACAGACCAGCCCCCCCAGATCCATGAGTGCCTGGTTGAATATCCGGGCCTCGCCTGCCGGCAAAAGATCCGATGCAAGCCGCAGGATCTGCCGCTTCGTCCCGCTGCCTTTGAGGGGCTTATCAATATTGAAGATCCGGGCGAAGATCCGCTCCACATTGGCATCGACGACGGCAATATCCCGATTGAAGGCAATACTGGCGATGGCTGCAGCGGTATACTTTCCTATTCCCGGCAAGGCCAGCAAGGCCTCGTAGCTGTCGGGAACCTCTCCCCCGTACAATTCGACCATTGCCTTTGACGCCTTATGCAGGTTCCTGGCCCTGGCGTAATACCCCAGACCTTCCCAGCATTGCAGGATTTCCCTCTCTTCGGCTGCAGCCACTGTCCTGATATCGGGAAACCGCGCAATCCACCGTTTGAAAAACAGTATTCCCCGGTCCATCTGGGTCTGCTGGAGCATAATCTCCGATATCCAGACATGATAGGGGCTATAGTCCCTGCGCCAGGGCAGATCGCGCCCCGTCCGCCGGAACCATCGCACCAGGGCAGATCGCATTGCCACTGCGTCCATATGTTCTTTTATCATCCGTTTTTTCCAGATTCCGACACACCGGAGGCCTTCGCCTCAGAAGAATACTTCATTTTACAATTGCTGCAAATTCTGCTATAAACCAGCTATTATACAGTATAGAGCATTCTTTTTCCGCATCATGTTGCATGCTGATCCACTTCACTCTCGACATGACTGCCCAACCTACACATATGCAGACATTATGACAAAAAAAATACAAATGACCACCCCTTTGGTGGAGATCGATGGAGACGAGATGACCCGGGTGCTCTGGCCCATCGTCAAGGAAAAGCTGATCCTGCCGTTCGTTGACTTGAAAACAGAATACTACGATCTGGGGATAAAGGAACGTGATCGCACCGACGACCAGGTCACCGTGGACGCCGCCGACGCCATCAAGAAATACGGAGTCGGAGTCAAGAATGCGACCATCACGCCCAATGCCGACCGGGTCAAGGAATACAGCCTGAAAAAACAGTGGAAGTCGCCCAACGGCACCATCCGCGCCGCTCTGGACGGCACCGTTTTCAGAAAGCCGATTATGGTCAAGAACATCAGGCCTGCGGTTCGCAGCTGGGTGAAGCCCATTGTCGTCGGCCGTCATGCCTATGGCGATGTCTATAAAAATGCGGAGATCTACAGCGAGGCAGGAGGCAAGCTTGAGATTGTCGCCTCTGACAAAAACGGCAATGTCCTGCGCAAAACCATCATAGAGGTGGATGAGCCGGCTATCCTTCAAGGGGTGCACAACACTGTCGCATCGATCAGGAGCTTTGCCAGGGCCTGTTTTGAATATTCCCTGGATCAGAAGATAGACTGCTGGTTTGCCACCAAGGACACTATCTCCAAGGTCTACGATCAGCGGTTCAAGAACGTCTTTGAGGAGATTTTTGCGCAGGAATATTCGAAAAAATTTGCTGCTGCCGGAATCAGCTTCTTCTACACCCTGATCGACGATGTGGTCGCCCGGATGATGAAGAGCGAAGGAGGGGTGCTCTGGGCATGCAAAAACTACGACGGCGACGTGATGAGCGACATGGTGGCCTCCGCCTTCGGTTCGCTGGCGATGATGTCCTCGGTTCTGGTTTCGCCCAACGGCTATTTTGAGTACGAGGCCGCCCATGGAACCGTCCAGCGCCATTACTACAAACATCTGAAAGGTGAAAAGACCTCAACCAACTCCGTGGCGTTGATCTACGCCTGGAGCGGAGCGCTTCGAAAACGCGGCGAACTCGATGGCATCCCGGAACTTATCGCCTTTGCCGATACGCTGGAGGCAACGATCATCGAGAGCATTGAAAGCGGCTACATGACAGGCGATCTGGCCCTCATCTGCGATCCCCCCGCGGTGAAGGTGTTGAACTCAATAGACTTTCTGGATGAATTGGGAAAACGCCTGGCACTGAAGCTCAACAGGCAATAAGGCCTTGGCTTTCCGCATTTCGGCCCCGGATTTTGCAATGCCGGGGCCGAAACCGGTTCTCTCAAAGAGCGCCTGCGTCAGGACTGCATCAGGGCTTTCACCCTTGCCGCCTGATCACCCAAACCAAGGTCTGCAAGATTCTTCTGCATGGAAAGCAAGACCTGGCGGATCACCTCCGTTTTCGGATTCGGCGACAGCAGTTGTATTTCTATAGTCTTGATATCGATCACAGTCTCTTCCAGCTGACCCAGGCTCGCCGTACCGGAAAGGGCTGCGGCCCGGATATCCCGCATGACCGCCTCCACCGCCATCCTCCCCTGGCCGCTCAGGACAGTTCCGCCGCCCAACTGCAGGGAAGGACCTGTTGCCGAAGGACCCGGGACTCCACCCGTACCCCGGATCATCTCCACTCCCTGGGCGGTAATGCTGATTCCGCCGGAGAGGCTTCTGAGTTCTGCCAGACCCCGGATGATGAGCTCTTCGGCTATCATGCCTGCCTCGGCCTTGTCAAGACCGATGGCGGCCCCCACCTCGGACATGGATACCTGAATCCCGGTATCGGCACGCACCGCTGTACACAACTCTTCCAGATACCGCTTTTCTTCATCGCTCGGGCTGTCCATTGCCTGCCTCTCCCTTTCCCGTTGAACACTGCCGTTAAGAGCCCGCAGCGGGCCATCGACAGTTTTTCTATCCCCGGTTACATCCTGCGATACAGTTCCATAACCCTGTCCGGAGTCATAACTTTCTGCCAGTCTTTTCCCAGGCAGTTTTCCCAGAGCGGCACCAGTCCCAGAGCAACGGAAGTCATTTTCTCCATGGCCGCCGCATCCAGCCCCTTAGTCAGATTCCTTGGCAGGGAGATGCCGTGCTTCTGCATCATCTGCCGGAACTCTTTAACGCCTTCCGGGTATATGTCTGCAAGCTGATCGAAGGTGATGCAGCAGCCGATGCCATGATGGGTGCCAAGAACGAAGGACAGCCCATAGGAGAGGGCATGACAGGCTCCCACCTGCGAATAGGCGATGGACATCCCTCCAAAGTAGGAGGCCATCATTAATTTGTCGTCCTTGTCCGGATGATCCCCTAAAAAGACCTGCCTGCAGAGATCGATGGATTTTTCTCCATAGGCCTTGCTGAACTCGTTGATATAGGTCCCCTGCAACGATTCGACATCGTGAATATAGCAGTCCATGCCGGTATAAAACCACTGGTCTTTCGGAACGTCGGCGGTGAGCTCGGGATCGAGAACCATCTGATTGAAGAGGGTAAAATCGGAGTTGATGCCAAGCTTCTTCTCCGGGCCGGTAAGCACCGTGGTCCGGGAAACCTCGGCCCCTGTCCCCGACAGGGTGGGAATGCCCACATGATAGACGGCGGGGATCTTGATCAGGTCCCATCCCTGATAATCGGCCGCAGAGCCCGGATTGGTGAGCAGCAGGGAGACAGCCTTGGCGATATCCATGGTCGCCCCGCCGCCGATACCGATGATGCCATCGGGCAGGCCAGGATCATAGGCCCGGATCTGCGCCACCAGTTGATCGATGTATTTGGTCTTCGGCTCATCATCAACGTTCACATGCAGGAGTAAATCCTTTCCCCGGACAGGGATTCTTCCTTCCAGTTTCTTGCCCTTGAACACCTCATCCAGAACAAAAACCATGAAGGAGCCCTTCCGCTTTGGCTGAAGGATATCATCGAGCTGATTGAACGAGCCACGGCCAAAAATAATATTTGGTACTATACTGAAATTTCTATACATAATAAATTTTCCCTCAATGTGTTGAAGAGTTGTTTCACGCAGAGCCTGTCAATCGCGGATGCGGAATAATAACCTTTTTTCCACTGAAACCTCAAGAACGATCTGGGTATGATAGGCACGACGCCTGCTCAGTCAAGAGCGGTTCGTTCTCAGGGACTTGTCTGCAAATCTCTCAGGGTTCCTCCAAAAGCGCGGATACCCGCCCGTGGAGGGAAATGACCGCCGTATCCACCTTCAGGATCCGTTCACCCATGGTAAAGGCCGAAAATCCCTTCTCGATAAAGCGCTGCACTTCATAATCCACCCACCCGCCTTCAGGCCCCACGGCCAGCAGGATCCTGCCGGGTTTGCCGCCCAGGACCTGTTTCAAGGTCTGATTTCCTCCGGGATGCGCAACCAGGCAATGAGTGTACTTGTCCATCACCGCGGGGAGGACATCTTCGACAAAGGGCTTGAAGCGCTGATAACATTGGATCTTGGGTAAACGGGTATCCACAGCCTGCTCAAGGCCGCACAGAAGATGAGGTCTGTACGCCTCTTCCTGCAGCAGACTGGCATCCCAAAAACTTTTCTCCACCCGGTTGGCATTGAGAAGGGTTATCGAGCCGAATCCCAAGGCTGCAGACTGGCTGAATATCCGTTTCAGCATGATGGGACGGGGGAGGGCGAGCAGCAGATCGATCGGCGGGATGGGGGATTCCTGCCTTATCAGCTCAACGGCAAGCTCCACGGAGTACGGTTTCCCGCCAGCCAGGCTGCAGATCCGTCCCGTTCCCTTAAAGCCGTTTATGACTCCGACCCTGACTGTATCGCCAATCCTGCTTTTCAGGACGTTAACGATATGCTCTGCCCTGCGATCCGTCAGAATCACGCTATCGTTAATCACTTCGTCCGCCCTGACAAGAATAATATTCATAAGTTCACTGAAACTTCCCTGGTAATGATGTATAGATTTCCAACAGGAGGGAGCACCATCCCCCAAGCAGGATCCTCCTGCAATACGCACGCATCCCACAATACCGCCTAATCCAGCTCTTAACAACATTTCGGAACCTTGTGCTGCGATTTCCATCCTCCCCGGCATTGAACAATTTTTGCATTTTATTCTGTTATCCCGCCATAATCCTTACCCTGAATCCGGCTCGCAATGCCCCATTGTTCTCGCCATCCGGAATAGCTGAAGGCATCCATTTTCCATAAAACTACTGATTTTTTCGTCCAATTGTGTTTGAATAATTTAAATACATTGTATACCTCTCGTTCAATGTTCGTTTTCCGTATACTATTAATCCCACAGCCAAGGAGATCTCAATGAAAGCTACCATTACAAAAGAATGTATGGGTGACAGGAATTGCAACAAGCTCTGCGCCGAGGTGTTCGAGTATGATGAAGATCAACTTCTCTCCATTGTCAAATACGACGTTATTCCCAAGCATCTTGAGGAAATTGTGCAGAGAGCTGCCGACGAATGCGGTGCAAACGCGATACTCATCGAAGAGTAAAAGGAGTTTTCATGGTCGCATTTCGAGAAAGCCGGACCGCCAGAAATCTGCTCACCTCCTTTGCCGCCGAGGCTCAGGCCCGAAGCCGGTACAACTTCTTTGCTGATCAGGCCAGAGATGAGGGGTTTATCCAGATAGGGCGGATCTTCGATGAGACGGCGGCCCAGGAGCATGAGCATGCCCTGAGATTCTTTAAATTTTTCAACGGCGGAGAGTTCGAGATCAAATGGAGTTTTCCAGCCGGTGTAATTAAGGACACCCATGCCAATCTCATCGCCTCGGCAGAATTGGAACTCTACGTCCATGACAGCATGTATAAAGGGTTTGCCGCCATTGCCCGCGAAGAGCTCTTTGTCCGTGCGGCCGACACCTTTGACGCTATTAACGTAGCGGAAAAACATCACGAACTGCTCTTTCGGGAGCTTGCTGAAAATATCCTCGCGGACCGGACCTTTGTTCGCGAGGAGGAACAGATATGGCGTTGTCTCAACTGCGGATATCTGCATACGGGCAAGGCAGCGCCTGATAAATGTCCTGCCTGTGTCAAACCTCGGGGGCATTTCGAACTTCTGGGAAAAAACTGGTAGAATATCTCCACGCAGGGTCTGGGTTTCTCCCGGACCCTGTGCGGCAAGCCTGCTTTTCCTGAGATGATCCCCTTGCTTTTACATCCCCCTGAGGGCCTGCCGGACAGTTCGTAGAGGACAGCCCCTCCATGCAGCAGGCCCATACAAAAATACAAGGCTGTATAATTTCTTTTGCAAACCTCCCTGCAATGATTACATTATTCCCGGATATCTGAATACAGAGAGAAATCCGGCCGCCCCATCGCAGGCCGTATTCAAGGGACGTGAAAACACCGAACGCACAGGGTTGTAACCGTAAACCCCGCTGACAACAAATAATTCAAGGAGTATGCATATGTACGGAAATTCGAATCAGATGACATTGACCCAGGCCAGACAGGAAGCCTCAACGGTTTTTCTTGCCAAAGTATTCAACTGGATGGCCATGGGTCTGGGTATAACGGGAATAGTCGCTTATTTCACTGCAACCTCAGGCCTGGCAATGTCCATAGTCGCAAGCCCGATTTTTCTCATTCTGGTAGTTGCCGAATTGGGAATGGTCTTTTTTCTTTCCGCACGGATTGACAAAATACAGGCCGGCACAGCCTCCGGATTATTCATCGGCTATTCGATTTTAAACGGCCTTACACTCTCCGTCATCTTTCTCGCCTACACCCGATCCTCCATCGCCGGGACCTTCTTCATCACCGCCGGGATGTTCGGGGCGATGGCAGTCTATGGACTGGTAACGAAACGCGATCTTTCAGGCTTCGGCTCTTTCCTCTTTATGGGGCTTATCGGCATCCTGATCGCCTCGGTGGTGAATTTCTTTCTCAAGAGCTCAAGCCTCTACTGGGCAATATCCTTCATCGGCGTCTTTATCTTCACCGGACTTACCGCCTATGATGTGCAGAAGATCAAAAATATGGGCGAACAGGGAATCATGGCCGAAGGAGATGCGGCAATCAAAAAAGGGTCGATTATGGGCGCACTTACCCTCTATCTGGATTTCATCAATCTGTTCCTTATGCTGTTGAGAATTTTCGGAGGAAGAAGAAATTAAATTGCCGTGAGATCTTTGTGTCTGTATCGTAAAAGCATGCCCGTTCATCCGGGCATGCTTTTTTTTATACCTTTTCCCTGCGTTACAAACAGAGGCCTGATATGCATACCTCCTTTTCAGGAAAAACTATCGTCGTTGGCGTCACCGGCAGCATTGCCGCTTTCAAGGTGGCTGGCTGGGTAAGCAGTATGGCCAAGGATGAGGCGACAGTCAGGGTTATCATGACCCCGTCCGCAACGCGGTTTGTAGCGCCTTTGACCTTTGCCGCCCTCTCGGGAGAAAAGGTCTGTTCAGACATGTTTGCAAGTGATGAAGGACCTGAGATCTCCCATATAGAACGGGGAAAAGACGCCGATCTCATCCTTATCGCCCCCGCAACCGCCCATACCATTGCCAGGATGGCCCAGGGACTTGCCGACGATCTCGTGAGCGCCACGGTCCTGGCTGCCAGGGCGCAGATTATCGTCTGCCCGGCCATGAACAGCCAGATGTACGCCCATCCTGCAACCCAGGCCAATATCGCAAGACTGAAGGAATTGAACTATCAGGTGATTGATCCGGCCTGCGGCATGATGGCCTGCAAGGATGAAGGCCAGGGGCGTCTGCCGGAATGGGAGCAGGTCCGGGAAATTCTGCTGCGCGCCCTATCCTCGGGCGACCTCCAAAACCAGAGGGTTTTGATCACCGCCGGACCCACGCGGGAACCCCTGGACCCGGCTCGGTACATCAGCAACCGTTCCTCGGGAAAGATGGGATATGCCTTGGCCAGGACCGCGTACAGACGAGGCGCCGATGTGACCCTGATCAGCGGCCCCACAGCCCTTCCCTGCCCCGAAGGAGTCAGACGCTTCCTGGTTCAGACAGCAGAGGAGATGCGATCGGCAGTGCTGGAGCATTTCCCTGCAGCAACCGTCATCCTGAAAGCAGCGGCAGTCGCCGACTTCAAACCCGAGACCACCTCCGCTGACAAGGTGAAAAAGGAACAGGCATCCCTGTCATTGGGACTCACAGCCAACCCGGATATACTGCAGGAATTGGGCGAGAAAAAAAACGCGGCACGGCAGCTTCTGGTCGGTTTTGCGGCAGAAAGTTCCAACCTCCTGAGCGAGGGGAAACGAAAATTGCAGAAGAAAAACCTGGATCTCATCGCGGTCAATAATATCAACCGGGAGGATACGGGATTTGAGGTCGATACCAACCAGATAACCCTCATAGATCATGAAAATGTGATTGAACTGCCGCTTACCAGCAAGGAAAGGACCGCCGATCTCATTCTGGATCATGTCCTCACCCTCCTGCGGGCTCAGAAGCCCTGAGGCAAGCCTAATCCTCGATCAGAAAATGACAGAACAATGTCAGGGGAATCGTGCTCTCCACGGATCGTACGAGGCGTTATCCTCTCAGAATCTGGTCGCAACGTTGAGATCAAGTTCCTGAATGATCTGCGTTGCGGTCTCTTCAATGGATCTGCCGTCGGAAACAATCACAGGGAGAGAGTATTTCCGGCAGATCTTCCCTGCCTGATCCAACTCCCGGATACAGGTCGCAAGCTGGGCATATCGGCTGCCCTTATATCTGCTTTCCCTGAAAGCATGCAACATCCGCGCAGAGGTGGAGATTGCTGCCACACGTCCTCTGTTTTTAACAACCTCCGGCGGCAGATAGAGTCCGTTCAGGTCCTCTTCCACCAGGGGATAATTGGCGGTTTTTATGCCCATCTGGGTTGCCAGATAGATGGAGACGGGCGTTTTTCCTGTGCGTGACACCCCGACCAGAATAAGATCCGCCTCATTATAATCTTTCAGGTTGGTCCCATCGTCGTGTGAGATACTGAAATGGATCGCATTGACCCGTTTGCTCATCATCATATCGTCATGCTGTCTGGACGATCCGGGAACCCGAAGCGCCTTTTCATGGAGAAGGCCTTCGAGACGAAAGAGAAATCCATCGCAGATATTCAGGAAATGGATCTCCGGGGTATTGAAGACATCGTTCAACTCCTGGTCAAACAAGGTTGAAAAGACCAGGGGACGGCTGCCTGCGGATTGTTCAAGGATTTTGTCCAGAACCGACCGGGCTTCTTCTACGTTGCGGATAAAAGGAAAGAACTGTTCGGCAAAATCGATTCCGGGAAACTGGGACAGCAGGGCTTTTCCCATATTTTTTGCCAATATCCCCGTATTCCCTGAAACATAATAGACGTCTCTTGTTGGCGACATTCCCTTCCTCCCGAATAGGACGTCATAAATCTCAAGACAATTTAATCATCTCTGCGTTTTATCGTGAAATAGATGAAGGATTACAAGAAAAAAAATACAACAGGACGGCAAGACAAGGCTCCATTCACGCGCAGGCACCCTGCAGGAACTTTCCTGCGGCATCACCCAATAAAAAAAAGGTGAGCCGCTCCGTCCAGGAAAGCTCACCTTCATCCTCACTCAATGCAGAGACATTCAATTCAGGCCACGGCCCGCCGTACGTCTCAGCCAATCGGCAACCGCATTATTGCCGGGTCCCTAACTCAAGCGCTGTATTCTCGCCAAAGACAGCCCCGCCTGCGCCGCCTTTAAAAAGGGTCTCTCCTTCCTTGACGATGATGGCGTGTTCAAGCACTTCATCCATATGCTCGACAAGATTAATATTCAGGCTCTTTAAAATATTGGCAGGGACATCATGAAGGTTCCGTTCGTTTTCCCTGGGAATAAGGACATCGGTTATATTCCCCCTTTTTGCTGCCAGAAGTTTCTCTGTCAGGCCACCTATGGGGAGAACACGGCCACGCAAGGTAATTTCCCCGGTCATGGCCAGTTTATGCCGCACAGGCGCCTTGAGAAGGGCCGAGACCAAGGTCGTCGCTATGGTAATTCCCGCCGAAGGGCCGTCCTTGGGGATGGCACCCTCAGGCACATGGATATGGATATCCAGCTTCTGATAAAAATCGCTCTCCAGGCCAAGCATCGAGGCCCTGGAACGGACATAGCTGAGCGCCGCCTGGGCGGACTCCTGCATGACATCGCCCAGTTTGCCGGTAATGATCAATTTTCCGCCACCCGGCATGAGGGTAGCCTCAATCTGCAGCAACTCTCCGCCAACCTCTGTCCAGGCAAGCCCTGTAGTCAAGCCGATGGCGTCGTTTTCCTCCGCCAGTCCGTACCTGTACTTCGGAGTGCCGAGATATTTTACCACGGATTGGGCACTGATCCGGTATTTCTTCTCTTTCTGCTCTTTTTTCAGGCGGTCGCGGGCAACCTTCCGGCAGATCGAGGCAATACTGCGCTCCAGGCTCCTGACCCCTGCCTCCCGCGTGTACCGCCGTATCATCTCCATGAGTGCGCCGTCAGTAAGACAGATATCGCCCTGTTTGAAACCGTTGGCTTCCAACTGTTTAGGTACCAGGTATCCCTCGGCTATTTTCTGTTTCTCTTCTTCCGTGTAGCCGTTTATCTGGATAATCTCCATCCGGTCCTGCAGGGGAACGGGAATGCCGTGGAGATTATTGGCGGTGGTTATAAAAAAGACCTCGGACAGATCGTAATCGATGTCCAGATAATGATCATTGAAAGCTATGTTCTGCTCAGGATCCAGGACTTCCAGCAGGGCCGAGGATGGATCTCCACGGAAATCCATGGACATTTTATCAACCTCGTCAAGACAGAATACCGGATTGGAAACATTGGCTTTCTGCATGGCCTGAATAATCTTGCCGGGCATTGCGCCAATATAGGTCCGGCGATGCCCGCGAATCTCGGCCTCATCCCGGACACCGCCCAGCGAAAGCCTGACAAACTCCCTGTTCATAGCCCGGGCAATTGATTTGCAGATGGAGGTCTTCCCGACACCTGGAGGGCCGACCAGACAGAGGATAGGCCCCTTAATCCTCTTCACCTGAGCCTGCACGGCCAGGTATTCCACGATCCGCTCTTTAGGCTTGCTGAGACCATAATGATCTTCATCAAGAATTATTTCAGCCTTGTTGATATCAATTTCAGCCTTGCTCTTCTTCTTCCACGGCAGACTGACGATACAGTCGATATAGTTGCGAACGACGGTGGTCTCAGCGGACATGGGAGGCATGTTTTTGAGTTTTCTCAACTCCTTAATCGCCTTATCCCTGGCCAGTGCCGGCATTTTCTTCTTTTCGATGGTCTTTTCCAACTCGGCAATTTCATCAAGCCCATCCTCACCGTGTCCCATCTCGGACTGAATCTCGCGCACTTTCTCGCCAAGATAATAATTCCGCTGGGTCTTCCCCATCCGCATTTTCACCTTGGCGTTGATGGTCTTCTCCAATTCGGCAAGCTCGATCTCCCGATAAATGAGTTCGAGGACTCCTTCTATCCGCGCTACCAGCGATTCCCCTTCAAGAATCTTTTGTTTTTCCTCGGCCTTCAACGGCAGATGAGCGCAGATGATATCGACAAGTTTGGACGGATCGTCAATATTGTTAACGGATTTGACCACCTCTTTGGAAATTTTTTTATTGATGGTGGTAAACTCGTCAAAAAATTTCCGCAGTTCTCTCTCGTAGGCAAGGACTTCCCCGGAATTATCCATCACATCGGGAACTTCCATGACCTCAACCTGCAGAAAATTATCATTGGGAACGTAAGAGACGATCTTGCCCCGCCGTTTTCCTTCGATCAAGGCCTTGATCGTCCCATCGGGCAACCGCAGCAACTGCATCACCACGGCCAGAGTACCGGTGGAATAGATCTGATTCTTTTTCGGCTCATCAACGGTCGAATCCTTCTGAGTAACCAGAAAGATCTCGGTCCGCTTCTCCATAGCGTCTTCCAGTGCCTGAATCGATTTTCGCCTCCCCACCACAAGAGGCGCTACCATATGGGGGAAAATTACGATATCCCGCAAAGGCATCAGCGGATACAATTTAGTCGTACTCTTTTCACTTTCCATTACAATAACTCCCCGCCAAAGGTAAACACCGCTTACGCACTCTTCACGTTCTCTTCCGGTCTGTTCAAATACAGAATAACCGGGTAATCTCCATTTGTTATAACCTGTTCACTGATAACACACTCCTGCACGTCGGTCTTGGAAGGCAGATCATACATGACATCGAGCATGGCTTTTTCCATGACCGACCGCAATCCACGGGCACCTGATTTTCTCTCCAGCGCCTTTTTGGCAATAGCAGTCAGGGCGCCTTCCGTAAAACGCAGCTGGATGTTCTCGAATTCAAATAAACGCTGGTACTGCTTGGTCAACGCATTCTTGGGCTCCCGCAGAATTCGGACCAGGTCCTCTTCCAGAAGCTCCTCCATGGTGGCAATCACCGGGAGACGTCCCACCAGTTCGGGAATCAGTCCGAATTTCAAAAGATCCTCAGGCTGAACCGATGCCAGCAATTCTCCCAGCTTGATATTCCGGTCTCCCACCACTTTGGCTCCAAAACCGATGGATTTGGTGCCAAAGCGGCGTTTCACCACGCTTTCAAGCCCGACAAAAGCGCCACCGCAGATAAAGAGGATGTTGGTCGTGTCGATTTTCACCAGTTCCTGCTGGGGGTGTTTCCTGCCGCCTTTCGGCGGGATGGACGCCACCGTGCCCTCAATTATTTTCAGAAGAGCCTGCTGTACGCCCTCGCCGGACACATCGCGGGTTAACGACGGACTATCGGATTTCCGGGCAATTTTATCGATCTCATCGATGTAGATAATGCCGCGTTCAGCCTTTTCAATATCGTAATCTGCAGCCTGCAGGAGGCTGACCAGAATATTTTCGACGTCATCTCCCACATATCCGGCCTCAGTCAAGGTGGTGGCATCGGCCATGGAAAACGGGACATTGAGAATTCGGGCAAGTGTCTGAGCGATCAGGGTCTTGCCGGAGCCGGTAGGCCCTATCAGGATGATATTGGATTTCTGCAGTTCAACCGCGCCATCGTCTTCAGGAGCGTCAATACGCTTATAATGGTTGTGAACGGCAACGGACAGGACCTTTTTGGCATACTCCTGGCCTATCACGTATTCATCAAGATGGGCTTTAATGTCCATCGGCTTCAGCGAGGACGTCTTGGGCGCTTTCTCCTCCTGCGCCGCATCGGCGACGCCCGGGTCATCATGAACTATCTCGTTGCACAGCTCGATACATTCATCGCAGATGAATACATCAGGCCCGGCAATCAATTTTTTAACTTCGCCTTGACTCTTGCCGCAAAAAGAACAGTTGCAATCCGGTTCTTTTTTCTCGATGTCACTCATTTTTCTTTTTCCTCAACTGACTCTTCACGTTTGAGAAGCACTTTATCTATTATACCATATCTCATGGCCTCAGCGGCACTCATAAAATTGTCACGTTCCGTGTCGACCTTGATTTTTTTCATTGTCTGTTTGGTGTGCAGGGCGAGGATCTGATTCAGATCCTCCCGCATGCGCAGTATCTCTCTTGCATGGATATCAACGTCTGAGGCCTGCCCGTGGAATCCCCCAGTCGGTTGATGGATCATAATCCGGGCGTTCGGCAACGCATACCGTTTTCCAGCGGCGCCTGCGGCGAGCAGAAGTGCACCCATGGATGCGGCCTGCCCCATGCAAAGCGTGGCAATATCGTTTTTGACATATTGCATGGTATCATAAATTGCAAGCCCTGCGGTTACGACCCCGCCGGGTGAATTAATATAAAAGGTGATATCCTTGTCAGCGTCTTCAGCCTCAAGAAAAAGAAGCTGGGCGATAATCACATTGGCCACATCATCGTCCACGGCTGAGCCAAGAAAAATGATGCGCTCTTTCAAAAGGCGCGAATAAATATCGTATGCCCGCTCTCCCCTGGGACTCTGCTCTACTACCATCGGAACAAGATTCATGTGAACTCCTTAAAATAACTCGACTGCAGGAAGCATTGAGCCCGCTGCAGTCGTAAGTGATGTACACCCTTGATCTTCCCGCAAATTCGACGCAAAGGAAGATCGTGAGGTATATTTTTATCGGAAGGTGCACTCAAACCTGCGCGTTTCAGTCCTCTTCCTTCACAATTTCAACGGGGGCTGCCGTCGGTTCAACGATTTTTGCCTGATCACGGAGAAAATGCAGGACCTTTTCGTTGAGCATCTCGTTCACGAACGGGAGGAGGTCATCGCGATGCTGAAAGAACTCCTTCACCTTTGCAACCGGCATGTTGTACTGATCGCCAATGCGTTTAAAACCACGGTCCATATCTTCGTCATTGACCTTGATATCTTCAATCTCCGCGATCTTTTTCAAAATAAAATCGCCACGAACGCGCTGCAATGCGGCAGGTTCATTGTTTTCAGCCAGCATCTGCCGGCTTATACCGGCAGCCTCAAGGGTCAGCCCCGACTTCTCAAACTGCTGCTCCGTCTGTTTGATCATCTCTTCAACTTCAAATTTCACCAGACGTTTCGGCACCTCAAAATCGTGCTTTTTCAATAACTGCTGCATGAGCCTATCAATGAGTTCCCCATCTGAGGAGTCATTTTTCTTTTTCTGAATACGATCCCGGATGGCATTTTTCAGTTCATCAAGGGTATTGAATTCCTTGCCGACATCCTTGGCGAATTCATCATCGAGATCTGCCAGCACTCGCTCCTGAACATCCTTGATGGAGATACGGAAATCGACTTTTTTGCCTGCCAGAATGGGATTCGGGTGCTTCTCGGGGAAATCGACCTCATGGGAGGCCTCCTGGCCTTTCTTCATGCCAACGAGTTTTTCCTCAAACTCAGGCCCCATCTTGCCGGAACCGACCTCCAGAGAAAAGTTATCATTCTTGACCTGTTTAACGGCATTACCGTTATGGAATCCCTGATAATCGATAACAAGCACATCACCTTTCTGTATAGGCCGGTCATCAACGGAACGCAGGACCGCCATATTTTTCTGCATGGCCTGGAGTTCCTTGAGGATCTCTTCCTCCTCCACCGATGTGCTCGGTCTCTCCACTTCGAGACCTTTATACTCCTGGAGTTCAAAGGCAGGCTTAACGTCTACATGGGCAATATAGGTAAAGGAACCATCCTCATTAAACTCAGGAGAGGTGATTTCCGGATGAACGACAGGATCAATCTTCTCTTTTTCGATGGCGTCAAAATATGTATCCTGAACAAGCTTCTCGCCAACCTCGCCCTCGACCTGGGGCTTATATGATTTGACGATAATTGAGCGTGGCACCTTTCCGCGCCGGAAACCCTTCATTTTGGATTCCTTCTGCAGTTTATCGTATGCTTCCTTCAGTTTCTTCTGGACATCGCCTTCAGGCAAAGTGATTGTCAGCTTTTTTGTCAGAGCACTGATCTCTTCAACGATTACTTCCATCTGTTTGTATCCTTTTTATTGGTAGAGTAAAATATTCGATTGTGCATAATGTCTATCGGGTCAGACCAATCATCCTATGCGCCAAATAACTGGTGCGAGAGGGGGGAGTCGAACCCCCATACCGCAAGGTGCCAGATCCTAAGTCTGGTGCGTCTACCAGTTTCGCCACCCTCGCAAGCCTATCATTGCAAAAAAATTCGTCTTGCATCCCCGCATGAAGGGGAAAACTTCTGTTTCAGGGCAATCCGTATACTCTGCACTGCCTGAAAACCACGGAAAAAACGGATAGAGCAACGTATCAATCTATAAATCACATCTTTTCAGCCGTCAAGGTCCGCCCTGTGCGTATAAAGCCATAAAAAGCTGTTATAAATACCATCATATTTGCAGCATGACCACAAATTTTTTTCCCATCGCAACTGACCGGATATTTCCCCGGGCGGTAATCTGCATTTCCTGGCGCGTATTGAGACGAAAATTATTGGTTTTTTGTTCCTTCCTTGCAAAATCTTTTCTCAATGGCTATTATCCAAGACTCTTTTCACGCTTTGATCAACGATCCGTCACGAGGGATGATCCTGATTCATGAGGTATTTTTTGCGCAAACATACAAAGACTGCCATTGCTGCATCGCTCTTTTTCCTTTCAGCTGTTCAGACCTTCGCCGAATCCCCTGAAAAGCCCCCCGTGAAGATTGACTGGCAGACCCAGACTCAATGGCAACTCCCTGCGGCACCGCTGGGGGTCTCCTACTCTCTTGACCAGAAACATGTGTTCGTTTTAACAAAAGAACATCAGGTTCTTGTTTATGACCCGGCAGGAAAGCTTGAAGGGAGCATCCCTGTTCCGCAAGGTGTCGTAGCCATGGACATCTCTCCTCGCGGAGAGAGTCTCTATCTCGTCGACAACGAAAAACAGACCCTGACGACCCTGGCCATCGACTTTATTCAACCCATCAATATCGTCGGTTCTCCTTTTCGGGGTAAAGAGAATGCCCCGGTGACCATTGTGGAGTTCTCGGACTTTGAATGTCCCTATTGCCAGCGAGCCGTCCCGTTTCTTGACGAGGTGTTGAAGAAAAACCCCGGCACCGTGAAACTGGTCTTTAAAAATATGCCGCTCAGCGCGCATCCCTATGCCGATATTGCCGCAGGGGCCGCCCTGGCCGCCAAGGAACAGGGTAAATTCTGGGAATTTTATACCGCCCTTTTCGCCGCGCCGGAGCTGAATGACCAGATCATTGATGGCATAGCCGCTCGGCTGAATCTTGATATTCCCCGGTTCAAAAAGGATATAGCTTCTGCAAAAATCCGGCAAGAACTTGAGCAGGATCTTCAAGACGCTGACACAGCAGGGGTTACCGGAACCCCGGCTATCTTCATCAATGGCAGGGCCCTCAGAAGCCGCACCCTGCCTGCAATCCAGAAGCTCATCGATGACGAATTGAAAAAGGTTCAGAAAAACGATTAAATATGCACAAACAACTCAGCCGCGATCTCCACTTCCCTGATAATGCGCTGGCAGGAGCGCTTTACGGCGATTTAAACAAAAACCTGCAGATCGTTGAAAAGAGTTCAGGCGTTACAATCAACGTCCGGGGGAACTCCATCAACATTGCCGGCCGCGAGCATGAAGTAACTCTGGCCGCCGACCTGCTCCAGCAACTCTACAATCTCATCGTCAAGGGTTATCCCATCTATTCCTCTGACTTCGCGTTTGGGTTGCGGATACTCGAATCGACCCCGCATGCCGCCTTGGACAAAATCTTTCTGGATAAGGTCTATGTCACCACCCAGAACAGGGTTATTACGCCCAAAACCAGGAACCAGAAACTGTATATCGACGCCATCCGCCAGAACGATATCGTCTTCGGCATAGGCCCCGCGGGAACGGGCAAGACCTACCTTGCCGTGGCCATGGCCGTATCCGCCTATACCAGCGGCCAGGTCCGGTCGATCATCCTGACCAGGCCGGCTGTCGAGGCAGGCGAGAAACTGGGATTTCTGCCCGGCGACCTGGCCCAAAAGGTCAACCCTTACCTGCGGCCTCTGCATGACGCGCTCAACGACATGCTTGGCCCTGAAAAGAGCGAGGAACTCATCGAGAAAGGGACTATCGAGATTGCGCCGCTGGCCTTCATGCGCGGCCGCACTCTGAGCAACGCCTTTATTATTCTGGATGAAGCCCAGAATACTACGCGCGAACAGATGAAGATGTTTCTGACCAGAATAGGCTTTGATTCGCTGGCGGTTATTACCGGCGACAGCACCCAGGTTGATCTTCCCACCCCCAAGCAATCAGGGCTTCTGGAAGCCAAAGAACTTCTCCACTCTATCGAAGGCATTCGGTTCTGTTCCTTTTCCGCGGAAGACGTCGTCCGCCATCCTCTGGTGCAGAAGATCATTCAGGCATATGAAAACAAATAACCGATCCCGGAATCGTCACCCAGACCACCTCTCCATCGCCTAGCCATGCCTGTTTATCTCACCGATCACTCCACCGGATCAACAATATCCGTAAACACCCGGCAGATCATCAATTGCGCCGAACAGCTCCTGGCGCTCTGCCATGCAGCGGATTACGGTCTGAGCATCCTGCTGGTCGATGACGGGGAAATGACCGCGATGAATTCCCGGTATCGCGGCAAAGACGTCCCCACCAACGTCCTGTCATTCCCCTTTCTTGACGGAGCGGACGCCTCCCTTTCGGCCTTGCCGGTCAAAGAACTGGGCGATATCGTCATCTCAATCGACACGGCCGGACGGGAGGCCGCACAATACCGGCAGTCTGTGCAGGATCGGATCACATGGCTGATAACCCATGGCCTTCTCCACCTGATGGGTTACGATCATGAGCGATCAGAGACAGAAGCCGCGCGTATGCAGGAAAAAGAAACAGAACTTGTATCGAGACTACACTATGTCAGGAGTAAACACATGACCCAACTTGCCATCAATGTCGATCACATAGCCACCATCCGTCAGGCACGGGGCACCACCGAGCCCGATCCGGTCACCGCCGCCGCCCTCTGCGAACTTGCGGGAGCTGCAGGGATTGTGGTGCATCTGCGCGAAGACAGAAGACATATCCAGGATCGTGACGTCAGGCTCCTCAGACAGACCATCAAGACCAAGCTCAACCTTGAAATGGGCGCCGCCAGGGAGATAATCGATATCGCCCTGGAGATCAGACCGGATATGGTTACCCTGGTGCCGGAAAAACGGTTGGAATTGACGACCGAAGGCGGGCTCAACGTTACCGGCCAGAAAAAGAAGCTTGCCGGAACCATAGAACAGATGAGCAAAGCGGGAATACCGGTTTCTCTTTTCATAGACCCCGACCTCAAACAGATTAAGGCTTCGCATGATATCGGAGCGACATTCGTGGAGATCCACACAGGCAAATACTGCGACGCAACAGACGAAGCGGAACGCGATCATGAGTTTCAGCTCATCGCAGCCGCAGCCCAGGAAGCGTATCAACTGGGCTTGCGGGTAAATGCCGGCCACGGCCTCGATTATCGGACAACCCGCCGTATCGCAGCTCTGGAGGCACTTGAAGAACTCTCCATCGGTCATGCCGTTATCGCCCGGGCCGCATATATCGGATTGGAAAGAGCTGTCCGGGAAATGCTCGCCATTATCCAGGCTGCGGATCAAGGACTTCGTTGAGCAAGCGCTTCATTGCCTGGCCGCGCAATACCTGACGATCCTGTCTCCTGGGCAAGGAACCCTCAAGACGGCATGCATAGTGGCGTGCAAAGTGAAGAGACCAGGGTACAGAGCCGAAGGGACCATGCCTCGATGTCACATTGGATATCAATTCCAATCCATCAGGCAAACTCTGCAAAACAGGACATCTCAGCCTGCTTAAGCGACCGTGTAGTGTTTGCAGATTGACAAATTCAAATATCTTATGGTACAAACACGCATCTTGCCTCGGTGGTGGAACTGGTAGACACCCGGGACTTAAAATCCCGTTCTTGCAAGAGAGTGACGGTTCGAATCCGTCCCGAGGCACCAAATAAATTCAAGGGGTTACAACTGATGAGCTGTAACCCCTTTTTTCTTTTGAATTCAAGATTTCTTTTTTTGGTCAACCCCTGGTCAACCTTTTTCTCAACTGAGACAAAAGCCCAAACAGCGTGACCCGTACAGGCTTATGGTAACTTGGATTTTATGGAATGGGGGAAAGGTGAACCCATCAGAGGATGCCTACTATTGCAAGCGGCATAAGAACAAGTTGAGATCCCACATTAAATCAAAAAGACTTGTCAAACAAACTGAACCACTTTTCGACTCTTAGTGGATACTTGAGTGTTCGGTTCAACAGAGGTTTCCTCAAGGCTTCTTAATATTAAATCCAATGAGTTCTTCAGTCGCTCTTTTTCGTGGGAATCTAATATTCCGAGCGTGTTTAAATCTAGCATCGTTTAACGAGTCATTTTGATTTAATTCATCTCCAAAACTAGCTATTAATTCGCTATTTTCGTCCAAGTAATTTTGTAAGCTTTTGGTATCAGAAAAAATGATGCTGTCGTAAATTTTATTAGTTAATTCAATGGCTAGAAAATAAATAATATTTTCTTTTAACGTGGCTTCTCCATATTCTATTTTATATCTACAAAAATATTTTGCTAAAGGTGACATTTCAAATATTTGTTTAACCAACTTACAGTCTCGCACACCCGTTTTCTTTGTAATTAGCCCATGTTCTAATAGTTGTGACAATGAATCCCTGGCATCCATAAAATCAATTTTATTACAGTTAGATAAGAAAATTCCGGTCATAGGAACGGGCAACAATGAAAGTGATGATATGATTATCCTGGAGTGGGGTGAAAGCTGATCATATGATTTTTGAAAAATATATTTTAAGAAAGAACAACATT
>Ga0364886_10213_pt1 | contig 34823 bp, 27 predicted proteins | sample ExccelJu500001D3_4_FD_206926 | JGI IMG/M metagenome (GOLD analysis project Ga0364886, IMG submission 206926) | Enriched cells from Trout Bog Lake Hypolimnion, Wisconsin, USA - BchlTB.July23.5000.01.D3 | ecosystem: Environmental > Aquatic > Freshwater > Lake > Hypolimnion/Profundal zone | place... | reverse complement strand
AACTAATTGTCGTAGAGAATTATAAACTTTTATTGATAATTTCTTTTCCCCTGGAAATATACATTTTATCGTAGTTAATTGATTAGCAGGATTCGGAAAAACTTCAAAAATAATTTTATTATATAAGCCAATGGTTACTTGTAAAGTATCGCTTGTGACAAAACAGCCATTATTATCAAGTCCAGTAACATAGTATTCCCCAAATTGAGAGCAAAGATGAATTGCACCAGTATCAATTGGGGCTTGAATACCTATTTTAAACCAATTACATTGATTGAAATAAGGTGAAAACAAAAATCCATATCTTAATGTAACTGGCATCCTATTCTCTGGTATATGTTCGGTTACAGCTATTTCATTTGAAGTATCTGGACAATTATAAAAATTTATTATTGACGCAGAATAATTACCGGATTCAAAAATACTAAAAGTAGAATTTACGGCACCAATAACAGGATATTGCGATTTAAGCCATTGGTAAGATAACGATGGTGTTACATTCAATAATACTGAATCTCCTTCACAAAAAATAGTATTACCTGATGCTGTTATTACAGGATGAGATGGGTTAATAATTGAAACATTTATCGTATTGCTTTTAGTAATCCAATCATGCATTGCCGTTAAAGTGAAAGCGGTATTTCCTGTTTGACAGTAATTGGTATGAATAATTAAATTCTGATTATTAATTGTTAAGGTAATGCCAGTTGGAGCAGAATCAATAAATTTAATTATCATATCATTTGTAATAGAATCTGGATCGCTGAAAAATGTCGATAAGGGTAAAATTAGGCTATCGTTTTCATGGAAGTTTAAGGTAGGAACCGAATTTACAATCGGGGCTTGTTTTTGCATAATTATCAATGCCTCATTAGTAGAAGTTCCACTATCAAAATCAATAGAGTTATAAGAAAGTTTTTGAACTATTGAATCATAACCGGCTATAGTTGCAGCAGAATCAAATGGAATTTTTGTGTACACTAGAAGGCAATCAGGAAAAACTAATCAGTACAGAATTATTTTTAAAGGTGAATGAAATACATCAAAACAATTCCGGTTATGGTGTATCTCATAAAAGGCAGCAAGACGAAGTTCCACTAAAGGTATTTATTAAGTGCAGTGATTGTAATCAACCCTTTACAGGATATGTTGTAAAAGCTAAAGGATTGTGGTATTACAAATGCCGGACTAAAGGTTGTAAGTGTAATAATAGTGCTAAAAAAATGCACCTGTTATTTCATGAGTATCTCAACTCCTACAATATCAAAGAAGAACTCAAAGAACCACTTTTAAAAAAGATGGAAATTGCATGGAACGAAATGAATAAAAAATCTGATGACCTTGAAGTGAGTTATAAAAACCAACTCATAGAAATTGATAAGCAGATAGATGACATTGCCGAAAGTAGGTTTATTAAAAAAGAAATGAACCAAGAAACCTACGATAAATTCTTCTCCCGGTTTCAGGAAGAAAAGAAGGCAATCAACAAAAATCTGAAAGAATTGGGAAATAAGATTTCGAACCCTGTTAGGACAATTGAAGTTGCAATAGACCTTGCCACAGACTTGGCTACCACATGGGATTCCAGCCCAATAAAGAGAAAAGAAGGGTTGCAAAAATTACTATTCCCCAATGGAATTATCTATGACCGGAGAAAGAAGGCATTTCGAACTGAAAAAGTAAATTCAGTTTTTGAGCTAATGTCAAGTCTGACAAGTGTTCCGACAGGAAATAACAAGAGACAAACGGGGGATGAAACCCGTTTGTCTTCTTGTGTGCGGGTGGAGGGACTCGAACCCCCATGCCTCGCGGCACTAGATCCTAAGTCTAGTGTGTCTGCCATTTCACCACACCCGCGGATTTGGGAGGGCAAAAGTAATGGAAAAACATAATTAAAAATCTGTTGCGCAGAAAATATTTTGAGGTTTGGCCGATTAAGTGAATGCTTGGGGTAGGTTGCAACCTCTATCAGGTGCGGGTTGGCGCTATGTCAGAATATTTACAAGTTTTTTTAAATGATTGACCTGAACATTTATCTAAGGAAAGAAGACCAAATAAAGTAAACTATTTTAATCATCATTGCCAAAAAACCAAAGGCGCACTTAATTTTAGTTCGGCGGCGCGTTATCAGCAATTGATATTCATTACCTTGCGGGTACTAAAAAAGCCAGCTCGTATAGCCATCAGGACACTATGGATCGGAAAGTCATTAGTTGGAAAGCCCGGTATTATTTTCAGTATTTCCCGTTTACGCTGCATAGCATAGTATGTGCTTTGGCAGCCTGGGGAGGTGTGAAACTACTGTATCAGCGACCGGAAAAAGGGGCATCGCCATCGGCACTGCTGCCTTTTATACTGATCATGGGGAAAGTAGTGTTTTTGTTTATACTGGCTTTGGTGGCGCTGTCTGTACTGAGTACTTTTTACAGTTATCTGTATTTTTTGTACCTGAACAATGTACGCGGATCTAAGCTGGAGGTTTCGTTTTCATCGGAAGTAAAAAAAGGGCGCAACCGGTTGTATCTGGAGGCATCTATTCCCGGAGCAATCCGGCCGCTGCTGGGTTTTGTGAAAGGGCGTCTTTTTTATGATGACAATATATTTACAGACCGTTTTCCGATGTTATCGGACAAAAGGCGGGAGCACACCTTTTGGCGTACGGGAATAATGGGTAAAAGCCGCGTTTACCTACCGGATATAAAGGAGTATGAACTGAAAGGCGGTTTTGTGTATTTTGAGGATATGCTGCACCTGGTAAAGCTGGCGGTATCTCAGCAGTTGTCGGGGCATTTTCATCAGTCGCCGGTACTGCTGGGCAATGAATTGCCTACGGTACTGCCAAGGAAGACCGAGACGATGGAGTTTAGGGTGGAAGAGCTGCACCGCGTGGAGGGAGAATATCTGAACTATAAAGATTTTGAGGCGGGCGATGATGTGCGACGTATAGTATGGCAGGTGTATGCGCGCAACCGGGAGCTGATGGTGCGTACACCGGAACAGTATGAGCCATATGCATCTCACCTTTATTTTTTTGCTTCTTTCTGCTCGCACTTTAAGGCAGGCCGGATGCAGGCACCGTATATGCGGGAGATGCTGAACTACTATAAGAACAATGTCTGGACCATTTATGACGCACTGTCTCAAAAAGAGTGGCATTTGCGGTATATACCTGATCTGAGTTTTTCTGTGCCCGGCACGGGTGATGAACGGGAAGAGGCAGCAGGCATCATTAGCCGCAGCTACTGGCATACCGAGCCTGCATTGTCAGCGTATTATAAGCCACGGTCGGGTAGTGCCTTTTGTATTTCGTCGCTGACGGACCCGGCAGACCTGGCGGAGCTGCTAGACCACTGCGACCCTGCGACCATGGTGTATTTTGTACAGCTATCCGGTGTTTTCCGCCGGTATGCGGCCATTAATATGTTGCGGAGGCTGATTTTCCTGCCACCGGCAGACAGGTTATCCAGACTTCGGAGCAAGTGGGTGTTTTCTCCGCTACGGCTGAAAGTGCGGAAAAAGGAAAAGGAGTTGCAACTATTGCTAGAAAAAAGTGGCGTAACGTTTGTCACGCTGTGATGCAGACACCAATAATAATGAGCACTACCTACGACGGATATAACCAATGCCCATGCGGAGTGTGAGATAGGTAGGTGTGAAAACCTGAGCCAGATTGCCGGTAAAAGTGCTGTAGTCGTAGTTGCCGTCGTTGGCATTTTGCAGGGCCAGCGGGAGAATGCCGAGGTCTTCGTTCATGTAGAGGTAAAATCTGCCGCCGAGCGGATAGAACTGAGAAAAGCCGACGCCTACGCGATAGGCCATGGATGAGAATTCGCTGGATTTTTGTGTATTTGTGCTATCATATGAACTACCGAGGGGCCACTTTGTGGTGGACCAACGATGCACAATGGTAGAGCCACTACCGAGCATACCGACGCCAATATCTATGTAGCCTTTGAAGCGACCACTGCGGCCGAGGTCCATAGCGATGGTGGGGGAAAAGAAATAATATTGTGCCTTCATGCTTAGGGTAGCGCCCTGAACTACACTTGCCTCACGATTGTAGAACTGATCATATGACTGACTGAATGCGGTAATGCCGATGCCCACGCCGTTTTTCACTGCCTTGAAGTAAGTAAGGCCGTAGCTTTGGCCATAGTCGTAGTTGTTGGCGAAGCTAAGACCGGCACCAAACCAAAGACTCATGAAACTGTTGGCGAAGGACGAAAAGCCAGTGAAAATGATGATGCCGGTAAGTAAAAATAGCCTGAAGCGTTTCATTTGAATCTTATGAAAACCCGAATGTAAAACAATTCGCTAATTAATTACAATAGAGAAGGTTAGATTTTTATTTTGCAAATACCTTGAATTGAGCATCGGAATCGAAAGTGGAACCGTTGGGCGGTTGTGACTGCCCGGTGTGTTTGCTGATAGGGAACGGAAAACGGAGCGATAAGGGGAGAAAAGAAAATGCTTTGCAAAGTTATGAATCTTTTTTATTTTTGTAAATGACAGATATTTTTTGCACTGTGTTGTGAAAGCAGTGCGTGCATGGCAAATCAGACTGGGATAGAAATGAATGTAAGTAAAAGCGGCAGAGGAGTGGACAATTTGTTTACGATGGTGGTAGATGACTCGCTGGCGGACAGGTTTATAGCCGGGAAATTGCTGTCGCGGGCGATAGTGGACGGGAGCCAGAAGATATTTGAGTCGGCAGTTAGTGCATGGGAGTATCTTTCGGGGCTTAATGGGTCTGAAACCTTGCCTGACGTGATTTTGCTGGACATACGGATGCCGGAAATGGATGGGTTTGAGTTTCTGGACAACTTCCAGACGCTTCCTGAAATGATCAGAAAGGGGGTGCGTGTGTTTATGCTTACGTCGTCTGTGAATCCGGATGATAGGGCGAAGGCAGAGACGTATGCTAGTGTAGTTGGATTTATCTCTAAGCCGCTGACTGAATCGGCATTAAAGGAGGCGTTGTCGGGAACAGAGCAGGCATAAATCAGGTTTTATATGCGTATTGATTAATAAATTATATATTCTTATTAAATAGCAATTATTATTGGGAATAAATTATCTTTGGCTGACATTTTGTGCAGCAAAACAGTGAAAAAGTGGGCGTATATTTTATAGCGGCAATTTTGCCAATGAAATGGGCAATAGCCATAAAAAAAGTGATTGCAGATGACTGAAGAAGGAGGGGAAATAATCATTGTTGTTAGCGGCACTGAGGGCAATATGGTGGAGTTGGCATCGCTTCTGGCAGCAGGTAACGAGCGCATAGTTCGATTAAATTGGAAAGAAGCGGAGTATAATATTCCTGTGGGTTGTACGGTTGCAGTAATACATATAGTAAATGCGGCAGATAGTAAGCGAGCACTAAGTTTTCTGGCTACTTATGGTGACCAATTGCCGGTTGTGGTCGTGTCTGGCTTAGTGGAAACAGCGCAGCGATATTTGAGCAAAGGAGCCCAGGAATATTTGGAGGAAGAACATTTGACATTGGACAGATTGCGCGCTTCAGTGGAGCATTCGATTTTGCGGTTTGGTTACCAGCGAGAAAAGAACGTGATGCTGCGTGACTATACGGACCAGTTTACCAACGGGCCTGTCCCTATGTGGATAGTAGACTGGGAAACCATGAAGTTTTTGCGAGTAAACAAAGCAGCGCTGAAGAAGTACGGGTATACCGAAAAGGAGTTTGCGGCGATGACATTGGAGGACATCAGACCAAAGGAAGACCATGAAAGGCTTGCAGATGTTTTTAGAAAGAGCGGACCGGATTTTTTTGATAAGGGATACTGGAGGCATATAAAGAAGAACGGGGAAATGTTTTGGGTGCATGTTTATTCGCACAATACAACGGAGGAAGAAGGGCACGGTGTTTTTAGTATCGTAGTAGATGTAAATGACAAAATACAAACACAGCAAGAGAATGAGGCGTTGACGCGGAAACTACGAGCGCAAAAAGAGGAACTGGACAACATACTTTTTTCGATCTCGGACGCCATATGGTCGAGGAATGCGGAAAGCCTGGAGCTGATCTATGCCAACCGAGCCTACTTCAACTTGTTTGGGTTTACCGAGGAAGAAGCGAAAGCGGATTCGGGGCTGTTTTTCAAGTCTGTATTTCAACAAGACAGGGAGAAAGTGATGCAGTCCATGCTATATGCCAAGACGATAGGATGGGCGGAAGTTGAGTTTCGCTACCATCATAAGGATAATACCCTAAAGACGCTTCAAACAAAAGTTATTTATAAGGCAGGGAATGAAGGGGAAGAAAACACGCTAAACGGAGTGACAACAGACATAACTGAAGCACGCTGGATGGAGGACAGGATAAGGCAGAGCGAACAGAACCTGCTGGCGACGATCAATAATACGAAGGACCTGATATGGTCTGTGAACCGCGACCTAAACATTATTTTCTGCAATGTGCCGTATCAGGAGTTTGTGTTTTCGCTGGCGGGAGTGACGCCCATGGCGGGTGATTATGTACTGGGGGAATGGGGATCGGAAGCTTTTATCCAGAGCCGGACGAACGACTATATACGGGCACTGAACGGGGAATCATTTACGACGGTAGTGGAAGATTATTATGATGGCGATATACTATGCAAGGAATTTAGCAACAACCCGATATTTGATCATACCGGGAAGATAATAGGTGTGAACTGTATAGCCAGGGATGTGTCTGAACAGAAGCGCCAGATGATTAAGATTCAAGAGCAAAATGAGAAGTTGAAGGAAATTGCATTCATACAATCGCACAATGTGCGGGGACCGGTGGCCAGTATACTGGGCCTAACCGAGTTATTTATGATTGACCCGGTGGAAGATGAGCACAATGCCGAAATATTAAAGTTTCTGAAAGTAGCTACCAATAACCTGGATAACATTATCCGCGAGATCGTGGAAAAGACGCGTATACTTAAGAAGTTGCCCGGATAAACTGTTGTGGCGATCCCATCTTATTGTATTTCAGATGATTAGTGAAATACGAATATTATTATTTTCATAAGAAAATAAGTCACTATTGTGTCATCTTTGTCATGTTGATATCGTTGACGATATGACGTGCATCATTTTTCACGCTTGCACATGAAGATAGCTTTGCGGTATAAAAATTGAAAGTGAATGCTTTTGAAGTTTAAAAACTTTTTATGCATTTTGTAGTAAATTCAGCCATAATATAAATTTGAAATTCATATTGGGAACCCGAGTCATCATGCAAGTGAACAACAGTGAACAATTTATAAGAGATAATAATTTAGGTGGTTTGTTATTTGATGCGAGCCCCTATCCGAAATGGGTATGTAACCCCATGGAGGGCAGGGTCATGTGTGTGAACGCCGCAGCGGCGGAAGAATTTGGATTTGCGCGGCACGAGTTCGGGCAACTTGACCCGAAAGATTTTTGCCTCAGGCAAGGACTTAAGCAAAATGACGCCGCTGACAAGACGGTATCGGGTATCAGTAGTTTTTCTATTTATAAAAGGAAAAACGGGTCAATTTTTTATGCCAAGACTGTGCAACGGGCACTTGGGGAAGCGGGTAAGTATCAGTTGACGTGCCTTGCGGATATTACGGAAGCTGTTTTTTATGATTCCGGCACGTCGAGTATAGACAGAAATGACATTGTTGCATCTATCAATAAGTTGCGTTTAGCCAGGGCATCTGATGAATATTTGTGGTTGCGTCATGCGGACAGTGACACAATGCTTTATTCAAATGGAGCCTGTGAGCAACTATTCGGGTACACAGAGGAGGCATTTTATGCAGACGGGCACAGGTTATTCTGGAGCATGGTGCATCCGGAGGACAAGGGCCTTGTTCAAGCATCGATCAAGGAGTTGAAAGAGGGCAAGACGGACCGCGTGATGCACCGGTTCAGGATACAGCACCTTGATGGTACAACACGAACGGTAGAAAGTACTGTTTTTCTGGACAAAGGGCGCGAAGGCAAGCCGGACTGCCTGTTGGGATTGTCCAGAGATGTAACGGATCTGGTGAACGCACATGCTGAGTTCCGCGACAAGTCTTTGGAGCTGGACAGTATGCTCAACAGCATTAACGACAGCTATTTTAAGCTGGACCGTGCGTGGAAGTATACCTATGTTAATGCAGCATATGTAGCGCTGACGGGGAAGGGATATGGTGAATTGGTGGGACAGTGTATCTGGGAAGTATTTCCGAACCTAAAACAGATGCAGGCGTATAAGGCATATTACTCAGCTAGGGCAGAAAACACGGTCGTAAAATTTGAAGATTACTCTGCTTTGCTGGACACGTGGATGTCGGTTCGCGCATTTCCTACCGATACGGGGTTGACGGTTTGTATTACAAATATTACCGAGCAGAAGAAGCTGATGCAAGCGATTGAGGAGAAAGAACACAACCTGAAAGCGCTGATCAACAATACGGAAGATTTTATATTCTCGGTGGACCTGGATCACCATATAATATCTGTAAACAAGGCATGCGATAATCTGGCAATCGATAACAATGGTGTGGCCTTATGTCCAGGTGATAAGATAGTGCCACCGGGTTGGGCGTCAAGTGGCAAAGATGCGCAGTGGGAAGGTGACCTAAGGGCTGCGCTGAACGGCAAGCAGGTGATGCGGACCAAAAAAGTGGGAGGTGGGAGCCATCCGCGATTTATAGAATACAGTCTTACGCCACTGAAGGACAGCCGCGGCGTGATAACCGGCGCCAGTTGTTTTGGCAGGGACGTGACCAGTCAGGTGTTGCTTTATGATAAGATTGCCAGGGATGATGCCAATCTGAAAGCCATGATCAATAATACCCGAGATGTAATATTCAGTGTGGACAAGGATTACAGGCTGATAGCCGCCAATGACCCGTTTAAGAAGTTTCTTTTGAAAATGATTGGGAAGGTGCCCGAACTTGGGGAGCCACTAGATAATAATAATTGGCCGGCGGAAGTAGTGGTGCAGTGGAAAAGTTTTGCGGAACGGGGCTTCAGGGGAGAAAGTTTTTCGGTGACGGAAGAGTCGCTGAACCGAGACAGGATAGCGTATATTGAGATCAAAGTGAACCCTATATACAGTGGTGACGCAATAATAGGGGTGAATTGTTTTATCAGGGATATCACAGAGCAAAAACTGGCGACGGATAAGATGCAGTCGCAGAATGAAAAGCTGAAGGAGATAGCCTGGATACAAAGCCACGGAATGCGCGCAAAAGTGGCGACGATACTAGGACTGGGTCAGTTGTTTAATTCTGAAACCCTAGATGATCCGATCAACAAATTTGTGGTGGAGAATTTGATCCAAACCACGCGCGAGCTGGACGTCATCATACGAGACATAAACCAAAAAACGCAGACCGTAGCAATCTGACCCAAACTGTACTACTTAATGCTTAGAGTACCTGAACAATGAGGAACTTAAGATACTGGGTAGTGGGGATATTCCAGAGGATGGGGTGATCTGCAGACTGGGTTTGCCAAACGACCTGGCGTAGCGTGCGGTGGGCGTCTTTGGCAGCCATTGCAATAGTGTCCAAGAACATTTGGGGAGTGACAAGGTTGGTGCAGGAAGCGGTAACCAGGAAGCCACCGGGTTTGACGAGTTTCATGCCCCTGAGGTTGATTTCTTTATAGCCAATGACGGCATTTTGAATGTTTTCGCGGGATTTTGTAAAAGCGGGAGGGTCTAGCATGACCACGTCGTACCGGCGGCCTTCCTTGACCCAAAGTTTGAGTACATCGAAAGCATTGACTGTTTCGAATTTGCAAATGTTGTCGAGCCCATTGAGTTCTGCATTACGTCGGGCGGTTTGCACAGCGTTGTCTGAAATGTCGATGCCTGTAACGCTTTTAGCGCCGTAGCCTGCGGCATGAATGCTGAAAGTGCCGGTATAACAAAAAGACTCGAGGACATTGGCACCTGCGCAGATGTTCTTTATGGCCCGTCTGTTGTCTTGCTGATCCAGGAAGTAGCCCGTCTTCTGTCCGTTGACGAGGTCTACATGGAATCGGAAACCATTTTCGTTGATGATGATATTGGTGTCGAAGGGATCTGAGAGGAAACCTTTGATCTGTTCCATCCCTTCTAGTGTACGCACCGGGACATCGTTGCGTTCGTAGATGCCCTTGGGTTTAAAGATGGTATTGAGTGCACTGACGATAGCAGGTTTGAACTTGTCCATGCCAAGGGCGAGCGTCTGGATCACGAAGTAGTCGTTGAACTTATCAATTACCAGAGCGGGCATCTGGTCTGCTTCGCCAAAAATGAGGCGGCAGTTTTCAATATAGCCGATTTGTTGGCGGTACTGCCAGGCTTCGGAGATACGGCGGAGAAAAAAGGCATCGTCTATCACTTCTTCTTTTTTGCGTGTGAGCAGGCGGACACGAATTTGGGAGGCGGGGTTGACATAACCCCTACCTACAAATGATCCGTTATAGGAGAAGACATCAACGATGTCGCCGGGGTTAAATTCGCCATCTGTATCGCCGAGTTCATTGCCAAAAATCCAGGGGTGGCCGTTGATGACGCGGTCTGCGATCTTCTTTCTCAAAAATAGTTTTGCCATTGGTGCAAAAGTAGTCTGCTTTTTGGCATTTGCGATGGGGTTCAATTTATGTACCTAGACCACAGTTCCGGTAAACACGGCTATTTGGTAAGATGACGGGAACCAGTTTGCGGGCGAAGGCTGTGTAAAGACACTGTGATTTTGATTTTGGGGATTTTTTTGATTTGTGTGGGTATTAAAGGAATTTTGCCGGATGTATACGTTGAAGAAAAGTTTGGGTCAGCATTTTTTGCGGGACGAGCAAGTATGCCAGAAAATCGTGGAACTGCTTACTTATCCGTCCGGATTGAACCTGCTGGAAGTTGGACCCGGTGGTGGTGCGTTGACAAAGTATCTGATGAAAAAAGAGGGCATTAATTACCTGGCTGTAGAGGTGGACCGGGAAAAAGTAGATTTTCTGGTGGCAACCTATCCCAGCCTGGCGGGCAAGATCATACAACAGGATATACTTACTACATCTGTGCCATTTGCCGGTGATTTTACGCTAATCGGCAACTTCCCCTACAATATTTCGTCGCAGATCTTATTTCGTGTGCTGGAATGGGAAGAGCAGGTGCAAATGGCGATCGGGATGTTTCAGAAGGAAGTAGGGGCGCGTATAGCCTGCGGGCCGGGCTCTAAAGAATATGGCATACTGAGTGTGTTGGTACAGGCATTTTATAAAGTAGAATACCTATTTGATGTGCATGAAAATTGTTTCAATCCGCCGCCTAAGGTTAAAAGCGGTGTGCTTCGGTTTACAAATCTGCATAATCCCTGGGGCATTACAGAGAAAAAGCGATTTATGATACTGGTAAAAGCGGCATTCGGGCAAAGAAGAAAGACACTAAGGAATGCGCTAAAAAGTACGTTGCCGCCATCTATGTTGTCATTGCCGGTAATGGAAAAAAGGGCTGAGCAGCTTAGCGTGGCTCAATTTGTGGAACTATACAAGCAGATGGTGGGGCATGGAAAAAGTTAAGGGAAAAGTACTTGTAGCCTGCCGCGTACACCCGATCCTTACGGAAGGGCTGGTGGGCCTTGGCTATCAAATTGACCAACAAGAAAAGGTTACTCAGGAAGAAGCCCGAGCTGTGCTGGGGGACTATGTTGGCGTCATTACTTCTACGCGGTTGCTGCTAGACCAAGCAATGCTGGGCGCCGGGAGGCAATTAAAGTGGATCGGGCGAATGGGGTCGGGTATGGAGATCATTGATACTGATTATGCAGCGACGCAGGGTATTCAGTGTTTTAGTAGCCCGGAGGGTAATTGCAATGCGGTTGGCGAGCATGCTCTAGGCATGTTGCTTGCACTGGCGAATAATATCGTTGTAAGCATGGAAGAGCTTCAGCAGGGCCTATGGCGCAGGGAAGAGAACCGAGGGTGGGAGCTGGAGGGGAAGACACTGGGCATTATTGGCTATGGTCACGCGGGGTCGTCGTTTGCTGCCAAGCTGCGTGGTTTTAATATGCGGATACTGGCGTACGACAAATACCATCCTGAAAAGGTAACCGGTCCTGTGCATAGATGTGATACTCTAAGTGAGCTTTGGGAGCAAGCGGATATAGTGAGTTTTCATGTGCCGTTGCAGGAAGATACTTTTCATTATTTTGATGATGATTTTTGCAGGTCTATGCGGAAGCCGTTTGTACTGATCAACACGTCCAGAGGTCAGGTTGTTGCTACCGATGCAATCATAGAAGGGTTGCGCAGCGGCAAAATGAAGGGTGTTTGCCTAGATGTGTTTGAGGAAGAATCACCATTTGCAGATGGTAGATACCGCTCGAAAATAGAAGCTTTACTAAGTTTTAGGAACGTTATTGCCACGCCGCATATTGCCGGGTATAGCCATGAGGCATTGTGTAAGATGAGTGCGGTGCTTTTAGAGCGAATTAGCGAGCTTTAGTTCATTAGCAAAAAGAATATTTGATATTTTTTTCTCACTTACCCAAGATTAGGAGAGAGAGTTGCGTCTATATAGTTAGAGAACGTTAAAATTGGTTTTTAACACTCTATACAGCAATAAATGAAGGGTTTGGGCTGCGAAATAGACATGGTGTTATTTTTGATTTTTTGTTTAAAATGCAATTTATTGTTAATTTGAATGAGTATATTTAGTGAAAAAGGGTATTTATAAATAAGGTTAGTTATTAATGTGGTTTAAAATCAGGGAGTTGGGGCGAAAATTAATTTTAGCGGTAGTTTGTTTTTAACAGATTTTTCTATCTTTACGCCTCATTTGCTAATAATTTATTAACATAGAATATGATACGTACATTACGAGTCTTGCTTTTAGTAGTTCTGATCGCATCGGTGAGGACAAGTTTTGCCCAGGGTATTTACGGTAGAGTTTTGGATGACAAAAAGCAGCCGGTGTTGGGTGCTGTTGTTCAGGCGATGCAGGGTGGAATAGTTAAGGGTGGATCTGTGACCGACTATGATGGTAACTATGAAATCAAGCCACTTGATGGTGGATTTTATTTTTTGATGGTAACGGCCCTCAGCTATGATACGGAGCGTATCAAGGATGTAATCGTTCCACCGAATGATGAAGCTAAAGTGGACTTTACGATGTCTGTGCACTCTACTGAGATGAAAGTACATACGGTACGCGCCTTTAAGAAGCCATTGGTTGGATCGCTGGATCACACAATGACAGCAGAAGAAATCAATGTGTTGCCAACGCAACAGGTTGCTGATGCTGCAGCGTCATCTCCGGGTAGTTATCAGCAGAAGAGGGGTGGTGAAATCAATATGGGCGGTGCGCGTGTTGAAGGAACTTTGTATATCATTGATGGTGTTCAGGTGCAATATATAGCGGGTAACAGAAGTGGTGTAGATATGTCGCAAGGGTCTGTAGAAGAAATAGAAGTTGAAACAGGTGGAATCTCAGCAAAATATGGTGATGTATCTGGTGGTGTTGTAAATATTACTACCAAGGGTGTGAAACAGAAAATGGAGGGAGATGTGACCTTGCAGCACTCTATTGACGGGTATAACAATAACCTTGCTAACTTCTCACTAGCAGGCCCGATTTGGAAAAAAGCAGCAAAATATGACAGCACGCATACAAAGAAGCCTGTAATGGGATTTTCTATCAGCGGTGATTATTACGATGACCACAACCGGTATCCCAGTTACTATCGCGATCCTGAATTGAATGGTTCAACTATGCAATCCCTGACTGCAACCCCATTGAAATTGACTACGGACAACACGGGTACTCCAAAATTTTTCTACGCTTCAAACTATGTTACCCCTAACCAGATCGTTTATTCTAAAATTCCACCAAATAACGAGATCAGGGAAATTCGTTTGAATGGTAAGTTAGATTTTCAGCCTGTAGAGTCGATACATGTTGTTGGCGGTGTATCCGTTGACTATGTAACCAAGGACCTGTATAACAGGCAGGATGTGCTTTTCGCACCTTCCTCTATTCCTACTCAGAACAACTTTAGCGGCAGGGGTTATATTCGTCTTACTCAGAAGTTTTCTAAGTCAAATGATACCTCGCACAGTTTGATTTCTAACGCATATTATATTGTTCAGGCTGACTTCCAACGTGAGTCTACCCAACAGATCGACAAGCAGTTTGGCAAGGACTTTTTCAGGTATGCGTATATCGGCAAGTTTACGGAGACTTCTCAAAAATTGTATTTGCCAGGACAAACGGACTCTGCATCAGGCCGTGTAGGTACTGTACTGATAGGGCAGCAAAGTAATGGTTATACTTATCAGCGTCCGACTTCAGACTATAATGCGACACTGGCCAACTATACCACAGAACTCTATAACTTTTACGGCGGGTCACCACTGGCTATCGGTACTATTCGTACAGATAATGGCTTAGTGAACGGTGATGAGCCCCAGTCCACATATAGTATCAAGGGCGTGGGACTATATGCAAGCCCAGGTACGACGAATTCATTGTATTCATTTTTTAAATCGGATCAATATGGTTTGTCAGTTGACGCATCTTTGGATTTGAAGACGGGTAAATTGAAACATGCAATTGAGTTTGGATTGTATTATCAGCAGCGTATTGTTAGTGATTATGCGGTTGTACCAGCTAATCTGTGGCAATTGATGCGCGGTGGTTATGTGAATACGATTGATAATGGTGGTTTATATCTGGATAAGACCAACCCCTATTTTATCATCAATGGTCAGCGGTATTCTCTAGCACAGGTAAAGGCTGGAAATGTGATACCTAACTCAACTGACACAATAGTATATAATTATGTAAACAAGGGAGGATCTACATTTGACAAGAATTTAAGGGCTGAATTAGGTTTGACTTCGACAGCAGACATTAATGTAGATGCTCTTGATCCTTCCAAGTTGTCGCTTGGTATGTTTTCAGCAGACCAGATACTGAATTCCGGTAACCAGATTGCAGCTTATTATGGCTATACCTACTCAGGCGGTGTACAGACAGGTACCGTAAACTTTAATGACTTCTGGAGCAAGAAAGACGCAAATGGTGATTTTACCCGTCCGATCGGGGCATTTACACCGAACTATGTTGCGGGTTATATTCAGGACAAATTCAGGTATGAGAATATCAAGTTTAATATAGGCGTTCGTATCGACCGCTATTCAGCCAATACCAAAGTATTGTCTGACCCGTATTCTGAATATCCCGAAGGAACGGTTAGTACAGTGTCCGGCGCGCTTAATCCGCTAAACGGAAGTACCCATCCTTCAAACATGGGTTCTAATTATGTTGTTTATGTAGACAACAATGCGTCGTCAAGCCCGACGATCATTGGCTATCGTAGTGGTAACAACTGGTATGATCCTAAAGGGAATCTGGTAGAAGACCCATCCGTATTGAAACAATATTCATCAGGCCGCGATCCTCAACCTTTTATACCAAGTGCCTATAGGAATGTGAAGATTTCAGATTCCAGCTACAATCCGAATTTGTCGTTTACAGACTACACGCCGCAGGTGAATATTATGCCCAGAATACAGTTCTCCTTCCCGATATCTGAAGAAGCTGACTTCTTTGCGCACTATGATATCTATGCCCAACGTCCTTATCCAAACTCTATCGCCATCTCTACGCCAGCTACATACTACTTCTTACAGGAAAATAGTAATCTGATCCAGCCGAACTCAAATCTTCGTCCGATGAAGACATTTGATTATGAAGTTGGTTTCCAGCAGAAGTTAACTGATCACTCAGCGATGACGATCACGGGCTTCTACAAAGAGCGGAAGGACATGGTGACTGTTGTACCGTATTTGTACGCTTGGCCATCAACCTACTACACTTATGGCAATCGTGACTTTTCTACGACCAAGGGTTCTACCTTCAACTTTGATTTCCGCACAACCAATCACCTTCGTATGAACTTGTCTTATACCCTGCAGTTTGCAGAAGGTACCGGTGCTAATGCCAACTCAAGTTCAGGTGGTTCCGGTGGTCAGGCCGGTGGTTTGCTTGCAAGCCTGATTCAAGCCGGTTTGCCCAACATGCAGTATGTAATACCATTGGATTATGACTCAAGGCACACATTTGCATTGAATATTGACTATCGCTACAAAGAGGGAGAAGGTCCACTGGTAGGCGGCAGCCACATTTTTGAAAATGCGGGAGTAGACTTCGTAGCACGCGCCAGGAGTGGTGAGCCATATACGGCATATACTATACCTGATAACGTGAGCCATACCCTTATAGGCGGTGTAAACGGTTCGAGGCTGCCATGGCACTACGGACTTGATATGAGGATTGACAAAGACATTCGTTTGTCATTCGGAAAGAAACATACCGACGAGGCAAGTGGTGTAAAAGTTCGTGCCGTGAAGTATGTTAAGGCATACATTTTTGTTCAGAATTTGTTGAATATTCAGGATATCACCGGGGTTTATGGTTATACCGGTAAGCCAAATGATGATGGCTACCTTACCTCATCTTATGGACAGCAGTATGTGCCACAGCAGGTAAATCCTAAGTCATTTGTTGCCCTGTATAATTTGTATGTGAACGATCCGTCTCACTACAACTATGCACGTACGATCAATTTTGGTTTGCAGTTCAGTTTCTAAAAACAGTATTAATTAGGCTAGAAATAATTGTGTTATGAGTTTCAAAATTAATAATCTAAAGGTCGGTGTCGCTGCTGCGGTGCTCGCGACGATGGGAACCCTGTCGCCATCTTTTGCGAGGGAGAACATTCAGACTTCACAGCATAAAGCATTGAAAACCACAACTACCCGTTGTCTGCCGGCAACAGCGGCTATAGATTTGGATATTAATAACGTACGTGCACGCCTGATGACCGGCGGAGACATGTGGTGGAATATCGGGGAAGGCGTAGCTGCATACGAAGTACCGAAAGGTTCCGGTAAGAGTTCGCAATTTGCGGCGTCGTGTTGGATTGGTGGTTTTGACCAGCAAAACCAATTGAAAGTAGCTGCGCAGACGTACCGTCAGGACGGTAACGACTACTGGCCAGGAGCGCTGGATGTGTCGGCTAATATTACATTTGATCAATGTAATGCCTGGGATCAGTTTTGGAAGATAGACAAGTCTACCATTAATTCCTTTATTGAGATCAGCAAGGCTCATGGCAATACTACCGGACCGCAGTTTGATGTGATAAACCATTGGCCAGGCCAGGGCAATTCTAAGGCTACCAGTGCATCTGGCGCTGATTTGGGAATTGCCGGGGGTATTTATTCTCAGCGGGCTTATGCGCCGTTTGTGGATTTGAACGGCGATGGGATTTACGAACCACTTGAGGGGGAATATCCTAAGATTACCGGTGATGAATTTATCTGGTGGGTATTTAACGATGCAGGTAATGTGAAGTTACAGTCTGGTACCGCAGCGATTGGTGTAGAAGTGCAAACCAGTGCTTTTGCGTATTCTACGCAGGACTTCCTTAACGATGCGACATTTTGCCAATATCGAGTTATCAACCGTGGATCGCTGACAATAGACAGTACGTATATTGCTGTGTGGGATGATTGTGATCTTGGTTGGTATCTGGATGACTTTATTGGATGTGATACATCTCGTGGTTTGGGTATTCAGTACAATGGTACCAATGATGACGGTGCCGGCGGTGGTCACCCTGTAAACTCTTATGGGCCTAATCCGCCACAAGTTGGTTTGGACTTTTTTCAGGGTCCTGTTCGTACGGTTCACCGCACCGGATTGTCTGACACACTTGAACAGTTGAGGATGACCAATTTTACTTATTATAACAATGATGCTAGTATTATAGGTAATCCGACCAATGGCGTACAGATATACAACTATATGACCGGTTCGATACGTGATGGTGAGCGATTTGCAGATGACTTTCAGGGGCCCGGCGTTCAGAGCAAGGGCTATGGTGCGGGGCCAGTATCTAATTTTGTATTTACGGGAGACCCCGGAACAGGAAAAGATTGGGCTGAGTGTACTTGTAACAACAACCCCGGTGACAGGCGTTTTATCTTCTCTTCAGGTCCGTTCCAGTTGGCGCCGGGTGCGAAGAACGATATCATATTTGGTTGTATCTGGGCGCCTAACTTAGGTGGATGTCCTGTAACGAGCTTCAAACAAATAAAGAATATTGACGACGGTGCACAAGCATTGTTTGATAACAACTTCAAGACCGTTGAAGGACCTGAGGCTCCCCGTTTGGTGGTTCGTGAGTTGGATCGCAGGCTTGTGTTTTATATGGTGAACGATTACGGAGGCAATAACTATGGCGAGAATTACGGTAGGAACGATGGTACTTTTGCAGATTCGCTTCAGTATCATCAGATTGTTGCCAAGTCTAAAGGTGTGAGTACAGATTCTCTGTATCGATTCCAGGGTTACCGCGTGTTCCAGTTGGCTAACTCTCAGATCAGTTCGGCTCAAATTTTTGATGCAACTACGGGCGAGGTTGACAATTCTGTAGCCTTTGAGGTTTTTGAGTGTGACAGGCATGACTCGGTAACATCAATTGTGAATTATGCAAAGAATACTGCGATTTCTGATACTACCTGGGTACCACAGTTGAAGGTTACCGGCAAGGATAGTGGAATTGTGCATAGTTTTGAGCTGACACAGGATGAGTTCTCGAACTTCTCTGATAAGTCATTTGTAAATTACCACAATTATTATTTTGTGGCTATTGCGTATGCGTATAACAATTTCGCTTCGTTTGATCCTTCTAATCCAAATGGTACACAGGATGTTCCGTATCTGGGTAGTGCGCATGCGGTAGGTGGTAGTAATATCACGGTGATAGCAGCTATGCCTAATCCCGCTAATGGTGCTATGGGTACCGTTATTAATGCTGATTTTGGTTCAGGTGTTACAGTAACCCGAATAGAAGGACAAGGCAATGGTGGAAACTTTGTACAGTTGGACAGCGCATCAGAAGCAAAGGCGGTAGCCAACAACTTTGTAGACTCAGCCGGCTATACCGCAGGTCAGGGTCCGATCAATGTGAAAGTTGTTGATCCGATTAAGGTTCCGGCATATGATTGGGCACTGCAGCTAATGGATACTTCTAATTCTGCAGTAACATTTGGTGCAACCTGGATGTTGACTGCGCGACTAGGTGGTAAGGTGATTGACACTATTTATAGCGATCAGAACATAAGCAGCCTCAATGAACAGATTCTTGAGAAATACGGGATTTCTATTTCTATGCAGCAGCATTATGCGCCTTCTCAGACACCTCCTGCGAATTCTGCAGCCAGCCAACAGATGGACAATAACGGTTATATTGGTTCTGATATCACATTTGATGACCCAGCTAAGTCATGGTTATATGGTGTTCCCGATCAGAATGACAGTAGCTTTGCAAACTGGATCAGGTCTGGTTCTAACACTACGACATACAAGGACAACGTTGACTCTTGTTCGTTCAATGACAATGGTTATGATCTGTATCTGGCATATGACAATATGTTCAGTAACTTTTCACCAACCAAGAGTACCTGGGCGCCTTATGATCTGGTGTCTGCCTGGAATCAACACAACGGTACCGGGGACTTGTGCGCTATGGAAGTAGCCTACTCAAACGTTAAATATAATATCACTATACCAGCTGACTTAGGTAATCTGGCAGATGTAAACCTTGTGTTTACACCTGACATGAGCAAGTGGACACGTTGCGTAGTACTTGAAATGCAACAGGATTCAAACATGGCGCAGGGCCATGCACCGAGGTTCTACCCAAGAAGGCATGCGAGCTGGAATGGCAAGATATCGGCCGATGGGACAACACCTATTTATTCAGCACCTGAAGACGCGGATTACAGTTTGGGTATGTCTTGGTTCCCCGGCTATGCTATAGATGAGGGTACCGGTAAGCGTTTGAACATAGTGTTTGGCGAAGACTCTTACGCCGGCACTGACAATGGTAACGATATGCTTTGGAATCCTTCTAAAAATGAGTTCAGTTTGTTTGATAACTCAACGATTTTCGGAGGTCAGCATGTAACTTATATCCTGAACACGGCGTATGATAGCGACAATAGTTTTGTTAATGTATTGGAGACTGGCATTGCAGCCGGGAAAAGCAACCTGATCCGTAGGGCGTTTAATCCTTTTATGTGGGTTGGAATTCCATTGACCAGTCCTAATGTATCGATGAATACTCTGGGTGAAGGTTACATTCCAACTAAGACTACCCTTCGATTCCGTGTTGTAAGGCCATATGCGCCTATGAGTGCTGTTTCTCCTGCACCATCAGATACGCTTGCAGGATTTGGCAACTTCCCATATTACTCGTTCAGCACAAAGGATCTGGCACCTGATTCTGTTTCGGCCACTACCAACAGAGGCGCATTGCTAAATAGGATATTTGCTGTACCTAATCCATATTATGGCTATTCCGGATATGAGTTGAACAGGTTTGATACAAAGGTTCGGATAATTAATCTTCCTGCTGTAGCTACGGTTAATATCTTTGCCCTGGACGGTACATTGATCAGGGTTCTTAAGAAGAGTGATCCGAGTGTATCCTACATTGATTGGGACATCCGCAATATGGTTGGTTTGCCCATTGCGAGTGGCATGTATCTGATGGATGTGAAAGCTGAAGGAATAGGTGAGGTGGTTCTGAAATGGTTTGGTGCAACGCGTCCGCTTGACGTGACAACATACTAGTAGTTAATTTTGAAAAATTAGGCTGTAGCCGGAAAAAAATAGAATACAGTTATGAATAAGATTTCAAGTAAGGCGATTATGGCGATTTGCGGAGTGGGTTTGACACTCAGCGCGTTTGCAGGTAACAAAGACAGGTCCGGTCAAGCTGGTGCTGCAGAGTTACTCATTAATCCTTGGGCACAATCTACAGGGATGTTTGCCATCAATACTGCCAATGTATTTGGTGTAGAAGCCATGAAAAACAATGTGGCAGGTTTGGCTCTTGATTCTGCAATGGAGCTTGGTTTCTCTCACGGCATATACCTGACCGGCACGAATATAGCTATCAATAACTTCGCTATTGCGCAGAAAATTGGTGATATAGGTGTTTTAGGTCTGAATGTAATGTCGATGGGTTTCGGAGATATTCCTATTACAGACTATTATAACCCAGAAGGTTACGGTACGTATCATCCGCAGTTTCTGAATTTTGAGCTTGCCTATGCTAAACGTTTCTCTACGCACATTAGTGCGGGATTTGCGATGACCTATGTGACGGAGCAGATAGGAAACATTGGTGCATCTGGAGCTGCTTTTGATGGTGGTGTTCAGTATGTTACCGGTAAAAGGGATAATTTCCATTTTGGTGTTACGTTGCGCAACATCGGGACGAACATGAGGTTTTCCGGTACCGGTTTTGCCATTAATGGTGATGCTACCCAGAGCACCCCTTCATTCTCCGTAACGACTCAGTATCCTTCTGAAAAGTTTGAGATGCCAACTTATCTTAATTTTGGGGCTGCGTATGATTTTTATCTTGACGAGAACCATTTGTCTACCTCAGAGAGTATGCCTAAGCATAAGCTGACAGCTATGGGTGATTTCCAGTCAAATTCGTTCAATAACGACTATATAGGAATGGGATTGGAATATAGCTACATGAACATGTTGTTCCTCAGGTGTGCCTATCGTTATGAGAATGGAATTGGCGACCCAACAACTAGTACGACAATCTATGTTGGTTTTGCAGCAGGCTTGACTGTTCAGAAGAGATTGGGTGAGACCGGTCCGGTATTGGCCATAGATTATTCGTACCGGCCAACAGACAGGCCAGCGAATGGGGTGCAGATGATCGGCATCAGATTGGCCAGATAAACAAAGAATTTTTTACCTTTGCAGTGCAACGCTCTCTAAAACGGAGCGTTGTATTTTTTTCGCTTTTAATTAAAGAAACTGAAAATGGCAGAATTGAATTATCTTACTAAGGAGACGCTTGCACAGATGAAAGAGGAGCTGAGCAAGTTGAAATCTACAGGTAGGGCCGAAATCGCGCGGCAGATAGCAGAGGCACGTGAGAAGGGCGATTTGAAGGAAAATGCAGAGTATGACGCAGCGAAGGAGGCTCAAGGGCACCATGAGGCTAAGATTGCCGGACTAGAATCGGCGATCATGTCGGCAAGAGTGCTAGATGCTAAGAATATAGATATTACTAAGGTATCTATACTGAGCAGGGTTACGGTAACAAATATGGCTACAAATAAGGTGATCGTGTATCAGATCACGTCGGAGCAGGAAGCAGACCTGAAGATGGGGAAGATTTCCGTTACGTCGCCAATCGGCAAGGGTTTACTTGGGAAAACGATTGGGGAGATTGCCGAGATCACGGTACCCAATGGGGCTATTAAAATGCGCGTAGAGAATATTTCTATTTGATATGGCATCCATATTTTCCCGAATCATAAATGGAGAGATACCCTGCTATAAAATTAAGGAGGACGCTTTCTTTATAGCTTTTCTTGATATTGCCCCTTTGCGGGAAGGGCATGTATTAGTAGTGCCCAAGCAGGAGGTGGATAAATTGTTTGATGTTTCGGGAGATATATTGTCACGCTGGTTATTGTTTGCGCAACCGATAGCACATGCTATAGAGCAAGTGTTTGCGTGCAACAGGTGTGGGCTGTCCGTGATTGGGCTTGAGGTTCCTCATGCACATATGCATTTGGTGCCGATCAATAATGCAGGGGATTTGAATTTTGAGCAGCCCAAGCTGAAACTGAGTGCTGAACGGATGAAGGAGATACAGGATTTGCTTTGTGAGCAAATAGGTAAAGTTGGCTAACCGATCTTTTGAATAGCAGTTGTAAGAGCGGTATAGTTTTAACAAATACAGGCTGCAAGAAAGTGAAAAGCCTGAAGCGCAGCAGTTATTTTTGTAACGCGGAAATTTTGTATTGTCAGTCATGTGGAGCATTTTTTTTAAGGAGATCAATTCGTTTTTCAGTTCTATTGTTGGCTACGTTGCGCTAATGGTGTTTCTGTTGGCATGTGGTCTTTTTTTATGGATCATTCCTGACTATAGCATACTTGAGTATGGCTATGCAGTCATGGATCGGTATTTCCTCATAGCGCCCTGGTTATTGCTGTTTTTGGTTCCGGCAGTTACTATGCGGTCGTTTGCAGATGAGTTCAGGACAGGTACAATAGAGTGGTTGTCTACCAAGCCGCTGACCGTAATAGACATAGTTGTTGGGAAGTATCTGGCTACTGTTGCTTTGATTGCTTTTGCGATATTACCTACGTTGATTTATGTTTATACATTGTCTAATCTTTCTTATCCGGACGTAGGATTGGATACGGGAGCGATCATAGGGTCTTATATAGGTTTGTTTTTTCTTGCTTCAACTTTTGCGGCCATTGGTGTTTTTTGTTCTTCATTGACTGGCAATCAGATAGTAGGTTTTCTGGCAGCTATAACTGCATGTTTTCTGTTATTTACCGGGTTTCAGCAGATCAGCAGGCTACCTGGTATCAGTGATTCTGTGGAATATTATTTCAGCATGATAGGTCTGGAGTTTCATTATAATTCTATCAGCCGTGGATTTATAGATTCGCGGGATGTGGTATATTTTGTATCTATCATAGTGCTTTTTATTTTACTGACCCGATTTTCACTTAACAGCCGGACACGGGATATGGCCCGTCAGGGTTAAGACAATATGGCAACAAAACGACCTGACAAGAAGAAGCTGCAGCAACAGGCAACATTCAGGATCATTATCATGGTCCTTATTATTGTTTGCATCAATATACTTGCCTCATTTTTTCATTCAGGCCTTGACCTGACCAGAGAGAAGCGATTTACGCTGTCTGAGCCGACGCGCAAGCTACTTAAGAACATGAATGAAGTGGCGGTGATAGACGTATATCTGAAAGGGAAGTTTCCCGCCAAGTTTCAGCGGATCCAGGAAGCAGTATTGGAGCGGCTGCGGTCGTTTAAGGATCTGGCGGGCAATAAGATCGTATTTCGTTTCATAGATCCTCTGGAGGGGAAATCGGATAAGGAACAGAAGCAGATAGTACATGATCTGGAGCAGAAGGGTATTTTTTTCATACAGATATCGTCTAAGGATCAGGAAGATTACTCAATGAAGATCTGTTTTCCGTATGCGCTGGTGCAGTATAATGGCAAGGAAACACCTGTATTGTTGCTAGAGAACCCACCCAATAAAACGGCAGAGGAAAAAATAAGTTATTCTGAAGCTTTACTGGAGTATAAATTTGCCTATGCGATCAATGTGTTGAGTAAACCCGTCCGTCCTAGGGTAGGTTATATTACAGGAAACGGAGAGTTATTGGGTATCAATACGTTTGATATGCTGGCAAATACGCTGCCGTTTTACTATGATTTAGACACGATAGACCTTAATCATATCACTCATATATCCGGAGCGTATGATGCTATAATTGTAAATCAGCCTACAGAAACTTTTACAGAGCCGCAATTGTTCAAACTGGATCAGTATGTGATGAATGGCGGGCATGTACTGATGGTGGTTAATAACCTGAAAGCATCGCTGGATAGTTTCAAAGATTCGCCGCAATTTATTGCGATGGATTATGGATTGAATCTGGATGAGTTGCTGTTCCGATATGGGATACGTGTGAACAGCGATCTGGTAGAAGATAATCAATGTGCGCCATTGCCCCGCACGATGAACGGACAGGTAGATATAAAAGACTGGGTATATTTTCCGAGGATCAATCCTACTTCTGAGCACCCTATAGTGCGCAACCTGGACTTTATATTGAGCGGCTTTGCCAACAGTATAGACACTATAAGGGCTACGGGCATTAAGAAGACGATACTGCTACAATCTTCTAAATACAGCCGGACGTCTATGGCACCTGTAAGAGTGAGCCTGTCTATGATGAATTACCCGATACCAGACCGGTTGATGGATAAGCCGTATAAGACTGTGGCGTTGCTGTCTGAAGGTAAATTTGCGTCAGCATTCCGGAACAAACTGGCACCTGAGTTTTTAAAGACGCTGGATTCTTTGAAATTACCATTTAAGAAATTCAGCGATAGCAATGCGAAATTTATTGTTTTGACTATGGGGAACGTATTCAGGAATGAATATTCTGCCAAGCAGGGAGTACTACCCATAGGTTATTACCCTTATTCTTCAGAGTTTTTTGAGAACAAGAGTTTATTGTTGAATTGCTTAGAATATATGACCGACCACTCCGGAGTACTGGAAGCGAGGTCTAAACAAGTAAAGCTACGACTGCTGGATGAAGCGCGCGTGCGGGATGAAAAGAGTACGTGGCAGATAGCGAACGTGGTAATACCGGCTATTCTGGTGCTCATTTTTGCATCGGGGTACCTATTCTTCCGCCGCAGGCGTTATGAAGTAAAGGCGACAGTTGGCAATAAACCTGTAGGGGAATGAAAAAAACGTTATTATACTTGCTGATATTAGGCCTGCTATCATTTGCGGTGTACTATGTTTTAAGGCCCGCGGCAGAAAATCCTTTTGATGCCAAGGAGGCCGGGTTTAACGTCAAAGATTCGTCGACGATTGGTAAAGTATTTATTGCTGATTTTGAGAATCAGACTATATTGATAGAACGAACAGATACGGGTTGGCTGCTGAACAAGCAATACAGGGCATTGCCGTCTATGGTGAGGCTGGTGTTGGGCACACTGCACCTGCAACAACCATTGTACCCGGTTACCAAGGCAGTGCTACCTAATGCCATAAAACAGCTATCTACTACAGGAACGAAAATAGAGGTGTATGACCGAAAGGGCGCAGCGCTTGTAAAATTTTATGTGGGAGGTTCGGCACCAAATGCCACCGGAACCATTATGATGGTAGAAGGCGCCAGTACTCCTTATGTAGTACATATTCAAAGTTTTAATGGTGATCTGGAAACACGATTTTCGGCCCACCTGAAGGACTGGCGGGACCGGACTGTTTTTGATGTTCCGGCGGGGGCGATAAAAAGTGTATCGGTGAAATATTTTACCAAGCCGGAGCACTCGTTTGTTTTGACGAACGAAGGCAGCGAAATAAAAGTGAAGGGTAAGATGCCGGAGGGTAAGAAAGAAAGCGACCTTAACCTGCACAATGCTCATTTATATCTGGGATATTTTGCGAACATAAATTGTGAAGGGTATCTGAATGGTTCGGAGGGAATGGACAGCCTGATCAGGACCGGCAAGCGCCATTCTGTGATAGATATAGAAGATACAAGTGGTAAAGATCATCATGTAGAAGTATACTGGATGCCGCTGAACAAAAGGAGCAAGAACATGCGTACTGCAGATCCGGATGTGCCGGATGATTTTGATACAGACCGCTATTTTGCGCTGATAAACGGTAACAAAGACACGGTTATGATACAACAGTACGTGTTTAAGACGATCTTCAGGAAAATGAAGGAGTTTTATCAGGGAGTGCCGCCTATAGCACCCAATGCGGCAGCAACTAAGTAGTTTTAATTAGGCCTGAAGAAGTTCTGCCACCAACGGTAATTCCTTATCGGCAACCTTTTCTTTATTAAATACAATCGTGAAGGTGGTACCAACATTTGGTTGGCTTTCAATGGCCAGGGTGCCACCCATAGCTTCTATCTGGCTTTTGGTCATAAACAGCCCTAAGCCCTTGCCCGGTTTGGTAGGGTGAAAGGTTTTATATAGTTTGAAGATATTGTCTTTGTGTTTTACCAAATCGATCCCGGCTCCGTTGTCCGAGAATTTAAGGGTGTAAAGACCGTTTACGAGTATTGTTTCGATAGTAATTACGGGGAGTCTGGATTCTGACCGGTATTTCAGGGCATTGCTCATGAGATTCATGATGATGCTTTCGAGATAGATCTTGGGGTAATAGATTTTAGACCAACCCTCTAGATTCCGGACAATGGTTGCTTTAGTTTGAACAATTTCTCCACGCAAAAGGCCTTCAGCATCGTTGATGACCTGCTCGAGGTCGTTCTCCTGAGATTCGATGCCACGGACGTGGGTTGCATTGATGACCTCTTTAAGTTCATTAAGCAAGTCTTCCAGCGATTTTGAGGACATTTTGAGCATGTCCATTATCTCGGATTTTTCCTCCGGCGAATCGGCGTTTTCGAGCATAGAAAGGAGGGTTGTCAAGCTACTGATGGGGCCGCGGACATTGTGAGACAGGATATGAGTAAAGTCTTCTAACTGCCTGTTTTGCTTGGTTAATTGCCTTACCATAGACTTTAACACCAGGCTATCGTTTACTTCTTTATCTATATTCTGAATCAGTCCATGGAGCTTTACCACTTTTCCCAAATTTATTTTTGGCGTAGCCATGACCCTCACCCAAATCTTTTTATCTTTTGCAGTTACAAACGGTAGATTTAGATCGAAAGCTACACCGTGTTCAAGGGCGTTTTGTGTTGCTTTGCGCAGAATATTTTCAGCCTCACCGGGAAAGTGCTTGAATATGCTTTCGAAGTCCGGTTTATTGTTTTCACTTACTTCGTAAATTTCATAGGTTTCCTTCGACCAAACCCTGGTAAAAGTGGCGGCATCAAGTTCCCAAGCGCCAAGTTGTGCCATTTGGCCGGTGTTGAGCAGGAGCGATTGTTTTTTCTCGTATTGCTCTTTCATCTCCATAAAATCTGTCACGTCGTTGGATATCGAAATTATGTTTTCTACGATTCCGGCTTCATTTTTTAACGGTATGATTCTGAAACTGAGCCATGCATAAGATCCTGATGCTTTAAGGAATCTCAAGTCGGCATTTAACGAACTCTGACTGCCATTTATGATTGGCAGATGAACGATCATTTCGAAAAAGGCTTTGTCTTCTACGTGCAGGTATTCATAGATGTTCGTATGCAACATTTTTTCCGGCGAATAACCAAGAACGCGCTCTACCGATTCTTCTACATATTCGAAATTACCAATAGGGTCATAAATACAGATGAACTCTTTAGTAAGTTGGGATTTAAAGTTTTCAGCAATCTCTTTAAACATGGTGTATGCTATAAGTGAAATATCTCAAATTATTTCCAACTTCAAAAAAACAAGATATATTGATTCCGCTCCATGATGAAAATCAGTCAATTAGATATTTGAGGTTATGTGTAGGTTATTATTTACTTCGGATTTGGGGATAGTGAAGGCGCGCCGATCAATAATCGCTGAGGTAGGGATTATTCTTTTTTCTGAAGTCGCCTCTTTTCCATGCCTCGAAGAACTGGCCCCATGCAATGGGATTAAAGATATTCATAGGTTGTTGCTGGCCGTAATAAACCGCTTCGCGTGCCATTTGTTCCTGACTGCGATGTTGTGCCTCAGAACCATCGTGGGGTAGGGTATATGCGAGTGCACGTAGAATATAGGCATTGGTGTTTCTGCGGGCCTTTTCATAATAGTCATTTGGGATACGCCAATACTGAAATGCGTAATTAAATTCATCATGATTGGGGAGTGGCCGGATAATAGTTTCAGGAAGGTAAAAAGTGTCCTGTACCATGAGCTGAATTAATGAATAATGTTGCTCTGTGAGGTTTTTATTTACTATGTATTGTTTGCTACGGTAGCCAATGCAAGAAAACTCAAGCGTATCGCCTTTGAAGCAGACAATGGAAAAGACACCGGTATAGGATGACTCGACCCCGCGGTTTTGATTTCTGACCTGAACGGTTGCACCCGGTACCGACCGGAGGCTATCTGCGGTCATCACCACGCCATCAATCTCCACAACATTGTCGAAGGCAATCTGTGCTATGCCGGCATAGCCAATTATGACAGCGGCGAGTGTGAATATAAAGCGACTGAAGAGCCTACGATTGCGCATGATTTAGCAAAGTTACTATTTGCTAGGACTATTTAAACTGACTAATGTTTAAGGTGGTATTTTTAACATAAGCGGAAGTGATCGTTTAAGCGACCAAGCTTGCTTGACTTTTGCTACCGGTAGGGGTAGTTTTTAGATATTCATAAAGTAAAACATTGATGAGCTGAAATGTCATACCGTAAAAGAAATCTTCAACCGGAATGGTCATAAACCGCAGGTTCAGGTTTTGTGCGTTATTATAAAATACCACCGGGGCACTCAGGCCGGTACCTGTGAGCATGCCATTTGCAACAAAGAATGGCACCAGCGAAACTGCAAAGGAAACAAAGAAAGCATATAGCATATTTGCGCGCCATGTACGGGCGCAGAACAGGACTGCCGTTAGCGACAAGAAAGTGACGGAGGTATAAGTCCTGTTGAATTTTAAAAGGGCAATGGTCGATAGTATTACCATTAGTAAAGCTGCAAAGGCAGATGCCCAGACAGATTTTCGTAAAGTAATTTTTAGCAGGCCTATGCAGTAATAAACAAAGAGACAAGCATAGGGTATAGTAAAAAAAAATACCCACTCCTCTAGCGGGAGATGGAAGAGGTAATAACCTAAAACGTAATAGTCGTTGAACCACCAGATATGGTGACAAGTAAAAATGATGTCCCAGACTATAAAGATGGAAGCCGTAATTACTAATGCAGGGAGGGCAAAGCGCCAATGTTTATAGAACCGAATAGATGGGTGGAAGCTGCTTAGAAAGGGTATCAACAAACAGCCCATGTCAATACATAAATAGGTAAAATTATGCGCGGCCATGTTTTTGTTTTAGCTCCTGCAAAAAATATTTTAGGGGGAATAGGAGCATGCCGAAACATTCGCCATCGTGTTTGTCCAGGTGCTTGTGATGCATTTTATGCGCTCTTCTGACAGCGCGTAAGTATGCATTGTCGGAATTTTTGAAAAACGGCAGCCGGCGGTGTATGAAAACATCGTGGATCAGGAAGTAGGTAAGCCCATAAAGCGTTACGCCTGCACCCACCCAAAGCAGCCAATGCAGTGTGGTCCAGGTGCCTATGGCAAAAGCAGCGATTCCCGGGATGGCAAAGACCACAAAAAAGAAATCATTTTTTTCGAGGAAAGAGGAAGGGTTTTTTCTATGGTGATCCTGATGGAGATACCAAAACCACCCGTGCATTATGTATCGGTGGGCGAGCCAGGCAACTGCTTCCATGGCCAGATAGGTACTCATCAACAAGGCAAATTCGCTGAGCGTCATGTTGTTGCTATTGTTTTGTGAGATGTGACATGTGTTGGGTTAGTTCTTTTCTTTCGTTTGCTGAACAAAACGGTGATGTTGCCATGTAGGAATAAATTGTTTTGTCGAATGGTAAGCAAACGGTATTATGGTTGTTCCCGGCAAGCAAGTGACTGAGGATGTCTTTTTTGTCTTCTTCAATATTGTCTTTGTACAGCAGAAAGCCAGGTGCATTGGTTTGAACCGTAAATCTCAGGAATCGCAGTTCGCTGATTGTGGGCGCTTGGTTTATGGCTGCATCAAGCAATGTTTTGCCGTTTAGGAAGTAAGACAGTTTTTTGAACGGATTGCTGGTGTACCTGCAAAGCATCATCTGTGATATGCCCCTGTAGGCAGAGGCAAAAGGCTCAGGTATTTCCCGATAATTGCAAACCTGTTCTAACGAGCGTGCTGCCTGCGGGCTGTGATAAGAGGCCAAATACAGGTTTTGCAGATTTGCTGCGCAGGGGTTTGCAATAATTTGTAGTACAAGCAATAGCCCTAGCGGATTCATTATAGTAAATTTAAGCTGTATTTGAAATAAGAACTTAGCAATAATAGTATTTTCTTGTAGTTGGGTATACGTATCCGTTCTGTAAGCATTCGTTCGCCGGAGAGGGATTTGATTCTTGCGAAGAGATTTCGGTAATAGATATAGGCTACGTATACTCCGAACCGTGTACCCTTTGGAAGGCCTTTGATACCCTGGAGTGCTTCTTCAAAATCTGCCTGAATGTCTTTTTCTATGCTGAGTTTGTCGGCCGTGCTGATGTTGTTCAGGTTAATACCCGGGAAGTACACCCTGCCTAAAAAGTCGTTATCGGATTTCATATCGCGAAGGAAATTGACTTTTTGAAAAGCGGCTCCGAGTTTTCGTGCCCGGGGCCTTAGTTTGTCGTACAATGCCTCATCATTTTGTGTAAAGACCTTGAGGCACATCAGCCCAACTACTTCTGCTGAACCATAAATGTAGCTATCGTAGCTTGCTACATCGTGATTTGTCCGGGTTAGGTCCTGCTTCATACTGAGTAGAAAACTATCAATGAGGGCGGTCGGGATATTAAACTTATGAACCGTCTCCTGGAAACTGTTCAGTACAGGGTTCATGCTGATTTTTCGGTCAATAGATAGATATGTTTCCCGTTCGAATTCCTCTAATAGCTGAAACTTATTGTAGTTGTGCATGGAGTCTACAATTTCATCCGCCAATCTTACGAAGCCATAAATGGCGTAGATGGGCGTGTGAAAGCGAGCGTTGAGGCAATAGATGCCAAGTGAAAAGCTGGTACTGTAAGTCTGCGTGACCAGCTTGCTGGTTTTTTGAGAAACATCGTCGAATAATTGTTTCATAAGCTCACATTTTAGTTGTGATTTAATATATGGTTGGCGGCTATCTGGCCGGAGATCAGACAGGGCGGGATTCCGGGTCCCGGTACCGTGAGTTGGCCGGCATAGACGAGGTTGTTTATTTTTTTGTTGATGATTTTTGGTTTAAGGATCGCTGTTTGCAATAAAGTATTGGCAAGGCCATAAGCGTTTCCCTGACAGGCATGGTAGTCCTGAATAAAGTTGGTACCGGTATAGATTTGACGGTACACCACATGGGGTGTTATGTCTTCGCCACAGTGAAGTTTAATACGGGCGGTCACCATTTTGTAGTAACGTTCGTATACTTCTGCAGAACCGTTCAGCCCGGTTGCAACGGGTATTAAAATGAATAGGTTTTCCTGTCCCGGCGGGGCTACGGTACTGTCAGTTTTAGAAGGGCAGCAAACATAAAACAACGGATTATCGGGCCATTTACGATCGGTATAGATGTCGTTTGCGTGTTGTTCGAATGCGGCATCGAAGAAGAGATTGTGGTGTTGCAGGCCGTTTATTTTTTTGCCTGTGCCGATATAAAAAATGAGGCAAGACGGCGCCATGGTTCTTGTCTGCCAATAGTGCTCAGAATAATTTCTGAACGGTTCCTCCAGCAAGGTCTCTACATGGGCATAGTCTCCGGCACCTACTACATAATCAGGATAGAAACTACCTTTTTGGGTTTTTACCTCGCTAATGCGCTTTCCTGCCACCGTCATTTCCAGGGCAGGGCATTCCGTTTGTATGTTCACGCCGAGCGACTTTGCCAGAGTGGTCATGGCCTCGATGATTTTGTACATGCCCCCTTTTGGGTACCAGGTGCCTTGTTGCAGCGCCGAGTAATTCATGAGCGTGTAGAGCGAAGGGATGTTTTCGGGTTTTGCGCCTAGAAAAAGAAGTGGGAACTCCATCAACGCCACCAGTTTTGGATCTTTGAAATACTTTCTGATGTGTTTGGCACTGTTGGTAAACATCTGGAGACGCAGCATTTTTGCCAACAGGGAAGGGTCGAGGTATTCTCTTGCAGAAATGGAAGGTTTGTATGCCAGGTTCAGCATTCCTTCTTCGTATTTGTAACGGGCATCGGTTAAGAAAGAATGGAGCTTTGCGCTGCTTCCCGGTTCAATTTTTTCAAAATCCTCTTCTATTTTTTTCATTTCGGCAGCCAGGTCCCATTGGCTGCCATCGCTGAAGAAAATACGGAAGCCGGGATCGAGCCGAACCAATTCGTAGTAATCGGAAGCGGTTTTTCCAAAATGGGCGAAAAATTGATCAAAAACGTCCGGCATCCAATACCAACTTGGGCCCATATCGAATGTAAAGCCCTCGGCATGAAATACCCGGGCGCGTCCGCCGGTAGTTTTGTTTTTCTCTATTATGGTTACATCGTGTCCCGCTTTTGCGAGGAAGCAGGCGGCAGACAACCCTGCTACGCCAGCACCGATAATGATGGATTTAGGCAAATCTTTTTGTTTAATTATTGTGCAAATTAATTAAACAAAACAATATTGCCAAGTTAAAAATGACTTAACAGTTCGTCGGGGTTGTTTAAGAATGCGATTTGAGTATCGGTTTTCTCAGGCAGTGCGTTGGCGCAAACCACAATCTTGAGCAGCGGATGTTGCGTTTTAAGAAGATGCAAAGCCGCCAGGTGCTGCTCTTTGTTTATAAAGCAAGTGAAAAATGTGATGAGATGTGTAGGCTCCAATGTTTCTATGGCAGAAGCGAGGCTGTTGAATGGAAGGTTTTGGCCGAGGTAGATGGTTGTAATGCCTTCTGAGCGAAGGATGTAGTCTGCAAAAAGCAGGCCGATTTCATGCCATTCGTCAGGAGGAAGGAAGAGGATTGCCTTGTGAGTTAGCTGATAGGGGGTTATTAATCCGTCGATGGCGCTCAGTAGTTTTCGTCTTATTATATTGCTGGCGAAGTGTTCCTGAGCGGGTGTGGTATTGCTGATGCTCCAAAGGACACCTGTTTTATTGAGGAAGGGGTAGATGATCTGCGTAATGGTCCGGAACAGGCCGTACCGGACGATGGATGCAGCGCAAACTTTTTCGAATGCCACTTCGTTGAAGGAGAGCATATGGCCAATCAACTCATTGACCGGGATGCTCAAAATGCCGTTGTCCTGTTGCTCCAGTTGGGTGTTGCTGACCAGTTCGTGAATAGCAGCCTCAGAAAGGGCCATGAGGTGTGATATCTTGAAGCCTTGTTTTAGCAAAGCGGCTATATTGAGCAGTCGCCTGAGTTGTTGCCCGTCGTAATAGCGGATATTAGTAGCTGTTCTGTGGGGGATCAGGCCCTGGTATCGTTTCTCCCATATCCGGAGCGTATGCGCTTTTACGCCGGTAAGTTGCTCGACTATGTGGATAGGGTATGTTTCTAAATTGTTCATACATTTGCCGGGTAAAAATAAACAAAACTGCTCATTTTCTATTTTTTTGTTGCACTATGTTTTTATTGGCAAGAGGCGCAGCAGGTTTATTTTGTTTAATGAATTTAGGCAATGGTAGAACAATAATTGGTTGTAGCGGACGTAAAAACATCAGAAAAAATGGTACGAGTAAAGAAACAGGTTCAGGTTTTACCAGTTAGTATAGCAGAAGCATGGGCCTATTTTAGCCGGCCAGAGAATTTAAACGAGATTACCCCTCCGGATTTGAGTTTTACCATTTTGTCTGAATTACCCGACAGGGTATATGCGGGTTTGATGATCTGCTACCGATTGGGCATTTACCCCGGTGTAAAGGTGAATTGGGTTACAGAAATCACGCATGTGGCGCCACTTCATTATTTTGTAGATGAGCAGCGAAGAGGACCTTATTCAATGTGGCATCATGAGCATCATTTTCGTGAAGTAAATGGTGGTGTGGAGATGACGGATATTGTGCATTACCAACTGCCATTCGGTTGGCTGGGCGATGTGTTTCATGGGTTGTTGGTCGCGCCAAAACTTACAGCCATCTTTGATTACAGGAGGAAAGCGCTAACGGAGAAATTTGGTAGCGTGACAGGGGGAAACAGGACTGAATAACCGAAACAGGTATTTCAATGCACCAACAAAAACCTGCGTACTGCAAATGCGGCATACACAGCGATAAATGCTATGGCTAGGACCGGGATAGCCGAATAGTTTCTTGCGATAATGACATTAAAAAGGGGGATCCATAAACCTACGGCAAGCGCCACTAGCCAGGGCCTTTTTCTGGTGAGATAGCCACAGAAGAGAGCCGTAATTATGAGTGCCGACGCAGATACGCCACTATCGTTCCAGTGGGGGCGGGTATCCAACCATCCGAGTAGCAGGCCCACTGCCAGTGCCACTATGAAAGACAAATTGCCTCCTTTGTTGTCGTTTTTCATATGATCCTCTTTCTATCAAAAATACATAATTTTTGTTTTGTATTTTATAAAATAAGAAAATAAGTG
>Ga0364886_10208_pt1 | contig 35100 bp, 34 predicted proteins | sample ExccelJu500001D3_4_FD_206926 | JGI IMG/M metagenome (GOLD analysis project Ga0364886, IMG submission 206926) | Enriched cells from Trout Bog Lake Hypolimnion, Wisconsin, USA - BchlTB.July23.5000.01.D3 | ecosystem: Environmental > Aquatic > Freshwater > Lake > Hypolimnion/Profundal zone | place... | reverse complement strand
TAAGGATATTTTTCCAAAAGATTATTCTTAGTAGCTTTAGCCAACTTGATTAGATGGTGCTTAATTTTTTGTAAATCTAGATGGATATATCGCAGTCATATTAACGACTCTATTTATCTATACAGTATTTTCAAGATAATCTAGCGGTCTTTTTAAGAAAATATTGATAGGCGAGACTTTCAACTTTAGCCGTCAACCAAGACTACCTCTAAGAGGAAATGAAAAACCCACTGTGTTTCCACAGTGGGTTAATTTGATGCCAAACTAATTTTCAACTAGCCTAAGCTAGCATTAAATTAGAAAGTGTGACGTACGCCAATACCGTAGTTATTAACATTGCCACTTGTTGGGTTACCAGCAGCGCCAGCAGTAGTAATGTTTGAAACGTTAGAAGTATTTGCTTGACCATAGATAGCGTACAAGTTTGTACGCTTGCTGAGCCAGTAGTTAGAACCAATTTGCCATGCTGTCAAGTTAGCTGTTGGCTGACCAGAAGCTGACAACGTTGTTTGACTACCAGTAACGCGTCCTAAACCACCTGAAACCCAAGCTTCGATTGTTGGTGTAATGAAGCTACGTACACCAATCTGTTCAGCGCTACGCTTGAAGTATTGGCCGCTGTCTTGTTGTAAAGACACTTTACGTGTGATGTATTGTGCGTATGCCTTCAAGATACCGAAGTCATAAGTACCACCAACATAGAATTGATTGTCTTGAACGTTAGTACCGTTAAGAGCTGCTTGACCAGGGCCAAAGTAAGTCGGTGTGCCAGTTGGCTGTGAAGTAACTTGACCGTTAGATGTAACGTTTACGTACGGGTTCTTAGCTGTTAAACCCATGTAGTTTGCAGTAACAAACAATTTATTCCATGTGTAATCCAAGCCTAAGCCCCAACCGTTTTGGTTGTTGATACCACCAGCAACAGTAGTAGATGCACCAGAAACAGTTGTTGTTTGTGTTGAATTGTTGTTAGCCAAGATTGCCATAGCGTGAGCTTGGAAACCAGCATAAGTTTCGCTATTCAATGTAATCATTTGGTTGGAACGGATTGTAAATGAATCACCGTTACCGTTACCGTTGCTAGCTGTATATGTTCCAACCTTGTTAGCCGTATAAATCAAGTCGCCTGTGAAATTGTTTGTATTTCCAGCGTCTGTTTTTGCAACAGCGTTGTATACAGTTGTGTACTGTGTACCCAAAGCAACATCACCCAAGCCATTTTTCTTCAAACCAACAAAAGACTGACGGTTTTGTGTTGTAGATGTACTAACAGCTTGTGCAGCATCAGGAGTAAGACCAAGTTCAACAGTGAAGAATGCAGAAGCACCACCACCTAAATCTTCAGTACCTTTGAAGCCTAAACGGTTTGTGGACTCACCACCGTCGTAAGCTGCAGTAGTAGTAGTTTTGTTAACAGTTGTACCGTCAGCAACGCGTGAATTAGCACCACCAACACCAATATCCATAACGCCGTAAACAGTTACGCTTGATTGAGCTTGGGCCGCACCAGCAAATGCTGTAACAGCTGCGATAGCGAATAGCGATTTTTTCATTCTTTAAATCTCCATAAATTGAAAGTAATGCCCGAATAAAACTGGGACCTTTGAATTTTGCTTGTTTTGCCCTGCTAGACTGCGGGTCAGGGCATTTAGGAGCTCTTTTTGCTTGTCAAAAGGCAGTTTTTTGGCTTTCTTTGTTGTATCACGGCAACAAGAGCAAGCTTTTCGGGTGTTTTAAGGCCTGAGATGTCAAAATTGTCATATGGCAAGCCGTGAATTCTTAAAAATCCTTCGTTCAGCCCGTTTAGGTGACGTTTCTGCGCAACAGCAATTGGCATCAGCTTATCTCAACGGTAGCTTTAATACCCCCATACAGCCCGCTAATGCCTTGATTTGGCTAGAAAAATCCTATTTATTCATTACAAATCAAAAGCTTAACGGACATAGCTCAGGTGATACACAAATTTCGCAGATTCAACAGCAAATCTCCGAAGTGCCACTATTTGCAACGTTTAATTCACCAGCATTTACCTTTGGCTGGGAGTCCTTCTGGAGCATTGCCGAAGAAAACGCCTCTCATGTAAGTGCTGCTGCGAAATGGCAACTAGCCGATCTATTGCTAAACCCGCTCAAGAAGGAGCTTCAGAATCAATTAGAGATCTGGATCTCTAAAAAAGGATTAACTACTCTTCCGTCGCATTTAAAAGCAACCGACTTCACATCCCTAAAGAATATTGCCAAAAGATATCTTTCAGAGCTCGTAGAAACTGACAGTGCATTTACTCCTCAAGCAAAAGAACTATTCATCAAGCTTCAACCGAAAAATGAAGCGCTCTCTTCTTTATGGAATGCTTGGATCGCCGATCAAAATGAGGATGCCTTAATTCAAGCAGCGGAATTTGGCCTAACCATTGCAAAACTGACTTTGGGTTTGAAGTTAGCTCAATTTAATGAAGCCTCTCTTGCCATAAAGGAGGGGGCTAAATCCAATGCCTCCCTTAAGAAAGCAGCTCACTGGTTAGAGTTGGCAGCTAAAGATGGTGACTGCGATGCCTGGTTTGCTTTAGGTGAGATTTATCGTCGCCCCCAGTTTTCTGGATATAACGCTTCAGAAAGTGATCGCTGCTTTGATAGCGCCGCCGATCTAGGTCACGCTCAAGCCCAATTTCGTAAAGGGGCTAATTTATGGCGTAAACGAGAAAAGATTGAAGAAAAGGTACGAGGGCTTCAGGCATCCTATTGGTTATGGCAAGCACACCAACAAGGAGTACCTGAAGCTGAGGAGCTACTTAGCAAGATCTTAGAAAATGTTTCTGATCCCAAGAAAAATGATTGGTATCAATTAGCGCTATTTGCCGAGAAAGCTTTAAACCACCATGCTGAATATAAGCTTGATCACGAATGGATCTTGATGTGTCATCGCCTCATCATTGCCAATCAATTTAATCTTAGCAAGGCAGAACTCCTGCTTTGTGAAGTTGGTCAACTTCAACACGAACATTGCGTTGTGGTGGATATTCGTTGGGAGTTGCCAAAGATTCTGCCAAGACTCATTCAGATTGACAGCATTCAGCAGCGACGCTTCTTATTGGCAGCAGGTAAAGCTTTTGCTGGAACAGAATTGGATCAAGAAGGTAACTTACGTCAAAGACGTTATCGCTTTGATCGAGTCACATCCTGGCTAAATTCAACCTTTTCTAAAACTCAACTCGAAGTTGAGCCGGCTTAATTTCCTGCAGGCTCTTCAGAACTAGCCTCACCCTCATCAGAAGGCTTTGGAACATAAAAGCGTGCTGCTAATAGGCCAATCTCATAAAGCAGAGCCATAGGTACTGCTAATAAAAGCTGAGAAAGAACATCGGGCGGCGTAACAATGGCTGACACCACAAACGTGCCCACAATGACATAGGGGCGAATCTCACGTAACTTTGTCAAAGGCACTATACCCATGCGTACCAGCACCACGACAACTACTGGCACTTCAAAAGTAATACCAAATGCCAAGAAAGTGGTCATCGCAAAACTTAAGTAGTTATCAATGTCTGTAGACATTTCAGCACCCAATGGGGCGTTATAACTGGCCATAAATTTAAATACTGTGGGAAATACCAAGAAATAAGCAAAGGCCATGCCCACAATGAACAAGGTATAGCTACTAATCACTAGTGGCAAAATCAATTTACGTTCATGTAGATACAAACCTGGCGCGATAAAAGCCCAGATCTGATACATGACCACTGGCAATGCAATTAAGAATGCAACAAGCATCGTGACCTTCATGGGGACAAAAAATGATCCCGTAACGTCTGTCACAATCATCTTGCCACCTTTTGGCAGCGCTTCCAACAAAGGCTGGGCAAACAGGTGAAAAATATCAGGCGCCCAATACACAAGGCAGACGAACACCACAATAATCGCCATTGCGGCTTTAATAATGCGATCGCGCAACTCAAATAAATGAGAAAGGAAAGACTCTTGTAGTCCCGAATCTTCTGTTGAGTTGTCTTGCGTCATTTATTTTTGATTAGCACTATGGTGAAAACGCTTCATTCTGGCAGCGCCAGATTGCACACGAGTACGCATACCAGTTGTACGCTTAAACCAAGTCGGGCGTGCAGCCCGCTTGACACCCCAACTATTACGACCCTGTCGCAGGCTTTTCCGTAAAACCTCATTTTCATCTAAGGTGGTGGGCCTGGTGAAATTGCTTTCAAAAATATCAGCCTGATCGCTCAAATGACTGCTTGCCTCTTGGACGGTCGAATGAATCGTATTCTCGACATCTTTAAAGGCAGCGACACTTTCTTCACGCAGTTTTTTGAACTCTTCAATCTCCATCTGACGATTGACTTCAGACTTGACGTCAGCCATGTAGCGTTGTGCACGTCCAAATAAGTTTCCAGCCATACGCGCTACTTTTGGAAGACGTTCAGGCCCAACGACCACTAAAGCCACTACAGCGATCAACGCAAGCTTTGAAACTCCAAGATCAATCATTGAGAAAGCTTAAATGCAAATATAGAGATAATTTTTTGCTCGATTACTTGCTGACGTCTTTAGCGTGCACATCCACTGTCTTGTCTACAGATGTAGTGCTTTGTGGAATTTGTTCAGTAGGCTCTTCAGAGGCTTTCATGCCCTCCTTAAATCCTTTAACAGCGCCACCTAAGTCTTGTCCAATATTGCGCAATTTTTTGGTACCAAATACCAACATCACGATAACCAACACAATTAACCAATGCCAAATACTGAATGAACCCATAATTCAATCTCCTAGGATTATTTTTTCCAAGGGCGTGGACCGCCCATTACATGCAAGTGCAGGTGATAAACCTCCTGCCCTCCATCTGCCCCGTTATTCACTACTACCCTAAAGCCACCATCTTTTCCAGGACGGCAACCCTGCTCTTTAGCAAGACGTGGTGCCAATTCCATCATTCTACCTAGCAAGGGAGCATCAATAGCTCCAGCATCCTCCAACATAGCGATATGTTTTTTGGGAACAATCAAAAAATGAATCGGTGCAGCAGGATTAATGTCCTTAAAAGCAAAGATTTCTTCATCCTCATAAACCTTTTGAGAAGGAATTAAGCCCTGAGAAATCTTACAAAAAATGCAATTGGGATCGTGACTCATGCTTTTATCTTCGCTTTTTTCTTTTTCTCGATAGCTTTATTTGTATTGATGCTCGTATCTACTCTTGTGTTTATGCATTACCTGCAGCTTTTCTGGCGGCTTTTTCCTCGATACCAGAAGTGCCCAAGCGGCGCTCTAACTCTCCAATAACATCTTCAGGACGCAAGCCAAACTGCGATAAGGCAATTAAACAGTGAAACCATAGATCAGCCATCTCACCAACTAAGAGTTTTTGTTGATCGGGAGCTAAATTGGCATAACGCGCATCTTTAGCTGCCATTACCGCTTCTGTAGCCTCTTCACCAATTTTCTTCAGTATCCCGTCGTCACCCTTCGAAAAGAGCAAAGCCGTATACGAAGTTTTTGGATCTGCCTGACCAGCCTTAAATGCATCGCGGCGTTGGTCAACCACATCAGCCAAATGGGATAGTGCGGAATCTAAATTATTGTTTGCTGAACTAGTCATGAAGCAATTTTATGTCTTTTTGAAGACTGATGATCTTTGCAGACCTCTATTTGCCTACGCGGGACTCATCAACCCAAGCTGATTGCTCAGAATCCCAGGCCTGGAAAAAACAACTATGCTCTCCTGTATGACAAGCAATACCATCTTTTTGGTCCACTAAAAGCAAGATCGTATCCCCATCGCAATCTAAACGAATTTCTTGAATTTTCTGAGTATGGCCAGACTCTTCGCCCTTGTGCCAAAGCTTTTGACGGGAGCGTGTCCAATAAACAGCCTCGCCTAAACGCAAAGTTTGCAGCAAGGCATCGCGGTTCATCCACGCCATCATCAAGATATCCTTACTTCCTGCTTCTTGAGCAATTACGGGAACAAGGCCTTGCTCGTTCCAAGTAACAGCGTCTAACCAAGGTCCAGCTTGGAGGGATGGGATAGATTTAAATGTACTCATAAGTGAACTTTACAACTAAAGGCCATTCAAGGAATTTTGAGGGCTTACTAAACCAATACCTCACCTAGTTTTTAAACAAACTAGATGCGAACTGGGATTCCTTGGCTTGCCATATATTCTTTTGCTTGCTGGACGGTGTATTCACCATAGTGAAAGATGCTGGCCGCTAAAACAGCATCAGCATGGCCCTTGGTAATACCATCCACCAAGTGCTGCAGATTACCCACCCCACCAGATGCAATAACGGGAACGCTTACTGCATTACTTACGGCAGCAGTCAACTCCAAATCAAAGCCATCTTTGCTGCCATCGCGATTCATACTAGTAAGCAAAATTTCGCCAGCGCCACGTTTTGCTACTTCGCAGGCCCAAGCAACTACATCCATTCCAGTTGCTGTTCTGCCCCCGTGGGTAAAGACTTCCCAATTACCAGCTTCTGTTTTTTTCGCATCAATAGCCACCACAATACATTGTGATCCGTAATAGGCGGCCGCATCGGATACCAAATCTGGATTAGCCACTGCCGATGAGTTCATGCTGACTTTATCAGCCCCCGCATTCAGAAGGCGCCGAACATCAGCAACTGCACGGACCCCGCCACCAACTGTCAGAGGGATAAATACCTGTGAAGCAACATCTTCAATAATGTGCAAGATCAGGTCTCGCCCATCGGATGTTGCCGTGATATCTAAAAAGGTGAGTTCATCAGCGCCCTGCAAGTCATAACGACGGGCAATCTCTACAGGATCACCAGCATCGCGCAAGCCCACAAAATTGACGCCTTTCACCACGCGCCCAGCAGTGACATCAAGACAAGGGATGATGCGTTTAGTTAGCACGCGAATACCTGAAATTGCACTACAGAATGTTCTTAGCGAACTTAAGGGTTAGTTCATCTGCATACTTTTGCGCAGCAGTAAGGTCAAGATCGCCTGCGTAGATAGAACGACCTGCAATAACGCCCATAATGCCTTCGCTCTCAACTTCGCATAAAGCTTCAATATCGTGATTATTGCTTAATCCGCCACTTGCAATAATAGGAATGCGAACTGCTTGAGCCAATTTCACAGTGGCCTCTAGGTTGATGCCTTTGAGCATACCGTCACGACCAATGTCAGTGTAAATAATGGCTTCAACACCATAATCTTCAAACTTTTTACCTAGATCAATGACTTCATGGCCAGAAATCTTGCTCCAGCCATCGGTTGCTACTTTGCCATCACGAGCATCTAGGCCAACCATAATGTGACCAGGAAAGGCAGTACAAGCATCCTGAACAAAGCCGGGGTTTTTCACAGCAGCCGTACCAATAATGACCGTTTTAATTCCATCATCCAATAAGCGCTCGATGGTATCGAGATCTCGAATGCCGCCTCCAAGCTGAACCGGAATTTCATCTCCAACAGCTTTAAGAATCGATTTAATCGCAGCCTCATTTTTGAGTTTGCCTGCAAATGCCCCATTGAGATCCACCAAGTGCAGGCGACGAGCACCTTTGCTAATCCAATGCTTAGCCATAGCACCTGGGTCTTCAGAAAAAACCGTGGCTTTATTCATATCACCTTGTTCAAGTCGAACGCAGTGGCCATCTTTTAAGTCAATTGCAGGAATGAGCAGCATAGTGGAACGTTAGAGAGGTATTAAGGTTGCCAAGAAACAAAATTTTTATAAAGCTTTAAACCGTATTCTGCACTTTTTTCTGGGTGGAACTGAGTTGCAAAAATATTATCCCTTGCAACCGCAGAGGTAAACCAGTCGCCATATTCTGTTGAACCTGCAATGTCTTCATTGCGGTTTGGCACCACATAGTAGCTATGAACAAAATAAAAACTGGTCAAATCCGGAATCCCATCCCAAAGCGGGTGTGTGCGATCTTGTCTCACTTGATTCCAACCCATATGGGGAACCTTATAAGCCGAGCCATCGGGCTGCAGTTTTCCCGCCAACTCAAAACGGCGAACTTCTCCGGGAATTAATCCTAGGCACTTTGTCCACTGTGCGCTTTCGCTTGCGCGGGTCTCCGCACTTTTATCAAACAGCATTTGCTCGCCAACACAAACACCCAAAAGGGGTTTATTTTTTACAGCCTCCAACAAGGCCTCTAGTAATCCCGACTCTTGAAGATGCTTCATGCAATCTGGCATAGCCCCTTGACCTGGAAGTACAACACGCTGCGCCATCGCAATCTCTTCTGGCTTGCGCGCAATGAGGATATTTGCCTCAGGAGCAACATGATGAAAGGCTTGATATACGGAACGCAGATTCCCCATCCCATAATCCACAATAGCAATTGTCTGCGTCAACTTTTAGCCTATTTTCCGCTGTCGTCCACTGTGCCACTAAAGCACTAGGAAATTACAGGCTACCTTTAGTTGAAGGAACCATGCCGGAGGCGCGTGGATCAAGCTCTAAGGCCATGCGCAGAGCGCGCCCAAAAGCCTTAAATACGGTTTCAATCTGATGGTGGGCATTAATGCCACGCAAATTGTCGATATGTAAAGTCACACCCGCATGATTTACGAAACCACGGAAGAACTCAATACTGAGATCTACATCAAAATCACCTACGCGAGCACGGGTAAAGGGAACATTAAACTCTAAACCTGGACGGCCGGAAAAATCGATCACTACACGCGACAAGGTTTCATCCAAAGGCACGTAAGAGTGCCCATAACGGGTAATTCCTGTTTTATCCCCAACGGCCTTAGCAAAAGCCTGACCCAAGGTAATGCCAACATCTTCAACAGTGTGGTGGTCATCAATGTGGGTATCGCCTTGTGCAATGACTTTTAAGTCAATCATGCCGTGACGAGCAATCTGATCGAGCATATGATCTAAAAAGGGGACGCCAGAGGCAAGCTCAGCTTTTCCAGTGCCATCTAGGTTGATGGCAATTTGAATTTTGGTTTCTGAAGTATTTCGGGTAACGTCGGCTTGCCGCATGCTTCATTGCGCCGCGAGGCGAAGTGTTGATTGAAGCCTCATAATATCATTCTCAGGAAAGCTATAAATACTGAGATCCATTCATTTTCTTTTTGATTTTTGACCTGAGTACCCTCATGAGCCGCTTTTGGAGCCCCGTTGTGCAGACCCTCACTCCTTATATTCCAGGGGAGCAACCGCAAATGCAGCGGCTGGTAAAACTCAACACCAATGAAAGCCCCTATGGGCCATCACCAAAAGCATTAGCTGCTATTGCCAGTCAAAATACTGCAGACTTGCGCCTCTATCCGGATCCAGAAGGCGTTGCTCTCAAAAATGAAATCGCTAAATTGCATGGCCTAGACCCAAAACAGATTTTTTTAGGTAACGGATCTGATGAGGTCTTAGCGCATGTATTTGCAGGCTTGCTAAAACATCAAGACCCCATCTTGTTTCCAGATATTACCTATAGCTTTTATCCCGTCTACTGCAAGCTCTTCGGTATTGAGTACAAAACCATCCCTTTGGGATCGAATTTTGAGATCGAAGTGAGTACATACACTTCTCCTAATGGTGGAATCATATTCCCCAACCCCAATGCCCCCACAGGCAGAGCCATTGCTCGCCAAGAAATTGAAACCCTCGTCCTCAAAAACCGTGACTCAGTAATCGTCATCGATGAGGCCTACGTAGACTATGGAACCGAATCCTGCATCCCACTTTTACGCGGCTCGAACTGCCCTGAAAATCTATTGGTTGTTCATACCCTCTCCAAATCTCGTGCACTAGCAGGATTGCGCGTAGGTTTTGCAGCGGGGCACCCAACATTAATTGAAGGTCTTGAACGCGTTAAAAATAGCTTTAATTCTTACCCTCTTGGACGTCTAGCTCAAGCAGGTGCAATTGCAGCTATCCAAGATCAGGCGCACCTGGAAGAAACCAGTCAAAAAGTGATTCAAACCCGTGAACGCTTAAATGCGCAATTGGCTGAACTGGGCTTTGAAACTCTGCCATCGGCTGCAAACTTTATCTTTACCCGTCATCCACATCATGCTGGCGCCAAGCTATGTCAATTATTGCGGGAACGCGGCATTATTGTTCGACACTTCAAATCCCCACGTATTGAAGAATTTTTACGCATCACAATCGGAACAGACGAACAAACTCATGAATTAGTAGCGGCACTCAAAGAAATTTTGGCAACTGCTTAAGCTTCAGCCCTTTTAGACCGCCAAAGGCTATACCTTTATTTCTTAAGTCGCATTTCTGCTGCGCGAGCATGGGCTTGCAAACCCTCGCCATGGGCTAAAGTACTGGCAACAGCGCCCAAAGTTTGCGCACCTGCCTCACTTACCTCAATCATGCTTGAACGTTTGATGAAGTCATAAACACCCAAAGGCGAAGAGAATCGCGCTGTACGGGCTGTTGGTAAAACGTGATTTGGTCCAGCACAGTAATCGCCAAGGGACTCACTAGTGTAGTTACCCATGAATATTGCGCCTGCATGACGAATTAATTCTGCCCACTGACGTGGTTCAGCAGCACAAATTTCGAGATGTTCTGCGGCAATTGCATTGGCAATCTCGCAGGCTTCTGTCATGTCCTTGACCTGTATCAACAAGGCGCGATTGGTCAAAGAGGCTTCGATGACGTTCTTTCTAGGCATTTCTGGAAGCAACCTATTAATACTCGCTTGCACTGCTTCGATGAACTTTTCATCAGGACAAAGCAGAATCGACTGAGCCAATTCATCATGCTCTGCCTGTGAAAAGAGATCCATCGCAACCCAGTCAGGATTACTCAAGCCATCACACAAAACCAAAATTTCAGATGGGCCGGCGATCATATCGATGCCAACAGTCCCAAAAACCCTTCGCTTTGCCGCAGCAACATAGGCATTGCCTGGGCCAACAATTTTGTCTACCGAAGGAATGGTATTAGTTCCAAATGCTAAAGCTGCAACAGCCTGTGCACCACCAATCGTAAAAACACGATCCACACCAGATAAATAAGCTGCCGCCAATACCAAAGGATTGCGCGCCCCATCTGGAGCTGGGAACACCATGATGACCTCTTTGACACCTGCAACCTTTGCGGGAATTGCATTCATCAATACAGAAGAAGGATAAGCTGCCTTGCCACCAGGCACATAAATACCAACACGATCAAGAGGAGTTACTTTTTGACCTAAGCGAGTACCGTCAGCCTCTTCATACTCCCAAGAGTGACAACCCACTTCTACTTTTTGCTTCTCGTGATATGCGCGCACTCTTTGCGCTGCAATATCAAGCGCATTTTTTTGCTCTAAGGATAGGCCTTTATAGGCCAACTCTATTTCTTGAGGAGATATCTCTAACTGCGAAACACTCTCAACATTTAAACGATCAAACTGTTTTGTAAAAGCAAGCACTGCCGTATCACCTTTAGCCTTTACTTCTGCCAAAATTTTGACAACAGCTGCATCAATAGCCTCATCGTCCTCCATCGGCAGAGAAAGGCTCGATAAGAGCGTTTCTTTAAAACCCGCATCTTGACTATTAAGGCGCTTGACTTGAATTTCTACAAAAGACATGTGAGCCGCCTGATTCTTTCTGTTGAGGTTTTACTAACTAGGAATGAGAAATGTTTACTTTAATAGCTCGAAAAATGGCTGGAGCTGCGCACGCTTACGCTTGTAAGATGCTTGATTGACTACCAAACGAGCGCTGATATCGGCAATAGGCTCAACCTCGACTAGACCATTGGCACGCAATGTATTGCCAGTAGAAACTAAATCGACGATTGCATCCGCCAAACCCACCAACGGTGCCAACTCCATAGATCCATAAAGCTGAATCGTATCGATATGAACACCCTTGTTTGCAAAGTGCTCACGCGCGCAATTAACGTACTTAGTGGCGACCTTTAAGCGAGATCCTTGCTTGACGGCGCCAGCATAATCAAAACCTTCACGTACAGCTACCGACATACGGCACTTGGCAATGTCGAGATCAAAAGGAACGTACAAACCATCTGTGCCTTTTTCCAATAAAACATCTAGGCCAGCCACCCCAAAATCGGCTCCACCAAATTGCACATAGGTAGGCACATCCGATGCGCGGACAATAATTAAGCGCACATCAGGATTAGAGGTCTCAATAATAAGTTTGCGTGATTTTTCAGGGTCTTCGAGCGGGCGGATGCCGACCCTAGACAAGATCTCAGCAGTTTCTTCGAAGATGCGCCCCTTCGAGAGGGCTAAGGTTAACTTCATCAACTAATTATCCATCAGGCGGCTTACTTGACGCGCTGAATATTGGCCCCCAATAAAGTGAGCTTTTGCTCCATGCGGTCATATCCGCGATCCAAATGGTAAATCCGATCTACCTGGGTTTCGCCCTGAGCTGCCAGGCCGGCAATTACCAAACTGGCTGAAGCTCGAAGATCAGTCGCCATCACGATAGCGCCAGAGAGTTTTTCTACGCCCTGAGCAATCGCTGTATTTCCCTCAATAGCAATATCTGCACCCAAACGATTTAATTCCTGAACATGCATAAAGCGATTTTCAAAAATTGTCTCTGTAATGGTGGAACTGCCAGTAGCAACTGCATTAACAGCCATTAACTGGGCCTGCATATCCGTCGGAAAAGCTGGATATTCAGAAGTACGGAAGCTTACTGCTTTTGGGCGAGCCTTCATGCTTGCTTTAATCCAGTCTGGCCCAACCTCCATCTCTAAGCCAGCTTCCTTTAGCTTCACCACAACCGCATCCAAAGTATCGGGACGACAGTGCTTAACCAATATCTCACCACCTGCGGCAGCAACTGCACATAAGAAGGTTCCCGCCTCAATACGATCAGGAATCACAGAATGCTCAGCGCTATGCAGTTTTTCTACGCCCTCAATCACGAGACGATCACTACCAATGCCCGTGATCTTCGCGCCCATTTTTACCAGAAGCTCAGCCAAGTCACCAACCTCAGGCTCCCGTGCGGCGTTCTCTAAAATAGTGGTGCCTGATGCCAAGGCAGCAGCCATCAGCAGGTTTTCCGTCCCAGTGACCGTAATCATGTCAGTCAGAATAGAGGCGCCCCGCAAACGATTCAAAGAGGGATCGGTTTCAGCCTGAATATAGCCACTCTCAATTTTGATGGTGGCGCCCATGGCTTTTAAGCCTTTGATGTGTTGATCCACCGGGCGGGCACCAATAGCGCAGCCACCAGGAAGCGATACTTTTGCACTATGCATTCTGGCCAGCAACGGACCAAGCACCAAAATCGATGCACGCATGGTTTTAACCATCTCATATGTTGCTTCAGAGCTCTTAATGTTGGCTGCATTTAATACCAAATGACTGCGATCTGCCGCATCAGGAAAACTTACTGTCACACCCATCTCCTGCAAGAGCTTGAGCATGGTGCGAACATCTTGTAAATCTGGAACATTACGCAAAACGATCGACTGGTCTGTTAATAAACAGGCGCACAAAATGGGTAAAGCTGCGTTTTTGGCGCCGGCAATGACAACCTCCCCCTTTAGAGAGGTGCCGCCAACCATTCGTAATTTATCCATAAAACCATTCCAGTAAAAAGCTATTTTTGTATTGAAGTCAATTCTTATGCTGCAGAGTTTTTAGCAAACTCCTCAGGGGTAAAGGCTTTAATAGACAAAGCATGTACCTCGGCCTTCATTCGATCACCCATTGCGCCATATACCAGTTGATGGCGCTGGACTAAACGCTTGCCCTCAAATGCAGGACTAACAATCGTGGCAAAGAAATGCTGTCCATCACCCTCTACATGAATATGCGTGCAGTCTATACCCTGCTTGATATAACTTTCAATCTGCTCGGGGGTTGGCAACATCTAAATCTCCTAATGGATGGTATTTAAAACAAGTGGTGTTAATGAATATGATGCAGGCCTTAGCCTTAGCTGCGCAACTTATAGCCTTTTTGCAGCAAGCGCAAAGCAATCACTGAAACCACAACAAAGAAGCAGGCAACAATCGCCAAACTATCCCAAGGGGAAATATCTGACACCCCAAAGAAACCATAACGAAATCCATCAATCATATAAAAGAATGGATTGAAATGTGAAACGACCTGCCAGGTAGCTGGTAAAGAGTGGATGGAATAAAACACACCGGATAACATTGTTGCAGGCATGATGATGAAATTCTGGAAGGCAGCAAGCTGATCATATTTATCCGCCCAGATACCAGCGATGATGCCCAAGCTTCCTAAGATTGCAGCGCCAAGAAAGGCAAAAATCAAAATCCATAAGGGGTATACGAGTGCAGGTGGAGCGTACCAAGCTGTTACCGCAAACACACCCAAGCCTACAACTACACCACGAAAAACAGCTGCAAGTACATAGGCCGTATAAAACTCAAAATGACTTAAGGGTGCCAATAAAACAAAAACCAAATTACCGGTGATTTTTGACTGAATTAAAGAGGAGGAGGTGTTAGCGAAGGCATTTTGCAAAACGCTCATCATGACCAGGCCTGGGATCAAAAATGAAGTGTAGCTAAGAACCCCATAAACCTCTTTACCCTCTAGGACATGTCCAAAAATCATTAGGTACAAAATGGCTGTTAACACTGGGGCTGCCACCGTCTGAAAGCCAACCTTATAAAAGCGCTTTACTTCTTTACGCAATAAAGTGGGAAAACCGCTGCCATACTCTAGCGGGACGGGTGTTAAATTACTCATAAAGCGTTACCAGACATGATGTTCACAAAAACATCTTCCAAATCCGTTTTACCTTCACCATCTTTTTTGATGCTTCCATACAGATTCAATAAATTGGCTGTGGTATCTAAGGCAACAATTTTGCCTTGCTTAAGCATGGCAATACGCTGACAAAGCGCTTCCGCCTCTTCTAGATAATGGGTGGTCAAGACAATCGTGTGCCCATCTTGATTTAAGCGACTAATAAATTGCCATAAAGATTGACGTAACTCAACATCCACTCCAGCAGTAGGCTCGTCCAGAATAATCACAGGCGGTCTATGCACCAGCGCTTGAGCAACCAATACCCGACGCTTCATGCCACCAGATAAGGAGCGCATATTACTGTCAGCCTTACCAGTCAGATCGAGGTTCGCCATAATCTCGTCAATCCAAGCATCGTTGTTACGAATGCCAAAGTAACCAGACTGGAAACGCAAAGTTTCACGCACCGTAAAGAATGGATCAAAAACCAATTCCTGGGGAACCACGCCTAATTGACGGCGTGCTTGTCGAAAATTGCTTTGTACATCGGCACCCAAAATAGAGGCATGCCCCTTACTTGCCGTAGCTAGGCCGGCCAATATAGAGATCAGGGTTGTCTTGCCAGCACCGTTAGGACCCAATAAGCCGAAGAATTCACCCTGCTCTATCTTGAGTGAAACATCATCTAAGGCCTGTAGAGCGCCATAATGCTTGGAAATATTTTTAATGAGAATCGCTGCAGACATGCGTTTAAAAGCCTAGCAATTCAGAAACGCCATAGACACCAGCCAATACCTTTAATTTTTCAGGGGGCTGTATAAAAGCAATCTTTTGATGATTGGCTGCTAATTTTTTCTGCCAAGATAAAAGGACAGTGAGCACCGTGGAATCAAAATCCTGCAAAGCAGAGCAGTCAACAGTATTAATAGTCGGCACAACTGATAGGCCCTCTTTCTCAAGAAGAAGCGCATTTTCCTGAGTTACCGTTTTAGGCAAAAGAAAGGCCATCATTTTTTGAGAGTTCTAAATTAAGCGGTCGGCTTAGCGGAAGCCAACTGCTTATTGCGGTCTTGCAAAAACTTCACCAAACCATCAATGCCATTCTGGCTAATTTGATTGGAAAATTGGTTGCGATACGCCTCGATGAGCCAGACACCCATGATGTTCATGTCATAGACTTTCCAGCCATTAGGGGTTTTTTCCATGCGGTAATCTAATGGGACAGGATCTCCACGACCTAAGACAACGGTCTTTACCACTACCTCATTGTCATCCGGTGCAGCACGTAAGGTCTTAAATTGCACCGTTTGATCACGTAACTGGCTCAAGGCACCTGAATAGGTGCGAATTAATAAATTCCTAAATTCACCAGTTAATTGGGCCTGCTGTTCAGGGGTCGCTTTTTTCCAATTTGGCCCCATTGCCATTTCAGTGGTGCGGCGCATATCTGTAAAAGGAACGATTTTCTTATCTACCAAGTCCACAATTCTCGGAATATTACCCTTCTGAATCTCTGGATCAGCCTTAACAGATGCCATGACATCCGTAACAACCATCTTAATTAGGACATCTGGTGGGGTCGATTGCTCTGGGGTTTGAGCGCAAAGTACTCCTGAGACTAAAAATAAGCCTAAAGCAAACCACTTTTGAATTGTTTTATAGCTTTTCATATGTCTTTGATCGAACCCTTAAATTGGGTCAATTTTAGCCCCTTACCGTTTCCTTAGCTTACTCGTAGCCATTCTCATAAGGAGGCATAGGCGGCTCATCATCTTCCCGCCCCTCATTAATTTGATATTGACGTCTTTGAATATAGGCGTCACGCATAAAGCTATATTTATCGATTGCCGCACCCTCGAGTAAATCTCCTGCTTCGTAATAAGTGTTTCGTGTATTAACCACACGCAATCCCGTAACGCTATTGCGCACTCCAATATTTTTGACATAACCAAACAAGTAATCAGACTCTAAGTCAGCAACCGTGCCAAAAGTATCGCGCACAGAACTTGGGCCAAAAAATGGGAGAACGACGTAAGGACCGGATGGAATACCCCAAACCCCAAAGGTCTGGCCAAAATCTTCTTTATGTTTTTCTAGGCCGCCAGGTGTCGCCATATCAATTAAACCACCTAAACCAAAGGTTGTATTAACCACCACCCGCATCAGGTCATGAAATGCATCATTAGGCTTACCCTGCAGTAAATTATTTAATGCAGTGTAGATATCGTTGTAGTTACTAAAGAAGTTATAGACTCCTTCGCGCACAAATTCTGGCAAGACAAAACGATAGCCAGTGACAACGGGTTTTAATAAATAGGCATCTAGATTTTCGTTAAATTCAAATACGGAACGGTTAAAGGGCTCCCATGGATCATTGGGAGAAGGCTCAACACCAGCCGGAATAGCCGCGCAACCAACCATCAGGCAGGCTGCACTTGCCAATGCGAAAGATTTAGCCCATCTGCCCAAGAAAATCATTTTCCTGCGCCTTTATCTTGCCCACTATCAGCAGCTTTGTTGTACAAAAACTGACTGATTAAATTCTCAAGAACCACTGCAGATTGAGTCTGATTAATTTTGCCGCCATCAGCCAACATATCATCAGATCCACCAGCGTCTATACCGATGTATTGCTCACCAAGCAGGCCAGAGGTCAAAATTTTCGCTGCGGAATCCGTTGGGAACTTATAAGTATCTTCAACTGTCATCACCACTGTGGCTTGATAAGTTTTGTCATCAAAAGAGATGTTCGCAATCCGACCCACTACTACGCCCGCACTTTTAACCGGTGCGCGTGGCTTTAAACCGCCAATATTGTCAAACCGTGCAGAAATTTTGTAAGTGGGCGCAAATGAGACTGCATTCATATTGCCAACTTTTAGCGCTAGAAATAATGCAGCCAATAAACCAATGGCAACAAAAATTCCCACCCAAACATCAATTGCGCTTTTTCTCATAAGAGCCCCTGTTTATTCTTTCTAATTCGAGAACATCATTGCGGTCAGCAAGAAATCCAATGCCAAGACCGATAAAGAAGAGATCACTACAGTACGTGTAGTTGCTTGCGAAACACCCTCAGGTGTTGGCTTTGCTTCATAACCCTGATAGAGCGCGATAAAGGTTACCGCAACACCAAACACTACGCTCTTAATTAAACCATTACCAATATCAGAAAATAGATCTACGCCACCTTGCATCTGCGACCAGAAGGCGCCAGAATCGACACCAATCAAAGGCACACCAACAAAATAGCCACCCATCACACCGACTGCCGTAAAGATCGTCGCCAAAATAGGCATTGCAATAATTCCCGCCCACAAACGCGGTGCAATCACTCTACTTAGAGGATCAACAGCCATCATTTCCATTGCACTAAGTTGTTCGCCAGCCTTCATCAAGCCAATTTCAGCCGTCAAAGAAGTGCCTGCACGCCCTGCAAATAACAAAGCAGTAATTACAGGTCCCAGCTCTCTAGTTAAAGAAAGGGCGACCAATAAGCCCAAAGCCTGTTCTGATCCATAGCGATTTAAGGTGTAATAACCCTGCAAACCCAATACAAATCCAACAAACAAACCTGAAACCGCAATGATGACAAATGAATGGTTACCAACAAACAACACTTGATCAGAAACGAGGCGTGGTCTTTTCAACAAAAAACCAGAGCGCCAAATGACCGCCATAAACATGCGCGCAGCCAAACCAAGACTTGTTAAATTGCGACGGACAAAAAAACCTAAATCCCCCAGTAAATCGAGAATTTGATGCAATGGAGCCATTAAATATTCACCCCAAAATCTTCGGCCAAAGTTTGCCCTGGGTAATGAAATGGCACAGGTCCATCAGGCGACGCATCTAAAAATTGGCGAACAAAAGGATCTGTAGAGCGACTCAATTCTTCCGGCGTACCTTCTGCTCCAATACGGCCATTGGCAATAAAGTACACATAATCGGCAATTTCAAAAGTTTCTTCTACATCATGCGTCACCAACAAACTCGTGGCGCCCAAAGCATTATTTAAATCTCGAATTAATCGGGCGGTAATCCCCAAAGAGATAGGATCCAAACCAGCGAAGGGCTCGTCATACATAATCAAAGGGGGATCTAGAGCTATTGCTCTAGCCAACGCTACACGACGAGCCATTCCTCCAGAGATTTGCGAAGGCATTAAATCTCGTGCACCACGCAAACCCACTGCATTTAATTTCATCAGAACCAAAGAGCGCAAAAGGTCTTCGCTCAAATCTGTATGTTCACGCAAGGGAAAGGCAACATTCTCAAAAACACTGAGATCGGTAAATAATGCGCCAAACTGAAACAACATCCCCATCCGACGACGAGCATGCATCAACTGAGCAGAATTCATTTTGCCAATATCGCGCCCTTCAAAGAGTACTTGACCAGACTGTGCAGCAAACTGGCCACCAATCAATCTCAGGATAGTAGTTTTACCGCAGCCAGATCCACCCATGACCGCAACGACTTGACCACGGTGGAACTCCATATTGAGCCCCGACAAGACCTCCCGCTCTCCGGGGGCATAGTAAAAGTTAACGTCCTTAATAGAAACGACAACTTCTCCCAAAGGGTTTTTCTTTACACCCACCGAATCGGACTGATTACTCTTCATATCCTCGATATTATCGAGGTAAAACGGAAGACCCCATTAAATACTCGTCTACTGCCTGGGCACACTGGCGTCCTTCGCGAATTGCCCAAACCACTAAAGATTGACCGCGACGCATGTCACCGGCCGCAAAAACCTTAGAAACGTTTGTTTGATAGGCCTGATGGCCTTCTACAGTAGCTTTTGCATTCCCTCGGGCATCCTTTTCAACACCAAAAGCATTCAAAACTTGCTCAGCAGGAGACACGAAGCCCATTGCCAGAAGTACTAAATCGGCTTTAATTTCAAATTCAGAGTTTGGCACTTCTGACATCTTGCCGTCTTTCCACTCCAAACGAACGCCAATTAATTTCTCGACTTTGCCGTTTTTACCCTCAAAACGCTTCGTTCCTACCGACCAATCACGATCACAACCCTCTTCATGGGATGAAGAAGTGCGCAATTTCGTTGGCCAATAAGGCCATACCAAAGGCTTATTTTCGACTTCGGGTGGTTGTGGCATCAATTCAAACTGAGTGATTTGTGTCGCACCGTGACGATTGGAGGTGCCCACACAATCTGAACCCGTATCGCCGCCACCAATCACAACTACATGTTTACCAGTCGCACGAATTTCATTTTGGAAATCACCGGCATTTTCCTTGTTCTGTGGAATCAAGAACTCCAAAGCATAGTGAACACCAGCCAATTCACGACCAGGAACAGGAAGATCTCTTGGCTTCTCAGCACCACCAGTGATGACTACTGCATCAAAATCTTTCATCAACTGATCTGGGGTAACAGTCCTAGTAGAATAATTTTTTACTTCCGCACCAAGCGCTTCTTTACCAACAAAAACACCTGTTTCAAATTTCACGCCCTCGGCTTGCATCTGCTCTACACGGCGATCAATTAACCATTTTTCCATTTTGAAATCAGGAATACCGTAACGCAATAAACCACCGATACGATCATTCTTCTCAAATACAGTGACATCGTGACCAACACGTGCCAACTGTTGGGCGGCTGCCATACCTGCTGGGCCGCCACCGACTACAGCCACTTTTTTACCAGTCTTGGTTTTTGAAGGCTGTGGAGTAACCCAACCATTTTCCCAACCTTTGTCAATAATCGCATGCTCAATCGACTTGATGCCAACTGGCGCACGATTAATACCCAGGGTACAGGCTGCCTCGCAAGGTGCTGGGCAAATACGACCGGTGAATTCAGGAAAGTTATTGGTCGATTGCAATACATCCAATGCATTCTTCCAGTCATTGTGAAATACCAAGTCATTGAAGTCTGGAATGATGTTGTTGACTGGGCACCCGTTATTGCAAAACGGAATGCCGCAATCCATACAGCGCGCGCCCTGAACTTTTGCCTCTTCTTCAGTCAATGTGGCAACAAACTCTTTGTAATGGTGGAGACGTTTAGTAGGCGCTTCGTATGTTTCATCGACACGCTCGAACTCCATAAATCCAGTGACCTTACCCATATCTAATCCTTAGTATCTTTTCTGAATATCTGTATTAATTAAGCCGCAACAGTTTTGTTTTGAGCTTTTTCCCACAACTCACCCAAAGCGCGTTTGTACTCTGTAGGCAGAACCTTCACGAATCGACCACGGGCATTTTCCCAATCAGCCAATAACGCTTTTGCTCGCTCTGAACCAGTGTGGCGGAAATGACGCTCAATCAAGCTCTTTAGAATTTGCTCATCAGTTAAGCGTTCGCCACCATCTTTTACGTCGAGAGGGGCATGCCATTGCGCTTGTGGAATTTTTGCAATCTGTTCAGCAGAAGGCAAAACCTTTTCCAAAGTCGCCATGCTGGTATTGCAACGTTTGGCGAATAAACCATCTTCATCATAGACATAAGCAATACCACCGCTCATACCTGCTGCGAAGTTACGGCCAGTTGCGCCAAGAACCACAACCGTACCGCCTGTCATATATTCGCAACCGTGATCGCCAGTTCCTTCAACAACTGTAGTTGCTCCAGAATTACGTACCGCAAATCGCTCACCAGCAACACCATTAAAGAAGGCCTCGCCACCAATTGCACCGTATAAAACTGTATTACCGACAATGATGTTCTTAGCGGTATCGCCACGGAATTCATGGGGTGCACGAACAATGACACGTCCACCACATAAGCCTTTACCAACATAGTCATTACCATCGCCAACCAAATCCAAAGTCACGCCGTGAGCCAAGAATGCGGCGAAACTTTGACCGGCTGTGCCGTTTAACTGAATATGAATTGTGTCGTCAGGCAATCCAGCGTGGCCATAACGCTGAGCCACTTCACCGGAAAGCATTGCACCAACTGTACGATTTACATTTTTAACAGGAACAATGAAAGAGACCTTCTCACCACGCTCTAAAGCTGGCTCGCTTTTCTCAATCAAGATGTTATCCAGAGCGCTTGCCAATCCATGATCCTGGGTAAGCACTTGAAAACGCGGCACATCAGCAGCAACTTTTGGTGCAGCAAAGATTTTGCTGAAATCCAAGCCATGTACTTTCCAGTTTTCAATGCCCTTGCGAGTATCTAAAAGGTCTACACGCCCAATTAAATCATCAAACTTACGCACCCCCAGTTGGGCCATGATTTCACGTGCTTCTTCAGCAACAAAAAAGAAGAAGTTCACAACATGCTCAGGCTTGCCAGAGAATTTTTTACGTAATTCTGGATCTTGAGTAGCTACACCTACTGGGCAGGTATTCAAGTGGCACTTACGCATCATGATGCAACCTTCAACCACTAGTGGTGCAGTTGCAAATCCAAACTCATCAGCACCTAATAATGCGCCGATAACAACATCGCGACCAGTCTTCATTTGACCATCGGCCTGTACACGAATACGACTACGCAATCCATTCAGAACCAAAGTTTGCTGAGTTTCAGCCAACCCCAATTCCCAAGGAGAACCACAATGCTTAATGGAAGATAAAGGTGATGCGCCAGTACCACCATCATGTCCGGCAATCACAACGTGATCTGCTTTAGCTTTAGCTACACCAGCAGCAATGGTACCTACACCAACCTCTGATACCAACTTCACTGATATGTCAGCAACAGGATTCACATTCTTCAAGTCATGAATCAATTGCGCGATATCTTCAATGGAGTAAATATCATGATGTGGAGGAGGAGAAATTAATCCAACGCCAGGAACCGAGAAGCGTAACTTACCGATGTAATCAGAAACTTTGCCACCAGGTAGTTGTCCGCCTTCACCAGGTTTTGCACCCTGAGCCATCTTGATCTGAATTTGATCAGCAGAACGCAAGTATTGGGTGGTAACACCAAAACGACCAGATGCTACCTGCTTAATTTTAGAACGCAGAGAATCACCATCCAAAAGAGGAATATGCGCTTCAACAACATCATCACCCAAAATACTCGCTAAGGTTTCACCTTTTTTAATTGGAATGCCTTTGAGTTCATTCACGTAGCGATTTGGATCCTCGCCACCTTCACCGGTATTGGACTTACCGCCAATACGATTCATAGCAATCGCTAAAGTTGCATGGGCTTCAGTAGAGATAGAGCCCAAAGACATCGCACCTGTTGCAAAACGTTTAACAATATCTTTAGCTGACTCAACCTCATCTAATGGAATCGCTTTTGCAGGATCCACTTTGAATTCAAATAAACCACGCAAGGTCATTTGACGCTTGGTTTGGTCATTAATGATGTTGGCGTACTCTTTATAAGTCTGGTAGCCCTTCTCTGCGCCGATACGAGTGGAATGTTGTAATTTTGCAATCGTGTCAGGCGTCCACATATGGTTTTCACCGCGAATACGGAAGGCATACTCACCACCAGCTTCAAGCATATTGCTCAATACTGGGTCGTCGCCAAATGCAGCAGCATGCATACGCAAAGCTTCTTCAGCAACTTCAAACACACCGATACCGCCAACATTGGATGGGGTGCCCTTGAAATACTGATCTATCACTTCATGATTTAAGCCAATTGCTTCAAAAATTTGTGAGCCGGTATAAGACATGTAAGTGGAGATACCCATCTTAGACATGACTTTTTGCAAACCTTTGCCAACCGCTTTAACAAAGTTCTTAACGGCTTTTTCTGGAGAAAGATCGCCTGATAGGCCCTTAGCCATATCCGCCAATGTTTCCATTGCCAAGTATGGATGAACAGCTTCTGCACCATAACCCGCCAGGAGAGCAAAGTGATGAGTCTCACGGGCGCTACCAGTTTCAACAACCAAGCCAACACTAGTACGCAAACCTTTATCAACCAAATGTTGGTGAATAGCAGAGGTCGCTAACAAAGCCGGAATAGCTACATGATCTGCATCAATCTGACGATCACTCACAATAATAATGTTGTAACCAGAACGTACAGCATCAGCTGCCTCGGCACATAAAGATGCGAGACGCGCTTCAATACCTGCTTTACCCCAAGATGCTGGATAGCAAATATCTAATTCATATGAGCGGAATTTACCGTTGGTGTAGTGGCCAATATGACGAATCTTAGTGATGTCATCAAAATCTAAAATCGGCTGACTCACTTCTAAACGCATTGGTGGGTTTATGTTATTGGTATCCAATAAATTCGGTTTTGGTCCTATGAAAGACACCAAAGACATCACCATATTTTCGCGGATTGGATCAATCGGAGGATTGGTAACCTGCGCAAACAATTGCTTAAAGTAGTTATATAAAGGTTTGTTTTTATTGGAAAGCACAGCCAATGGGCTATCGTTACCCATCGAACCAATCGCTTCTTCACCATTCATCGCCATCGGTGCCATCAAATACTTAATATCTTCTTGGGTGTAACCAAAAGCCTGCTGACGATCTAGTAATTTTGCTGCAGGACGAATGGTGTTTTTTTCATCCACCAAATCCACCTTGCTTGCATTAACTTCATCAAGCTTAACGCGCACCGCATCAATCCAGCTCTTATAAGGCTTGGCTTTAGACACAGCGTTCTTTAACTCGATGTCATCAATGATGCGACCTTGTTCCATGTCGATCATGAACATCTTGCCCGGCTGCAAACGCCATTTTTGAACGATCTTACTTTCTGGAATTGGCAATACGCCTGCCTCAGATGCCATGATGACCAAGTCATCATCCGTCACGTAATAGCGAGCTGGACGCAAACCGTTGCGATCTAATGTTGCGCCAATTTGACGACCATCGGTAAATGCCATTGCCGCTGGACCATCCCATGGTTCCATCATGGCTGCATGGTATTCATAGAAAGCGCGACGGTTATCATCCATCAAATCATGCTGTTCCCATGCTTCAGGAATCATCATCATCATGGCTTGCGCCAATGGATAGCCTGACATCACCAATAACTCAAGGCAGTTATCAAAGCATGCTGTATCAGATTGACCTGGATAAATTAAAGGCCAAAGTTTTTTTAAATCATCGCCCAATACCGGGGAGCTAATCGCACCTTCGCGAGCATTCACCCAATTCACGTTACCTTTAACGGTATTGATCTCACCATTGTGAGCAATCATGCGATATGGGTGAGCCAATTCCCAAGCCGGGAACGTATTGGTAGAAAAACGTTGATGCACTAATGCAAGTGCAGAAACTGTGCGTGGATCTTGCAAATCTTCGTAGTACGCGCCCACTTGGTTTGCCAAGAGCAAGCCTTTGTACACAATGGTTCTGGCAGACATCGAAGCAACAAAATATTCTTTGCCATGCTTTAAGTGCAAATCTTGAATTGCATGACTTGCTGTTTTACGAATGACATACAACTTACGCTCAAGCGCATCTGTAGTCATGATGTCACGACCGCGTCCAATGAAGATCTGGCGAATAAATGGCTCTGTCATTTGAACAGTTGGAGACATCGGCAACTTCACATCTACCGGCACATCTCTCCAGCCCAATACAACCTGATCTTCCAAGCGAACTGTACGCTCTAGTTCTTGCTCACAAGCCAAACGGGATGCATGCTCTTTAGGCAAAAAGATCATGCCAACACCATACTCACCAAGTGGTGGCAAGGTTACGCCCTGCTTGGCCATCTCTTCGCGATAAAGTTTGTCTGGTATCTGAATTAAGATACCAGCGCCATCACCCATTAACGCATCTGCACCTACTGCACCCCGGTGGTCCAAGTTCTCAAGAATTTTTAATCCTTGAGCAACGATCTCATGAGATTTCTTACCCTTAATGTGCGCGACAAATCCAACACCGCAAGCATCATGCTCATTTTGTGGGTCATATAAGCCCTGAGCGATTGGACGAAGATCTGAATTCATTTGTGTAGTCATAATATTTCCGAGAGGCATTAAAGGCCTGATTACATTTGGAAGATCAAATATAGGTGAATACCCATGTTGATGCAATAGATATTAAATGAGTCTGTCCCATTTAAAAGAGGCAAGCACCAAAATGAATTTATTAAAAGGGGACGGAGTCGAAAAATTATTTCAGAACAGGTATGCCAACTTTCCGATAAGCCATACTTAACTTGCTGAATTAAAAGAATTTAATTTCTTTGGACGGCCTCGGCGACGAATTAAAGCCATTCCTGGGCTGTCTTTAAAGAGTTTTTTTGCGAAGATATCGCTGACCCAAGGCTTTGAACGAATTAAAGACTCCGTAATCTGCCTATCCTCCCAATGAGGAGCGCCCTCCTTAACAAAGCTGGACCAAGCCATTTGCCTCTCAAAAGGGGTATTACCTAAATGCCAAAAATTTTGATGATCAACCAACCAAGATTCGCCTTTACCACCAATGTGACTAGAAAAGCTTGTCCAAGGAGATCTCTGCGGGCTTGACTCATAACCTGCTCGTACTGGATTTAATTCAATATAGCGCTGGCAACGCAAGAAATAATCGGGATCGATTAATGAGGAACGATAGCGCCCTTCCCATATTGTTCCTGAGCGATGATGCTTCTGATTGAAATATTGGGCATAACGCCTACCCAAAGACTGCATAGTCTTTGCTAGCGAGTCAGATTGCACAGGAGTCACTAATATGTGTACATGGTTTGGCATTAAGGCAAAAGCATGTACAGCGCTACCAAATTGCTTGGCAGCCTCGCGCAACCACTCTAAATAGATCTTCCGATCCCCGTCATCAAAGAAAAGCGTTTCCCGATTATTGCCACGCACCAAAACATGCATCACTTGACCAGGAATGACCGTGCGCGCTTGGCGTGCCATTTTTAGAGTGAACTACTGGACTTCGCGTACGCCACCATTAGGGGCAAAGTCTGGAATAAACCAATCACCATCAAACTGGGTTACTCCAGCAGGGGTTTCGCGTGAAATTTGAGGAACGCTTTTTAATGCAGTGCCCATATAAGAAATCCACATCGGCAAAGCAAGACCGCCACCTGTTTCGTGATCACCCAAATTCTCCGGCTTGTCAAAACCAATCCATGCAATGGCAACGACCTTAGGGTTGTAGCCCGCGAACCAAGCATCATGGGAATCATTGGTAGTTCCGGTTTTTCCAGCAATATCCGAGCGACCCAATTTTGCACGTGCGCTTGCTGCTGTTCCTGTTTTGGTTACTTCCTGTAGCATACTGTCCATTACAAACGCGGTACGAGCATCCAGCACTCTAGGAGCATCATCGCCAACACGGACTGGTTTTGCCTCAAACAATACCTTTCCTTTGGAATCGACCATCTTGTCAATTAAGAATGGGTCAACGCGATATCCACCATTGGCAAAGACGCTATAAGCTGTAGCCATTTGCAACGGAGTAACAGAGCCAGCACCCAAAGCCATTGTTAAGTAGGGCGGATGTTTTTCAGGATCAAATCCAAAACGCTGAATGTAGTCCTGAGCATATGAAGGACCAATTGCCCGTATTACCCGAACTGAAACCAGATTCTTAGATTTAGCCAGCGCATTGCGCAAGCGCATCATGCCGTCATACTTTCCATCGTAGTTTTTTGGTTCCCAAGCCTGACTGCCCGTCTCCATGCTGCCAACGGAAAGTGGCGCATCGTTCACAAGCGTGCTTGGTGAAAAGCCTTTTTCCAAAGCCGCAGAATAAATAAAGGGCTTAAAAGAAGATCCTGGTTGACGCAATGCCTGAGTAACATGGTTGAACTGATTGCGACGGAAATCAAAGCCTCCAACCAGCGAGAGGATGGCCCCATCTTCCGCATTGAGCGACACAAAAGCTGCTTCTACTTGTGGCAACTGAGCTAACCTCCAAATACCAGGCTCAGTCTGTAGCAATCTCACTACCGCACCAGGACGCAGGCGTTTCTTAGGCTGTGAACTATCAGTCAACGATGCGGTGGCTAATTTCAAGGCATCGCCTTTGAGGGTAATAACATCCCCAGTAGCAATCATCACCTGCATTTCTTTGGGTTTAGCATCAAGCACTACCCCTGACTGCAAATCATCTAACTGTGGATAGGCAAGCAATGCCTCGTCAATCGCGCGCTGGCGTTTTACAGAATCCTCAGGTAAATCAATGAAACCTTCGGGACCACGATAAGCATGACGAAGGTCATATTCAAAAATACCGCGGCGAACAGCTTTATATGCAGCATCCTGATCGGCCTTCAAGATGGTTGTGTATACGTCTAGGCCCTGGGAGTAAATTGCCTCCCCATATTGGGTAAAGAGAATTTGACGTACCATCTCGGCCGCAAAATCCGCATGAGTATTGAACTCATTCCCCAAACCGCGAATATGCAATTCTTCGGTCATAGCCGTTTGATATTCCTCAGGGGTGATATACCCCAAATCGCGCATGCGTTGCAGAATGTACTCTTGGCGAATTTTGGCGCGGCGGAAATTGGTTACAGGGTTGTAAGCTGACGGAGCTTTGGGCAAACCTGCCAACATGGCTGACTCGGCAATCGTGATGTCTTTTAAATCAATACCAAAATAAATTTGAGCAGCACTAGCAAATCCAAATGCTCTTTGTCCCAAAAAGATCTGATTCATGTAAATCTCGAGAATCTTGTCTTTACTGAGCTCAGACTCAATTTCCCAGGCAAGCAAGATTTCATAAATTTTGCGGCTAAAGGTTTTTTCGTTACTTAGGAAGAAATTACGTGCCACTTGCATAGTAATAGTGGAGGCCCCCTGAGCTAAATGTCCGCGTAAATTCGCTACCCCTGCTCTGAGCACCCCTACATAATCCACTCCACCATGGGAATAAAACCGATCATCCTCTGTAGCGATGACTGCGTTTCGCATACTTAAAGGGATCTCATTCAAAGGAATGACTTTACGACGCTCCTCCCCAAACTCGCCAATAAGGACCTTATCAGCCGTATAAATCCGCAGAGGAGTCTTAGGGTTGTAATCAACCAATGCCGAAATCTTTGGCAGATTAGGCTTGGCTATTAAGAACGCATAACCCAACAAGAGCGTGAATACTGCAGCAAAAACTACGCAAATAATAAGCACAGCTTTAACCAAAGGATTGCTCCCTGACCGATTTTTAGATCCGGGCTCTGCTCCACGCTGTGATGGACGTTTATCGGGCTGTCGAGCCAAACGCTGATTTAGCGACGGCGGGTCTTTTGGGGGTAGAGCCATAAGTTTGAATTATAGGGTGCTATGCCAAAGTTCCCTAGCACTTGAATACACCTATTTGATGAAGGTGATGGCGTTCATTTCTGACAAACAGAGCCCATAACCCCCCATAGCTTTGGAATTAACTTTATTCAAGAATGAAGGGATGCCAAACCGCCGTATTTCGCCTCAATCATTTGATGAAGTCCTCAGTGATCTAGGGGATGATCCGGCCATTCCAGACCCTCAAGGAATCCGCAAATCATCACCCCCAAAATTCACCAACCCCGAACTTAGTCAAAAGACCAAAACGCCCCCTTTTCACTATCTTGGGATTGAAGGAAAAAACATCCATCTTTGGCTTTTTGGTTTACTCGGAATCTGCACTTTGGCAATACCGGCTGGAATCTTTTGGGGATATGAGACTCTAAAAGATACTTCTACAACTGGTATTAAAAGCACCCAAAATGAAGTCGCTGAATTAAAAAAGGAAATCTCTTTTCTGCAAGAACAAATGGAGGAATTAGAAGATTCTTTTGATGAAATAACAGAATCAATAGAAGTGAGTATTTACTCTAATGATCACATTCAACACCAAAAGAAGGTTTTACCCAAGCCACAAGCCCATTTACATGAATTAGATCTCCGTGCTTGGCGCTATTTAGGAATGACTCAAATGAGGGGCTCTCAGCAAGCTTTTTTTCATGATGGGAAAAGGAGCGTGACTCTAGAAATCGATGCGCAAGCTTTGGGGGAATGGCGCCTTACTGACATCCAAAAAGATAACGCCGTCCTAACTCATCCAACCGGCAAATCCTTCATTTTGAAGACTGCAAAAAGCCAATGAAACTGGCCAAAATAAGATTTCAAACCTATGGAATAGCCCTATGTTTTTGGATCACTTTTTCAGCAAATTCAGCCAATGAGAAACTCCAATCCTTAGCCCCAAATGAAGCGCTAATTAGCTTGCAATTTGTAGACATTGAACTTGTTGATCTTTTGCAGGCTCTAGCCAAACTGGGAAATACCAACTTTCTTCTTAGTGAATCCATCAAAGGTCAGATTTCAATCGACCTGAACAATACGCCCTGGCAAACCGCCCTGCACTCGATCCTCGCTAGTCGAGGTTTACGGCTGGTTCGAAATGGGGATATTTACTGGATTGGGCCTCATGCAGAAATCCAGGCTTTTCAAAAATTTCGCAGGGAAGATGCCGCCCTCCCATTTGGTGGGGATCACATCAATAGTCCTCAACAAATCCTCATAGAAGCCAAAATTGTTGAGGCCGACCAACGCTTTGCCCGGGAACTAGGGGTGAAGCTGGGTTACCAGGCAAACCGTAGTAACGGCGGCCAAAAAATCTCTGGAGACCTGAATTTGGAAGGCGGGGGACTCAACGGATTCAACCCAGCGGCGCTTGCTGCCACGCTAGTCTCTAAGAATGCGACCAAATTGTTACAAGTGGAGCTTTCTGCCTTGGAATCAGATGGTCAAGGGAAGATACTTTCTAACCCACGGATCATGACTGGTGACCAAGTGAAGGCAACCATTGAACAGGGAACAGAGCTACCCTATCAAACCAGCTCTAAAAGTGGCAGCAGGCTGCAATTTAGAAAAGCCAATCTACGTCTAGAGGTATTGCCAAAAATTCATCCTGACGGAAAAATTTCCATGCTGGTCGGGATTAATAAAGATACAGTAGGGATGAAAACTGAGCAGGGTTACGCCATCGACACCAAAAGTCTCAACTCTGAAGTAACGGTAGAAAACGGAGGTACCGCCATTATTGGCGGCATCTTTCAAACAACTGAGCGTGAAGATGAGGTAAAAATACCTTTGCTGGGAGATATCCCTTTAATTGGCTATTTATTTCGCCATAAATCCAAATTACAAGATAAAACTGAGTTATTAGTCTTCTTAACTCCTACCGTCTTAGATAAACCCTAATAAAATCAGAGAGTGAACTCTTCTTCCAACAATATCTTTCTGATCGGCCTTATGGGCGCCGGAAAGTCGACCGTCGGTAAATTGCTGGCAAAAAAAATGGGGCGCCGTTTTCTGGATGCCGACCATGTCATCGAAGATCGCTGTGGAGTCAAAATCCCCATCATTTTTGAAATGGAAGGTGAAGAGGGTTTTCGCAAGCGTGAAGCGCTGGCGATTAAAGAGATTGCCTCAGAAGACGAGATTATTTTGGCAACTGGGGGAGGTGCGGTACTTCTTCCCGAAAATCGCAAAGTCCTCAGCGAAAGAGGAACCGTAATTTATCTCCATGCCAATCCCATGGAATTGTTTCACCGTACGAAAGGTGGCGAAGGTCGCCCTCTTCTTAAAAATGGCAATGCTAGAAAAATTTTAGAAAATCTCTACAGCATTCGCGACCCCCTTTATCGAGAGATTGCTGACCATGTGATCGAAACTGGGAAGCCTAGTGTTAACCAATTGGTGAACACTTTAATAATGCAACTTGAACTCTCTACCTGACTCATCATGAAAACACTTGAAGTTGATTTGGGCAATCGCAGTTACCCCATCCACATTGGTACCGATTTAATTGATCAGCCAGAACTCTTTCGCACTTGTGAAAAGGCAACATCTCTTTATATTGTTACAAATACTACGGTGGCACCCCTTTATGCGGATCGCCTTACCAAAACACTGGAAAAGTTAGGCAAACCCGTTAGAAGAATTGTCTTGCCTGATGGCGAGGTATATAAAGACTGGAAAAACCTTCAGCTAATTTTTGATGATTTGTTAAAGCATGGCGCTGACCGTCAGACCATGTTAATTGCCCTCGGTGGTGGAGTGATTGGGGATATGACTGGATTTGCTGCAGCCAGTTTTATGCGCGGGATTCGTTTTATTCAGGTTCCCACAACCCTACTGGCGCAGGTAGATTCTTCTGTTGGCGGAAAAACTGGCATTAATCATCCCCTGGGGAAAAATATGATTGGCGCCTTTCATCAGCCAGCAGCAGTCATTGCAGACCTCAATACCTTGAAGACGCTACCAGCTCGTGAGCTTTCGGCTGGGCTAGCGGAAGTCATTAAGCATGGCGCTATTGCGGATGCAGAGTTTCTCAATTGGATTGAAGCAAATACCTCAGCACTTTTAGCTTGTGACACAAATGCAATGGCTCATGCCGTATTAAGATCTTGTGAAATTAAATCGGCCGTAGTTTCTGCAGATGAAAGAGAGGGCGGAATACGAGCCACCTTAAACTTTGGACATACTTTTGGTCATGCCATTGAAGCGGGTATGGGCTATGGAGAATGGCTCCATGGTGAAGCTGTTGGTTGTGGCATGGTGATGGGCGCAGAACTATCTCATCGCTTAGGTCAAATTAGCAAGTCCGAATTTGAGCGTTTGAGCAAAATTATTCACGCTATGAATTTACCCATCCAACCACCTAAATTTGGCGCCAAACGTTATATGGAGCTGATGCAGGTGGATAAGAAAACCGAAGGGGGCCAGATTCGTTACGTCATCTTGGAAAAAATGGGTAAAGCGCAAATTAAGAGCGTACCCGATACCCAGGTCCTGGAAACCTTAGTAGCAACGGGTGCCTCTTAACTTTTAAACCAAGCTATAGATTCATTAATTGGATTTTGACAGCTTGCCCAGCCTGGGCGCTAGCAAACTCAGATAGGTCACTTAATAATTCACGTCCTGTTTTCGTGTCAAGCCATAAGGGTTGAGCAGTAGTTCCAGCCCAACGATAGTGATAACCACCAGACTTGGCTGCCACCCAAATTTCGTGCAAAGGAGCTTGGGTGTTCACAACGATCACGCTGCGGTCTTTAAAGCGGATGTTAATAACATTTCCACCCTGTCTCTCTACATCCAACTCTAGATCTAATTCATCATCGGCAGCCTCTAGAGCGACTTCAATTGAGTGCAATACATTAGCCCCCAATTGATAAAACTGCTTGTCATTTATAGTTTCTACGTCTGAACCATTTGGCTTCATATTAGAGTCCTGCATGCTATATTCAATCATTCGTTTTAGAGACATTCATGATAGCGATTCTTATAAGAACCCTTGGTTTTAGTTGTCTAATATCCCTTGTAGGTTGCGGGGTAAGAGGTCCACTGTATATGCCTAATGTACCCCCAGTTCCTCCAGCACCAACGGAACCCGAGCCTCAAGGCAAGTTATATCCTCCACAAAGCCCAGCGGTGAGCACCCCTGCTGCTAATACCCCTTCTTCGGTAAAGCAATGACAAATATCCAAACACCACTTCCTAAGTTATCTGGCTTTACAGAGCGTAATGGCAGTTGGTATGCCGAAGAGATTTCCTTGGCAGATTTGGCAAAGGAATTTGGAACACCTCTTTACGTCTACAGTAAAAGAGCTTTAACAGAGGCTTATCAAGCGTATGACAAAGCCTGTGTTGATGCCAAAGGCAATCGTCGCGCACGGGTTCATTACGCTATGAAAGCAAATAGCAATCTAGCCGTCATTGATTGCTTTAAGAAGTTAGGCGCTGGTTTTGACCTGGTAAGCGGAGGAGAGTTAGCGCGCGCATTAAAGATTGGGGCCGACCCCAAAAGCTTGGTATTTGCAGGTGTAGGTAAGTCTGGCGCTGAAATTGCCCAAGCCTTAAAAGCGGGTGTTAAATGCATCAATGTGGAATCTATCGCCGAGCTTCATAAAATCAATCGAGTCGCTATAGAACTTAATTGTCGCGCCCCCATCTCATTACGCGTCAATCCTGATGTGGATGCACAAACCCACCCTTATATTTCTACAGGGTTAAAAGGCAATAAGTTTGGTATCGCCTATCACGAGGTCCTCAAGACCTATCGGGAAGCCGCCTTGCTTTCTCAAATTGATGTTGTTGGAATTGATTGCCATATTGGCTCACAAATCACTACTACCGCACCCTATCTTGATGCTCTCGATAAGGTTTTGGATTTAGTGGCGCAACTCAAAAAAGAGGGCATTCAAATTCATCATTTAGATTTAGGTGGAGGGTTAGGAATTTCTTATGGCGCCGAAACGCCGCCTGACATCACGGACTTTACAAACACCTTATTAAATCAAGTGGCTGAGCGTGGCTTTGGGCATTTGGATATCGTGCTTGAACCCGGTAGATCGTTGGTAGGTAATGCTGGGGTGCTATTGACGCAAGTGGAATACCTCAAACCAGGTGCTGAAAAAAACTTTTGCATCGTTGATGCGGCCATGACCGAACTCATGCGCCCAGCGCTGTATGAGGCTTACCATGGGATTGTTCCAGTCCAAACTAAAACTGCAAAGAGCTCTACTTACGATATCGTTGGCCCTGTTTGTGAATCTGGAGATTGGCTAGGCAAAGACCGCACTCTTGCAGTAGAAGAAGGTGATGTTTTGGCAATTCTCTCAGCAGGAGCATATGGCTTTGTGATGGCATCGAACTACAACACCAGACCCAAACCCGCTGAAATTATGGTGGATGGTAAAAACGCCTATGTGATTCGCGCTCGTGAAAATACGGCAGACCTCTTTTCTAGCGAAACGCTTTTGCCTGACTAACTATTTCAATGCAATAAAAAACCCCGCTCAGCTCACACAGTTTGCGGGGTTTTTTAATTGCCTCTAAGTATGTCTTACTAATTAATGCAGGCCTGCCATGTAATCTGCTACAGCCTTCATCTCGGTATCTGAGAGTCTGCTTGCAATATTGGTCATCATTGGGCCATTTTTACGGACACCATCGCGAAAAGCCATCAACTGTGCGTTTGAGTACTCAGCCCACTGACCAGATAAGCGTGGATATTGAGCAGGAATACCGGCGCCATTTGGGCTATGGCATCCAGCACAAGCCGGAACACCCTTTGCCGCAATGCCACCACGATAAATACTTTGTCCCAGTTCAATGGTCTCTTTATCTTGTGCAACGCCTAAGGATGGCTCTTGCTTTGCCAAATAGGCAGCGATATTGATCATATCTTGCTCAGAAAGGGTGGCCGCCATCCCCATCATGACTGGATTAGCGCGGCTACCTTCTTTGAAGTTCTTTAACTGCTTTGTGATGTAAGCAGCATGCTGAGCGGCTAATTTTGGCCAGGTACCAGTAGCGCTCTTACCATTTGGACCATGACAACCTAGACAGGCAGTAACGCCACGAGTAGCATCACCATTTGTGTACAGACTTTCGCCTGCAGCAGGGTCAGTAACAGGCTTACCAGGTACTAGGGGCGCCTTGACTTCCATCGCGGGAGCGGCGGCGGGAGCGGCGGCAGGAGCGGCAGCCGGGGCTGAATCATTGGCAAACGCAGAGACTGAAAAACCAGCAGCAAGAGCGGTTATGCTTAAAGCCACTAAACCCGCA
>Ga0364886_10144_pt2 | contig 35770 bp, 28 predicted proteins | sample ExccelJu500001D3_4_FD_206926 | JGI IMG/M metagenome (GOLD analysis project Ga0364886, IMG submission 206926) | Enriched cells from Trout Bog Lake Hypolimnion, Wisconsin, USA - BchlTB.July23.5000.01.D3 | ecosystem: Environmental > Aquatic > Freshwater > Lake > Hypolimnion/Profundal zone | place... | reverse complement strand
TAAGACTGTTATTTGCATTGTCGATGATTAGTTAAATAATTAATCAAAAAACAAAACAGATAAGTAATATCAATTGTAAAAGAGTCGCCGTTTTTTTAATCCAGATTTATCCTATTAAAAATTAAAAGAAACATTCTTTTTTACTTTGAAATTTAATTTTCCTATGAAATGGACTAAAATGCCATGAATGAAAATTATTGAAGTATGGTAAAGCAAGTTTTAAAATCGCTTGCTTTACTTCTTTAAATTTATTGAAAGTAATGAAAACAAAAAAGCACTAAAAATGAACACCCCATGAAACAAACATTTACTATCGGAACATTAAGCCTGTTCTGTTTTTTGATAACAATATTTGGCTTTAAACTAAAATCTGATTTCGGCCAGGGTAGTCCTGCTATTGTAAAAAATACAAACAAGGATATTCATTTTAAGTCAACCGAAAATATGACCAATGTATATCCCAATCCTGTAAGCGGCATACTGAACCTGCATTGCGATGCAGCATTAAAATCGCCTATTACCATTAAAGCTATAAATGCAAAGGATATGGTGGTTAAACTGATTACTTCACTCTCATCCGAAGGGATGGACAATTTCAGATATGTTCAGTTAAATACGGCAGGGCTAATGAAAGGTGAATACAAAATATTGATGATGGATGTAGCAGGCCGTTCATTTTCCCGATACATCTATATCAACAAATAACTGTTGCCCAAATTTATTCTCTGAATTAATTGATTATTTAAATAAACTGTTAGCAGTACAAGCGCATTTCTATCGCTTTAAGAATCATTTCTTTCCTGTTTTTCACGCCAAATATTTTAAAGATTCCGGTAATCCATCCTTCTACAGTGCTCGATGATCTTAATAAAGTGTCGGCTATTTCCTGATTGGTTTTATGCATACATATCAGTTGAATTACTTCCAGTTGCCTTGTGCTAAACTTGTAAAGATTATTATGGGTAAGATTGTATGCCTGTACTATATCTTCTTCATTCCCTTTGATGGTTTCGTGTTTCATCAGGGTATTCAGTTGTTTAATAATATCTGAAGGCGAACTTACTTTACTGATGCAGCCTATACAGCCTGCTTCTATCATCAGCGCCCGTTGATCGGGTGTACTGTGAGGAGGTGAAAAAACAATACATTCCATGGAAGAAAAAAATCTATGAAGGTAATGAACAGCTTCTACCCCGGTGTTCAGTATCATATCGGTATCTACCAGCATATAGGCAGGTGGTTTTTTGCCGGCATCCAGTTGTTTCATCATGTCCTTGCAGTCGTTCGCCGTAAAGGTCATTTCGAACTCTGCCGTATTGTTCAACAAATCGGATAAAGCTTTTACAATTGTCCATAAATCATCCACTATACCAACAGAAATTTTCATATAATCGTTTTACAGGTAATGGCGATTCTGTAAATGTAATTCTTAATTTCGGTTAATCCTCAGTATTGTCTTCTGTAAAACAAGGAAATAAAAAAATAAGGGGGTACCCCCTTAAAAAATCGGGGGTTCATCGGGGGGTATTTTATTTTTTATTCCTCAGCTTTGCTTTTGTAATTAAAAACAGATTACAAAAAAGATGGCTAAGTTTATTCAGATATTATCCGGTACGCGCAACAGTTTCCCAGGTTATGGTTTACGTAACATAACTGCTTCGGAATATTGCAGAGGTAATGGCCATACAATTTTAATAGTCAGGAATAATTTTTTAGGAGTTAGTTTAACTCATACTAATGTTAGTTTAACTTATACTTATGCCAAAGGATTTCATACTAATAAATGTATAATTCATACAAGCGTTAGTATAACGAATACTAATGACAGTATAACTCATACAGATAATAGTATAACTTATACTAATGCCAAAATAACAAATACTAAGATTGGTATAACTTATACTAACGTTAGTTTGACATCTTTAATATGCTCATCAGGTTGCAAAAATTATAAAAATTATTATTGGAATACAGATAATATTTCCATGAATTATTATCCGGAATTCATCATTCAAAAGCATATTTATATTAATTATACAAACAGGTTTTTATTCAATTATTTTTTTATCAAATAAATTTTACAGTTTATGAAAACAACTATTTTAGCTACAGATGCAGGTTTTGCAGGTCAGACAAATCAGTATTGTCAAAATGTTGGTGACTATATAATTCCACTATCACTGGATACTACCAAAGTGGCAAACTTTAAAATCACCAACACTTACATACAGTTTATTTTTAATGAACAAACAGGGGTGCAGGCATTTGCACATGCATTTACCGATTATAAATATCAGTTGCATTATGGCCCTTCAAAAGCATTAATGGGTGATATTCCCAAGCCGCCGGTGTATCCTACGGTGTTGCCCACTATTTCTTTGGGTAATGCAAGGGCACAATTTGCCGATATGATTCAGGATTGTATGAAGAGTGCCAATTTTACCAGGGATATTGGAATAATTCTTGGTTTTATATTATCAGAAGCTGCCGAAAAGGAAGAGGAAGCAACCCCTAACCTGACCGGCAAATTAACCACCGGAGGGCATCCTATTTTGCATGCCACCAAAAAGATTTATCAGGGTTACGAAGTATGGAAAGATTCGGGCGATGGAAAAGGATATATAAAACTGGGTATGAGTCTTTATCCGGATTATACCGATGTATCGCCTTTACCGGCTATTGGGATTGGGGTAACCTGGAAATATAAAGTGATTTATATTCTAAAGGGCGAACATTGTGGCAACTGGAGCAGCGAAGTGGTAATAGGGGTGTTTGGATTGATATAAAAGCTATTTCACATTACCGTTCATTATAGTCTATCCCTGAAAGTAAACAGCAATACTTTCAGGGATTTTTTTATTCTGATACAAACAATCGAATAAAACAGTACTTTTGATTAGTCATAAAACAGCATGAATTACTGAGGCTTGTTTCAAGTATTTTGTATGGATAAAATAAACTAAAAAGCAATAATATGAAACCTTCTGAAATAAATACAGCACTAAGAACGATACATCTGGAACACAGAACAAAAGGCAGGCTGAGTAAGTTTGAACAGGATGCTTTGAAAGAATATGAAAACCTGCACAACAGGCTTTATGAACTGGTAAAAAGGCATACTGCTATGAATGGAAAAATGCTGAAACGCGAACTGGAACTGGATAATCTGCTGGAAGATATGAATGCGCTGGAATATAAACTGAAACAGGCTGGACCCTTAGCCGGCTATGCAGTAGAAGATATTCCAGGTCCTGAAGGAATAGAAATTACCTTAGATATCAATGAAATACTGACCATAGCAAATGAGCATAAGTCAAGAATGGATATTGATCATGAAGTGTTGCTGTTGCTGGAAAAAGAGCTGGATGAATGGAATATAGATTACGATGCTTTTTATGAAGATGAGGATGTGTTTTCTGAAAAATATATTCATACTATCATCCGCGACTGGGAGAATATGGTCATAGACAGTGTATCTTGGGATGAAGATAATCAGGAATTCTTTTCGGCAATGGATGATCTGACTTTTAATAAGAAAAAATACTTTACAGAAAACTGGAATCAATACATTGAAAAACACGATAATTACTATACTACACTGAATGATTTGTTTAAAAGAGTCAATAAATTTAATGACACAGTAAATGAAATGGTGGAAAAAGCCCATAAGGAAGGTTTCAGTCTGAATTGATAGTATAAAACATTTGTAAAGTAATCATCAGAGCATTTTCATATTTGTACAATATTGTTTTATTCAATCAATATATATGTAGATTTGTATTCTTTAGTTTTTAGTCTTTCAGACTTTAGTTTTTAAACTTTTAATCTTTAGTTTTTGTATTCTGTATTCATTATCACATCAGCTAATCAGCACATTAGCTAATTATCTATCTTCCCCAGTTTCTGAACCTCATATCGTACAGAAATTCCTCATCCGTCAGGGTATTCAGGAAGGCAATCAGACTGGCTTTCTGTTGTTTATTCAACCTGATAGGTTCCCGCAACTGTGGTGCCAGTGTAGGGCTCTGTACTATCTGACTGGTATAATGGTTCAGTACATCTTCCAGGGTACCAAACCTGCCATCGTGCATGTAAGGATAAGAGGCCGAAACATTGCGCAGGGAAGGCACTTTAAACAACAATGAATCCTTTGGATTGTGGGTAATGGTCATACGGCCATAATCGTTTAGTCCGGGTATTATTTTCATACCAATATTTTTAAAACTATAATCGGTAAACAAGGGCTCTTTATGACATTGGGCACAATGGTCGCGGAATAACTGCAGACCTTCTTTTTCCTCCTCTGTAAACTGAATATCCTGCTGTTTCTGTACTATTACCTTATCGTATTTACTGTTATACGATTGCAGCGAAACCATGAACTGAGCCAGGGCTTTCAATACTAGCGGACTGGAAATAGTACTGGTACCAAATGCTTTTTTAAAATCCTTTTTATAGGTTTCCGACTGATTCAGTTTTTGTACAATATTCTCCATGGTATTGTCCATCTCCACCGGATTGGTTATGGGGTTTACAGGCTGCTGTTCCAGAGTCTTCACACTTCCATCCCACATGAACGAAGTACTCCATGCCATATTGAAAATAGTCAGCGAATTGCGGGTGCCATTCAATCCATTGATACCATGACTCCGCGGATGGTCTACATGCGTAAATCCACTGAATTGTGTATGGCAGGAATTGCAGGAAATACTGCTGTCGCGCGATAATACAGGATCGAAGAACAATCGCCTTCCCAGTTTAAATCCATCCTGAGTTACAGGATTTTTTTTAAAATCATATACAGGCTTAGGCCAGCCTTTAGGCACCACAAATTTTACTTCCTGATCGATAATCTGATGAAGCGAAAAAGAAATGATCAGCGTAGAAAGCATGATTAAACAAAGGATAAATATCGTGTTGTTTACCTTCATTTATGGTACAATTGAAAACATGTTTGCATAGTTCTTAGCCATCATCACGGCTTTGGCAGAAGGAGTTGTAATACCGGGATCTTTATTCAGTTTAATACCCGTAAACCAGGTAGAAAGATCGGCATTCAGTATCACAGTATTTTTCTTCTTGATATAATTCACAGAAAAAGGAAGATTTACTTTCTGAATAGATTGATAAGGAGCAAGGTAGCCTCCTATATGATATTCGAACCGGTTCTGAGGAGTATTGCAGGCACTGGAACTGCCTTCCAGTTTAGCATTGATATAACCACTGTTCCAGGCCCAGTACATAGCATTCACCGGATCCAGATCGCCCGTCATTACACCCAGGGTATTGGTCAGGCTATCTACTCCAATACAGAATTCAATTTCATCAAACTTATTTTTAATTCCTCTCAGCGGAATTGAATCACGGTTTCTGATAGGATTGATAATATGATAACTGTAATTTTCCTTATACACTTCCTGATGGTTTTGCAATAACCTGAAATTGCTCAGATACATTTTGCAAACATCTATCGATATAGTATCACCTTCGGGCGTGATATAAGCAGAATCTCTGAAAACAACAGGCTTACCCTTGAAAGTAAAATGGAATTTCAGCATAATATTATCCTGAGCCGTTAACTTACCAGATAACAGTAAAGCAATAATAATTATACAATTCCTGAACAGCATACCGTTTGGAGGTTTAATATTGATAAAACCTTTGTTTCAATTTCATTAAAGCAGTGTAACGCAGCAAATTTAATGGGCGGCAATCAATTTTAAAATTATTCCTTATTGATAGTCAAAATGCAGTATCTGTATCTACTACAATCGGTAAACCATTACATTTGCTTCATTAATATAAAAAAGGATATGAATAAAGGTCCCATTTCACAGTTTGTAGAAAAGCATTATCGTCATTTCAATTCAGCGGCATTGGTGGATGCAGCAAAAGGATATGAAACACATTTACTGGAAGGCGGCAAAATGATGGTAACCCTTGCCGGAGCCATGAGTACCGCCGAGTTAGGAATTTCGTTTGCCGAAATGATTCGTCAGGGAAAGGTAGATATCATCAGCTGTACCGGTGCCAATCTGGAAGAAGATGTGATGAACCTGGTAGCCCATTCTCATTATAAAAGAGTTCCCAACTATCGTGACCTAACACCGCAGGATGAGTGGGATTTGCTGGAAAACCATTACAACCGTGTAACCGATACCTGTATTCCGGAAGAAGAAGCTTTCCGTAGATTACAGAAACATCTGGTAAAACAGTGGATGGATGCTGAAGCAAAGGGAGAAAGATATTTTCCACATGAATTTTTATATAAAACAGTATTGAGTGGTGAGCTGGAACAATATTATGAAATAGATCCTAAGGACAGCTGGATTATAGCTGCTGCTGAAAGAAATATTCCGATTGTAGTACCAGGCTGGGAAGACAGCACCACCGGCAATATATTCGCCAGCTATGTAATAAAGAACGAACTGAAAGCCAGTACGGTTAAAAGTGGTATAGAATACATGGTATATTTAACCGAATGGTACCGTGCCAACAGTGCTGGAAAGGGTGTAGGCTTTTTTCAGATAGGTGGAGGTATAGCAGGCGATTTCCCAATTTGTGTGGTGCCTATGATGTATCAGGATCTTGGCTGGCATGATGTGCCATTCTGGAGTTATTTCTGCCAGATCAGCGACAGTACTACTTCTTATGGAAGTTATAGTGGTGCTGTGCCTAACGAAAAGATTACCTGGGGTAAGCTGGACATACATACACCCAAGTTTATTGTAGAGAGCGATGCGACTATTGTTTGCCCATTAATTTTTGCCTGGGTACTCGGCTGGTAATTAAAAAACAGTAAAATATGGGATATGATTTTAAATTATGACAATTATCATTTCTTATATGGAAAAAATAAACCAACTTTGGTGTCTTAATAACGATTGTATCACAAATTTAAAAAAATAAAGCCATGGTTACTTTAGAACAACATCATCAGTTAATAGATGAATGCAAAGAATGGGTAAGCAATCTGAAAGATTTAAAAGACGAGATTGCTGTCCTTAGAAGTGAATTGTATGCTTTTGCTCCGGGAAAAACAGAACATGAAACGTTGAAAGGGATTGAACATTTTCACAACCAGTTTCACATTCAATCTATCAACATTCATGATTTGAAACACGAGATCAAACATCACATTCAGGAGGCGGAACACCATCCAAACTTCGGGCATAGAATACCGCATCACAACATTAAAGACAAGTTGGATTTATTTACAAAAAACTTTAATGAACTGGAAGAAGAGTTTCATCAGTTTATAGGTAAATAATCAGAAAGATCAGGAATAAAAAACCGCATTAAATAATTAATGCGGTTTTTTATTGCCGTTCATAATATTTTTTTATTTATATGTACATACATGTAAATATCTCCCTACATTTGACGCTCATAAATAAATCATTCGTCTAATCATTAATTATTAATATTAAATTTAAAAACATGAGCTTAATTACCGACTTACAATGGCGTTATGCCACCAAAAAAATGAATGGCAGCAAAGTTTCTCAGGAGAAAATAGATACCATTCTGGAAGCTATTCAACTGGCCCCATCATCGTTTGGTTTACAGCCTTATACAGTCTTTGTTATAGAAGACGCTGCAACAAAGGCAAAATTACTTCCTGCATCTTACAATCAGTCTCAGATTACAGATTGTTCTCACCTGATCGTATTTGCCGCATGGAACAATTTAACAGCAGAAAATGTTGATACCTTTATTGCTGATATTGCTGCAAAGAGAAATATGCCTTTAGAAGCGTTGAACGATTATAAGGGTTATATCAGTTCCTCAATAGCTTATTTAACCGAAGAACAAAAAGCTGTATGGAATGCTAAACAGGCATATATTGCTTTTGGTATTGGTCTGGCTGCTGCTGCTGAAGCAAGAGTAGATGCTACCCCTATGGAAGGATTTGTTCCTGCACAGTACAACGAGATTCTTGGATTGACAGAGCAAGGTTTAAATGCTACAGTGGTTATGGCCGTAGGATATCGCGATCAGCAAGACTGGTTAGCACCTTTGCCAAAAGTTAGAAGAGATAAAGAATTGTTGTTTAAACATATCTAGGTAAGGAGATAGAAGTAAGGAGTAAGGAGATAGAATAATACAAATACAGTTGAAAACTGAAATAAAGTATTTGCTTGTCTCCTGACTCCTTTCTCCTTTTTAAATCAGTGTCTTAAAAAATAATTAGGTTTGCAACAAACAAGGAAAATCAGTAATAAGATATTTTATAGAAATAAATAGCTTCTGTTGACTTCCTGATATTAATAATATGTTGCAACAACTACTGAAGAAATTAATCAAAACAGCATCGGGCAGAACTCGGTGGGCTATGGCAATTGTTGGATTATCGGTGGCTCTGTTACTGATGCTTTCTGCCATACAATTACAGATTAACTACAATAGTTTATTGCATAGCAAAACCAATCAGGATAGTATAGCCAATTTCCTGGTAGTGAATAAAGTACTGAACAGTCAGACATATAATAATACAACACTCAGTAAGGATGAAATAGGAAATCTGAAACAACAGACCTTTACCGATGATGTTGGTATTCTGACTCCCAGCAGATTCAAGGCTTCCATACAAAGTAATAGTGAACGGTTTCCTTTCTATACCGATATTGCCTTCGAGAGTGCACCCACTTCTTTTATTGACATAAACGATAAGAACTGGAAATGGGATGAGGAAAGTCCTTTTATTCCAATGATAGCACCTAATATGTTTCTGGACTTTTATAATTTCGAGTTTTCCCTATCACAGGGATTACCTCAGTTAACCCAGGACGTAGTAAAAATGATTGTGTTTAAGGTAAACATACAGTCTGTACCATCACCAATGGTTTTCAATGGCCGTATCATAGGTTTTAGCGACAGAATATCTTCCATACTGGTTCCTCAGGAGTTTATGGATTATGCCAATACACATTTTGCAGCCCATAAAGAAGGGCAACCCTCCAGGGTTATTATCCGAACAAAGGATCCTGGTAATCCACAGTTGGTGGAGTATCTGAAACAGAATAATCTTTCTACCGATGCAGATAAAACAAGATTTAGTAAATACCGTAAAGTAGTAAATGTGGTAGTAAATGCCAGCTGGATTACCGGTCTTGTAATGCTGCTGTTTGCTTTACTGATCTTTACACTGTTTATACAATTGACCATTTCATCCTGTAAAACAGAGATAGAACTATTACTAACATTGGGAGCATCACCAGTACAATTGAAAAGGTTTCTGATGAAACAATTCTTTCCCTCCAATATTCTGATAACGGCAATAGCATTAATTATACTTGGAACCATTCAATACATAGGAGCAGGATACTTAATGCAGCAAAACATGTATATTCCTACTATGCTTTCGGTTTTTACCATAGCAGGAGGAGTAATAGTATTATTGTTGATATGGATAGTGTATAGAGTATCGTTGAATAAGTATGTGAAGACATAATTACAGGAGAAAATAGGAAGAATTCAGGAGTCAGGAGAATACATGAATTAAGGTAAAAAAGAACTTTGCCTATCAAATCAGAACTACACAAACTACAAACTATTATCTTTGGCGGCATGGAACAATTATTGCAACAAATAGAATTGTACAAACAGGATATCAGTAATTATACGGCTACTACCGCTCAGGAAGTAGAAACTTTCCGTATAAAATATCTTGGAACAAAGGGACTGGTGAAGGATGTAATGGGGGAAATGAAGAATGTTCCCAATGATCAGAAGAAACAATTCGGACTAATATTAAACGAGTTTAAACTGTTTGCCGAAGACAAATGGAATACCATTAAAGAAGCAGTTGAAAATGCTGCAGGCGATACCGTAGATTCTACTATAGATCTTACTTTACCAGGCACTCCAGTCAATATTGGTACAAGGCATCCTTTAAGCATTGTCAGAAACAGGGTAGTTGATATATTCAAGAGTCTTGGTTTCTCATTGGCAGAAGGTCCTGAAATGGAGGACGACTGGCACAATTTTGGTGCTATGAATCTTCCTGAGAATCATCCGGCTCGCGATATGCAGGATACTTTCTATATCTCACAAAATCCATCATGGCTACTGCGTACACACACCAGTAGTGTACAGGCAAGGGTTATGGAAACACAGAAACCACCTATCAGGGTTATTTGTCCTGGAAGGGTTTATAGAAACGAAACTATCAGTGCAAGGGCACATTGTTTCTTCCATCAGGTAGAAGGTTTGTATATAGATGAAAATGTAAGTTTTGCCGATCTGAAACAAACGCTTTATCATTTCGTAAAAGAGATGTTTGGCAATGATGTAAAAATACGTTTCCGCCCCTCTTATTTCCCTTTTACCGAGCCTAGTGCCGAAATGGATATCAGTTGTCTGATATGCGGCGGCGATGGCTGTAATGTATGTAAACACACGGGTTGGGTAGAAATACTGGGAAGTGGCATGGTGCATCCTAAAGTACTGGAGAACTTTGGTATTGACAGTACTAAATATACTGGCTTTGCTTTTGGTATGGGTATAGAACGAATCTGTCAGTTGAAGTACAGAGTGAACGATTTACGATTATATTCTCAGAATGATTTACGTTTCCTGCAACAGTTTACTGCAGCAACATAACAAGTAAAAAGTAAAAAACAAAAAGTAAAAATGTGTACGTTTGTTTTTTACTTATTATTTTTACCTTTTTACTTTTTATATGCCAAGTATTTTCAATAAAGAAGACTGCCGGTTATTGATCAATAGAATCAATGCTATTACTCCAGATACAAAACCATTGTGGGGGAAGATGAATGCTACACAGGTAATGGGTCATTGTAAAGTTACTTTTGATAGTGCTACTGGCAAAACTTTTATAAAACGTAGTATTGCTGGTTTCATCTTTGGAGGCATTGCCAAAAAACAAATATTCAGTGATAAGCCTTTTAAGAAGAACCTTCCTACTGCTAAGGAATTTATCATTTCCGTGGGTAAAGATTTTGAAGAAGAAAAAGTAAAACTGATAACAGCTATTAATGATCTATGCAGCAGAGGTACTAGTTCTATTAATGCAGCACCACATCCATTTTTCGGTCCTCTGACTATTGAAGAATGGGATGGTCTGATTGTTAAACACACCGATCATCACCTTAAGCAGTTTGGCGTTTAGATCACACCAAGATAAATACAAAAACCTTGTTGAAACAGGAGAAACAATTCACTAAGTTATTACTGCAATGGAACGATGAATACAACAACAGGGAGATGCCCTGGAAGGGTATTAAGGATCCTTATAGAATATGGCTTAGCGAAGTAATAATGCAACAGACAAGGGTAGAACAGGGATTACCTTATTACAATAAATTTATTGCAACATATTCAACAGTAAAAGATCTTGCAAAGGCTAAAGACGATGATGTCTTTAAACTATGGGAAGGCCTTGGATATTATAGCCGATGCAGAAATCTGCTGGCAACTGCAAGGTTTATTACAAACGATTTGAAAGGAATATTCCCATCAGATTATCATTCATTATTACAACTAAAAGGAGTAGGTGCGTACACAGCATCGGCTATAGCATCCTTCGCCTATGGTCTGCCTTATGCAGTGGTAGATGGCAATGTGTACAGGATATTGTCCCGGGTGTTTGATATAGAAACGCCAACTGATAGTAAGGAAGGAAAGTTATTATTTTCATCTCTTGCTCAACAATTGATCGATGAAAACAATCCGGGAACATACAATCAATCTATCATGGATTTTGGTGCTTTGGTTTGTAAGCCTGCCTTGCCAGTTTGCCATGATTGTCCTCTGAATAATATCTGCAGGGCTTATAAAAATGCAACCGTAAATCTATTGCCTGTAAAAGATAAAGTATTGAAGCGGAAGCACCGTTTGTTCTATTACTTTGTATTTCAACATAAAAATAAATTCCTGGTTCATCAAAGGACTATTAAAGATATCTGGCAGAATCTGCACGAGTTTTATTTACTGGAATCTACTTCCGTTTTACATTGGAATACAAATAGTATTCAGGAATGGCTGTATCAGCAATTTGATATAAAAGAACCAATCAATGTAGAACATATTTCAGAAGAAATAATTCAGCAGTTAACGCATCAGAAGATTAGTGGAAGGTTTATTCATATCAGATTAAAGACCATTCCTCGCATGCTGAAAACATATCAATGGCTATCGGATAAAGAAGTTAAAAAAATAGCATTTCCTAAACTATTGAATGATTATATTAATCAGAAGCAATTGTTTGATTGACAATTGAATAAAAATATCTGGTTACTGATTTACTGTAACCAGATAATAATAATATTTAGAAGTCAAGTCCAAGGGAGAAGTAAGCTATTGGGCTTCCTTGAAAGAATCCTTTCATCGGCCATCCAAGATCAAGTTTCATAAAGTAACCCAACAACTGACTGCGGCAACCAAATCCATATCCTGCAGCAAATGGTCCAAGACCACCTGCATCAATTGTAACATTCAGTGGTGCATTCTGATTGCCGTTTGGATAGTATTCAGTTGGTCTTTGAATACCATTATACATACCATTCCAGGCAGTACCTAAATCGAAGAACTGTACCAGTTGAAAGTTTCTCAGAAAGGCATTATTAATTGGCTGATTAAGAATGGAGGTAAGTATAGGAAATCTCAGTTCACTATTAATTACTACTGCATTATTTCCATTCGCTACATTCTGATCGTAGCCTCTCATATTCACCGCCAATGCCTGGAACGCATAAGTAGCATCGCTGGCTGGACGATTGTTTATATTAAACTGAGGATTGTACCATCCATCTGCTCCTCCCAGAAAATAAATGATTTTCTGGGTTCCCCAGCTAAAGTCACCTGCAGCCCTTGTTGCCCATACAAAATTGCGATAAATCCTTACCGAGTTTCGGGCATCAAATCCTAAGTTGAAAGTGTATTTACTTTGTTTTATGGCAGTAGCATCGGCTGGTACATCTGCATCAAAATATATTTTATACTTCAATCCATCCCATAGATTCTGAGCCAGAGTTAGCGTATTATCGTACACATATTCGTAATGCGATAAAATGAATTTTTGATATGAATTTGGAAAGGGCAATAATTCAGGTGTTGGGAATCCATCATAATAAGGCAGGGCAACCAATTTATCGTTTCTGTAAGCAATTGTAGTTCTTATACTGCTCACCTCATTAAAAGGATATGCCGCATTGAACTGATATAAATTGGTAAACAGTTTATTACTGATATCTGATGGAATAAAATCGGATTGTGTACTCCTGTAATATGTAACTCCCCAATCTATTCTTCTTCTGAAATTCTGATAACTCAGGTAATATGAATTACTGCCAAAGTCAAGACTCATTCCTAAGGGATTCAATGCAAACGTGTAACCACCTACAATTTTAGTATCTTCAAATAAATCGCTGGTACCCAGTTTCAGATTGAAATTCATATCACTTCCATTATCAGGAACAATTGGTCCGTAGGCTCCGGCATAAGGCTGAAATCTGTTGACCAGTACAGAGTTGTTGAACCCCGACATCACATAGTCTGCAGCAAACTTTCTTTTGTAGTTGAACAGTTTTGTCTTATCCAGTACATTGGTGTTCGCAACTTCTTTCAGGGTATTTTTCCCTTTTACCGAGTCTGCTTTTTCATCAGCAAAATCACTCTGGAATATGATGATAGCCTTTTTAATACTGGTATCCTTGCCATTGTTCTTTTTATAACTGCTAGGTTTACCGCTTGCTACTTTTTCATCGTCCAGCACCCTCTTCATGTATTCCGTAGGGCGTGCATTTACATTCCTGTTATTCAGGGCATCTTCATTTACTTTTATCTTGTACAGCATCTTGAAGTCGCCATCAATTCTGGTTTCACTCACCTGTCCGTTGTTGCCTGCAATCCTTGTTTCCAGCAGCGATGTCTGATAATTGGTGATAGGGAAAGTATAAGTAGAATCGGAGTATACCTGAAAATAACGGATGCTGTCGGGCTCGGTTTTTTTCCATGCCTTCAAAGTAGAATCAAGATCCTTCTTTGGTGCATTGTGCAACAGTTCATCTCCAACATAATACAGAGTATCCAGACCATTCCTATGGGTAGAAAAGAATCCTGCCCATCGGTTATTAATACCATTTTCATCCGATACAAACGTAAAGTGATTGGTATTGTATTGCATAGGAAAAGTGGCATTGCCATGCTTCACATTGGTCAGCTGTGCTATTTGTTTTACATTCGATTTGTTCAGAATATCTACCAGAAATATATTGAACCTGTATTTTGATGGCAGCGTAGTATCGTCATTCGGCGCATTGTTTCCCGGTCTGTTGGAAGAGAAAATGATACCCGAACGGTTAGGAAAAGATACAAACGTTGGATTCAGATCATCGTACACATCGTTGGTTATCTGTTCTACCTGATCTTCCTGAATCTTGTAGGTAAATATATCGGTATGGCCATTCTTCACTGCACTCAGTATCAGGGTATTGGCATCCAGCATAAAGCTGGCATCCAGTATCTGATCGAATCCGGTAATCTCCTGTTTTACAATTTTGTAATTGGCAATCACATCATACACAAACATCTTTATTTTCCCTTCTTCCCAGTATATCACCAGTAATTTAGTACCCTTACCATCCCATGCCAGTATAGGATAATTCGGATTCACCTGATTCTGCTTTACCTTTATTCCCCTGGTCAGCAACACCTTGGTATCGTAAAAGTTTTCTATATATTTTACACTGTATTTTCCTTTCTTATATTCCACTACAGCATAGTTGTTATTCCGCGGATTAGGGTTTGCCTGAAACCTGAAATAGTCGTTCTCCGTTATGTCTTCCATCACGCTCATAGTACCCTTCGGCGCATTCCTGCGCTGACGCATATCTTTATAGTACTTATCTTCTTCAAACTCCATGAATTCGGCCAGTACTTCCTTGAACTTCTTCTTGCATATCTTTTGCGAAGCCTTGTTAAGACTCTTGTACAGCCTAGACAGATACATAAAGTAAGTAATGTTTTCCTTACCATATTTCTCTTCTATAAAATACCAGAAAGCTGGTCCGGCAATTTCGGGTTTATGAAAAGCAAACTTGTAAAAATTATCGTAGTCGCCACCCAGTACTACATCTCTTAGCTGATCATCTTTTGCAGTGTTCCAGTTTTGTGCAGCATACATTATATAGCCATCGGTCAGCCACTGAGGCAGATCCAGCAAAGTCTGATTGCTTGCTATTTCGCCAATGTCTTCGCCAAACATCAGGTTGTCGAACAATACTTTGGCTATCCCCTGACGGATCTGTATTTTCAGATGATCGTGGTTACCATCAAAATACAGCACTACTTTATTGTTCACCAGCTTGGTCAGTCCACCAGCAGACTGCCAGTCCATCCCTAGTCCTATATTGCTTTGTTTGTATTCGTCAAAACTGTTGTATACCACAAATTCTATTCGGCGGTGTAAGGTATATTCGGTAAACTTCTCCAGCTGAGGTAGTTCCTGTTCGGCTATCTGTACCACATTCTTTCCCAGGTCCATACCACCCTGCGTAACATACACATTGGTATTGGGTGACTGATAGAATTTCCATTTAAATTTTTTGTATTGAATCCTGTTTTTGCCAAACTGTACGGCAGATACCTGGGCACTTAAAAAAAGAGGACCCAGCAGCAGGCATATTATAAGGAGCTTAATATTTCTAATTAACTTCATATCACTAAATTATTTCGAATACTTGTTTCAGACTCAAATTTGTGGATAAAGATAAAAGGTTACCATTAGCAGCAAAGGATTTTTAGTTCCCAGGGTTGTTAAAATTTGTTTCAAACATCCTGAATGATATAAAAGGGGAGACAACTTTCAATTAATTTGACAATTCTGCAATTTGATATTCTGGCAATGAATACAATGAATCAGGTTTATTTTGTAATTGCAGCAACATGCTGCAAAAGATATCGGCACAGGCATAAAATAAACCGTGTGAGATGCTAAATCATTAATAAGTTGTAACGAGTGGAGAAGCCTCCTCTAGCCCTCAAATGGAGTAGTAAAAGTATTATGGGCAGTAAAATATAAAAAAATTTAGTATAAAGGTTTATACGTTTTGCCTATCAATAGTAGATTTTAGGGTGTTGAGAGTAGATAATAGGACATTACTACAGATATCTAAGTATTGATAATAGGTTTTTAACTTTTGAGAATAGTACAAAGGGTTCTGGGAATATAATAGTAGGTACTTTCAGAAGATTTCAGGCTAATGTAATTTGATTTATATGCTCTGGGAATAGACCTAAGAGCTCGGAGAGAAGAAATGAATGCTCCTACTGAATAAAGTAGTCTTGTGAGTATAAAAAGAAGTGTTGTGAGGAGAGACTAAAGTGCTTTGGGAAGAGACTGTAGCTAAATGAGAGTCGACCAAAGTTTATTTGAATATGGGAGGGATAGAAAACAGCAAGTTATTTTATAGATACAGTTTGCTTCCTGCTTTTGATTCGATCCACTCAACTCCCCCGCAGTCGCAATTTCAATTGGGATACTTGCCGGACAGTGAAAGAAAAGGGGAATATTATTATCTGGAAGAACAAATTCAAATTACTTTTGCCTTTATATATGATAACGTTATCTACACATCAGAAAGATATTTTAAATGAGTTTATCCTGCTGGAAGTTAGCAAGACTATGCTGACAAGGGGAAAATCTATTTTGAAAAGAGTGGGTAAAATAGAAATGGGTGATGACAATTTTATTGCTGCCTCGGTAAAGGGTTCTGGTGGTGGTTTTTATAAAGTGGAATTTCAAATAAACGAAAAGACAGAAGTTGCTCATGCAGTCTGTAACTGTCTTTATTTTCTGGAGAACTATCAAAACTGTAAACATATAGCTGCTGTGGCATTTAGTTTAATAACAAATGATAGCAATGTTGACCTTAAAACAAAAGAATCTGCCATTGAGAAATTATTAAATGAAGGTTTGGTAAAAAAAGGATCTTCGGTCAACAATAATACAATAGAAAACCGCCCGGTATTGGGAATGGAACTTGCAATATTCAATCTGCCTGACTATTGGTCGCTTCCTGTACACAATAATGCTACATCGAAAGCAAGATCTGTTTACACCAATAAATCGGATTATGTTATTACCATGTCTGATGGAGGTAAGCGCTTTGATATGCTGCATAAAAAAGGACTTAGTATTAGCTTTGTTCATAAAAAGAACAAGAAGAATCAATTGGTTGTAGGCTGTAATTGTGCTGCTTTTGAGGCAAAAGAACCTTGTTGCCATATATGGGGTTTGTTATTGATTTTGAATGATAACAATGACCGGTTTTATTTTCGTCAATTTGAAGATTATACTGCTGAAAAGAATGCATTGATTGCAGAATATGGCATTACCATTGAAGATGAATTAGCCAAAGAATTTAAGTTTACTTTTGATTATAGGGGTGAATTACTACTATCAGATAAACCAAAAGGTTTGTTGCCTTTATTCTCGGTTACAAATACAGAATGGAAACAAATAACCAATCAATTACCCATCAAAAAAATAAAGACAGTTTCTACAGAATTTTCTGATCAAATGTTGGAAGTTAAAATTAAAACAATAGAGCCATTTGATATGGCTGTACTGATTAATCTTAATAAAAGCGCTATAAATGGATTTAGAATTGATAGTTTTAAAATAACTCAAAAGGGTGATAAGTTTAGTTATACAAATCTTAAACTGAAAACAAAAGAGGACTTAGCTGTTTTTGAAAATGCACCAACAGCTATGCAAAATGCTTTGCTGAATATTACCGAAGAATCGCTGATAAAACTACTTAGAGATAATACTAATGCATACAATGTATCTGCAACTCAGCCTTTTAGAGGTTTAAGGGAGGATCAGATGGATTTGATTGATACCGAATACCGTAACTCACTTAAACAATTAGCTCCGTATTTAAGTGAATGGAAGCATCTTTATTACCTTGAAGATACTTTGAATTTTACTAAGACAAATGTGAAGCCCTGCAAGTTTGTGGATACTCCGCTGGATTATAAAATTGTACTGGAACAAAGCGAAAAGACTATTTCTTTAAGTATAAAACTATATGATGAAACAACGGATACCATCATTTCGAATTATACAAGTCATAAGTATCTGATACTTTGTAATGATACTTTTTATTTTATGCCTACCGGTATTAATAAAATAAAAAAGTATATGCCTCAGGGGAAGCTGGTTGCACCTATTAATGCAAAACATGAATTTATCAATCAGATAGTATTGCCTTTAACTACTCAATTTGAAATAGACCTTGGGGGAATATTAAAAACAGAAAGTATAGCCGGTGAACCTGAACCAAGGATTTATCTGAAAGAATTGAATGAAAAATATCTGATGATAATGCCTAAATGGTTATATGGAGAATATGAAATGGATAATGATAAGGAAACATTGACAACACTTGAACTAGGCGATGGTATCCTGAAAATTGAAAGAAAACCTCATGAAGAAAAAAAGCTTGTCGAGAATTTAAGAAAACTACATCCTTCTTTTTTGCATCAGAATAACGAATACTTCTATCTGCATTTTGATGAAGTGATGAAGAAGAACTGGTTTCTGATGATGTATAAGGAATTGCAGGAAATGGATATTCCTATTTTTGGAATGAACAATCTGAAACGGTTTAAATACAATACCAATGTAGGTAAAATGGAGTTTAAAACAGGTAGTGGAACCGACTGGTTTGATATAAGAATAACTGTTAGTTATGGCGATGAGATTGTGCCGCTTGCTACCTTGCGCAAAGCAATTATTAATAAACAGGATTTTGTTTTATTGAATGATGGTACACTGGGTATGCTACCCGAAGAGTGGATAAAAAAGTTTGCTACCCTAATGCGATTGGGTACTATAAAAGAAGATGCCATGCAGGTAAGCAAATTACACTGGACAGTAATAGACCAACTACATGAACAGATAGATGAGGAAGATATACTAAAGGAGATACTGCTAAAAAAAGAGCGGCTAAAAGACATAGATAATGTAAAAAAACTAAAGCTGCCTAACTGTATTAAAGCTACCATGAGGGACTATCAGAAATCGGGATTTCAATGGATGAATATCCTGGATGATATGGGTTGGGGTGGCTGTCTTGCCGATGATATGGGATTGGGTAAAACCCTGCAAACACTGGCTTTTCTAAGTGCCATGCAACTAAAACATAAAGGAGAAACTCACTTGATTGTTTGCCCAACTTCTCTTATTTATAACTGGCAAACGGAGATAGATAAGTTTACGCCAAACCTTACTTACTATATTCATTATGGAGCAGGCAGAGAACTGAATGATAAAGACATTGCAGATGCGGATATAGTGATAACAAGTTATGGAATGTTGCGTAGTGATATAGAAGAACTGGTAATGTATCGGTTTGGTTATTTAATACTGGACGAAAGTCAGGCTATAAAAAATCATTTATCGCAAACAGCAAAGGCTGCACATTTAATTAATAGCAGAAACAGACTGATACTAAGTGGTACACCTGTACAAAATAATACGTTCGATTTGTTTGCTCAATTCAACTTTATTAATCCGGGTTTATTGGGGAATGTAGACTTTTTCAAGACGGAGTTTGCTAATAAAATTGATAAAGAAAATGATAAAGAAAAAACAGAGGAACTACGCAGACTGATATATCCTTTTATGTTGCGAAGAACGAAAGAACAAGTAGCGAAAGACCTTCCTGAAAAAACGGAAACAATATTGTGGTGCGAAATGGAAGGGAAACAACGTACTATTTATAATAGTTTTAAAGAAGATTACCGAAAAACAATTCTGAAAAAAATTGAAGAAGAAGGGTTTGCCAAAGCGGGTATTTTTATACTAAGTGGTCTTACAAAGCTTCGTCAGATTTGTGATAGCCCAGCCATATTAAATGAAGAAGAAGCCTACCCGAATGTGAGCATCAAAATTGAGGAACTGATGCGTGAAATAGAAGAAAATTCCAGCAATCATAAAGCACTGATATTTAGTCAGTTTACTTCTATGCTGGGATTAATAGGGAAAGAACTTGATAAACAAAAAATTCCGTATTATTATCTTGATGGAAGTACTAAAGCAACCGATAGACAAAAAGCAGTTGCTAACTTTCAGGATAATGATGCGGTGAGAATATTTCTGGTAAGTCTGAAAGCTGGTGGAGTAGGGTTAAACCTGACTGCAGCAGATTATGTGTATATGGTGGATCCTTGGTGGAATCCTGCTGTGGAGCAACAAGCTATAGATAGAACGCATAGAATAGGACAAAAGAAAAATGTATTTGCTTATAAACTGATTTGTAAAGATTCTATAGAAGAAAAAATATTACTATTGCAGCAAAAGAAAAAGTCGCTGAGTGCTGATTTGATAAGTGATGAAAATGGTTTTGTAAAGAAACTTACTAAAGATGATGTTGCATATTTATTTAGTTGATAAATACAGTTATTAACTGATAGCCTTTATACAGAATAACCAATAGAATATCGGGTGCTTGATGAATACCCTCTGCATTCGTTCTATAATGTTTGACACCATTTTAATTTAATTCGTTGACAATCAATTATAGACACTTTTATTTGGCACACTATAAATTAAGATGATAGATAGTAACTATAACAGCATAATTGCGAAAACTTTTCTGCGCTGAAAATAGGGGGCAATATTTTTAGTCTTAAAGTTTGTTGCAGTTTTAATTCATGTGGCAGCGGTTGAGAATGGGGATATTCTTTTTCATCCTAATAATATTCTTCTTGTAAATATATTTAACATACCGTACAAGAAATCTATAGCAAACCCTATTGCTTAAACAGTTCCTTAACTGTACAAAACCCTTATTTTCAAGGTTTTGCAGTTTATTACCCTATGCATTAAAAGCAAATTAGATTTATAACTTTTAATAGCTTCCTTTTACATGAATTAACAGAGGTTGAAATGTCAGGTATTCATAAAAATACTGCGCGTCTTTCAAATTCTAACCACCCCACAGATGGCTATCTTCAGAGAAATACCCAAAAATTAAATTCTTCACTCCTTTTTCTACTTTTTTATCAGCATCATTTATTTTCTGAGAACAGTTTTTCCGGTTTTCTATGGTTTTATACCATAACTGAGCAGGAAATAAATAAAACTGAGCTCAACTATTGCAGAACCGAGCTCAGTTTTCCGATTACTGAGCTCAACTATTACAAAACCGAGCTCAGTTTTCCGATAACTGAGCTGGGAATAAATAAAACCGAGCTCAACTATTGCAGAACCGAGCTCAGTTTTTATAAAACCGAGCTCAACTATTACAAAACCGAGCTGGGTTTTTATAAAACCGAGCTCAACTATTGTAGAACCGAGCTCGGTTATCCGAAAACCGTGCTCACTTTAAATAAATATGAGCTCGGTTGGCTTTCCACTGTTCTCCATTATTGTTTTTTAGTTCCCAATTTAATTAGGTTTTATATACAACAGTTGCAGAAACTGTTTTGAAATATTTTTTTATGTATAGTTATTCATTTTTTCTATCAAAAAAATAATCAGGAAGAAGGGGTAACTTTTGTTCACTAGTTAAAATGTTTTATTATGGTACGTAAAATTGTAGTGCTGATTAACTGGACTTCATTGTCCGCTTTAGATTTTGTGGTATTTATGACCAATGTGGTTCTTAAGCTTACGGGTAATCTTACCTTTCCCGATCTTCCGGTCTCATTAGTAGTTGCACAGGCTGCTATTGACCGGTTAAATGCTGCTTATCCGTTGCGTAAAAACGGGGCTAAGGAAAAGCAGGAGTACGAAGATGCTGAAGCTACATTGGACGAAATAGCGCATCAGTATGCCGAGTATGTAAACTTTATTGCTAAAGGTGTAGCCGCTACTATTATAGCAGGTGGTTTTGTGCCTAGCAGTGGAATTACTAATCCTGCTGTAGTGCCGGATGGTACTGGTCCGGTATCGCTTAAACCTGTTATGGGTGGATTATTACATCTGTCTGTTGGTACTGTAACCGGTGCCGATAGTTATGTGTATGTTATTTATCTGGCACCGGGTGGTGCTGCTATTACGGTTATTGGTAAATGTCTGATAATAGATCCCAATGTTGTAAAAACAATCATTATTACAGATGGTAACAAGAGAGAAACCATTCAGGGATTAACCCCCGGAATGCACGTTTTTGTGCAGGCACTTGCTCAGAATTCAGCAGGTAAAAGTCCATTGAGTCCAATGATGGATTGTTTCATTATCTAGCATTGGATTGGGCAGATAATAATTGCTGTACTGGTTCATATTAATCGTAATACAGTCATAACCTCATAACCAGCAAATATTATTGACCATTAATACAAAGACCTCAGCGTTTATTAAATGCTGAGGTCTTTTGCTGTTTACAGATGCTTCATTAAACAGTTTAACAATATAACAATTTCACCATACTGAGTGAAGGATTCAATCTATTAATGCCCTCTGCCTTCATTCAGATCATCGTTGCTGATAACTTTTTCGCTCTTCTTTATCTCGCTGCTGAGATGACCAAATTTGTAGCGGAAGGTTATGTTGACTCTGCGGGCATACTGATAATTGTAGTTATACTGATTGAATGTGGCAGTATTGGTATAATCATCAATCTTTCTGTATTGCTGAAAAGGATCCAGAACATAGAAGGATATACTTCCTTTTTTCTTAAGAATATCTTTGGTGACTCCAAAAGAAAAATTAAAGTATTCGTTATCTTTTCCCTGCAGTAATACATAGCGGCTATCGTACCCAAAGTCGATACCGGCATGATAATCTTTAGGAAAATTGTAGCCTGTACCTACAAAACAATATCCCTGAAACCCGCTCTGGTTGTATAATTCACCATTAACGGTACCCTTCAGCCACACATAAAGCAACTGTGAGTTGACATTTACATTCCATTTTTTAGTAATGGGATAATTGGTATTTAAATTCAGCCCAAGGCGTTTGTTCTGACCAACATTCTGATAGGTGGTTTGTGTAACGGTATCGGCATTTACACTCATTACATTTTCTACTGTATTGTTGGCGAAAGAATAGAACAATCCAAGGGTAATATTGCCTTTGGAAAACCTGCTGTAATTCATTTCGAAAGAATGGTTGAGAACAGGCTGTAAACCGGGATTGCCATAACTGATTACCTGAGGATCGGACTTGTTGATAAAAGGATTTAACTGCCAGATACCCGGGCGCTGAATACGTTCGGTAAAGCCGAAACTGATGCTGTTGCTGCTGTTGAATTTCCATTGAAATGAAATAGAAGGAATCAGATTATTGTAGCTCTGTTTTATAGAATCATTTACCGAAGTAAAATTGGCATTTACAGTAGTATGTTCCAGACGGGCACCTGCTTTAAGAACAAACCTGGAGAGTTTCAGTTCATAGGAATTATATACACTATATACATTCTGCTGATACCTGAAATTGTTGGTCTGTGTGGTATCGGTAATGTACAGACCGGACAAAGAATCGTAGTTATTGTAATAATAGTTGCTGTAATTGTCCCTTAGAATTGCTTTAGCTCCTGCTTCGAAAGTGAGTTTTTTTATAGGATGAACATAATCAAGCTGAATGGTATGTTCTTTAGTGCCTGAATTATTGAATTGCTGATAGTTGGGTAATAATTCATTGTATTGTTCTGTGTACAAACCACTGCTATTGCTGGTATTGCCCTGACTATTGTACTTGTATGATGCTGTCAGCATTCTTTCCTTATTGTTTTTATACCCATGCTGATAGTTGATTGCTAAATCGGTACCATGATAAGTATTGCTGGCAGAATTTGACATAAAATACGACTGTAGCAGGGTATTGTTGCTATCGGTCAAACCAGATTGCTGTGTAGTATTTCGACTCGAAATCCATTCGTAGCTATTAATATTGGTTGTAATCAGGTTCAGACTATCCAGTTCATAACTCAGTTCTACACTTCCATAAGGATTATGATTTCTGGATTCATTAGTCCCATATTGTGTTAAGAATGTTTTCACCGGACTGGTAATATTATTGGTATATCCATTGTCGAGGTTTTGTTTATTCGGTATCTGGAAACCTATGTAACCACTGGCACCAAATTTACCTTGCTTAAAGGTTCCGTTTAAATTGAACCGCGGACCATAAATAGAATTGTAACTGGCACTGATATTGCCATTGTAGCCATCCCCTATTTTTTTCTTTGTAATGATATTGATGATGCCTGCCAGTCCTTCTGCATCGTATTTGGCAGGAGGAGTAGTAATCACTTCAATCCTGAGAATATTGCTGGCCGGCATAGCCTTGAATATATCGGAAGGATCCTGTGCGATGAGTGCAGAAGGTTGTCCGTTGATTAATATCTTGTAATTACTACTTCCCTTCAGCATTATTTTATCGGTTGCATCCACCGATATCATGGGCACTTTGCGAAGCATATCAAGTACACTGTTGCCTGAATTTTCAGGATCAGCCTGCACATCGTAACTAATTCTGTCCACTTCCTGTTTTACAATAGGCTTTTTAACGGTAGCTGTTATTACCACATCGCCCATACCGGCAACGGCTATAGATACAGGAATTGTTCCAAGATCTATTGTAGGTTCTGTTGCTACAGGAAAATTCTTCAGTATGATTGTTTTTGGCTGATAGCCTACTGATACTATCTGTAAAATGTATAACCTGCTTTGCAGTTCATTCAACTCGAAACTGCCGTTATCTTTTGAGATGGTATTCTTTACCAGTCTATTGTTCTTTTTATCTAATAAGGATACGGTGACAAACGCAAGAGGCGTATTTTTTAATGAATCTATTACAGTTCCTTTAATAACAGATTTCTGGGCAGATGCATTGCCGAATGCAATACAAAAGATGCTGAGTATGAAAATGGGGAAGAATAAATTTTTCATTGGGGTAAGATAAAGTTACATTAATCACTCTTTGGTTAAGAGAGGATCAATACGATTAATTTGAAAGTTGTATTTTATTTTCAACAGTATTATTTATGTAATAAGAAAGCCATAGCCTTATTGGTGCTATGGCTTTCTGAATATTTATTGCTTAATTTATTAAACGTCGATCTTGGCGTATTTGGCATGAGACTCGATAAACTCTCTACGGGGAGCAACTTCATCACCCATCAGCATACTGAATACACGGTCGGCTTCGGCAGCACTTTCGATAGTTACCTGTTTCAGGATTCTTCTATGCGGATCCATAGTAGTTTCCCACAACTGATCAGCGTTCATCTCTCCAAGACCTTTATATCGCTGAATGCCTACGCTATCTTCTTTTCCAGCACCTAACTTCTCCACTAATTCCTTACGTTGTTCTTCTGTATAAGCATATTCCTGCTTGTTTCCCTTCTTTACCAAGTATAAAGGTGGTTGTGCCAGATAAACATAACCCAGTTCCACCAGTTCCTTCATATATCGGAAGATAAAAGTAAGAATCAAAGTAGCGATGTGCGAACCATCCACATCGGCATCGGTCATGATGATAAGCTTGTGATAACGGATCTTGGTAACGTTCAATGCTTTCAGATCTTCAGGTGTACCAATGGTTACACCCATAGCTGTGAAGATGTTACGAATTTCCTCGTTCTCATAAATCTTGTGTTCCATAGCTTTCTCCACATTCAGTATCTTACCACGTAATGGCAGGATAGCCTGAAAGCTACGTTCCCTTCCCTGTTTTGCAGTACCACCGGCACTATCTCCTTCCACCAGGTATAGTTCGCATTTCTCAGGATCTCTTTCGCTGCAATCAGCCAGTTTACCCGGCAAACCACCACCGCTTAATACAGTTTTACGTTGTACCAGTTCCCTTGCTTTCTTCGCGGCTACCCTTGCCTGTGCTGCTAAAACTATTTTAGAAATTACATTCTTTGCTTCTCTTGGATTTTCTTCCAGATAAATCAACAAGGCTTTAGAAACGGTAGTCTGAACAATACCACTCACCTCACTGTTTCCCAGTTTGGTTTTAGTCTGTCCTTCAAACTGAGGCTCAGGAACTTTTACAGAGATAATAGCACTCAGGCCTTCTCTGAAATCATCACCTTCTACTTCTACCTTAGCTCTTTCAAACAATCCTTCCTTATCGCCATATCCTTTGAATACACGGGTGATAGCTGTTCTGAAACCTGCTACGTGCGTACCACCTTCAATGGTGTTGATATTGTTTACATAACTGAAGATGTGCTCTTTATAATCATCACTGTAGCTCATAGCCACTTCAACCACTACGTTGTTTACTTCATCGTGACCTTCAAAATATAATGTTTTAGCGATCAATGGAACTCGGTTGCTGTTCATATCCAGCATTTCCACAAACTCCACTATACCACCTTCACTATAAAACTCTTTGGAGTAATTAGTACCATCTTCCAGGGTTTCTCTTAAATCGTTCAGAACAATTCTGATTCTGCGATTCAGGTAAGACAATTCTCTTAATCTTCCTTCCAGGATTTCTCTCTGAAACACTGTTTCCTGCATGATAGAATCATCGGGCCAGAAATGAACCTTTGTTCCTGTTTCGTTGGAAACACCTATTTCCCTTACACTATACTGAGGGAAACCTTTTTTATATTCCTGTTCAAATATTTTACCTTCTCTTTTTACGGTAACATGCATCAGTTTACTCAATGCGTTTACGCAACTTACCCCCACACCGTGCAAACCACCGGAAACCTTGTAAGTATTTTTATCGAATTTACCACCCGCATGCAATACGGTCATTACCACTTCCAGTGCACTACGTTTTTCCTTGGTGTGCATGGCAGTAGGAATACCACGACCATCATCCTGTACGCTTACTGAATTGTCGGGGTGAATATCTACGATGATGTTTTTACACCATCCCTGAAGGGCTTCATCTATCGAGTTATCTACTACTTCATATACTAAATGGTGCAAACCTTTAACGCCAATATCACCAATGTACATGGCGGGTCTTTTACGTACGGCTTCCAGTCCTTCCAGTACCTGAATACTATCGGCACCGTAATCCCTGTTCTCTTCGGCAAACTTATCCAATTCTTCGTTGTTCATATATTATTTAATAATCCCAGAAATAAACTTCTCTAAAAGAGGGGGTAAAGGTAATGGAAAATCGCCGTTTTTAAACCTGTTTCCAGCTTGAAATGTGTTTTGGGGAAAACATTGTGATATCATAAAAAAAGAGCCGCTGATAAGTCAGCAGCTCTTTTTTTTAATATTTATGTATATCCGGAGAGATTATTCGGCTTCGGCAACCACTTCTCTGACTTCAGGAATCATTCTTTTCATCATGCCTTCGATACCCGATTTCAGGGTAATCATGGAAGAAGGACAACCACTGCAACTTCCCTGCAACATCAGGGTTACCGTACCATTCTCGTAGTTTTTGAACTGAATAGCACCGCCATCCATTTCCACAGCAGGCTTTACATAGCTTTCCAGTAATTCTTTTACTCTTTTTACCACATCGCCATCATCAGCACTGGCTACATTGCTTGATTCCTGTTTAACCTTAGCGGCTTCTTCTTCGTTTACCACTACCCCACCTGCCTCAAGATATTCTTTCAGGAATACTTTGATAGAAGGAATTACATCCTGCCAGTCTTCGGTTTCCAACGTCTTGGTCAGGGTAATGAAATTGCTGGCTATGAATACACTTCTGATAAAAGGAAAGCAGAAAAGTTCTTTTGCTAAAGGGGAAGGACCAGCCTGACTTTCATCCTGAAAATCAATGCTTTTGCCTGGATACAACAGTTTGTTTGCTACAAATTTCATTGTTTCCGGATTGGGAGTCATTTCTGTGTAAATGCTGATTACCGGATTGCCTGTCTTGATCATAACTTTTATATTAAATCCATTAAAAGATAAGCAAATGTAACAAACTGTAACTGGTTAACATACAAATGATGTTAAAATGACTTTTAAGTGAAGTTAAATTTCCAGATGTCGCAATGTACAAATCTGTATTTTTACGGCAGTTTAAAGATGTTATGAGTACTGAAAAAGAGAAATTAAGAATAGATAAATACCTGTGGTCCATCCGTGTTTTCAAAAGCAGAAGTATTGCTTCGGAGGCTTGCGACAAAGGCAGGGTAAAGCTGAATGGGGTATCGGTGAAAGCCTCGAAAGGAGTGAATATTGGCGAGATATATGAGGTAAGAACAGAGGCTAAGAACTGGGTACTAAAGGTAATGGAATTGCTTCATAACCGTGTACAATACAGTGAAGCCATTAAGTTCTATACCGACTTAACTCCTCCGGAAGATAAAGACCTGATGCCTTATCAATCCGAATCTTTCTATACCGGAAAGAGGTTAAGTAAGGTAGGCAGACCTACCAAGAAGGAAAGAAGAAATATTGAGGGATACAAGGAGGGGGATGAAATACAGGAGTCAGGAGACAGAAGTCAGGAGACAGGAGAATACAAAATACAGTAATACAGGAGTAAGGAATCAGGAAAATACAAAACCCTATACAAATACATTGCCCCTGCAGGATATCCAGCAGGGGCAATGAGTATAATGACTTTACTGAATATTATTCTGCTTCGTCTTCGTTTACTTCTTCATTTGCAGGAAGTACCATTTCAATTCCGGCTGCTTTCAACTGAACAAACCACTTTACCATTTTCTTCATATCGCTTGCATACACACGATCGAAGTCCATATCTGGATATACTTTTTCGAAATATGCCTTGATAGCTTTAGGGTCTTTGTCTGATGGCAAAGCTTCGGTGCTGGCCTGCATGGCATGAAATACTTCTACCAGATTTACATTATCCCTGATGGTAAACACTTCTATATTGGCAACCTGTGTATATTGATTTAAACGATTACTTACAAACTTATTGGTCTTTTCTTCCAGTGGACGAACAATTGCACCATCTGTTTTAGCAGCAACTAATTCGAACAAACCCGGCATGCCTACTACAGAAATTATTTTAATATACTCCATATTCCTTTTTTATTGGGTTGCAAAGTAAAGGGAAAAGAGACTATAAATACAAATGTGCTAATGGATACAATTAAAGATTTTAGTACTTAGACGACAGTACTTAGATAAATACAGAATACAAAAATTAAATCGTTCTTTATTAATACAACATATACGCTAACTGCTAAAGGCTAACAGCCAACCGTTATTATTGATATTGCGGATTTGCCTTTCGTTCTTCTTTTGTCAGATCGGTCAGTACAAACTTTCTGATATCGTTTACAGGCATTTCATTCAGAGCTGTTACTACATTATTATAGGTAGATAAAGTTGTTGGTTTTATAATAACCGTTGTGACCGTGTCGGTACCCCATGCAGCCTTTACTGCATTCTTCTTATTCATCAGCAAATTCCTTAATCCGTTATTTTTAAAAGAAACGGTAGCTATGTTTTTCAGGTCATCTCCGTTATAATAGTCCACTGTATTGTTCTCCTTCAATATTAAAGTAATGGTTTTGCTGGCCGCAGCCTCGGATTGCTTTCCTTCTGCCGGCAGAATAAGTTTCATGGTATGGTTTTTACGCATGGAAGTAGTAATAATAAAGAAGGTAATCAATAGAAATCCAAGATCCACCATGGGCGTCAGATCTACCTTGGTAGACAGTATTTTCCTTTTATGATGTCCTTTTTGCTTGTTGTTGATGATGATTTCTGACATGATTTTTATTTTATATTCAGATGTCTGGAACAATATTTTCCATAAAACAAGGCAAACTACATCGTTTGAGTATAAAAACTGTCGAATATCATTTATCCTCTTGATAAAGAACTATACTTTTGCGGCACTAAAAAATAATGTATGGATTTCAGGATAGAAAAAGACACGATGGGAGAAGTGAAAGTTCCTTCTCATGTTTACTGGGGTGCACAAACCCAACGCAGTATCGAGAACTTCAAGATTGCACAGGACATTAATAAAATGCCTAAGCAGATCATTGAAGCATTTGCTTATCTGAAAAAAGCGGCTGCATTAGCCAACAATGAATTAGGCGTGTTGTCGGATGAAAAGACAAAAGCTATTGGTAATGTTTGTGATGAAATTCTGGACAGGAAACTGGACGATCAGTTTCCGCTGGTAGTATGGCAAACCGGTAGCGGTACCCAAAGCAATATGAATGTAAACGAAGTAGTTGCTTACCGTGCCCATGTGATTAATGGTGGAGCCCTGACCGACAAAGACAAGTTTATTCATCCTAACGATGATGTAAACAAATCGCAGTCCAGCAACGACACTTTCCCTACTGCAATGCATATTGCAGCATATAAAATACTGACTGAAGTGACTATTCCCGGAATAGAGAAACTAAGAGATACACTTGCTGCGAAGAGCAAAGAATATATGCACGTGGTAAAGATTGGCCGTACACACTTCATGGATGCTACCCCTATTACCGTAGGACAGGAATTCAGTGGTTATGTATCGCAGTTGACCCATGGATTAAAGGCTATCAAAAACACATTGGAACATCTTAGCGAACTGGCTTTGGGTGGAACAGCAGTTGGTACCGGTATCAACACGCCTAAGGGATACGATGTGGTAGTGGCAAAACATATTGCGCAGCTTACAGGTCTTCCTTTTGTAACGGCTGAAAACAAGTTTGAAGCATTAGCAGCACACGATGCAATTGTAGAATCGCATGGTGCATTAAAGACTGTTGCGGTGAGTTTGATGAAGATTGCCAACGATATCCGTATGTTATCATCCGGTCCACGTAGCGGTATTGGTGAAATATTTATCCCGGATAATGAACCAGGATCTTCTATCATGCCGGGCAAGGTGAATCCTACTCAGTGTGAAGCATTAACCATGATTGCTGCTCAGGTAATGGGCAACGATGTGGCTATCAATATTGGTGGGGCTACAGGTCATTTTGAACTGAATGTATTTAAACCGGTGATGATCTTCAACTTCCTGCACAGTGCAAGGTTGATTGGTGAAGGTTGTGTATCTTTCAACGATAAATGTGCTATTGGTTTAGCACCACTGGAAGATAATATCAACAAACACGTAAACAATAGTCTGATGCTGGTAACTGCTTTGAATACCAGGATTGGTTATTACAAGGCTGCTGAAATAGCTCAGACTGCTCATAAGAATGGCAGTACTTTGAAAGAGACTGCTGTTGCACTTGGATACTTAACTCCTGAACAATTTGATGAGTGGGTTGTTCCGGGACAAATGGTGGGTGAATTGAAATAAAGAAATACACTTTTCACGTATATCGTGAATCGTGAATAATACAAATTAAAACAGGTTGTTCCCTATTAAGGAAACAACCTGTTTTGTTTATCTTCTTTTAAACTTTACAACAAAAAGATATTCTATTACTTTTAATGATGATTCTTGTCAGTTCCTGTTGTTTTAACGTTTAATAAATTATCCGCCATATAAATTTGCTGCCATTAATACATATTCTATCATGCTGAAAAAGAAAGTACCCGTTTATTATTTCCTGATTATTATACCATTATTTAGTCTTGCAATGTATTTTGGTTGTTACTATTATTTCAACAATAAAGAAGTTTCAGATGTAGCTGAGTTTAAATCAACTGCGCCTACCTGTGGAGTAACTGTAAAACGACTGACTGATTATAAATATATTCAACCATTAGTAAATTATGAAAAAAGTTGCGAAGCAGAAAGTCTTCAACCTGTTCGTCAGGAGATGGAACAGACTATAGAAAACTATAAACAGTCAGGCGTTCTAAGCACCGCTTCGGTTTACCTGAGGGTATTTGGTCAGGGAGATTGGGTTTGTATCAACGATGCCGAAAATTATCGTCCGGGTTCTTTACTAAAGGTACCTGAGCTGATTACTTTTCTGCGTTGGAATGAAAAACATCCAGGCTATCTGAACAAGGTATTAACCTACAGTCAGCCATTTATTTCTAATAAACATACCAATTTCAATTCTAAGTCTATTGAACTGGGCAAAAGCTATACCATCAGAGAATTGCTGAAGTATATGATTGAATACTCCGACAACAATGCTACCATCCTGCTGAACAATAATATGGATGCAAAGGAATTTAAAAATACATTTACCGAACTTGGCTTTAAAGAACCCGATATGGCTGCTTCGGATTATCCGATCAATATTAAAGATTATTCTTTATTCTTCGCATCATTGTACAATGCAGGTTTATTAACTATTGACGATTCGGAGTTTGCCATGGAACTGTTATCGCATTCCGATTTCAAAGATGGCCTGGTAGGAGGCTTGCCCGACAGTGCTTCTATCTCCCATAAATTTGGCGAAGCCGGCGACGACAATATGCACGAACTGCATGAATGCGGTATTATCTATTCGGGCAATAAACGCTACGAAATAACCGTGATGACCAAAGGAAAAGACTTCAGTAAACTATCGGATGTTATTAAAAACATTTCGAAAATTGCATATAACAAATTGAACGGGTAGAAATACACGAGTCAGAATTCAGGAGAATACATACAGTTGATGTTTCTGTCTTAATCTCAGTACTCTTGTCTTTACAAAGTATTTGTAATAAGCTAAAGGTTAGCTAGCCTTTAGCTTATTACAAATAAAAAGAGAGGGTCGTCCCTTACGGAACGACCCTCTTCTTATTAACAGCTAATAACTACAAAACCTAAAACTATAAACCTATAAGGTTTTAAAAACCTTATAGGTTTTGTAGTTTAGCTAACAGCTTATTTAACTATCACTGTTTCTACATAATTCCTGCCATTACCTGCCAGTCTCAACTGATAAACACCTGTTGAAAGATTAGCCGGCAATTCAACAGTAGTAGTAACACTTCCTCCTGCATGTGCAAGATTCTGTACCATTACTTCCTTACCTGCCGAATTATACATTGCCACAGCATAGTTACCTGCTTCAATATTGTTCAGTATAATGTTTACATTCTTACCCACTATTGGATTAGGATAAACACTGATACCTTCTTTACTATCTCCTATCAATACCTTGGCAACACTACTGTATTGTACAGTACCATCTTTACTGATAGCTTTTATACGATAATAATTAGCACCGTTGGCAGCCTGATTGTCGGTGTAAGTATAACTGCTGTTGTTTACATTGTTAGCCGCTTGTATAGCTATGCTAACGAAAGAAACACCTTCGTTACTTCTTTCCACTTCGTAATGATCTACATTCTTTTCTGTAACTACTTTCCAATCTACTATTGCAGCCTTAGCTTTTACACTAGCCTTTATCTGCATACCATCTACGCTCAACGGATTAGTATTGGTAAATACTATCATGAACCTGTTGGATGCTTTAGAACCCGCAACAGTTGTTACTGCAAAGTTGATATTGGTTACAGATGACAGATTCAATGGTGTTTGTGTACCCAGATAATTATCTACTAAATAACCTGTAGCATTAGCAGGCATATTAAAACCACTTATAGCAAAGTTATAAGTACTGGTACCCGCTACCAGATTGTACATATACAGGAACATAGTATCGGTAGTTGCAACCATTGGTCTTGCTTCCATACTCAGGTAACTTGACCCTCTTATTATACTCACATTTTCTTCGTTACCCCAGAACTTAACAGCATCTTCTCCGGAAACAACTGCAGCACTGAAATTATTATTGTATAAACCCTGTACTTCATCAATCATCGCTAATGGACTTCCTTTACTTAAATTAACTTTGATAGAACCAATAGCGCTATTTCCAAATACGCCATTACTACTGTTTGAAGTATTCTTGTGACCTTCATTGAAAGTTACAGAGGTTACTGTAGATGGATTTGGATTAAGTACAAAGAATGCCTGACCACTCTGAACAAACTCAGGTGTAGTATTTGCTAAATTCTGTGAAGTGTAGAACCAACCTAATCCATTCAAATAAGATGCAGTTGTATAACCACCTGTACCACTTATATTTGGATCCCAGTAGTAGAAAGTATAATTTCCACCACTACTTGCTAAATCAGTATTATCATTTTTAAATAAATCCAGATCTATAGGCGCTGCATAAGGATTAGCTGCAAAGCTATAGCTGCCTGCTATAGATTGTGTTAAAGTACCGGTTTGTAAAGATCCACTAGCCCTTAAGGTTACAGCAGAATGGCCGGTTGCACCTAATGATGGTAAAACAGATCTGTCACCTCTTACAAATACGGAGAATGCTTTATTATCTGCAGTACTTCCACCAGTTCCACCAAACAAACTGTTGCTGCTGTTTGTATTTACAGAAGAACTTGACGAAATACCATTTGCCCAGGCAGTTCCTGTCCAGTATTTAATACCGTATGCAGTATTAGTACCAGCATCCAGACCGTTTGGTGCAGTTGTATTACCAGTTATATACGTATCCTGCTGCCAGTTGCTATATATATCACCTGTTTTAGAACTACCATAGGTAGTTAAAGGCGCAGTAATCATTAACCATGCTCTTTTATTGTTGTGGAAACGTTCTACAGTTACATCACCGGAGATATACGTACCTGTTCCGGCTGCTACACTGGCAGTACCACTGGCATCCGATACCAGTACCAGACTTCCGTTAGTTGTTAATGTACCCGAAGTAGGAGTATAAATTCCCTTTACAAATACAGTATCGTAACTATAACTACTACTACCCAGACTAACACCCGCACTGTTATCGATAGTCAGATTATTTACAGTAAATCCACCAGCTACCGATTGAGCACCTGTGCCATTGAAGACTATAGTACCAGCAGAAGCTGCTATGGTTCCTCCGTTACTTACATCACCAGCAATATTCAATGTACCGGTAATAGTTAATGTAGCACTACCACTAATGGTCAGTGAGTTGGCATAACCTGTACCACTTAATGCAGGAGCATTTGGTGTGCCGCTATTTATAATTACATTGTCAGAAGCAGTAGGTACTGCATTGTTAGCCCAGTTGGCTGCAGTTGAATAATCAGTACCACTGGTACCTACCCAATAACCTGCAATTCCTGTCCATTTAGCATACAATGTAATGTTTCCTGTATTGCTGAATGCCCCTGTTTGTGGAGCAGTATAAGTTGTTCCACTGCCATCAGCTGCTGTATTCCAACCTGCAAAAGTGTACCCGGCTTTAACCAATGTACCAGAATTGGAAGCTGTATTTACCGATGCAGCCTGTGTATAATTCGTAGCATCTGTTGGTGCAGTTCCACCTGTATTACCATTTCCATTATAAGTTACATTGAAAGTCCATTTTGCATACAATGTAATTGCACCGGAGAAGGTGAATGCAGAACCTGTACTGGCTGCATAAGTTGTACCACTACCATCTGAAGCAGTATTCCAACCAGCAAATGTATATCCTGTATAGCTTAAACCAGAGCCCGATGCAGTTGTTACAGATGCGCCTGATAAATAATTGTTAGCATCTGTTGGTGCTGTACCGCTACCACCATTTACACTATAAGTAACATTGCCTGTCCACTTAGCATATAAGGTAATTGCACCCGAGAAACTAAATGCTCCGCTTGTACTGGCTGCATAAGTTGTGCCGCTACCATTGGCAGCAGTATTCCAGCCAGCAAATGTATAACCGCTCTTTGTTAAACCAGTACCTGAAGCAGTAGTTACCGAAGCGCCTGGTAAATAGTTGGTAACATCTGTTGGTGCTGTACCGCTACCACCATTTACACTATAGGTAACATTACCTGTCCACTTAGCATATAAGGTAATAGCACCCGAGAAATTGAATGCTCCGCTTGTACTGGCTGCATATGTAGTGCCGCTACCATCAGAAGCAGTATTCCAGCCAGCAAATGTATAACCGCTCTTTGTTAAACCAGAACCTGAAGCAGTAGTTACCGAAGCGCCTGGTAAATAGTTGGTAGCATCTGTAGGTGCTGT
>Ga0364886_10202_pt2 | contig 36028 bp, 29 predicted proteins | sample ExccelJu500001D3_4_FD_206926 | JGI IMG/M metagenome (GOLD analysis project Ga0364886, IMG submission 206926) | Enriched cells from Trout Bog Lake Hypolimnion, Wisconsin, USA - BchlTB.July23.5000.01.D3 | ecosystem: Environmental > Aquatic > Freshwater > Lake > Hypolimnion/Profundal zone | place... | reverse complement strand
TTCGGGTCCTAATATCATGGCGCCTCTATCACTATTGATAAAAATGGGGAGATTAAACCCATCTACACAGTTGGTCCAGCGAAAACTTAATTTTGATTTATCTGCGGAAACATAATATTCCAATACAGGCACCTGGGTTGTTCGCAGGTACTGGTCAAATATCTTTTCAACACTACTACCAAAATAATCACTCACTACTTTCTGAATATCTTCTGTAGTAACCGTCTGGTGATAGAATTTTTTATTGAGGTAGCGCAGCATTTCCCTAAACTTTTCATCATTGTTCATAGCATGCCGTATGCTATGCAACATATTTCCGCTTTTAGGATACATATCCCCGCTTCCTTCCTTATTTACTCCATAAGGTCCGATAATAGGCGCATCATTGCGGATGCCTTTCCGGGTTCCATAATTGTACTCATTTCCTGCCTGTATGCCACTCTGGTATTCTGTGAAAAGTGTTTCTGAATAATTGGTAAAGCCTTCATGTATCCACATATCTGCCAGATCCTTACTGGTAATACTATTGGCAAACCATTCATGCCCGCTTTCATGAACAATAATAAAATCCCATTTCAATCCCCAACCCGTTCCACTTTGGTCCCTGCCCAGGTAACCATTCAAATATCGATTACCATAGGCTACGGCACTCTGGTGTTCCATTCCCAGATGTGGGGCATCTACCAGTTTATAACTATCCTCGTAAAACGGATAGGGGCCCATCCAATATTCAAATGCCCGCAACATCCATTTTACCTGAACGAATTGCTTTTTGGCTTTTTCCAGGTTATAATCCAGCACCCAATAACTAAGATCGAGTTTCCCCTTTTCACCCATGAACGTATCTGTGAAATTTACATAGTTGCCTATATAAGGAATGATATTATAGTTATTAATCGGGTTCTTAACTTCCCATGTATAATCAGTAAAGCCATTTCCTTTTACCTGCTTTTTTAGTAATCTCCCATTTCCTACCGCTACCAGACTATCCACCACCGTAATGGTAAGTGATGCTCCTTTATCAGGCTCATCACTCTGGTGATCTTTGCATGGGTACCAGACACTGGCACCTAAGCCCTGACAGGCCACACTCATCCAGGGTCTGCCTTTTTCGTCTTTTTTCCAGATCCAGCCACCATCCCAGGGCGGACGAACCGCTTCTTTGGGTTTACCGTGATAAAATATATTAATAGATGCCTGTTTAACGGTGGGGGCCAATACCGGCCAATCAACCAGGGTCACATTCTCATCCTGGTGAAAGGGTAATTTTTTGTACCTGGCTTTCGCAGTAGTACCTATATTCCAGAGTATACTGTCAATCATCAAAGGCACTTGCAGATCTATCTGCATGGTACGTTCCGGTTTCAACACTTTGAATGTAATGGTTGTCATCCCTACAATCGTTTTGGTAGCATAATCCGGCTGAACATGCACATCGTACCGTAAAACATCCCACCAGGTTCTGTTTTCATTCAAACTCCCCCTTAGGGTATCTGCATGGGTAAAAGCTTCTTTCTTTTCCAATAACTGGCCAAAAGAAACCACCGAAAAGAATAATCCAACAATGGTGAATAATCTCAATTTTGTGTTCATGGTTTAAAAATAAGATATTCGAATAGGATGAATGCTAATAATAACCTAAAACAAATGATGGCCCGTATAAAAATCCGGTTTTTGCTCTGTCTGGTCCTTTTCGGATCAATTTTATTTCTGACAGACTGCTCCAGACAAAAAAGCAGCGGGAAACAGGTGTTTTCCTATAATGAACCCACCGGTATCGCCACCCTTGACCCCGCATTTGCCAAGAACCAGTCGATTATGTGGCCGATTCATCAATTGTATAATACCCTGGTGGAAATTGATACCGGTTTACAAATTATTCCTTCTTTGGCGAGGTCATGGGAAATAAGTCCAGATAGGCTCCGCTACACTTTTCATCTCCGCAAACATATTTTTTTTCAGGATAACGAGGCTTTCGCGAATGGAAAAGGAAGGGAATTGACAGCATCCGATATTGTGTATAGTTTAAGCCGGATCAGGGATAAATCCGTTGCCAGCAGTGGGGCCTGGATATTTAATAACCGGGTAGATACCATACAAGGTTTTACAGCGTTGGATGATTCCACTTTTCAGTTACAGCTGATCCGGCCCTTTCATCCCATTCTGGGGATCTTGAGTATGCAGTATTGCAGTATTGTTCCTAAAGAAGTGGTTGAAAAATATGGAAAAGATTTCCGAAGACATCCCTGCGGTACCGGTCCCTTCCAATTCGGATCATGGGAAGAGGGAGAAAACCTGGTATTGATCAAAAACAAAAATTACTGGGAAAAAGATGAAAAAGGATTGTCTTTACCTTATCTGGATGCAATTAAGATCAGTTTCTTTGATAACAAGGCAACAGAATTCCTACAATTACAACAACATGAACTCAGTTTTGTGAATGATATTGATGCTTCTTTTAAAGATGAGATTTTAACCAAAAAAGGAAGTTTACGTCCGCAGTGGGAAGGAAAGATTCTATTGAAAACACATCCCTACCTGAATACAGAATACCTGGGTATACTGGTGGATGAAAACAATCCCTTAACTGCCAGTTCACCAACAAGGATAAAAGCAGTTAGACAAGCCATGAATTATGCGATTAATCGGGCGCAATTGATGATGTATATGCGCAATTCAATCGGTTTGGCAGCAGAAGCAGGGTTTGTGCCAGGCGGCTTGCCCTCGCGGAATACCGAGTTGGTTAAGGGCTATGGGTATAATCCGCTAAAGTCAAAACAGTTATTGGCCCAGGCCGGCTATCCGGATGGGAAGGGACTTCCGGTGATTAAACTGTTAACGATAGCGATTTATGCTGATGTGGCCAGCTTTGTAGCGAGGCAATTAGAAGAAGTGGGGATTCCGGTGCAGGTGGAAGTGATTCAAAAAAGTCTGTTATTGGAACAAACCGCAAAATCACAGGCATTATTTTTCAGGGCAAGCTGGATTTCCGATTATCCTGATGCAGAAAATTATATGGCTATGTTTTATAGCAAGAATCCTGCACCCCCTAATTATACCCGATACCATAACCCTGCTTTTGATGTATTATACGAAAAAGCACTTTTGGAAGTAACGGATTCTATACGATATCGCCTATACCGCGAAATGGATCAGATTGTGATTAATGATGCCCCAGTGATCCCCTTATGGTATGATCTTGCCCTTCATCTGGTATTACCGAATATTACCGGATTTTATCCCAATGCACTTAACCTGCTTGAACTGAGGCACACACAGATTCATTAAGATTCTCTACTATTTTTTTATCGTGGATTGTAAAAGCAATACCCTGTTTTCTACGATGTGGCGTATTTCGTTCTCGTCAGGTTTCATGGCTTTCTCATGTTCCTGTTTAAATTTTTCCGTATCAAATAAATTACCTGAGGAATTGTTAATGGTAGGAGAGCTGCTTGGCGTAGGTAAATAATAGGTTGGGGCAGAGGAGTAATACACATTGGAAGAAGGAACATTCGTTGCTGTGCTAGCCAGGTCTGTGGAATTGGTATTGGGATTACGGCCGGAATAGGCATCAAATATTTTTACCTTTGACTGGTTTTCTAATGAATCGATCAACACGATTTCCTGGTTTTCATGTAATGCATTCTCTGATTTTTCTGTAAACCTCAGTGAAGCCATAAAATAAAAATAGATTGCATACTCATATTTCTCACTCTTTGTTTCGTATGCTTTTGTTGCATTGGTAATGGTTTGAGTAACAATTTTGGGCTGTGTAAGAAACAATGTAACGGTATAAGGAGTATTGGAGCAACCCAAACAAACTTTTTTATCTTTTAACAGTGGGATATGTTTCTCAATTAATCCGGTAAGCTGGTAGATAAATTTAGCATCATTCCATTTCTTAGGAATCTGCAGATTAAATATGGTAGTATCCATTTCTGACTTCCCAGATTGGGCATGCAGAAATGACACACTAATGAAACAACAAAAAGCCATGACTATTTTTTGTCTCATGTATTTTATTTATTTATGTTTCTAATTTAATACAAAATCTGGTCTGTTCATAGCGATTGCAGCGGTTTTATTTCTTTAACCGGGGTTGCATCAAAAAAACACGGTTCTGCACAATATGTCTTATCTCATTATCGTCTGGTCGCATTGCCTTTTCATGCTCCTGCTTAAACTTTTCAGTATCCAGTGTTGATCCATCGGCATAGTTAATCAATGCTCCATTATTGGTTACCACAGGCGAACTGGCTGATGGAGTGGAAGATGCCGGCATCCTGGCAGAACTTCCCCTCAGGGTACCGCTGGTGGCAGGTGCTGCAATATTCAATATACGGGTGGCAGAAGAGGGGCCGGGAAATGTTTTTGATTTAGTATGGGATTCCAGGGAATCAATCAACACAATTTCTTTCTTATTGGTAGAAAGTTCATTCGCTTTGTCAACAAAAATCAGCGAAGCCATAAAAGCAAAGGAAATGCTGTACTCATAATGATCAAGTTTTGTTTCATAAGTTTTTGAAACATTGGTGATCGTTTGTGTAACTATTTTGGGAGGCATCAGTACCAAGATTACATCATAAGGAGTATTAGGGCAATTCAGGCATACTCTTTTGTCTTTCAACAAGGGTATATTTTTCTCGATCAAGCCGGTCAGCTGGTATATGAATGCAGGGTCATCCCATTTTTTAGGAACCCGCAAATTGTAAATAGTTGTGTCTGACCCGGATGAAGATACTTGTGCAAAGAGAGAAGATACCCAGGCCAAACAACAAAACATCACTATAATTTTGCTTTTCATGCCAGCGCATTTACTTACCGTAATATACTACTAACTACGAAAAATAGCGAACCTGGTTGCTTTACATAAATGATCATTACCCGTCAATCGATCTCCAGAAAATCAAATCAATGTTTTAGTTTATCCTTAAAAGCTTTTTCGAATTTTTCCAGTTTGGGTGCTATTACAAAACGGCAATATCCCTGGTTCTGGTTATCGTTATAATAATTCTGGTGATAATTCTCAGCCGGATAGAAATTCTTAAAGGGTTCAATGGCAGTTACGATAGGTTTATCCCATGCACCTGATTTATCTAACAAAGCTTTATAGTGTTCTGCTTTTTGCTTTTGCGCTTCATTATGGTAAAACACCACACTACGGTATTGCGGGCCTGCATCATTACCCTGGCGGTCGAGGGTAGTTGGGTCATGCGTTTTCCAGAAAACTTCCAGTAATTCATCATAACTGATCTTAGCTGGGTCAAAAACGATTCGGCATAGTTCAACATGGCCGGTATTTTTATCACATACCTGCTCGTAGCTAGGGTTTTCAACAAAACCGCCGCCATAACCGCTTAGCACCTGGTAAACCCCGTTTAGGCGCTGAAAAAAGGCTTCGGTACACCAGAAACAACCTTCGCCAAAAGTGGCGGTATCTGTTTTAACACCTTCAGGAACAGGAATTGCATGCATAGAATTGTTTTTTGCGGAATTAACCGGTTGTGCACAGGCAGAAAAGCCCAATGCGACCAGTAGTAAAGAAAAATAGGTTTTGTTCATATAGTAAGAATAAAATTACACCCCTTATATATACAAACAGACGCAGTTTTAGTTGATAACTTACACAAAAAATGGCTAGCGGATCAATTTAACAATTTAGCCATTCTGTAAAACAGAGGCTCAATCCCTAAAAGGGCTTGATTTACCCACCATCCTGAATATCTGTTTACTAAATAGATGATGCCCGGCATTACCTTTGCTGCGCAGAAAAATACTGTTACAGAATGCGTTTATATCCAGAGTCAGCGATATCTCAGTTGGAATTTGATAAGGTAAAAGCTTTATTAAAGGAAAATGGCAAAACAGAATATGCCAAACAAAAGGCCGAACAGCTACGTATTCATACACGTAAAGAATATATAGATGTAGAACTAAGACAGACATATGAATACAAACTGATTCTTCAGCAGGGACAGTATTTTCCGAATGATTTTACATTGAATATTCATCGTGATATCAAACTACTGGGAATTCCCGGAGCCATGTTAACCGGGGAGCAATGGATTCCGATCAGAAAACTGACAGAAAATATACACTCAATTTTCAGGTGGTTTGATACAGAAAGAAGGATGGCTTATCCTTATTTATCCAAAGTGATTGCCGGAACTTATTATGAAAAACAGATTATTGAATGGATTGATGAAGTGCTGGATGAAACAGGAACAGTAAAGGATAATGCTTCAGCAGATCTTCAAAAAATCAGGATGAACCTGTTCCGTAAAAGAAATGAATTGCGGAGAATGTTTGAGAAAGTGGTAGCCAAACTAACCAAAGCAGGTTTTAGCGCTGATATTGATGAAAGTTTTAGTAATGGCAGAAGGGTAGTAGCCGTATTTTCAGAACACAAAAGACAGGTAAAAGGGATTTTACATGGAGAGAGTGATAGTCGCAAAACAGCCTTTATAGAGCCTGAGGAAACCATCCAGCTAAATAACGATGTGTACGCGCTTGAAAATGATGAAATCAAAGAAATACAAAGAATTCTAAGAGAACTTACGGCTCGCTTATCCATATATGCTCCCCTGATTCAGCAGTACTTAGATATTACAGGTGAATACGATTTTATTCTCGCCAAAGCCAAACTGGCAATTGCCATGAATGGTCAACTACCCAGTCTGTCTGATAAAGCGCATATTCAATTAATCGATGCCCATCATCCTTTATTATACCTGTACAATAAAGCTTCAGGCAAAAAAACGATCCCGGTAACACTCACCCTGGATGATAAAAACCGAATTTTGGTGATCAGTGGTCCGAATGCAGGCGGTAAAACGGTAACCATGAAAACCATCGGCTTGAATCAAATGATGCTGCAAAGCGGATTACTGGTTCCGGTACATCCGGATTCACAGATGGGAATTTTTAAACAGCTATTTATTCATATCGGAGATACCCAGAACCTGGAATTTGAACTAAGTACCTATTCCAGCCATTTGCTGCACATGAAATACTTTATTGAAACAGCCAATGGTAAAACCATGTTTTTTATAGATGAACTGGGTAGTGGCAGCGACCCGAATCTGGGTGGGGCTTTTGCAGAAGTGATTATGGAAGAATTATCACGCAGACATGCATTTGGAATTGTTACCACCCATTACCTGAACCTGAAAGTAATGGCCAATCATACCCATGGTATTATTAATGGAGCCATGCAGTTTGATGAAGTTCGTTTACAACCGCTATACAAACTCATTGTAGGCAAACCAGGCAGTTCTTACACATTTGCCATTGCTGAAAGAATCGGGCTTCCACCGCATATGATTAACAAAGCAAGAAAACTGGTAGATGAAGATCATTTCAAGCTGGACCGTTTACTCAATAATACAGAAAAGGATCTCCAGCAACTGGATAAGGAAAAAAAAGAGCTGAACCGTTTATTAAAAGAAAATGAAAAGCTGAAAAAAGAGATGGAGATAGTACTCAACAAAGAAAAACATCTTCAGCAGATTGAATTGTTAAAAAACCAGAATCGTATTTCAGAAGAGCGGCTGGTATATTTAAAAGATATGGAGCGCAAACTGAAACAGATTGTGCTGGACTGGAAAAAATCGGAAGACAAATCACAGGTGGTTAAAAACCTGCAACAATTATTATTCAAAAGTAAGGAGGAGATTGTAGTGAATAAACTGGCAAAGAAAGTAGATAAGAAATATAAAGAGCTAAATCAGAATATTATTGTCGGTTCTTTGGTGAAATTGAAAAAGAACTACCAGGTAGGGGAGGTGAAAGAAATCAGGGGTAAGAGAGCGATTGTACAGATAGGCGTATTACCCATGAATGTAAATATCTCAGATTTGATTTCTGTTGAAAAACTAGAGGAAAATAATCAGTCACAAGTGTGAGTTGTAAAATAAATCTTACTCCAAGGCACGGTTTTGGTCACTAATGAATCGTAGTTCCTGCTCATTAATCAAAAGCAGGTAATAGTTAGGGAAATTTGCATTTATTATGTATATTTAGTTTCAGTATATATTTCTATCCTAATAGATTTTATTATGAAGTATATGATGGTGTATTATCTACTAATTATTTTACCCTGTTTTGTATTATTTGAGCTATCAAAAACCGGATATTTTAGTAGTAAAGAATTTGTTATTTATTTCTTTTTGTATGCGTTTGTATACCGAACGATAACTGACTATTTTAGATTAGTCTCTAAAAATGCAATCGCTAAAAAAGATTATTGGAAAATATTCATTCCAGGTGCGAGAATCAAATATTTCAGAGAATTATATTTTATCTAAAAAGTCTTTTATTCATAAAAGCCCGACCCGATCCTGATTTCAAATACTTCTCAAACTCAAAAGCACTCAATTTCTCTTTAAAAGAACAATAAAAAACAAGTTCAACCGGAAGATTCCCTTTTGTAGCTGGCACGCCCCCATCACTATACCTCCTAAATCGTTCTCTTAAATCGGCAGTACACCCCGTATAAGGAGTCCCATCTTTACAGCGAAGAATATAAACATATTGCATACCCCTTCATTCTTCCCCAAATTTCACTAACTCCTAATTACCAAGAAAGAGCATTTACACCTAATCTATCCAAAGATTCCTGACTATTTCACTCAAAAAGGTCAAGACAAAAAAAACACCAAGACCTCTGGTCTTGGTGTCTATAAGTCTCTTCCACTTCTTCGCCGGACTTGTCCGCCGAAGGTCGCTTCAGCGACCGAAGGCGGAGAGTTAGGGATTCGAACCCCAGGACCTGTTACAGTCAACAGTTTTCAAGACTGCCGCAATCGACCGCTCTGCCAACTCTCCGGGTGCAAAATAATAGTGAAGCGGGCTATCTACCAAAAAAAAGAATCCTTTTCAGATAATCTGATATATAAATAGCTCGATAAAACTTACTAATGCTCAATGAATTAAGGGGTTTTGCCGCTTGCACTGACTCGTAATATTTTATGGATTCGGCAACATTGAATAAAATACCGGTGCATTGTATAATATGGCATTTAAAATGTTTCACCCAGATTGAAAATAACAGCACTATACCCTTTACTAAAAGCATAATCAATCCCAATATTAGTATTGGAACCCTTATTAAACTTTATTCGTAATCCGGTTCCGGCAGCGGGATGCCAGGAAGTAAACAAATTGCCCGAACCACTTACTGTATTCATATTTCCAAAAATGACAAAACCCAATAGCCCATTTTCAGTGATATCGCGTCTGTATTCACTTTCTACATAAAATAACGTACTCCCTCTGTATCGGTTCTGGTCAATTCCCCGGCCTGATCGATTATATGGATCCCAACCAATACCAGGCAAATCCAGATAAGGTGTGTTTTTGGTGAAAACTGTCCAGTAATACGACCAAAAGCTCAGCGTATTTTGCTGATTCTTATTTCCAGGATTCATGGATAGATATTTTCTCAAGTCAACATACAATGATTGCCAGTTATTATTACTACCCATAAAAACCGGATTAACCCGATAAACAATATTTACATAACTACCTGGTAATGGATTAATCGAATTATTGCGTGTATCATATAACAGATTCAAACTTACACCTGAAGAAAATGAATAACTACCGGTACCATAGGCATACCCGGTATATTGTTTCAAATTGGTAAGCGAATCGTTCGTTGAAATATTAAAATGGTAATCTAAATGATATCCTAACCCCGCAAAAAAATATGGTTTGATACGCTTGAGCACACTTTGGTAAAATCGTATGTATTTATAATCTATCAGTATTTGTTCCCCATAAGAATGACTGGTACCCAAACCCCAGGTATATTGCGGATAAACAAGCACACGGGTATCTCCCTGAATGGTATAGCTATTACCAGGTAACCATACACTGGTTCGCAAAGGCAGACCAAATCGGCCACTAAAATTCCAATAAGGGGCAAATGTGGCGCTGGAGATATTCGTGGTTTTACGAGGGCCAAAATAAGTGCCCAGGGTTGTACTTGTAATCAATACCCTGCCATCTCCACCAGGAACACTACTTGTTAGTGGAAGCAGGGTAAAGTATATCATCTTTTCCCGCTCTGCCTTTATCGTTTTCGATTTGATGTGTAACCAGCTTTTTGCAATATCAATCAGATCTCTTTGTTTTGAAGTATCTTTTAATTTGGGCTTTTCGGGCAATATTCCCGCAGCATCCTGTGCCAGTAAAGAGAATGGTAATAAGCTTAATATAATCAATATCCGTATTACCATCCATAAAAGTTACAGGATTCCCATCATATCTTTTCCATAGCTGTAATACTTACAATAACTATTCTTGTCAAAATAGCCAGATTAAACAGACTACATTGCTTTTGGAATGATTTTCAGGTATTCCGTTTATCTTTAAAGCCCTTATACTTTATAAAGTGTGATTCTTATTTTCAAAAGCAATAACCGCATGCAAAATAGATATTGGAAACTGCTGTTTACAAGCATAGTTGGTCAACTATTCTTCAGCTTACCCCAGGTAACTGCACAAAACCTGATGAGTGGGTATGCCGTTCAGCCAGTGGATTTTACGAGGGTTCACTTAACAGATGATTTCTGGCAACCCAGATTACAAACCAATGCACGGGTTACCATTCCTTTTATTCTTGAAAAATGCCGTGAAAACCGAAGAATGGATAATTTTCTGATCGCCGCAGGTAAGAAAAAAGAGGGTAAGCTAAGCGATTATCCGTTTGATGATACCGATTTGTATAAACTGCTGGAGGGAGCATCCTATAGTTTGCAGGAATCGTATGATCCTGCACTGGATAAGCAAATGGATTCCCTGATTCAGATGATAGGAGATGCCCAGGAAAAAGATGGATACCTCTATACCTTTCGTACAGCAAAAACGGCAAAACCCCATGAATGGATTGGCACAAAACGTTGGGAAAAAGAAGAAGAACTCAGTCACGAACTCTATAACTCCGGCCATTTATACGAATCAGCCGTAGCCCATTACCTGGCTACCGGTAAGAAAACCTTTCTGAACATTGCCCTTAAAAATGCAGATTTATTGGTAAAGGATTTTGGTCCTGGTAAAGAACAGGAATACCCGGGTCACCAGATTGTTGAGCTAGGACTGGTAAAGCTTTACAGGGTAACTGGTAAAAAAGAATACCTGAACCTGGCCAAATTTTTCCTGGATATACGTGGGCCAAAAGGAGATGTTTATAACCAGGCAGATAAGAAAGTGGTTGATCAGCATGAGGCAGAAGGACATGCTGTTCGGGCTACTTATATGTATACGGGTATGGCAGATGTAGCTGCATTAACAGGTAACAAAGAGTACCTAAATGCAATTGATGATATCTGGACAGATGTAGCCAACAAAAAATTATATATCACCGGGGGAATTGGTGCCACAGGCAGTGGTGAAGCTTTTGGAGATGCTTATGACCTGCCCAATATGAGTGCTTATGCAGAAACCTGTGCCTCAATTGCCAATGTTTACTGGAACCAGCGAATGTTTTTATTACATGGAGACGCGAAATACCTGGATGTATTGGAACGTACATTGTATAATGGACTACTCAGTGGGATTTCACTAACAGGCAATCGTTTTTTTTATCCCAATCCATTGGCATCAGTTGGACAGCACCAACGAAGTGCCTGGTTTAATTGTGCCTGTTGTATCACCAATATCACCCGTTTTCTTCCTTCCATGCCGGGTTATATTTATGCACAGGAAAAAAACAATCTCTATATTAATCTTTTTGTGAGTAATCATGCAACTATAAAATTACCAGCTACTGAAGTTAAATTGACACAGGAAACCCAATATCCATGGCAGGGTAAAGTAGTGATAGAGATAGACCCATCGAAAAACAGCCAGTTTACTTTACATATCCGCATTCCGGGATGGGCTACTAACCAACCTGTGCCTGGCGATCTGTATTCTTTTATCAATAAAGAAGTATCCACGATCCCAGTATATATCAATGGTATAAAATTCGAGTATCCTACCAGAAAAGGCTACGCCATCATTACACGTGTATGGAATAAAGGAGATAAAATAACCGTTGATTTTCCAATGACAGTTGAGAAAATTATTGCCAATCAACAGGTAAAAGCAGACCGTGGCAAGTTTGCCTTACAAAGAGGGCCGGTTGTGTATTGTCTGGAAGGGATTGACCAGAAAGACAGTACCGTACAAAGTATTGTAATCGACTCATCAACAGCGATCCAGGCTGCATACCTGCCAGCAGTATTGAATGGAATTACCACCCTCACTATGCAGGGGCATCTTGCAGAAAGGCCATCTGCTAATTCTACAATTAGTGGCAACCAGACCTTTACGGCTATTCCTTATTACAGTTGGAACAATCGTGGGAGTGGGGAGATGGAGGTTTGGATTCCATTTCGGGAAGATGCTGCTAAGCCAAAACCTTTACCCACTATCGCTTTTAAAAGTAAAGCGAGTTCTTCTGCCCGTGGGAAATTGATGTTGAAAGCACTAAACGACCAATCTGAGCCGGTGGATAGTAAGGACCAAAGCAATAATTATCTCCATTGGTGGCCGGCAAAAGATACCACAGAATGGGTACAATACGATTTTGATCAATCCTATACCATATCAGAAAGTTCTGTATACTGGTATGATGATAAACCCTTTGGCGGATGCAGCGTACCCGCTTCCTGGAAACTTGTGTATAAAAAAGGAAATGATTGGATTCCGGTACATCCCATTACTGCCTATCCAACTGAAAAAGATAAAAGCAACACCGTTCAATTTGAGCCGGTAACCACCACGGCCATCAGAATGATTGTACAATTGCCCAAAAATGATGCATCCGGAATTCATGAATGGAGTGTGAAATAAATGATGGGTGTTCTTTTTTAAAATAGGATTCCACTTTACTCGTGTTAAGAGATTCAAAACCCTGCCTTGGTGCCTTTGTGTGCTAATTATTTACCTTTGCAAAAACAACCCCTTACTTGAAGCATCTCTCTGCCCTTAATAAATATTTCTGGAAATACCGTTACCGTTTCTTTATTGGTATCCTTTTTGTAATTTCTTCCAATTATTTTGCCGTAGTGGCACCCCAGATTACCGGCTTTGTAGTAAACCTGGTACAACAACACCTGCCCGGTGCAAAACCCTCTGTCAGCAAACCGGTTCATGATAAACTGGTTGACTGGTTTATTCAAACCATCCAATCTGTAAACCTAAGTTTTGGATGGATCATTACCATCAGTTGTATGACCATCCTTTTATCGGCCATTATCAGGGGAATTCTGATGTTTTTTATGCGGCAAACGATCATTGTGATGAGTCGGCATATTGAATTTGATCAGAAAAACGAGATATACAGACATTACCAGCAATTAGATACTCCTTTTTATAAAGTACATAGTACAGGAGATCTGATGAACCGGATGACAGAAGATGTGAGCCGGGTAAGAATGTTTACCGGGCCTGCTGTGATGTACCTGATCAATCTGGTTACTTTAATAGGATTCTGTGTGGTCAACATGTTACGAAAAGATGTTCACCTGACTTTATTAGTGTTGGCTCCCTTGCCCTTACTCGCAATAACGATTTATCTGGTAAACAGTGTGATCAATAAAAAGAGCGAAAAAATACAATCCCTTTTATCTGATTTAACTACCAATGCACAGGAAACCTATTCAGGAATTCGTGTAATCAAATCTTTTGCGCAAGAGAAAGCCATGCTGGGCTTTTTTCGGAAAAATAGTGAGGAGTATAAAAAAAATGCAGTTGGACTAGCCAAAGTGGAAGCGATTTATTTTCCCAGTATGGCATTAATGATTGGCATCAGCACCCTGATTACGATTATGATAGGAGGGATACAGGCTTTAGAAGATAGTAGTAAAGTGGGCCTGATTGTAGAATTTGTGATTTATATTAATCTACTGACTTTTCCGGTAAGTGCCATCGGCTGGACGGCCAGTATGATTCAAAGAGCTGCCGCTTCGCAGAAACGATTAAATGAATTCCTGCAAACAAAACCCAATATCACCAATAATGCAAGCCCTGTAACAGCAAGGGTTTCAGGGGATATCATTTTTGACGATATCAGTTTTACCTATCCCCATACAGGCATTACCGCACTTGATCATTTTAGCCTGAGCATACAAAAAGGAGATAAGGTATTGCTGCTGGGAAGAACCGGAAGTGGCAAATCAACACTTGCACAATTGCTTTTGCGTTTTTATGACCCTACAAAGGGAAGTATACGTATCGGCGATCAGGATATTAAAAATATTGAATTGAAAACTTTGCGAGAACAGATTAGTTATGTACAGCAGGATGTTTTTCTTTTTAGTGATACCGTTACCAATAATATCAGTTTTGGCTTGGCAAATACTGCCAAAAAAGAGCTGGTAGAACAGGCGGCAATTTTTTCGAGCGTCCACAAAGAAATACTGGGATTTAGTGAAGGATATGATACCATGATAGGGGAGCGGGGGGTGACATTAAGCGGCGGACAAAAACAACGGATTTCCATTGCAAGAGCCTTGATCAAAGAGCCAGAAATCATCGTTTTTGATGATTGTCTGAGTGCAGTTGATGCCAAAACAGAAAATGAAATTATCGGGAACCTGAACAGGTACCTGCATGATAAAACAGCCATCATCATTACACACCGGATATTTTCCAGCTTCCCTTTTGATAAAATTATTGTACTTGAAAACGGTAAAGTATCCGAAGAGGGTACCCATGCAGGCCTGATGGCTAATAATGGGTATTATGCTGAATTATACAGGCTTCAACTTACAGAACTGGGACAGGAAACCAGTCTGGATTAATCATTCCGGGAAAGCCTTTTGAAACATAGTATCCTAAAATTTTGGTAATTCTGAAACAATCCTATATTTGTGCACTTTAACAGGAATTGCTAAAACCAAAAACTAATAACTGTGGCGTACGAGAACAATGACAAAAAAATGGAAAGTGTTTACAGCAAACGAATCAGAGCTGGAAAGAGAAGAACCTATTTTTTTGATGTAAGGGCAACCCGTGGAAACGATTATTTTCTGACCATTACCGAAAGCCGTAAACGCTTTGATGATAATGGATATGACAGGCATAAGATTTTCCTGTATAAAGAAGATTTCAATAAGTTTATCAAAGCACTGGGAGAAGCGATTGATTATGTGAAAACTGATTTGATGCCGGATTTTGATTTTGATGCTTTTAATCACGAATATGCGGAAGGGGAAACTGAAGGCGGTTCTGCTGAAGTAGAATCAAATGGTCATGAATCTCAGGCACCGGTTTCAGAACCCGTAGTTGCACCGGTAGCAGTTGCTCCAACCCCTATAACAGATGCTGCTGCTGCGGCCAATAGTGCTACGGAAGAAGTAGATAAATGGTAATTGGTAACAGGTAAAAATTACAAATAAAAAGCCGCTTTCAAAAGAAGCGGCTTTTATATTGATTTCAACATCCAGATATCACATCCATTATGTCCGGAATTACCCATCGGCAATTTCAGATAAGTAAACCCGAATTTTTCATATACACTCACCGCTTTTTTTAACTCCGGCATTGTTTCGAGATATATTTGCTGATAGCCCAATGAAGCTGCCATATCAATACACTGGCTAATCATTTTTCTGCCTAGTCCCAATCCACGTGCATCCCGATTCAGGTACATTTTTACCAGCTCACAAGTGCCTTCCGGTAAATCCTGCGTAGGGTAGATGCCGGCGCCTCCCAATACAATACCCTTATTTTCTGCCACCAGGTAAAAACTTCCTTCTGTTTGAGAAAACAATTCAAAAAGATGATCCGTAGAATCATCAAAATAAACCGTACCCGGCTTATTGGCACCAAATTCCTCTAAAGAACTTCGAATAATTGCGGCAATGGCAGCATTATCCCTGGGTTCAATTGGTCTTATTTGAATCTGATCCATACAAATCCTTTGAAACACGAATGAGGAATACTATTTTTTTCGGAATTGCTTAAATGCATTGATCAAACCATTGGTTGAAACATCATGAGAGCTGACAACCGTATCATTTACCAATTCAGGTAAAATCTCGTTAGCCAGTTGTTTACCCAATTCTACCCCCCACTGATCAAAACTGAAGATATTCCAGATAACTCCCTGTACAAATATCTTATGTTCGTACATAGCAATCAGGCTACCCAAAGAATAGGGTGTAATTTCCTTTAACAGAATAGAATTGGTGGGTTTATTGCCTTCAAATATCTTGAATGGAGCCAGTTTTTTGATCTCATCTTCTTTCTTATCTACTTTCATCAGTTCCACTTTCACATCATTCTCAGATTTGCCATTCATCAATGCTTCTGTCTGGGCAAAGAAATTAGACAATAGTTTCACATGATGATCTCCAATAGGATTATGACTGATAGCAGGTGCAATAAAATCGCAGGGTATCAATAGGGTTCCCTGGTGTATCAATTGATAAAAAGCATGTTGTCCGTTTGTACCCGGTTCGCCCCAAATAACCGGGCCGGTTGCATAATTAACGGGATTGCCATTCCGGTCTGTGCTTTTTCCATTGCTTTCCATATTGGCCTGTTGCAAATAAGCCGAGAACCGGTGCATATATTGGTCATAGGGCAGGATGGCTTCACTTTGTGCACCAAAAAAATTGGTGTACCAGATACCAATCAAGGCCATCAATACCGGTATATTCTTATCAAATTTCTCTTTTCTGAAATGTTCATCAATGGCGCTGGCTCCTTTTAATAACATCTCAAAATGATCGTATCCGATGGTTAATGCGATAGAAAGACCAATCGCACTCCAAAGAGAATACCTACCACCCACCCAATCCCAAAACTCAAACATACTGGCCTTATCTATGCCGAATGCCGTAACTTCTTTTTCATTGGTGCTAAGTGCCACAAAATGTTTGGCAATATAGGCTTCATTACCGGCGGTTTCTAGAAACCAGGCCCTTGCGGTATGAGCATTGGTCATGGTTTCCTGGGTAGTAAATGTTTTTGATGCAACCAGGAAAAGGGTTTCCTCCGGCCGCACTTTTTTTAGTACTTCGCTAATATGTGATCCGTCTATATTACTTACAAAATAAGTTTCCAGACCTTTTCTCCAATAAGGTTTCAATGCTTCTGTTACCATAACCGGCCCGAGATCACTACCCCCAATTCCAATATTTACAATGAACCTGATTTTTTTACCGGAATAACCCTTCCACTTACCTGTATGCACTTTTTCGGTGAATTCTTTCATCTGGTTCAATACTTTCCGAATCTTAGGCATAATGTCTTTTCCTTCAACCAGTATAGGAGTATCCGAAAAATTTCTAAGGGCAGTATGTAATACAGATCTGTTTTCGGTTTCATTGATCTTGATACCTGCAAACATATCATGTATGGCATCTTTCAGCTTACAGTCTTCAGCCAGTTGCAATAATAGCTGCAATGTTTTTTGATTGATAATATTTTTTGAATAATCAAAAAGCATCTCCTCAAAAACAATTGAAAATTTCTGAAATCTCTCCGGGTCAGCAGCAAACAGGTCACGCATTTGCCTGCGACTCATTTCTTCTTCGTGATGCTTCTTTAATAAAAACCAGGCCTGTGTATTTGTAGGATTAATTCTAGGTAACATATCTGACTCTTCTTAAATCGATTGTTGATAATAACTTATTTCCAATTATTCAAACCTGCAGGTACTTTATAACCCATTGAACACTTCGATGGTTCGATTTACCTGATCGGTACTGATATCCAAATGAACAACTACCCGAACCTGGGTGGGGGAGATGGCTATCACAAATATACCCTGTTCCTTCAACTTAGCCGCTAAAGCCGGGGCGGTATACCTACCTTTCACTTCAAAAATGATGATATTGGTTTCTACAGGAAGTATAGTCCCAATAAAGTCCTTCCCATGCAAAACCCTGGCAATCATTTGGGCATGCGCATGGTCTTCAGCCAAACGTTCAATATTATGCTCAAGCGCAAAAATGCCGGCAGCTGCGATAAAACCTGCCTGTCTCATGCCTCCTCCAAATACTTTTCGAGTACGTCGGGCCTTCTTTATAAAATCCCTTTCCCCGATCAATACACTTCCAACAGGTGCACCCAATCCCTTACTAAGGCAAATCGAAATGCTATCAAACGCTTCCCCATATTGAGCCGGAGTCTCATTTTTCGCAACAATGGCATTGAATAAGCGAGCCCCATCCAGGTGTAACTTTAAATTGTTTTGTGAACAAACCTCTTTAATTGATTGAATATCAGCAAAATTATAACAGCTGCCCCCACCTCGGTTTGCTGTGTTTTCAAGAGAAACCAAGGTTGTGATCGGCTTATGAACATCATCCGGATTGATGGATTCTTTTACCTGATCGGCGGTTATACGACCGCGATCACCTTCAATTAATCGGACAGAAGCCCCTGAATTAAAAGCAATTCCACCTCCTTCATATTGATATATATGGGATAATTTATCACAAATCAGCTCATCGCCGGGTTGGGTATGACATTTTATGGCAATCTGATTAGTCATGGTGCCACTGGGACAAAACAAAGCAGCTTCCATCCCAAAAAGCTCGGCAGATAAGGCTTCCAGCTTGTTAACGGATGGGTCTTCACCAAAAACATCATCCCCAATTGGGGCATTTCTCATTGCCTCCAGCATGGCCGGGGTTGGTCGGGTAACGGTATCGGAACGGAAATCGATCATAAGTTTGCGAAGATAAATGGAAACCGAAGTCTGAACCCAGGTATTCTATTAAATTTTTATTCAGATTATGAGGTAAAACCTGCGTTTTTTTGCCCATTTTCATAAGTTTTTCCACAAAAACTGGCATAATCCGATGTTGCAACGTACTTTTGCAGGCTTCCAAACGAACGATTCGGAAAATTAACGTATCCCTTACAGCGTTTATAAAACAAAAGGGGTCTTTCTATCGTTTATCAAAAACAAGTAATAAGAAATCATGAGGCAGCTCAAAATCGCAACACAGATCACCAACCGTGATTCCCAGGCCGTTGAAAAGTATCTCCAGGAAATTTCCAAAATTCCAATGATTACCCCAGAAGAGGAAACGACTCTCGCCCAAAGAATTAAGATGGGCGATCAGAGAGCGCTTGACAAACTGGTACAGGCCAACCTACGTTTTGTGGTTTCTGTGGCTAAGCAATACCAGCATCAGGGGCTATCACTCAGTGATTTGATTAATGAAGGCAACCTGGGTTTGATCAAAGCCGCTCAACGTTTTGACGAAACCAAAGGTTTCAAATTCATTTCTTATGCGGTTTGGTGGATTCGCCAGTCTATTTTACAGGCTTTGGCCGAACAGGGAAGACTGGTTCGTTTACCACAAAATAAAATCGGTACTTACAATAAAGCCAATAAAGCCTACATGGCTTTTGAACAGGAACATGAGCGTGAACCTTCTACGGAAGAACTGGCTGAGATCCTGGAAATGAGCGAGACTGAAATCAATAATATTTTCCAAAGCAATACCCGACATACTTCTCTTGACGCTCCTGTTCATGAAGCGGAAGATGTAGCCATGGGTGATTTGCTGGAAGGTAGTGATGATACGGATGAAGATGTGATGAAAGATTCGCTCCGCGAAGAAATCCGCCGGGTGCTGAAATCATTAAGTCCACGCGAAGCTGAAATCGTAAACGCTTATTTTGGTCTGGATGGTGAAAATGGTGTAACCATTGAGCAGATTGGTATGAAATACGATCTCACCAAAGAACGTATTCGCCAGATCAAAGAAAGAGCTATCAAACGTTTACAGAAAGCACGTTATAGCAATGCATTAAAAGCCTATTTGGGATAATACCAGGGTAAATTGATATAAAAGAAACCCTTCTGATATTATACAGGAGGGTTTCTTTTTAGTATACAAGCCATGAAAAAATGATTAATCTTATCTGTAAAGGTATTCATTCATGATTCACAAATACCTTTACAACAGGAATCCTGATTATCCCCAAATAAACCTGCTTTGTGAAAAAACAGGGGGGTATTAACTGAAAGGGAATGATATTTTTGTTCGTCTAAATTAATAAAACGTATGGCAACAGAGGCTATCGAAAAAGTACATGTTTTAATCATTGGTTCTGGTCCCGCAGGATACACTGCTGCCATTTATGCCGCAAGGGCTAATATGAAACCGGTATTATATCAGGGTATTCAACCAGGAGGACAGTTAACAATAACTACTGAAGTGGAAAACTATCCAGGTTATTCCGAAGGAATACAAGGTCCTGAAATGATGGTTCATTTTGAGAAACAGGCAGCCAGAATGGGAGCGGATATTCGTTACGGCATTGCCACAAAAGTAGATTTCAGCAAGCAGCCATTTAAAGTATGGATTGATGAAGAAAAAATCATAGAAGCCGATGCTGTTATCATTTCTACCGGGGCATCAGCTAAATGGTTGGGTTTACCGAGCGAAGAAAGATTGAATGGATATGGTGTTAGTGCCTGCGCAGTCTGTGACGGGTTTTTCTTTAGAGGGAAAGAAGTAGCGATAATAGGAGCAGGAGATACTGCCGCTGAAGAAGCTATGTATCTTTCTAAACTCTGTACTACTGTGCATATGCTGGTTAGAAGAGATAAAATGAGGGCAAGTAAGGTAATGCAGGACAGGGTGCTGAATACGCCCAATATCAAAGTTTATTGGAACTCCGATACAGACGAAATCCTGGGTGACAAAAAAGTAGAAGCCGTTCGAATCAAAAATAACCAGACACAGGAAACACAGGATGTACCCGTAAGCGCTTTTTTTGTAGCCATTGGTCACCAACCCAACAGCGATATTTTCAAAGAATGGATTACTATGGATGAAACGGGTTATATACAAACCATCCCCGGCACATCCAAAACCAATATAGAAGGTGTTTTTGCAGCAGGCGATGTTCAGGACAAAAACTACCGCCAGGCCGTAACCGCTGCTGGTAGTGGTTGTATGGCTGCCCTTGATGCAGAAAGATATCTTAGTGCGAAAGGAACCATTTAATTAAGAGGTTAACGAGTTACGCGTTGCGTGTTTCGCGTTACGGGTTGACAATAAATTTTCTCACAATTAACCCGTAACGCGAAACACACAACACGCAACCCATCCCCATCTCCATGCTTTCCATCCATCTCCATAATATTATCCTTTTTGCTCATCATGGTATTTATGATGAGGAGAAATTGCTTGGGAATCATTTTGAATTGAATATAACGATTCGGCATTCTCCGGAAAGAATACCGGTAAAACATTTATCAGATTCCATAGATTATGTTTCTGTATACGAACTGGTAAAAAATAGAATGGCTATAGCAACTCCTTTACTGGAAACAGTTGTTACCGAAATAGCATTGGAAATATTACAACGATTTGCCCTTGCTGAGCAGGTATCTATTTCCATCAGAAAAATGTATCCACCCATCCCAGGAATGATTGGGAGTGTGGGTATTAGTTTTGAACTTAATCGAAAAGAACTTTAATATAATCTGACTATGAAAAGATTCTTTACTGTATTGCTATCTGTAATTACTGTAACCCTTTATGCGCAGGATACCAGCAGTTTGTTAAAAGAAGCTGATAGTTTTGAGAAACAACAAAAAGAAGCCGAAGCCATTGATAAATATAAACAGGTATTGGTTTCAGATCCTGTTCAAATGAAAGCCCTGGTTAAATTGTCCGAATTGAATGTGATACTCGGGAATATACAGACAGAGAAAAACAATAAACGACTCTATTTTGAAACCGCTCTATCATTTGCAAAAAGAGCTTTGGATGTCGATAACAATAATGCGGATGCGAATTATGCAATGGCGATGAGTGCCGGTAAAATGACAGATGTGGAAACAGATAACCGTAAAATTGTGGCTTATGTAAAAGATGTGAAAACCTATGCAGAAAAAGCACTGGCCATTAATCCGAATCATGGTAAGGCCAATTATGTACTAGGTAAGTGGCATTATGAAATGACGAATTTATCCGGGATCAAAAAAATTGCTGTGAAACTTTTTTATGGAGGTTTGCCCGATGGAAATATTGAGTCGGCGATTCAGTACATGGAAAAATGTAAAACACTGGAGCCGTATTGTGTACCCAATTTTCTTGATCTGGGGAAAGCTTATAAAGACAACCACCAACCCACACAGGCCATTGAAACCTTAAAAAGGCTGGTTAGATTACCTACCCGAACATCAGAAGACCCTATATTAAAAGCAGAAGGCAATAAATTATTAGAATCACTACAATAAATTATATGGAATTAGTACAACAATTTGAAGAAGCAGTTGCCAACAGTAAAACCTTATCAGAAAAACCCGATAATGAAACCCTGTTACAACTCTATTCATTATTCAAACAGGCAACAGAAGGAGATAATACCGGTGAAGCCCCATCCAATGCATTTGATTTCGTGGCAAAATTCAAATATGAAGCATGGGCAAAGCTTTCTGGAACCTCTAAAGAATCTGCGATGCAGGAGTATGTGGATTTGGTGAAAAGACTAAAAGGGAAATAAGGCTAATTAACAATTAGTAATTAATAATAAGAGTGTGTTCATCATATTCTTTTCCCTTTCCATTTTCCACTCTTTATATACCAAAATGAGGGGATCAATATGGTAGTCCAGTAAATCCATTCACTGGCCCAACCATAGGTAATCGGCAATTTCAATTTTTCAAGAACAGTATATACATATATACAGTAAAATGTAATGGCTGCAATTTCAGATAACAGGTTCATCTTTGAATTACCTGTTCCGGTAACTGCGTTCATCCATACTACGGATATTGACATAAAAACCAGTGCGGAGGAAACCACACGCAGTACGGGAATAGCTGCCTGAATAAAATCTTCCCCTTGTCCGTAAATGGATAAAAACAGATGCGGAAAAATATTCAGGAACGTACATACCAATAAAGCAAAACCCAGGCTCCATCCCATGATCTTATAAATCAGTTTTTCTACATCCTGGTGCAATTTTTGTCCAATTACATTACTAACCATCGTATTGGCAGTAGCCGCAAAAGCCCAGGTAAAACAACCAAAGAATCCGAATATATTCCGCATGGTATTGGAAATGGCCAGGTCCCGTTCACCGTGGTGCTCAATTAGTATATAAAAAAACTCCCAACTCATAATACTGATGGCATGTTGCAGTATCAGCGGATAAGATTGTTTCAGAATCAATTTGATATTGGCCAGGTCAAATGCCCAGTTCTTGAAAAGATGCAATTGTTTGGTAATCCCATTCATCCGAATGACAATAAAAATTACAGCCAACCCGGCAAATTCTGAAATAATAGACGCATAGGCAGCTCCATTAAATCCCAACTGAGGCATTCCAAATTTTCCATAGATCAATGAATAATCGAAAAATACATTGGTAATAGCTTCAGTAGCGGTTCCAATAATCAGGTACTTACTTTGGTTAGTACCCACTAATAAAGCATTCCGCATCTGGTACACATATAAAAGAGGCAGACCAAGAATACGGATATGGAGAAAGCTAACCGACTGTCTCACACTTTCGGGATCATGCAATGACCAGCCCAAAACAACCGGTGCCACAAACCAGGTGATCAGTATACCCATTGCTGCAAAAACCAGGGATACCCGGATACCTTGTGAGAAAAGATTACCGATAGCATCAATCCGATTTTCCCCGGCACGTCTGGAAATCAGGGCCTGGAGTCCATTATTTAAACCATGTCCCATTACGGCAAAAATCAGGTAATAGACTCCGGTAATACCGGCAAGGGCCAGTGCACGCTGACCTAATCCACCCAGAAATATATTATTGGTAATAAAATTGATTTGGGGTACAATGATGGAAGCCGTTATCGGGAGCGCGATACTTAGAATCTGTTTATTGCTGATATTTACCCTCAGGTTCAGGTCGGTGGAATTACTGGCCATAGTATGCCGCAAAGCTACTAATTTGCAGTTTCTATTGTTTGTATTTTGCTGATATGGCTTTTTTTATATCATTGTATTGTAATTAGCACCCATGACCTCTAAAAGGATTAGTTATTATTCAGAAACACAGGGACCGGCAACCATTACTACAGCCGATCAGTTGATCATTGAAGTAGGTACCCAGCATGTTGCCTGTATGGTGAAAAGCGCTGTTTCAAACCAGGTGGAATCATTTGAACTTTTTCAGCCTGATCATAAGGATAAAGACTGGGCATCGATATTTATTGAAATCAGTGCTTTCTCTCAACTGATCAATAAATCCTATAGTAATACCCATATCTATTATAATTTTCCCGAAGCATTAATTATCCCGGAATCAAAATTTACCATGGCCAGTGGCAAAGCCTATCTTGACCAGGTGTATGGAGAAAATAACCGCGACCCCTTTGCGTATGAAACACTTAGTGCCAATATATCTATGGTATGTGTGTTTCAGGTGAACAAGAACTTAGGAGATACCATGCGTCAGCGATTTCCATCACATCGTTCTTCACATGTGTATTCTTCGTTTCTAAATAGTCTTTTTGCAAGGGCTTTGCCGCAGGATAGTTTTACATCCATTCGCTTTTATAGCGGACATTTTATCATTGCTGTTTTTAAAGATAAAAAGCTGCAGTTGATCCAGTCATTTCATTACGAAACGGATGAGGATATACTGTATAACCTGCTTAATATTATCCGGCAATTTGAACTGAATCCTGACTATTCGGTGGTAGAAATCAGCGGAGAATTTGATAAATCATCTCCTATGGCCCAACAATTGCCTGATTTATTCGGAAAGATCAACTGGGATAATTGCGGAGAAGAAGGCATTTTCAAAACACTATCCGTCAAGCAACCCGCACACTATTTTACGCCCTACTATAAACTGGTGGTATGAGAATCATTTCAGGAAAATGGGGGGGGAGAAGGATAAGTCCACCGGCTCAAATGCCCCATACACGTCCCACTACCGATATTGCCAAAGAAGGGCTATTCAATATTCTGCAAAACAGGATGGACTTGTCTGGTATCAAAACACTGGATTTATTTGGTGGAACCGGTTGCATCAGCTACGAACTGGCTTCCAGGGGCGCAGCAGAATTAACGATTGTTGAGAAGGATACTACCATGTATGCTTTTATTAAAAAGAATCTCGACATGCTGGGAGCAGAAAATTATAAAGTGCTCAAAATGGATGTATTTTCCTTTTTGCAAACCGCTACAGAATCTTTTGACCTCATATTTGCTGGGCCTCCTTATGCTTTAGGTAGTATTGATGAATTACCCAAGATCATCGTTAACAGGCAACTGATTTCCGAAAATGGCTTTTTTATTCTGGAACATACCCCAAGGAATACATATACAAGTTTTCCGGGATTTAGTTTTCAGCGCAATTATGGATCTACTTTGTTCTCTTTTTTTATACATACCTGATGCAATCACCCATTTTTATAACTGGTATAGGAACTGATGTAGGCAAAACCCTGGTTTCCACAATAGTTACCGAAGCCATCTGCGGTAACTATTGGAAACCCGTACAGGCTGGGTTTGCTGAAGGCACTGATGCCGAGTGGGTACGCGCCCATTTATTGAATACACAATCCCAGGTATACCCAGAGCTGTATCGATTAGAAACACCCGCATCACCACATATTGCTGCCCGAAAAGAAGGAAAAGAAATCAGCGCAAAAGGGATAGTTGAGAAAGCCAGGGAGTTGCTTAGTATCTCTGGTAAAACGCCCTTGATTATAGAAGGTGCAGGCGGGTTATTGGTTCCACTATCCGATAACCTGATGGTTGCTGATCTAATCAAGGAACTAAACGCAAAACTGATACTTGTGAGTAGGAATTACCTCGGAAGTATTAATCATTCCTTGCTTACCGCTAATTATTGCCGATACCTGGGACTGAATGTTGCCGGATGGATCTTTAATGATGATTACCTTAGCTATGAAGAGGAAATTGTTGCATGGAGCGGGTATCCTTCCATAGGCAGTATTCCGGCAATGAAAGAGCTGACGAAAACAAGCATTCATGAGCAGGCAGAGAAAATAAAAGAATCTTTACTAGTACACCTCAAGTAGTAAGATGACAAAAAATGTTTTGAGAGAAGAGTATTTACGTAAACGCAAATCCATAGAACCGAAAGAAAGGTTTCGTATGGATGATCTTTTATTATTACAATTTCAGCAGTTTAATTACGAAACAGTCCATACGCTATTCACCTTTTGGCCCATAGAAAATACTGCCGAACCGAATACTCATTTGTTTACTGGTTATTTGCGGCATATGGTTCCGGGTCTCAATATCGCTTATCCGGTTACGAATACCCTTACCCATGAAATGAACGCAGTAGCCATCCATGAAGAAACCATATACAGAACAAACGCATGGGGCATTACAGAACCAAAGGAAGGATCTGTGATACCTCCTGAACAGGTTGATCTTGTTTTGGTACCGATGCTGGTTTGTGATAAAAAAGGATTCCGGGTAGGATATGGAAAAGGGTTTTATGACAGATACCTTGCCCAATGCAGAAAAGATATTGTTAAGATAGGGTTTTCGTATTTTGATCCTGTTGAGAAGATCACCGATACAGATCAATTTGACGTACCTTTATCTTTCTGTATCACACCGCAACATATCTATGAATTTTAACACGATATTCCTTAAATCATTCCGTGTTTTACTGCTGCCGCTGGCTATCTTGTACGGACTGATCATTATTATCCGCAATTATTTGTTTGATAAGCAATACCTGAAATCGGCCGAGTTTAATTTCCCCATTATCTGTGTAGGAAACCTGGCTGTGGGTGGAACCGGTAAATCGCCCATGGTAGAATACCTGATCAGGCAACTGCGAAAAGATTTTAAAATAGCTACCCTCAGCAGGGGATACAAACGCAAAACAAAAGGCTATGCCCTTGCAAACGAATATACTACCGCATTAGAAATTGGTGATGAGCCCATGCAATTTCATATCAAGTTCCCCGAAATTGCGGTGGCTTCCTGTGAAGAAAGAATCGTAGGGATTCCCCATCTTTTACAGGATGTGTCTGGCTTGCAGGCAATTATTTTGGATGATGCATTTCAGCACCGATCAGTAAAAGCGGGATTAAACATTCTTTTAACCGAATACAGCAATTTGTATTCCCAGGATATTTTTCTGCCTACCGGGGATCTGAGAGACCAGCGCGCTTCTGCCAAAAGAGCACAACTGATTATCGTAACCAAATGCCCGGAAAACATTTCTCCGGAAAAAAAGCAAAGAATTATTCGCCAGTTACGGCCAACTGCTACACAAAAAGTATTTTTTACCACCATCGAATATGGTACGCCCTATCATATTTTTAATATCGGGGATGAATGGCATCTTACCCCGAGAGATGAAGTATTATTGGTATGTGGAATAGCCAACCCCAAACTTTTAAAAGAATACTTACTCGAAAAATCGCATACGTATTATCAGCAGGATTATTCAGATCACCATATTTTTTCTATTGATGATCTGAATGAAATCAAACAGATCTTTACTGATATTCATGCAAAAGACAAACTCATACTCACCACAGAAAAAGACGCAGTAAGACTTGCCAAATTCACAGAAGAACTGGCCAGTTTACCTATGTATGTTTTACCCATACGCCATCGCTTCCTGTTTGAGGAAGGTGAACAATTTAATGAGCTGGTAACTGATTTTATCAGGAACTTTAGCTTCAACCCCGTTTTATGAACAAAAAGAAATCAAAACAAAAATCAAAATCAAAAATAACCGCACAACTTACCCTAAAAGGTAAACTCGAAGTAACCCGCTCCGGTATGGGTTATGTTGTAGTAGATAATACCCCGGGTGATGTGCTGGTAAAACCCGGCGATTTTAATACCGCTCTCAATGGCGATACCGTTAGGGTAAAAGTGATCAAGGAAAATATGCGCAGCGGAAAAAAAGAAGGGAAAATCACGGAAGTGGTTACGCGCAAGCAAACAGAATTTACGGGTCACCTGCAACTCTCCACCAATTACGCATTCTTTATTCCCGATACAGATAAACCCATGCCCGATCTGTTTATCCCATTAACAGATATTAATGGTGCTAAGAACAAAGACAGGGTAGTGGCCCGCCTCGTTAAATGGGATAAAGATGATAAAAAACCCGTAGGTCGTATTGTAAGTGTTTTGCTCCCCGAAGATGAGAACGATGCTGCCATGAAAGAATTGCTGGCCCAGGCCGGTTTCCCTTTATCTTTTCCGGAAGATGTGTTGGAAGAATCTGAAAGATTACCTCATGTGCTGGATAGCGAAGAAATCAGGAGAAGAAGGGACTGTCGCGAAATACTCACATTTACCATCGACCCGGCAGATGCGAAAGATTTTGATGATGCCATCTCTCTCAGAGTTTTATCCAATGGCATGTATGAAATTGGTGTGCATATTGCAGATGTTAGCTACTATGTTCATCCCGAAACTGAACTCGATGAAGAAGCGTACAAAAGAGCAACTTCAGTCTACCTGCCAGACCGGGTAAATCCCATGTTACCGGAACGGATATCGAATGAACTCTGTTCACTTCGTCCGCACGAAGATAAATTTACCTTCTCCGCTATCTTTCAAATGAATGGAAAAGGAGAAGTAAAACAATACTGGTTAGGTAAAACTGTTATTCATTCTGACCACCGGTATGCGTATGAAGATGTGCAGGAGATCATTGAAACCAAAAAAGGCGTGCATGAAGAAGAAATCCTTTTGCTGAATGATATTGCGCAAAAATTACGCAAAACACGTTTCAGTAAAGGAGCTATCAATTTCTCTTCGCAGGAAGTTCGTTTTAAACTGGATGAAAAAGGAAAGCCCATTGGTGTCATGGTGAAAGAAAGCAAGGAATCTCATCAACTGATCGAAGAATTTATGCTGCTTGCTAACCGAACTGTAGCTGAAAATGTGGCCAAACTGAAAATCAATAAAAAACCATTGCCATTCCCATACCGGGTGCATGACCAGCCCGATCCGGATAAACTGGCTCCATTTATTGTATTTGCGAAAAAGCATGGATTTAGTTTTGATACTTCCAGTCCCCAAGCTATAGCCAAAAGTTTTAACAGCATGCTGGCCGATGCCAAAGGAAAACCGGAACAACATGTACTGGAACAATTGGGTATCCGTACCATGGCCAAAGCAATATATACAACGGAGAATATCGGGCATTATGGATTGGCATTTGATTATTACTGTCATTTTACTTCCCCTATACGCAGGTATCCGGATGTACTCGTACATCGTGTATTGGAATCGATTTTGGAAGACAAACCCATGATCGATAAAAAAATGGAAGAGAAATGTAAACATAGCAGTGAAAGAGAAAGGGCTGCGATGGAATGTGAACGTTCCGGAAATAAATACAAACAGGTTGAGTTCCTGAAAGATCATTTAGGTGAAGTGTTTGAAGGAGTGGTAAGCGGTGTATCCAGTTTCGGTTTCTGGGTAGAAACTGTGGCACATAAATGTGAAGGATTGGTGAGTATTGTAGGCTTATCTGATTATGATGATTTTCGGTTGGTGGAAGGAGATTATAGCCTGGTGGGAAGAAGAAGTGGTCGGGTATTCAGGATGGGAGATCCTGTATGGATAAAAGTAATCTCCGCCAACCTGGAAAAAAGACAACTGGATTATGAGTGGGTGATTAATGGGGGCGGAGAGGGGAAAGTTAAAAGCAAAAAATAAATCTCAAACTAAGGCACAAAGGCACAGTTTGGGTCGCTGATGAATGGTACTTGCTGCTGAGTTTACAGATACCCCGAACCTGTAGACTCAAAATTGTATACCAAAACATCCAATCAAAAAAAATCAAACCGTGCCTTTGTGCCTTGGTGTGCCTCATCCCTCTCTTTCCACAAATCCAATTCCATACCTCTCTAGCTCCTCCAACACAGGCACATAAATTCCCGGAACAGTAGGAATATGCAAACCGGTTTCCCTAATTTTCCCTTCCAGTATCAGTGAAGCAGCAATCCCCAAAGGCAAACCCACGGTTTTAGCCATCGCTGTATGCACACTATTTTCACCCGTTACAATCAATTCCGCAATTATTGTTGCGAACTCCATCTTCCCCATATTATCCGGAATAGAATACCCAATCTCATGCACCATAATAATCAAATCCTTATCCTCCGGTTGCAAAGCCCATTTTTTTTCCAATATCCATTGCAATACATCAGCTGCAGTGCAATCCCCTTTATTAATCAGGCTGGTATCAGATAATCCGAGGAATTCAAATTGTTTTTGCTGAACAGGAGATAAATCATTTACTCTTACACCCGTTTTTCTGAAATGCATCTCAAAAAAAGATGCAATGGACAATCCATCCGTATGAATCAATTCCACTTCATCCGTTACTCCTATTTGAATAACGGTATTCCATCCCTTGCAATAATCCGGGTGACGTAAAGTAGTCCTGATAAAACTGGTCGCTTCTTCCATTTTATAAATAGGGATATAACCCAAAGAATCACGGTTGGGATAAAAGCATAGCGGGCCTTGTTCCTGCACAGCCAACAATTCACAATCAGAAAAAAGTGTTTGGTAAGACTGCTTTTTCAATTCCCCATTCTCCAGATAAACCGCCCCGGCTTTTCCTGCAATAACCACATTCCGTGGGTTCCAACTGAATTTATAATGCCAGGGATTCGTATCACTTTCCGCTGCCACCAGTCCACCACAATGTGAGCGAAAAGAATGAATCTTGCCGCCTGACGATTTGATACGATGAATCATTTGCATCGCGCTCATATGATCAATTCCGGGGTCAAGTCCCATCTCACAGAGAAAAAGAATACCTTTTTGCTTAATCTGATTGGCTAATAGCTGAATATTCGGGTCAGTATACGAGGCAGTCAAGAAATGTTTGCCAAAATAAAGACAGTCTAAGGCAACCGTATACTGCAGAGAAGGAGGTAATAAAGCAATCACCACATCTGCAGTACGCACCAGTTCCTTTCGCTGCAAATCGTCGGTTATATCCAAAGCCACTGCCTCTGTTAGTGGATGGTTTCCCAGTTTTGCAAGGATGGCATCGGAATTAACATCCGCTACGGTAATTTTCCATTGCTCAGTTATGGCTTTCTGTTTCAGGAAGTCGATCAGAACCGATGCGGATTTACCTGCCCCAAAAAGAAGAATATGTTTTTGCGTGTTCATCACCCTAAAGATAAACACTTGCGGGGAAGGAATAGAACTGTAACATTTATCCCGTTCAATCGTCATATGGAAAAACCTAGATATGAAAAATTCCAGCCTGCTTCTACTGATGATCCTATTTAGCTGTGCAAGCCTGTTTGCACAAAAAACCGTGCATGATGCCAATGCCCAACCCAGAAAAGTTCAAGGATACCATGCTATTGAAATCGGCGGAGGAGTTGATCTATATCTGAGTCAGGGTAATGAAGAAGCAGTAGCAGTAAGTGCAACAACAGAAGAATACAGGGATATGATACGGGTGGAAGTGGTAGACGGGGTATTAAAAATAGGTCTAGAACCAGGTAGTGGTTGGAAAATGAACTGGGGAAACCGCAAGATGAAAGCCTATGTATCTGCTAAGGAACTGGATGGGATAAAAGCGGGAGGGGGATCGGATGTATATGTTGACAACGAAATTCATAGCAACAATTTACAACTCCGTTTCTCCGGAGGTTCTGATTTCAGGGGTAAGGTGAATACGGGCCAGCTATCATTACATGTAAGTGGCGGATCAGATGCCTATATTTCCGGGCAAACAGAGAAAGCGCATATCATTGCCAGTGGCGGAAGTGATATACATGCCTATGATCTCAATACCAATTTCTCTACCATAGAAAGCAGTGGTGGGAGTGATATACATATTACTGCGAATAAGGAGATTACTATAACTGCAAGTGGAGGAAGTGATGTGTATTATAAAGGGAATGCATCGCTGGTGAGTAATAAAGGAGGCGGATCGGGCATAAAAAGAGTGAATTAACTGTTTCTACAACTCAATACCAGAAAGGGTTTCCGCGAAAATGGAGGCCCTTTTTGTTTATCAGTATGTAATACCCAAAAATGGGAGAAAAATGTGATTTCCTGCATTTCACAACTGTGGATAAAACCCCTTAAAAAACAGCCATTTTTCTGCCCTTTCCGCCCCGAAAAAAGCTATCTTCGCCATCCTGTAAAACAGGTGTGTATTACATCCTGTAACCAGTCTAAATTCAGCACCAGAACCTAAACATGGAAGAGAACCAGTTACCTCAGCAAACGAGCGATAACGATCGCATCATACAGGTAAATATTGAAGAGCAAATGAAGACCGCTTACATCGATTATTCGATGTCTGTGATCGTTGGCCGGGCATTACCAGATGTTCGTGATGGTTTCAAACCCGTTCACCGCCGTGTTTTGTACGCCATGAATGAACTTGGCAACAACAGCAACAAACCATATAAAAAATCTGCCCGTATCGTTGGGGAAGTGATGGGTAAATATCACCCACATGGAGATGCTTCCATTTATGATACGGTTGTACGTCTAGCCCAGGAATGGACCATGCGTTATACCCTGGTGGATGGTCAGGGTAATTTTGGTAACCAGGATGGTGATCCACCTGCTGCCATGCGTTATACCGAAGCCCGTTTGCAGAAGATCGCCGAAGCTATGCTGGCAGATATTGAAAAGGAAACCGTGGATTTCCAATTGAATTTTGATGATTCATTACAGGAACCCACTGTTTTGCCTACCCGTATTCCCCAATTATTGGTGAATGGTTCCTCCGGCATCGCCGTAGGTATGGCCACCAATATGATGCCCCATAACCTGGGTGAAGTGGTGGACGGCTGTATTGCCTATATCAACAACAGGGATATTACCATTGAAGAATTAATAGAAATTATCAAAGCCCCTGATTTTCCTACCGGAGGTATTATATACGGAATGGAGGGTGTAAAACAGGGATTCTTAACAGGTCGCGGCCGGGTAGTACTTCGCGGAAGATGCCAGGTAGATACCAAACCCAGCGGACGTGAACAGATTGTAATTACTGAAGTACCTTATCAGGTAAACAGGGATGCACTTACCGATCGTATCGGACAACTCGTAAATGAAAAAACAGTTGAAGGCATTGCCCATGTGAACAATGAGAGCAATATGCGCGAAGGAACGCGTATTGTTTTGGACCTGAAAAGAGATGTGGTAGCGCAGGTAATCATAAACCAATTATACAAATTCACAGAACTACAAACCAGTTATGGTATCAATAATGTGGCTATCAGCAATGGCAGACCCAGCATTATGAACCTGAAAACACTGATTGTAGAATTCATTGCTTTCCGGATGGATGTAGTGATCAGAAGGGCTGTATTTGAACTGCGTAAAGCAGAAGAAAGGGCCCATATACTGGAAGGTTACCTGAAAGCACTGGATCACCTGGATGAAGTGATTGCCCTGATTCGTGCCAGCAGAACACCCGATGAAGCCAAAGAAGCTTTGATGCAGAAAAGTCGGGAAGAGAAATGGAAACTCAATGAAGCATTGTTTTCTGATGTAACCAATGAATTGTACCAGCAGGAAGATGGTTTCTCCGAAGCCCAAACCAAAGCCATTCTGGAACTCAGGTTACAGCGTTTAACAGGAATGGAAAGAGATAAGATCGTAGAAGAATTCAACGGATTGATCGCAACCATAAAATACCTGAAAGAATTGCTGGGCAATGAGTTGATGAGGTATGAATTGATCAAGAAAGAATTATTGGAGATCAAAGACAAATTTGGCGATCCGCGCAAAACGGAGATCCAATACCTGGCAGATGAAATGCGGATTGAAGACCTGATAGAGGACGAAGATGTGGTCATCACCATTTCTCATTTAGGGTATATCAAAAGAACTTCTGCTACCGAATATCGCCAGCAACGCAGGGGTGGAAGAGGAGCAGTCGGTTCAAAAACCAGGGAAGAAGATTATGTAGAACATCTTTTCGTGGCATCTACCCATGGTACCATGATGTTCTTTACAGAGAAAGGGCGCTGCTTCTGGTTACGTGTATATGAAATTCCGGAAGGAGAGAAGCAAAGTAAAGGCCGGGCCATTCAAAACCTGATTCAATTACCGGGTGATGATAAGGTAAAAGCCATTATTGATGTAAAGAAACTCGACGACAAAGAATATGTGCAAAACCATTATATCGTACTTTGTACTAAGAAAGGCATCATCAAGAAAACTTCGCTGGAAGATTTCAGTCGCCCGAGAGCCAATGGCGTAAATGCCATTACCATTGTGGAGGGAGATGAACTGCTTTCTGCTAGAATGACAGATGGAACCCAGGAGATCATGCTGGCTGTGAAAAGCGGACGCGCAATTCGTTTCCCCGAATCAAAAGTTCGTTCAACCGGCAGGGGGGCAATTGGTGTGGCGGGTATTGAAGTAGATGATGATACCGATGAGGTAGTAGGTATGATTTGTATTAATAGTGCTGATGAAACGAGAACGATATTAGTAGTAAGTGAAAAAGGATTTGGAAAAAGAACGGCTATTGATGAATATCGTATTACCAATCGCGGCGGAAAAGGTGTAAAAACCATTAATGTAACCGGAAAAACCGGTAGTTTGGTGGGCATTTTGTATGTAACAGAAAAGGAGGATCTGATTATTACCTGTAAATCCGGTATCACCATCAGAACGGGGATACAGGATATACGGGAAGCTGGCAGGGCCACACAGGGTGTAACGCTGATTAAACTGGATGAAGGAGATGAAATAGCAGCCATTTCCCAAATTGAGGAAGCAGAAGAACCCGTCCCTATGGAAAACCTGACTGAAACAGAAGGAACAGAAGGAACAACGGATCAGGATGCACCACCGTCAACCGATCCCTCAACAGAATCAAACACAGAAAATCAATAATAAAACCTCCCCTTATGAAGAAGCTTTTATTGCTTACGCTTATCCTGGTTACCGGTTTTCAGATAAGCCGTGCGCAGGACTTTAAGAAATTTCAAACAGCTTTTATCCTGAACAAGTTTGAAGATGCCAAAACAGAGATCGATAAAATTATGACCGATCCGAAAGCACAGGCAAAACCAGAAGGCTGGTATTGGAAATCAAGAATCTATGCTATTTTCTATAAGGATACTGTTTTAAGAGCCAAATACCCCAATGCATTTAAAGATGCTGACGAGGCTTTTAAAAAATATATGCAGGCAGATCCGAATTTTGCATTGATCAAAGAAAAAGGACCAGATGGTTTCTTTGATATGTATGCAGCTACGTATACAGAAGCCATCAAAGTATTCAATAAGAAGAAATGGGATGATGCGGCAGCAGATTTTCAGGCATCATTGAATTACAGTGATGTGATTTTTAAAAACAAATGGACAAAATCCAATAGCGAGTTTGATACCACTTCTATCCTGTACCTGGGTTATGCTTACCAGAATGCAGGTAAAATGGATGATGCGGCGAAAGCATACGCAAGACTGGCAGATAATAAAGTAGGAGGAGAAGGCTATGCAGATGTATACAAATTCCTGATCGATCATTATGTAAGAAGCAAAGATGAGGATAATTTCAAAAAATACCTGGATGTTGCCAAACTGTTGTATCCAAAAGATCCATCATGGGAAGAATTTGAAATGGAGTATATGGACAGGAATTATACCCTGACCCAAAAAACAGAGACCTACGATAAAGCAGATGCTGCGGGAACCCTTAACGAAAATAAATACCTGCAATTTGGCGATCTGTTTGTGAATGTAAAGAACAAGGATAAAGACCTGGATAGTCTGACATTATTGAAGTTCACGTTAAAAGCGGCAGATGCATTCAAAAAAGCATTTGCGAAAAATTCGCAGAATTCTATTGCGTCATTTAACGTAGGGGTGATCTACTACAATATTTACGGCGAATATGATGATAAATATTCAGCCAATATCCGAGCCATGCAGGCCATGAATGCCAACAAACCCGCTCCGGATAAAGACCCTAAGAAAAAAGCAGCGGCTGATGCCAAATTCAAAGATCAGATCGATGCCATCAAAAAGCAAAACACGGATATCGAAAAACCTTTGTTTGATAACCTGGATAATGCGATTGACTGGATAGAAAAAACT
>Ga0364886_10179_pt1 | contig 36176 bp, 26 predicted proteins | sample ExccelJu500001D3_4_FD_206926 | JGI IMG/M metagenome (GOLD analysis project Ga0364886, IMG submission 206926) | Enriched cells from Trout Bog Lake Hypolimnion, Wisconsin, USA - BchlTB.July23.5000.01.D3 | ecosystem: Environmental > Aquatic > Freshwater > Lake > Hypolimnion/Profundal zone | place... | reverse complement strand
TGGTGTTTATTTGTAATCCTAAATTTTTAAAATTATGTCATTAAGATTTCAAGCAATCAGCGACTTAACAAACGAACCAAATGTGGTTAATCAGGCAAATGCAAAGAAGATCACCAGCATTTTCGGCGAAAATGTTTTTACTCTAAAAACTGCACGCGAATACCTGAGTGATGAAGCGTATAAGAGTTTGATCGGCAGTATCAAGGGAGGTAAAAAAATCGATCGCGCTGTTGCAGGAAGTATCGCAATCGGCATCAGGGCATGGGCAGAAAGTAAAGGGGTAACACATTTTACACACTGGTTTCAACCCCTGACCGGAACAACTGCAGAAAAACATGACAGTTTCTTTTCTATAAAAAGTGATGGCACTGCCATTGAAGAATTTGACGGCGCTGCTTTGATTCAGCAGGAACCGGATGCTTCTTCTTTCCCGAGCGGTGGCCTGCGTGCAACTTTTGAAGCAAGAGGTTATACAGCTTGGGATCCATCTTCTCCTGCATTCGTTATCGAGATCGGTCAGGGAAAAACTTTATGTATCCCCACCATTTTCATTTCATATACCGGCGAATCTTTAGATTATAAAGCACCTTTATTAAAAGCATTGGAAGCTTTAAATAATGCAGCAGTTGATGTTGCCAATTATTTTGATAAGAATGTAACTAAGGTAACTGCGACCTTAGGTTGGGAACAGGAATATTTTGTGATCGATGAAGGATTGGCAAATGCACGTCCCGACTTAGTTCAATGCGGACGTACTGTTTTTGGTGCATCACCTGCAAAAGGACAACAATTAGAAGATCATTATTTCGGTTCCATTCCTGAAAGGGTTTATGCTTTCATGAGAGATTATGAAACCGAATGTTATAAATTAGGTATTCCGCTTAAGACAAGACATAATGAAGTAGCTCCTTCTCAATTTGAAGTGGCTCCTATTTTTGAAGAAGTGAGTGTTGCCGTAGATCATAATTCTTTGTTGATGGATATTATGGACAGAGTTGCACGTCGTCATAAATTACGCGTACTCGTTCATGAAAAACCATTTGCAGGAATCAATGGTAGCGGTAAACACAATAACTGGAGTATGGCTACTGATACCGGTGTGAACTTGTTATCACCGGGCAAAACGCCAAAGACCAATTTGATGTTCCTTACTTTCTTTGTAAACACCATCAAAGCGGTTCATGATTATGCTGATCTGTTAAGAGCATCGATTGCATCTGCAGGTAACGATCATCGTCTGGGCGCTAATGAAGCACCGCCTGCGATCATCTCTGTTTTCGTTGGACAATATTTAGCAAAAGTATTGGGCGAAATTGAAACAAGAGTGGGTGATAAATTCGATGAACAGGATGAAGCGATTTTGAAATTGGATATTCATCGTTCTATTCCTGAATTGTTATTGGATAATACAGACAGAAACAGGACTTCTCCTTTTGCATTCACCGGAAATAAATTTGAATTCCGTGCAGTGGGTTCTACCGCAAACTGTGCAAGTCCTATGACTGTTTTGAATACCATCTTAGCAGAAACATTAAAAGGATTTAAGAAAGATGTGGATGCATTGATAGAAAAAGGTGATAAGAAAGAAATTGCCATCATGCATATCATTCAAAAATATATTGTTGAAAGCAAAGCAGTATTATTTGAAGGTGATGGTTACAGCGACGAATGGCATCATGAAGCAGAACGTCGCGGTTTACCGAATGTTCGTACAACACCTTTGGCATTAGATGCAATGGTTACTAAAAAAGCAAAACAATTATTTGAAAGCAACCATATTTATACACATGCCGAATTAGAAGCAAGACATGAAATTGAATTGGAAAAATATACCAAGAAAGTTCAGATCGAAGCAAGGATCATTGGTGATCTTGCATTGAACCATATCATTCCTGCTGCAGTTAAATATCAAAACACATTATTGGAAAATATCAATGGATTAAAAGCTGCCGGCTTACCTGAATCTGCTTACAAAAGTCAATTGTCTATTGTTTCAAAGATAAGTGAACACGTTCATATTATTTTTGATAAAGTGCATGCTTTGGTGGAAGCAAGAAAAATTGCAAACGCAATCACTGACACCAGAACAAAAGCAATTGCTTATAACAGTCAGGTGAAAGAAGCTTTCTTCGATGATATCCGTTACAATGTAGATAAGTTGGAACATTTGGTGGATGATGATTTCTGGAGTTTACCAAAATACAGAGAGATCCTTTTCCTGAGGTAATATTAAACAATTAACAAAGCATGAAACCTTGTCAGAACAATCACTGACAAGGTTTTTTATTTATCAAAACCGAGAAGTATTAAGCGTCCACCGAAAAATATCAGTTATATCCGATTTTCATTGTACTTTTTCATCACTAAAAAACAAAAATTATGAAAAAAGTATTTTTCCTGATTGCTTTCTTTGTTACCTGCGCATTCACAACTGTAATAGCGCAAGGCGGTGGTCAAATGGATCCTGCTGCACGTTTGGAAAGAATGAAACAGATGTACAAACCGCAGTTGATCGAAAAAGCAAAGATCACTGATGCAGAAGCAGATAAAGTGGTTGCTATTGTTGCAGAAATGCAACCGAAGATGCGTCCTATTATGCAGGACCAAAGTTTAAGTGATGATGACAAAAAGAAAAAGATGGATGAACTGAATGCAGAAAGAACAAAAAAATTCAAAGACATCCCATTAACTGATGATCAAGTGAAAGCAGTTGATGCAACATTAGTTGAGATCAGAAAAAATATGATGCAGGGCGGTGGCCCTCGTCCGGGCAGCGGCAAATAAATTATACCTGAATAAAAAAATCCTCATCAAATAAAAATTGATGAGGATTTTTTATGTGCTAATCTTTATTATTATTTCAATTTAAATCCTTCTAAGAATTTTGTCGTAAAATGTCCATTCCTGAAATCATCATTCTGCATTAATTGCAAATGAAATGGAATGGTTGTCTTCACGCCCTCGATCACATATTCACTCAATGCACGATACATCGTATTGATGGCTTCTTCTCTTGTTTGTGCAACAGTAATAAGCTTACCGATCATTGAATCATAATAAGGAGGAATAACATAACCGGCGTAAACATGACTGTCCACTCTTACACCATGCCCACCCGGTGTATGTAATGTTGTTATTTTTCCCGGTGAAGGTCGGAAATCATTGTAAGGATCTTCTGCATTGATACGGCACTCGATGGCATGCATCTTAGGTTCATAATCCTTACCGCTGATATGCCTTCCTGCAGCAATCAATATTTGTTCCTTGATCAGATCGAAATTGGTCACTTCTTCTGTTACACAATGTTCCACCTGAATACGCGTATTCATTTCCATGAAATAAAAATCGCGATGCTTATCCACTAAAAACTCAATGGTACCAACGCTTTCATAGTTGATTGCCTGAGCTGCTTTTTTTGCAGCATCACCCATTCTTTGTCTTAGATCCGGTGTCATAAAAGGTGATGGAGATTCTTCCACCAATTTCTGATGACGGCGTTGTATAGAGCAATCTCTTTCACTCAAGTGACTGATATTTCCATATTGATCACCTGCAATTTGAATTTCTATATGGTGAGGTTCTTCTACATATTTTTCGAGATAGATACCATCATTTTTAAAAGAACCTGCCGCTTCAATTTTTGCAGTGTTGTAAGCATTTTCCATTTGCCCTTCTTCCCAAACCAAACGCATCCCTTTACCACCACCACCGGCAGTTGCTTTTAAAATAACGGGATACCCAATTTCTTTTGCAATGGATTTTGCCTGTTCAACATTTTCCAATAAACCATGACCGCCGGGTACAACGGGAACACCTGCTTTGATCATCGTTTCTTTTGCAGTAACCTTATCACCCATGGAATTGATCATCGAAGGTGTAGGCCCGATAAACTTAATTCCGTAATCAGCACATATTTGAGAAAATTTGGCATTCTCTGCGAGAAATCCGTAACCTGGATGCACAGCATCGGCATTGGTGATCTCAGCAGCAGCCATGATATTCGGTATATTCAAATAAGAGTCCGCTCCGGAAGGTTTACCTATACAAACTGCTTCATCTGCAAAACGAACATGCAGGCTGTCTTTATCGGCGGTCGAATAAACCGCTACCGTTTTTATTCCCATTTCCCTGCAGGTTCTTATTACACGTAATGCAATTTCACCCCTGTTGGCAATTAATATTTTTTTGAACATTGATACAATTTAGAATTAGAAAATGTGCGAATTGGCAAACAGGCAGATGTGCAGATTATATAACTGAATCAATTTTCGCATCCGCACATAAGCACATTTAGCATTACGCCGGTTCTACCAGAAATAAGGGTTGATCGAATTCAACCGGACTGTTATCTTCCACCAATACTTTTACAATCTTGCCTTTTACCTCAGCTTCTATTTCGTTGAAAAGTTTCATGGCTTCGATAATACAAAGCACTTTACCGGGCTCGATGGATGAACCGATATCTACAAGGTTGGGTTTATCGGGTGATTGACGACGGTAGAATGTTCCGATCATCGGGCTCTTTATAGTAATTAAATTATCTGCTTTAGGAGCCGGTGCTGCAGCAGGCTGTGCAGGAGAAGGTGCTGCAGGAGCAGGAGGAGCTTGTTGTTGCGGACTCACATTATACACTTGTTGAGGTGCTGCTGCAACAGTTACAACCTGTTCTTCTTTTTGTTTGATGGTTACCTTGCCATCTTTGTCCTCAATACTGATTTCACCTATGTTACTTTTGTTTACAATCTTGATTAATTCGTGGATTTGTTTAAGGTCCATAAAGGCAAGTTTTTAGATAAAAAAGGGTGTTTTACTATGAAAAGCGGGGCAAAATAGCTATTTTTTGCTAAAAATGGGGATTTTTATAAAAATAGAAAAATCTGCCTTTGTTAAATTATTACCCTATATTTCTCAGGTTGAGGCAATAAAAAAAGGATGAAAATACTTTCATCCTTTTTTTATTGATAGTTTATCATTCTTTTACTCTTTCAATGTATTCACCTGTCTTGGTATTGATACGGATCAATTCTCCTTCTTCCACAAATAAGGGAACATTTACCGTACCTCCGGTATCGATAGATGCAGGTTTTAATGCTCTTGTAGCGGTATCGCCACGAAGGCCGGGCTCGCAATACGTAACACGGGCAACGATTTTTTCCGGTAATTCCGCACCAATCGGTTGCTCGGTCTCTGTATTAATAAATACAAAGATTTCACCGCCATCTTTCAGGAATCTTGGTGCATCGATCATTTCTTCTGCCAAAGCGATCTGTTCGAAAGTTTCGTTGTTCATCAAATTATATCCGCTCTCGTCTTTGTACAAGAATTGGTAGGCTTTCTTTTCAACACGGACAGGGAAAATATTTTCACCGCTGTTCCATGTCTTTTCAATGGAGCGATTGTTATCTACCCCTTTGAGTTTAGCCCAAACTTTAGCGGCGGCTCGAGCCGTTTTATTTTCGCCAAAGTCCACTACACTGTATAAACTGCCGTCGAGCTTTAAAATCATACCGCGGCTGATATCTGCTGTTGATGCCATAATAAAAATTTAGAGCCGCAAAAGTATGGATTGGGAACGAGATTTTGAGTTGTGTCATTTATCTTATTTTATTAGCAGCCTCGGGCAGCATTTGAAAAGGATGCTGCATCTCATTATTATAATCTGATGTTTTATTTTTTTAGGGAGGTAGTTTTAGTTTCATACCCGGAGCTTTCTAAGTTTCGGGTTTTTTATGCGTATTTATGAATGAATAAGGAAATAGTTAGCTGCTCCGTTATTGAAAGTACCTGTGTGTAACAGACTACTTTAGGGAGTGGCACAAGCATTGTTGCGCTATGTTTCTGCTGCCGGTCAAAAAAACCAATGAAAATTACAAAGTTTATTTTCTAAACACATAACGCTGCTTTGTTTTATCCTATTTTTGCGGCACAAAAATTTAATTTAAGCAAGATGTCAGTATTAGTCAATAAGAATTCGAAGATACTTGTTCAGGGTTTTACAGGGACAGAAGGAACTTTCCATGCAACACAAATGATCGAATACGGAACAAATGTAGTAGGCGGTGTAACACCTAATAAAGGCGGTACGACCCATCTCGATAAACCTGTGTTCAATACAGTTGCTGATGCGGTTAAAGCTACCGGTGCCAACGTGAGTATCATTTTTGTGCCTCCTGCATTTGCTGCTGATGCCATTATGGAAGCCGCTGATGCGGGAATTGCATTAGTTGTTTGTATTACTGAAGGTATCCCTGTGCAGGATATGGTTAAAGTGAAAAATTATTTGCAGAGCAAGAGTACAAGATTGATCGGTCCAAACTGTCCGGGTGTCATTACAGCCGATGAAGCAAAAGTGGGCATCATGCCGGGATTTATTTTTAAGAAAGGAAGGATCGGTATTGTTTCAAAATCAGGGACATTAACCTACGAAGCTGCTGATCAGGTTGTAAAAGCGGGATTGGGAATCAGCACTGCCATTGGTATTGGAGGCGATCCGATCATTGGCACCACCACCAAAGAGGCTGTTGAATTGTTTATGAATGATCCTGAAACGGATGGTATCATCATGATCGGTGAAATAGGCGGCAGCATGGAAGCTGATGCAGCAAACTGGATAAAAGATAATAAGAAAAAACCCGTTGTTGGTTTTATCGCCGGACAAACTGCTCCTGCCGGAAGAAGAATGGGCCATGCCGGAGCGATCATTGGCGGTGCAGATGATACTGCGGCTGCAAAAATGAAAATCATGACTGCCTGCGGAATCAATGTGGTGGCAAGTCCTGCTGATATAGGCAAAACAATGGCGGCTGTTTTAAAGAAATAAAACATATCACATAAACTATTACACTAAATACCGAATATTCGGTATTTTTTTTATGCGCTGATGCCTGCACTTTTGTGTCAGGATAAGTTTAACAGTAACTTGTTCATTTTCACAGAGGGTAGGCTTGCGGTTTCTACTGCAAGCTTTTTCTTTTTTTTCCATTTGATGCCTGCCTTTCTTAAAAAGTTTTGTTTTGTAGCTTTATTTATTATTCCTTTCCGTTGATGAAAAAAACAATTCTCTTTTTAGTAACCCTATTCACACTGAAATTAACTGCAATAGCGCAACAACAAAAAGAAATAAGTATTCATTGTGTATTTCCAAAAAAATTGAATGCAGGTGATAAAGTGAATCTGAAAGTAAATGTTTCACATACCTTATACAAAGAGCAAACAGGCAATTTAACACTTGAATTGATTGATGCAACAACCAATAAAAGTGTGGATGGTTGGTTTCTCAATATTTTCCCTTTTCAATATTTCACTTCTATAAAAGGAGAAAATTTTGAAACGCAATTCCCGTTTACCATCCCATCGGATTATCATGGAAAATGTATGCTGACACTCAAAGCAGTTTGCGGAGATGCAAAAGATTCTCTTTCGCATACTTTTACTATTGGTTCTAAAATAGTCAATCATGAGTAATACGAGTGTTGATTATATCATTCTCGGTCAGGGCATCACCGGCACTTTTCTCAGTTACTATTTACAAAAGGAAGGAAAGAAGATCATAGTGATCGATGATGCTGAAACCTTTACTGCATCAAGGATCGCAAGCGGCGTGATCAATCCCGTTACCGGCAGGCGTGTTGTTGAAACATGGATGATCAACGATATCATGCCTTTTGCTGTAAATGCTTATCAGCAATTGGGAAATGAAATCAATGCATCCGTTATTCAGCAATGCAATGTGTTGAGTTTTCATGCAAGTGTACAAATGAAACAGGCATTTGAAGATCGTTTGCCTGATGATAATACATATTTGCGGACACCTTCAAACGAAAAAACACTTCACAATTATTTTAATTTTTATCTCGGTGTGGGAGAAACCAATCCCTGTTATTTAGCCGATATTCAAAAGCTGATGTTGGGCTGGAGAAAAAAATTGATCCAAAATAATTTATTACTCGAAGAAAAATTTGATTGGGCAGATTGCATCATAACAGAAAACAACATCACTTATAAAAATATCGTTGCTGAAAAAATAATTTGCTGTGAAGGTTCGGCAGGTGTTCACAATCCTTATTTTACTTTATTGCCTTATGCAAAAAATAAAGGCGAAGTGATCATTGCAGAAATCCCTGATCTTCCAAGAACAAATATTTATAAACAAGGATTAACAATAGTACCCTGGAAAGAAAATTTATTCTGGATCGGCTCGCCTTATGAATGGAATTATTCCGATACAAATCCAACAGCTGCATTTAAAATAAAAACACAATTGCAATTACAGCAATGGCTAAAGCTGCCTTATAAGATTTTAGATCATTGGGCCGCTGAAAGGCCCGCCAATGTTGAGCGCCGGCCATTTGTAGGTTTGCATCCTTTAATGCCTTCTGTTGGTATTTTAAACGGCATGGGAACCAAAGGTTGCTCGCTTGCTCCTTTCTTTGCAAATGAACTAACAGAACATCTTATCAACAACGCTCCTATCAATCCATTGGCAGATGTGAGAAGATTCTCAAAAGTTTTATCCCGCTCAATTTCATGATTTCTTATTTTTAGTTTTTCGCACTAAAATTCAAGAGAACCATGAACAATACGCCAACCGAAGCTAATTATAGTATTCCGCTCAGTTATCGCAAAATGGAAAACCTTCATATTGTTTTCTGGTTATTTAAAGATATCAGTTGGTGCATGATCTGGCGACCATTGGGCATTGCGATGATTTTTCCAACTTTGATCATTTCAATAGTCATCGCATATCGAACCAGACAATATATGAGTGAATTATGCCACAATGTTGCCATCAGTTTCTGGATCACTGCGAATGCTTACTGGATGTTGAGTGAATTTTTTAAAATAGATACTGATATTGTTTATGGTGATATCACCTATAAACATCTTGCCATCATTCCATTTGCGATTGGGATTTTATTGCTTGGTTTTTATTATCTGATCTGGAAACCAAAACATCATAACGAGTTAGAAACAATGTAAAAAATTAATTTTTATTCTTCTTTCAATCTCGGCGCCATAAAATAAATACTGGCACCCAAACAGGCAATAACAGTAAATGAAATACGCAAACTAAATGCTTGCGCAATATACCCGATGAGAGGCGGGCCCATTAAAAATCCGATAAAGCCAATACTTGAAACAGCAGCAATAGCAAGGCTTGGTGCCATTTTTGTCGATCTTCCTGCCATTGCATAACACAGCGGCACTATTGCTGAAACTCCAAATCCCACCATTAAAAACCCTATTGTTGCTGTGATGATATATGGAAATAAAACGGACACTACTAATCCTGATGTGATTACGATTCCGCTCAACTGCAATACTTTTTTCGCACCGAACTTGATGATGAGTTTATCGCCAATAAATCTACCTGTTGCCATCGCACTCATAAAAGAAACATAACCCAATGTTCTTAATTGTGCTGATGCAGCAATTACTTTCACAAAATAAACACCACTCCAGTCAAACATCGTTCCTTCGCAAACCATACTTCCGAATGTAATAAATCCGATCACCAATAAATAAGTATCCGGTCTTACAAAAAATTTACTTTTATGTTTTGTCTTCACTTCATTTTTAAATGTAAAAGGATAAATACAAAATGCAACAGCCAAACCAACCGCACTCACCCACAAATAATGATACAAAGGATCGATGCTCATGCTCACCATAAATGTTCCGATCAATGCACCGCTAAATCCGCCTAAACTCCATAAGCCATGAAAAGAAGCCATGATACTTCTTCCATACAATGATTCAATAGACACAGCCTGTGTATTTACACAGATATTCATCATGTTTCCTGTAACACCAAAAAAATATAATTGAATAGCCAATGCCAAACTGCTGTTTGCCATTCCAATTCCTATCATGGAAACAGGAAATAATATTGTTGCCAATAATAAAATATTTCTGCTGCCGAATTTGGCTACGAGATAACCGGAAAGAGGTAATCCACTCATTGAACCTGCGGGTAATGCAAATAATACTGAGCCCAATGCCGCATCACTCAAATGCAAATGCGATTGTATATCGGGTATTCGGCTGGCCCAGCTTGCAAAACGAAGTCCTGATAAAAAAAAGAAAAAAGCCAAAGCAAATCGGTTTCTTCTTAACGCTGATATATCTAATGGTTGCATGTCTATCCTGCAAAGATGAAACTTTAATGCTTAACTAATGCAGTTTACGCCTGAGCAAAAGCCCATTTCGCCTATATTTGCAGCCCAATTAAGACCATGTATGATGGCTGATGTAAGATGTATGATTTACGCATTCTTACAAATCTAACATCAGAAATCAGACATTAAAATCATAAATCTCAAATCATAAATTATAAATAAAAATGTATCGTTCTCATACTTGTGGTGAATTAAGGATGGCTGATGTAAATAAAGAAGTAACATTATCGGGCTGGGTTCAAACTGTAAGGAAATTTGGTGCCATCACTTTTGTTGATCTGCGTGACCGTTACGGCATCACACAATTATTGTTTGGTGAAAGTTTACAAAGTGAATTAGATGCAAATCCATTAGGACGTGAATTTGTATTGCAGGCGAAAGGAAATGTAAATGAGCGCAGCAATAAAAATTTAAACATTGCAACAGGTGAAATTGAAATTGTGGTGAGTGAATTTAAAATATTAAATAAATCAGCCGTTCCTCCTTTTACGATTCAGGATGATACGGATGGTGGTGATGATCTGCGAATGAAATATCGTTATTTGGATCTGCGCAGAAATGCAGTGAAAAAAAATTTAGAATTGCGTTACGCAGTGGGTCGTTCCACCAGAAATTATTTGCATGAAAATAATTTCATGGATATTGAAACACCATTCTTGATTAAATCAACTCCCGAAGGTGCAAGAGATTTTGTGGTGCCAAGCAGAATGAATCCGGGACAATTTTATGCATTACCTCAATCACCTCAAACATTCAAACAATTGTTGATGGTGAGTGGTTACGACCGTTATTATCAGATCGTGAAATGCTTTCGTGATGAGGATCTGCGAGCTGACCGTCAACCTGAATTCACACAGATAGATTGTGAAATGAGTTTTGTTGAACAGGAAGATATTCTAAACATGTTTGAAGGTTTGGTGAAACGGATTTTTAAAGATGTAAAGAATATTGATTACACCGAAAAAGTTGAACGCATGAGTTGGGAAGAAGCCATGTGGCAATTTGGTAATGATAAGCCCGACATTCGTTTCGGCATGAAGATCTGTAATTTAAAATTTCCTGCACATACATTTCCGACAAAAGAAAATTTGTCATCATTAATAAGTGGTGTTGATTTTAAAGTGTTTGATGAAGCTGAAACCGTTGTTGCTATTGCAGTTCCGGGTTGCAGCGAATACACACGCAAACAAACCGACGAAATAACTGAATGGGTGAAACGTCCGCAGATCGGCATGAAAGGTTTGGTAACGATTAAATGTAATATCGATGGAACTTTTAAAAGCAGCGTTGATAAATTTTATAATGAAGAAAAATTAAAAGCCATTGCTGCTGCAACAAATGCCAATGCCGGTGATCTGATCTTGATTTTAGCAGGTGCAGAAGAAAGAACAAGAAAAGCCATCAGCGAATTGCGTTTGGAAATGGGCAAACGCTTGGGTTATAGAAAAGATAATGAGTTCAAACTATTGTGGGTATTGGATTTTCCGTTATTTGAGTTTGCTTTGGAAGATCAGGATGGAGGCGGTGCCGGCCGTTGGGTAGCAAGACATCATCCGTTTACAAGTCCGAAGCCTGATCATATTAACATCATGATCAACAACAATTCAAAAGTTGATGATCTGGATAAATATTTAGAACATCCTTATGCCGGTATCAAAGCCAATGCGTATGATATGGTGTTGAACGGAAATGAAATTGGTGGTGGTTCTATCAGAATTTTTCAAAGAGAATTACAGGAAAAAATGTTTGCAGCTTTGGGAATGAATGAAGCTGAACAACAACATAAGTTTGGGTTTCTGTTAGGTGCTTTTGAATATGGTGCTCCTCCGCATGGTGGACTGGCATTCGGTTTCGACCGTTTGTGTTCTATTTTGGGTGGCAGTGAAAGTATCAGAGATTTTATTGCATTCCCTAAAAATAATTCAGGAAGAGATGTGATGTTAGATGCACCATCAAGCATTGATGCAAAACAATTTGATGAGTTGCAGATTCAATTGAATTTGAAACCCTCAACTTCTAAAGGGGAGTAAGAAATAGTTTGGCTAATAAAAAAACCTGTTGAAAGAATCAACAGGTTTTTTATTTTAATATGTTTCATTTCATAATTAAATAGAATCTTTTTACTTCTTTCTCATTTTTTCCTATATTGAGCCAATGAACGATTGCTCACCATTCCGATGGTGATGCAATTTTTTTATTTCTGCCAAAAAACAAGACCCGCGTATGACCTGCGAAGAGCTATTGAAACAATACTTCTTATATCCCAATGTGTGGGATGAAATGAATAATAACAATAGTATTCGTTCGCAATACAAAAAAGTGGTTGATGCATTGCAGCATTTTGATGTGGCTGCTTTACAGCACAAAGACAGGATCGCAGAAGAACTTTTCATGAATCAGGGAATCACATTTACCGTATACAGCGATAATGCCGGTATCGAGAGGATCTTTCCATTTGATATTATTCCGAGAATCATTACAGCTGCAGAATGGGATCATATTGAAAAAGGAATCAAACAACGTTTAAGAGCATTGAATCTTTTTCTGAAAGATATTTACAATGAACAACTCATCCTCAAAGACAAAATTGTTCCTGCCGAACTCATTGCTTCCTGTCCGCATTACACAAGAGAAGTATTCGGTATCAAAGTGCCGCATGATATTTATGTGCATATCAGCGGTATTGATTTAATTCGCGGTGATGATGGCACTTTTTATATTCTCGAAGATAATTTACGAACGCCGAGCGGTGTAAGTTATATGCTCGAAAACAGAGAAGTCACCAAACGTATCTTCCCCGAAATGCTCGCAGAAAATAAAGTGCGGATGGTAAATAATTATCCGTTGTTATTGCATCAGATATTATTATCCTTAGCTCCGCCGCAGATCTCAAACCCAACCGTAGCATTGCTTACACCGGGTGTGTTTAATTCGGCTTATTACGAACATACATTCCTGGCACGTCAAATGGGAATTGATCTGGTAGAAGGAAGAGACCTTGTTGTCGATAATCATAAAGTGTTTATGAAAACAACAAATGGTTTGCAACAAGTGCATGTTATTTACAGAAGAGTGGATGATGAATTTTTGGATCCTTTGGTTTTCAGACCCGATAGTGCTTTAGGTGTTCCGGGTTTAATTGGTGCGTACAGAAAAGGAAATGTTGCCATTGTAAATGCCATGGGCAATGGTGTGGCAGATGATAAAGCAGTATATGCTTATGTTCCAAACATGATCAGATATTATTTGAATCAAGAACCCATTTTGCCCAATGTTCCTACTTATCAAATGGGTGATACAGAAGCGAGAAAATATGTGTTTGATAATATTCACAATATGGTAATCAAACGCACGAACCAATCAGGTGGTTACGGAATGTTGATGGGCAACAGTGCACAAGAAAAAGAAATTGAAGAATTTGAAAAAGCAGTGGAAAATGATCCGCGAAGTTTTATTGCACAACCCATCATTAAATTATCAACCGTTCCTTGTTTTCTGGATGGAAAATTTGTGGCAAGGCATGTTGATCTCCGTCCTTATGCATTGTGCGGACCGGATGGTGTTAAAATTGTTCCCGGCGGATTAACAAGGGTTGCATTGAAAGAAGGTTCATTGGTTGTTAATTCATCGCAAGGCGGCGGAAGTAAAGACACATGGGTGGTTGATTAGTTTCAAATTACTAATTCATAATTTTTAATTTATAATTATCAAGATAAATGTTAAGTAGGACTGCAGATTCAATGTTTTGGCTGAACCGCTACATGGAACGAAGCGATGGATTATTGCGCGGTATCAAAACACATTATATTCTTTTGCTCGATAAAGGTGTGAATGAAAATCTGACCTGGCGGCCTATGCTGGAAATCTTTACCACCTGCAATGAAGAAGATGTATTGTCATTGGAACACAACACAGAAGCAGCTTTACAGAAATTAATATCCGATACCGATAATTTAAATTCTTTAAAAATTTTAATTACAAGAGCAAGAGAAAATGCAAGAGGTATGCAGGATCATATTACCAAAGAAGTGTGGGAGCAGGTAAACCAGATGTATCACCTCATTAATCAATCGGCACCTGATTCTCATTTAAGGGGATTTGAAGCTATCAAGACAATCGATTCATTAACCAATGAATGCATCTTATACAACGGCGTTGCCGATACCACCATGCCACGCGGAATGGGATGGAATTTTATGAGCCTTGGCAAATACATTGAGCGATGTTTATTGACCATTGAAATGACGAATAAGTATTACAGCCTGATCGATTATACACTCGAAGAAGAAAAAGATATTTTACAATGGCGGCCGATGTTGTTGGCATTATCGGGTTATGAACTGCACCTCAAAACATATCGAAGCAGTGAACATAACCTGAATGCATTGCACCAGGTTTTATTTAATGAAAATTTTACACGCAGTGTTTTATACACATTGCTAAGGGTGGATAAATATTTTAAAGAAGTGACAAAAGACAATAACAGCGAAGAAAAAGAGGCATTGACCAAATGTTTGGGAAGGTTAGTAAGTAAATTGCAATACACCGATTTTGAGTCGATCAATCAGCTTACTTTGCAGAAATTCCTGAGCGAAACAAGAAAAGAATTAGTGGAGTTCAGTAAAATGTTGGCGCAGTGTTTCTTTTCTTATTCTTAACTGAATTATTATGCCGATTTTCAGAATACATCACATCACAAAATACGAGTACGACAGGCCGGTAAAAGAAAGTACCAACGAAATAAAAATATTTCCTTATCAATGTAATGATCAGGAAGTCTTGCAACATCAGTTAGATATTACAGGAGAACCCGAAATATTTCAATATCAGGATTATTGGGGAAATAAGATCGGTTTATTTAATGTGCTGGCACCGCATAAATCATTGATTATAGAAAGTCAGTTGATCATCCGCACTACTTTACCCGAAGCATTTACGATTAATTTTATTTCGGGCTTTGATGAATTAAAAGAAGAAATAAAAGATAACCTGCAACTATTGGAACTGGCAAGTGCAGATACCATCAAATCGCAAAACAGCATTGATGAGATCATTACCATTTTAGATCCTTCTGATAAAAGTGTTGCCGAAACCGTAAAGAGCTGCAGCGAATTTATTTTTACTTATTTCAAATACATCAAAGGCATCACAACTATTGAAACTACCGTTGATGAAATTTTAGAACACCGTTCCGGTGTTTGTCAGGACTTTGCACATGTGATGCTGCAAATACTGCGAACATTGAATATACCTTCCAGATATGTGAGTGGATATATTTGTCCCAACAAAAACGGCATGCGTGGTGAAGGTGCCACACATGCTTGGGTGGAGGCTTATATACCGGGTTATGGTTGGGCAGGTGTTGATCCTACCAATAATGTTTGGGTAACAAATACACACGTAAAACTCGCTGTAGGCAATCATTTCAACGATTGCACACCTGCAAAGGGAACATTCAAGGGACCTGCCCGGCAAAAATTATCGGTTTATGTTTCTGTTGGTTATGAAGACGGGCATGTGTTTGAAGAAAAAACAAATGTGCAAATGCTTACAGTTGCTGATAATGAAAAAGAATTGTTGATCGATGAAAATTTTATGGGGCAACAACAGCAGCAATAAAATCAGATGCTTTCATTCTCAAATAAAATCAAACTCAAAAAAATAATGCATCTTGCAGTTATAAATTATTTAAATGAACGGACACAACGCATATAAAACGATCAGTTATATTTTATTGATCATTGGTGGCTTATTCGGATTTATGTGCTTTATTATGTTCTTCATGGCATTAGCAAATCCTTCTATATTATTGCCTGTTATAATTATGATGGCAGTTGTTGCATATATCATTCTGAGTTTTATTTTTTTTAATAAGGGCATGTTACAGCTAAAGAAATTGAACCCTTCCTTGAGAAGCTGGATCAAAACCACTTCTTATTTTACTTTGTTTTTTTCTGTGAATATTTTGATCTCCGGCATTGTGTATTTATATAATCCTGTAAACCTTGCAGTGTTGATGGAACAAGGCTTTGCTGCACAAAAAGACATGCCGAAAGTATCTCCCGAATTCATTAATGGTGTTTTCAAGGGTACTTTATATTTCATGATCTTTTTTGCCACCACACTGCTCATTCATGTTTTTGAGACCTTTAAGTTTCTGAAACTGTATGCAAATCTGTTCGAAAAGGAATAAGTATTTTAAACGCTGGGCTTTTTCCTTAATTTTCCATTGTGAACTCCACTGCACCTTTAGCCGAAAGAATGCGTCCGATTACATTGGATGAATTGGTTGGACAAGAACATCTTACCGGCAAAGGAAGTATTTTGCGCACGGCCATTGAACAGGGCAATATTCCTTCCATGATTTTATGGGGACCACCCGGTGTTGGTAAAACAACCATTGCCAATATTATTGCAAACACTTTATCAGTTCCTTATTTTCAGTTGAGTGCCATCAGCAGTGGTGTGAAAGATGTAAGAGAAGTGATTGAAGAAGCAAAACAAACATCCAGATCCATTTTATTTATTGATGAAATACATCGTTTTAATAAAGGCCAGCAGGATGCATTATTGGGTGCTGTTGAAAAAGGTATCATCACTTTAATTGGTGCAACTACGGAGAATCCATCTTTCGAAGTGAATTCGGCATTGTTAAGCCGTTGTCAGGTCTATGTGTTGAGACCCTTGCAGGAAAAGGGTTTGAAAGAACTGCTTCATCAAGCAATTACAAAAGATGAAATACTCAAACAAAATAAGATCGAATTAAAAGAAACAGAAGCTTTACTCAATATCAGTGGTGGTGATGCAAGAAAATTGTTGAATTTGTTGGAATTAATTGTAACATCAACCAACAAAAAAGAAATAACAATCACGGATGATTATGTGATGAATGTGGCGCAGAAAAAAATTGCTTTGTATGATAAACAGGGCGAACAACATTACGATATCATTTCAGCATTCATTAAAAGTATGCGTGGCAGCGATCCCAACGGCGCAGTGTATTGGCTGGCCAGAATGATCGAAGGTGGTGAAGATGTAAAATTCATTGCACGCCGCATGTTGATATTTGCCAGTGAAGATGTGGGCAATGCCAATCCAAATGCATTATTATTAGCCAATGCAACATTTGATGCAGTGAGTAAAATTGGTTATCCTGAATCAAGAATTATTTTAAGTCAGTGTGCCACTTATTTAGCATCGAGTGTAAAAAGTAATGCTGCTGTTGTTGCCATTATGGAAGCGCAACAAGCAGTACAACAAAATGGCGATTTGCCGGTGCCTTTGCACATCCGTAACGCACCCACCAAATTGATGAAAGATCTCGATTACGGAAAAAATTATCAATACTCACATCTCGGTGAAGGCAATTTTATTGAACAGGAATATTTGCCTGAAAAGCTTGCCGGAACTGCATTCTATAAGCCGGGTAATAATGCCAGAGAAAATGAATTGCGCAAATTTTTAAAAGAAAGATGGAAAGGGAAATATAATTATTGATGTTAGATGTTGGAATATAAATGCTGCCAATAGAATCACTTGCACAAGTGTGCGACGCAACAGTTGATGCCATTTGTACTAAAGCTTGTCCAATAAATAATCTTCTTCCTTATCTTTAAACCTTAACTCCCGAATTATGAGAAAAATATTTTTTGTACTTGCGTTATCATGTATCGTTTCATTTTCTTTTTCACAAAGCATTATTAACCGCGATGCAGAAATTGCATCGATGGTAAAAGAAGTATCGGCAGATTCTTTGCAATCATACATTAAATCAATGGTGGCTTACGGCACAAGACATACATTGAGTACACAAACAGATGCAAATAAAGGAATTGGAGCTGCGCGTAATTGGGTGTTGAGCAAATTCAATGAGTTTGCAAAAACATCGAATGGAAGATTGACAGCATTCATTGATACCATCACTTATAAAGTGGATGGCAAGAGAGTGGATAAAGACATTATTCTGGGCAATGTGGTTGCTACTTTAAAAGGAACTGACGTAAATGATAAACGTATCTTTTTAATCAGCGGTCATTTAGATTCTCGCCGGAGTAATGAGATGGACAGAGATAAAGATTCTCCCGGTGCCAATGATGATGGTAGCGGCTCTGCAGCTGTAATTGAATGTGCCAGAGTGATGAGCCAACATGGTTTTCCTGCTACGGTAATTTTTGTTACAGTAAGCGGAGAAGAACAAGGTTTATTAGGTGCACAATTTTTAGCGAATAAAGCAAAAAAAGAAAACTGGAGTATTGAAGCTGTGTTGAATAATGATATCATGGGCAGTAATAACAGCAGTGAAACAAATATTATTGACAATACACGCATTCGCGTTTTTAGTGAAGGATTGTCTGTATTGGATACCGGAAAAGTGGCTACCAACATCAGAAACCTTGGATTGGAAAATGATGGCAGGGCAAGACAATTGGCGCGTTATGTAAAAGAGATCGGTGAACGGTATGTAGAGAATATTGAAGTGGTGATGGTGTATCGCAATGATCGTTTTTTACGTGGTGGTGATCATTCCCCGTTTGTACAGAATGGTTTTGCTGCAGTGAGAATTACGGAGATGAATGAAAATTATTATCATCAGCATCAGGATGTGCGAAAAGAAAATAATATTCAGTATGGTGATCTGACTGAGTTCATGGACTTCGAATATCTGAGAAAAAATACAGCCGTTAATTTAGCCAATCTTGCCAATTTGGCTAAAGCGCCATCTGTACCTGATGAAGTAAAAGTGCAAACAAGAAAATTAGAAAATTTTACTTCATTGAATTGGAAAGCTCCCAAGAACGGCAAAACAAAAGGTTATTATATTTTGATGAGAGAGACCACCAGTGCTGTTTGGCAAAAGAAATTTTATACTACTGAAACAGAATATAAATTGCCATACAGTAAAGACAATTATTTTTTCGCAGTGCAAAGTGTAAGCGAAACAGGTAATGAAAGTTTACCGGTGATACCAAGTGTGGCGAGATAGTACTATAAAAATATAATCGGCTTCGAGAGCCTCAGCCTGACAGCTTTTGTCATGGTGAGGATCTCGAACTTTTGACAAATTGCGGACAAAAAATAATACAAATAAAAAAGCCATCAACAAAATTGATGGCTTTCATTTTTAATTTCAAATTACTAATTCTTAATTGAAACAGGCACTAATCTCTCGGCAACTTTCTCTGTTTCTTCTGCGCCACGCATTCCGCCTTCATGATATTCCGCATCTTCATTCACATTCCAGAGATCATATAATTCATTGCCTGCAATAATATTTTTAGCAGCAAGCATCGCTGTCATCATGCTGTGATCCTGATTATTGTATTTATGCATGCCGTTTCTTCCTACCAGATACAGTCCGGGATAGCCTTTCAGCGCTTCTCTTACAGCCTCTACATTTGCTTTATACGAATGATCGTACACAGGATATGCTTTCGGCTGACGAACAACATAACCATCCACCACAGCCGATTGTTTAGTCAATCCAATCTCTTCAATTTCTTTTTTTGCCAATGCAATTAATGTTTCATTGCTGCTCGTCCACATACCATCTCCTTCAAAACAAAAATATTCCAAGCCGTAACATGCCATGCTTTGATCAGGCACCATATAAGGGCTCCAACTTTTGAAGTTTTGTATCCTTCCCACTTTCACGTTCGGATCATGAATGTATATCCAGTTATCTGTAAATGCATCTTCATCTTTACAAATTAAAACCACCGTAATAAAATCACGATACTTTAAATCTTGTGATGCTTTAAATGCTTTCTCCGGAAATTTAGGATAAGTTGATGCAACTAATTCTCTCATTGGTGCAGAAGACAGTACATAATCAAATCCTCCCAAAGTATCGCCATTGCTGGTTTTCACACTCCATTTACCATCAGCCAAATGAATTTCTTTAATACCCGTATTCATTTCAATCTTCACTCCTAATGCTTCACTTTTTTCTACGCAACGTTCCCACATCATGCCCGGGCCTTTCTTCGGATAACGGAATGAGTCGATCAATGTTTTAATGATCTTATCCTTATCACTGTCTTTTGCGGAAGGTTTGAACAAAGCATTCCATATCGCACTGCTTAATGATAAACCTTTGATTCTTTGTGCAGCCCAATCAGCAGAAATTTCATTGCAGGGAATGCCCCAAACTTTTTCGGTATAGGTTTTAAAAAATATTTTGAATAATCTTCTCCCGAATTGATTCACTACCCAATCTTCAAAATTGGTTGGGTTCTTTACCGGAAAAATTTTTGCTTTCAAATAACTTAACACACATAATGCACTTTGAATAATTCCTAATTTTCGCAATGCTTCAAAAGCTGCCAATGGATATGCAAAAAATTTATGGTTATAATAAATACGAGAACTGCGAGGACGTTCGAGCATTTCATCACTTAAAATCTCTGTCCAAAAATCTTCCACTTCTTTGCTCTTTGAAAAAAAACGGTGACCGCCAATATCAAAACTATAACCCTTGTATGTTTCAGTTCTTGAAATACCACCCACATAATGCGGATCTTTTTCAAACACCACCACATCCTGTTTGGCTTTACCTAATAAATAAGCAGCGGTCAATCCCGCAGGTCCTGCACCAATGATGGCAATTTTTTTTGTCATGATAAAAATTTTATTCAACCGGCTCAATCTCTTCGGTCGGCTTCGTTGTGTCACTCACTTGTACAGCATATCACTATTCAACAAATAAACTAATAAACTGATTCAGTCGGCAAAATTGCAAAATAAAACCCGTTCTGCCATGCTTTTTACAAGCTTCACAATAGATTTGCACTTTATCAAAAAACAAATATGCATCATTTAAAATACAAATGGGTCATTAAACCTTTCGAAAACCTCATTCCTGTTGAATTGTATGAGATCTTACGTTTAAGAAGCGAAGTCTTTGTTGTAGAACAGAACTGTGTTTTTTTAGATATGGACAATAAAGACCCATTCGCGCTGCATTTGATGGGTTTTGATGGAGAAAATTTAGTGGCTTCTGCAAGATTGTTCGCTCCGGGGAAAGTATATAAAGAAATGAGCATTGGCAGAGTCGTGTCCTCTCCTGCTTACAGAAAAAAAGGTGCAGGCAGAGAATTGATGCAGGTTGCCATTAAAGAGTCTTATCAATTATTCGGAGAATCACCTATCAAGATCGGTGCGCAATTATATCTTAAAAAATTTTATGAGTCCTTGGGATTTATACAAAGCGGCGATGTATATGATGAAGACGGGATCGATCATATTGAAATGATAAAACCCGTTTAATGTTTATCAACAAGAATTTTTTTCACTTGATATTGTATACTATCCCCTTGAATTGTCAACACATACATGTGTGAACCTTTCTGTGTTATTGAAACAGGGATATTGTTAATGCCTTTTATTGCATTCACTGTTGCAGCGGATATGATCTGACCTGTTGCAGGATCAATGATACGCAGTGTTAATATTGCATCAGTATCCGATTTTATGCTCGCTGTAAATTGCCCTGCTGTAGGGTTGGGAAATGTTTGCACTTCTCCTGCATCTGCCCTGTTATAATAATCGATCAGCTGCTTACTGAACAAAACATTGGCAATGGCTCCATTGAGATTTATGGTTGCACCGCCGGTTACTTCAAAAGCAAAAACAATCTGTACAATATCTTTCAGATCAATATTATTTTTATTTGCTGCAGATATAAAATCATTAATGGAAATTGTATAATCTTTCGCATCAGCACTTAAGGGAAGAAGATAATAATATTGATCAGAAAAATTGGTAATACTGTTTTTTATTAAATAAACGCGCAGGTTAGTTTTTGCTCCGGATGCCGTAAAGCGAAGTGTTTTAAATCCTGTGAGGTCTTGCGGAACACCTCCACCCTTTAATAATTTATATACCGAAATAAAATCTGATGTAACTGCGCTGATCTGCACATTCCGCAATAAATGCAATTCAAACGCACTATTATTTCTTGCGATCGTATCATTGGTAACAGTAAATTTTTGCATGGTGGCATTGGCGCTATTGAAGTCAGAACCCCAAACACCATCAGACATGAATACCACATCTTCCAATTGATTATTGATGTACAATGAAAGTGTTGATTCCAAAGCATCATTTACAGGAACAGTAATTGCTGATATTGCATTGGCAGCGATCGTAAATGGAACAGTACGTTTGCTTGTTGTTGCACTGCTTTCATTGTTTCTGTCTTCTATTAAAAAATAACCATTGTTATTGTTAGTATTATTTTTTATTGAAAAATTCAAACTCATTCCGTCCCGGTTACCAGAAACAATATACGTAGAAGGCAATGCAGCAGAGGTTTTCAGCTGTTGTATAGGCATGATGGCATTGAACTTTGCCAATATTTCCAAAGCCATATCAATACAATAATAAGGTGCTGCCCCCCAAACCTGGTAATTATATAAAGTGTCTTCTGCTATGTAATCAGCATTCAGCCAGTTTGACTGGAAAGAAAAATTATTTCTTCCTGCTTTTTTCCCGATAGAGAAACTCATGCTGTATTCAATATTACCATCGGATTGCAATAATGTATAGCGAACAAAATTCAAATTGCTTAATGTAAAATTACTCATGCTTAATAACTGAGCACCTTTTAATCTGTCGCAGATCGGTTTTGTGTGATCATACATCACACCCAATGTTTGTGTTGCAAAAGCGGCAGCACGGCATTGTTGTTTGAAAGTAAAATCGATTGAACTTACATCCACCGCATTGGTAATGGAAGTAATATCCGTTGGTGTAGTGATATAACCTACAACACCTGAATCAGGAATAGAAGTAGGCATTATGTCGCTTAATTTTAAAGCACCGGTACCTGCACCAAAAGTTCTTGGCCTTGCTGCAGTATTTATCTGTTGAAAATGATCATAATTGATTTCACCCAACTGATTATTGAATGCCTTATGATAAACTCTGTTTGTTAATGCATCTCCCAGGCTTTTACTTTCCAATCCTCCGCTGTTGCCTGAATAGGAAATATGCCCATCAGAAGTAAGATCAGGAATGCTGTCTAACTTATCAATACAGGGAACAGGTAAAACCGTTGCGAAAAACAATACATCATTAAAATCCTGATCGCTGCCGTAACCATCTCTTCGCATATCTTCAAAACCAATCACGATCCTTCCTGATGCCGTATCATGCAGCATCACGGTATGTTTCTTTAAGGTTGAATCTGCTTCGGGATTAAATCTTGAATCAGAATATAATATCCAGTAACCTGAACTTACGGTTTGGGTAATACCACTCCATCCATTTGCCAATAACACAAATCCTATGGAAGTATTGGGTGGAAAATTTCCGAGATAAACTTTATCACCCGGATTTAATCCACCACCAAAACCGCTTTTGGATGCATTCGGAAAAATAATATTGATCTTATTTGCAGGAGGAGGTACAACCAATGGTGTATCGGTTGGAAAAGTATAATAGCCTAATACATTTTGATATGCTGCCCCTTCATCTACAAATGTTACCCAAATATCAGACGGGCATTTTACACCAATTGTTTCCGTTCTTCCATCAGCAATCAATTGTGGATTGTAAACAGGTACTGATCTGTATTCGGGCAATGTTGCTGAAATATTTGCTCTGAAAGTTACACCTACTGTATCACCCGGAATTACCAGATATTTTGGCGTACCATCATTGTAATAAGCTCCCATGTAATGATACTGTGCGTTGGCAATAAAATTTAGTATCAATAAAATTGACAGGTTGATGATTCGCAAAAGGGTTTTTGTATAATTCCTTTTCATTAAAAATACTTTGTCATTTATAACCACTACAAAGTGAATGATAAAACTAAACACTATACATAGTTTTTATTGTTTTAATCTTGTAGTATTTTGTGCAGGTTCGTGTAGTTTGTTTTATCATACCAGTTATAATTCAGGAATAGGTTGAATTGTAAGAAGGAAGCTTCCTTTTGCAATTAAATTGGATTTGGTTATTGTGATTCTAAAACTGAACGACACGTATTACTAACTTGAAGCTAATCCTTGTTCACAGGGGCAACCTTACAACATAAAACTCATACAGCATTTTCGGCCAGCCCGTTAAATGCTGTTGCAACATTTATTCTCTGAATTTTTATTTGCAGCATATAATTTATATCTTCCTGAATATTTTACAAGTACAATGATCATTCGTTCAAAAAGCATTTCTTATCTGAAAGCTGGTTATCTGTTACACCTGATGACCTTATTGGAAATAACATTATATGCTTTTGCATTTCAGTATTTAAAAATCGGAGAATGGCTGAATGCAGGAAATCTTTTTGGGAAGATCCTCTTGTTGCTTCCTTTTATGGTGGCGCCTTTCTTTCCCCAGCTCGATGCTTATTCACGTTATCAGAATTATAAACAAATAAAAGACCATTTGTATTTACGTGGTTTTAAAATCAGGATATTAAAACCGTTTATACAATCACGTTGTCAACGCGATGCAGCAATGCTTGCCGCAGAAGAATTAGGAATGAAAGCTGAATGCAAACAACATTTTTATGAACAGGGTTACAGATGGTATCATTTGCTGCCTGATTTTTTATTTACACATCCGCAAACACTCTTCTGTAAGGCATTTTGGCTGAATACATTCTTTGCAAAAAAGTATCAAGCTAAATATGATTTTAGGAAAATTAGTGTTAAAATAAATAAAGAAACTATAGTGAATGTTTTACAGGAATTAGCAGTGTAATAAAAATTACATTTCCATCTTCAAAAATTTTGCCGTAAAGCTTTCTTTGTTCCTGATCATTTCTTCCGGTGTTCCTTCAAATAAAATTCTGCCGCCACCATCACCACCTTCCGGGCCCAAATCAATGATATGATCAGCGAGTTTTATTACGTCCATATTATGTTCGATGATAAGAACAGAATTTCCTCTGTCAACTAACTTACTCACAACGTCCATCAATAATTTAATGTCCTGAAAATGCAAGCCAGTTGTGGGTTCATCCAAAATATAAAATGTTTTACCGGTATCTTTTTTACCAAGTTCCGTTGAAAGTTTTACACGCTGTGCTTCACCGCCACTCAATGTTACAGCGGATTGGCCCAGAGTGATATAACCCAGGCCAACATCTTGCAGCACTTTTATTTTACGATACAGCCAGGGTACCGCCTGAAAGAAATCGCAGGCTTCATCAACTGTCATATCCAACACATCGCTGATCGATTTCCCTTTGTAACGAATTTCTAAAGTTTCGCGATTATACCTCTTGCCATTACATTTTTCGCAATGTACATACACATCAGGCAAGAAATTCATTTCAATAACACGCATACCGCCGCCTTCGCAAACATCACATCTTCCCGTTTTTACATTGAATGAAAAACGTCCGGCATTATAACCACGGATCTTTGCTTCAGGTACAGAGGCAAACAAAGTTCTGATCTCGGTAAAGAATCCGCAATAAGTGGCAGGATTACTTCTTGGTGTTCTGCCAATAGGTGATTGATCGATCTCAATTACCTTATCAATATATTCCAAACCCTTAATGGTTTTGAATTCCATTGCATTCCCCTTACTATCATAACAATGCTTTGCTAATAACGGATATAATGTTTCGTTGATCAAAGTTGATTTGCCACTACCACTCACACCACTTACCACTATTAGTTTTCCGAGTGGAAATTTTACACTCACATTCTTCAAATTATTCCCATTAGACCCATTCAATTCCAAAAATTTTCCATTGCCTTTTCTTCTTTCTTTCGGAACTGGAATGGATTTATTTCCATTTAAATATTGTGCTGTCTCAGAACCTGATAATAATACTTCTTTCGGCGTTCCTTGTGCAACAATGGCACCGCCATGCTTACCTGCTTTGGGTCCGATATCAACCAAATAATCAGAAGCAAGCATGATATCTTTATCATGTTCAACAACCAACACACTATTACCGATATCGCGTAAATTCTTTAATGCTTCTATCAAACGATGATTGTCCCTTTGATGCAGTCCGATACTCGGTTCATCTAAAATATAAGTGATGCCCTGCAATTGCGAGCCGATCTGTGTTGCCAGACGGATCCGCTGTGATTCTCCACCACTAAGGGTCTTAGAAGGCCGGCTTAAGGAGAGATAGGTCAACCCAACATCTAATAAGAATTGTAACCGTTCTCTTATTTCTTTTAAAATATCTTTTGCAATGCTATTTTGTTTATTGCTTAAACGTTTTTCAATCCCATTAAACCAAACCAACAATTTATCCAAATTCATATCGCTTAACTCAGCAATATTCTTTTCATCTACTTTAAACCACAAACTTTCTTTCTTTAATCTTTGTCCGTTGCAGGATGGACAAACAGAAAGCTGCATATATGTTTCTACCCATGTTCTTAATCCATCATTGCTTTGGGTAGATGTAAACCAACGCTTCAACATGGGAATAATTCCTTCGTAGCTACCGGTAAAAGTTTGCGGGATTGTTTCATCATCCAGATTCATCTCTAAACCCGGACTGATATTTTGATCACCATACAACAACAAATTCAATTGTGATCCAGAAAGATCTTCAATTGGCTTATCTAAACTTATTTTATGTTTTTTTGCAAACACAACTACCTGCTGATAAACACTGGCATCTCTTTCAGCCCCCAATGCATGAATACCGCCTTCTTTTACGGTTTTTGTTTTATCGGGTAACACTTCATTCATATCAATGGTATACACATTGCCCAAACCTTTACAGGTTGGACAAGCACCATAAGGCGAATTGAATGAAAATGCGTTAGGGCTGGGTTCTTCGTAACTGATACCTGTATCTTCACACATCAATTGTTTGGAATACTGAATGGTTTTATTAGTATCATTCAATAATAAAAACATTAATTCCTTTCCCATTTTTAAACTTTGTTGCACACTCTGACTTAAACGAACGCGCATATCATCCGTAACTGCCAAGCGATCTATCACCACTTCAATATCGTGAATTTTATAACGATCAACCTGCATTCTTGCCGTTAAGTCCAACACTTCACCATCCACTCTTACTTTTAGAAATCCTTTTTTGCGAATGTCCTCAAACAATTCGCGATAATGTCCTTTACGACCACGAATCAATGGAGCTAAAACAGAAATCTTTTTACCACGATATTTTTCAAAAATATTTTGTACAATTTCTTCTTCACTGAACTTAACCATTTTTTTACCCGTGTTATAACTGTATGCTTCGCCGATCCTTGCGAATAATAATCGCATGAAATCATACACTTCAGTAACAGTCCCAACGGTTGAACGCGGATTTTTATTCGTAGTCTTTTGTTCAATGGAAATTACCGGGGATAAACCTGTTATTTTATCAACATCAGGCCTTTCCATATCGCCCATAAATTGTCTTGCGTAGGCACTGAAACTTTCCATGTACCTGCGCTGACCTTCATTATAAATTGTATCAAATGCCAGAGAAGATTTTCCGCTGCCGCTAACACCTGTAAAAACAACCAATTTATTTTTAGGAATAGAAATATCAATATTCTTCAAATTATGTTCACGGGCACCATACACTTCAATACGTTCATCTTTCTGTTCAATCAGAGTTTCTATTATTTTTTTTTCTTTTGCCATAGTATTGAAGTAAAGATAAGAACAAGCTTTAAGCTAAAAAGTTTAGTTTTTAACACATAAATTTAAATGAAGCAAATTGCAAATCTTTGATCGTCGTCCATCGCCTTCGATTCTTCCAGTGAAAGAATCGCACACTTCAACCACAGCGCTTAATGGAGTAAAATTCATTGAGTATTGCAATTATCCTATTAATTCGGTAGGATAATTGTTATTATTCGGTTTCACGTAATTCAATGCAGGCATGGTTTTTATGGAAATTAAAAAAAATATTTTAAAAAAAATTTGGCGAATTGCTCCATTCGGCTATACATTTGCAACAGCCTGCTTACCGTAGGCAAGTTCTTTTAACAACACTTATCAAGAAAGGCAGAGGGAATTGGCCCGATGAAGCCTTGGCAACCCACATAATCAACTCGTTTATGTGAAGGTGCCAACTCCAGTCATTAATAATGACAGAGATAAGTCAGAGTAAAGTTTGCAAATAAGTCGATATACAATCGTAATAATATTTCAAGCTCATCTGACTTCTCAGGTGAGCTTTTTTTATGCCCATCTCTGAAGCCGCTTCTGATAATCGTTGTTAAAAAAGTTATCAAAAAAACTTTCAAAAAAATAAAGATGAGTAACGCAACACAATTATTACAGAGCATTCCTATCGATCCTTTAACCGGTGCTATTTCCGTTCCTATTTATCAAACATCAACGTTTGTGCAGGAAGCACCGGGTGTAAATAAAGGCTATGATTATTCGAGAACAAATAATCCAACAAGAGCAACATTGGAAAGCATTGTGGCACAATTGGAAAAAGGTGCCGTTGGTGCAGCATTTGCCAGTGGACTGGCTGCCATTGATGCAGTTGTTAAATTATTGAAAAGCGGTGATGAAATAATTGCAGTTGATGATATTTACGGCGGTGCTTACCGTTTATTCACGCAGGTGTATGAACAATACGGCATCACCATCAAATTTGTTGATGCAAGCGATCCAATCAATATTTTTAATGCAGTTACTGACAAAACAAAGCTGATCTGGATCGAAACACCTACTAATCCAACTTTAAAAATCGCAGACATTGAAGCCATTGCAAAAATTGCAAGAGCCAATGGCTGCTTACTTTGCGTGGATAACACTTTTGCTTCACCGACCTTACAACAACCTCTTTCGCTGGGAGCTGATATTGTAGTACACAGTGCAACAAAATATTTGGGCGGACACAGTGATACGATTGCAGGGATTGTTGTTGTAAAGGATGCAACTCTCGGTGCAAGGATCAAATTCTTTCAAAATGCCTGCGGTGCCGTATTAGCACCCTTAGACAGTTGGTTAACGATTCGCGGCATTGAAACATTATTCCTACGCATTAAACAACATTGTTTAAATGCGCAAGCCGTTGCAGAATATTTAGAAAATCATCCTGCGGTTGAGAAAGTTTTTTATCCGGGATTGAAATCTCATCCGCATCATGATATTGCAAAGAAACAATCAAAAGGTTTTGGCGGCGTGGTTTCATTTTCTTTAAAACAGGATGAATTAAAACTCGCTGAACAATTTGTTTCCACTACTCAAATTTTCAAATTAGCAGAAAGTTTAGGCGGCGTGAAGAGTTTAATCAGTCATCCCGCAAACATGACACATAAATCCATTCCTGCTGAAACCAGAAGAGCAGCGGGTGTTGTGGACAGTTTGATAAGATTGAGTGTTGGTATTGAAGAAGTGGAAGATTTGATAGATGACCTTGAAAAAACTTTTAACCAGTTGAATAGACATTCAAGAGTACAAGAGTCCGCCTCAGGCGGAACCAAAGTTCAAGAGAACTCATTTTGCTAAGTACAAAAAGAATTAAGAATTATAAATTAAGAATTAAGAATTTTATATGGTGACGCATAAACAATTAAATATCGGATTATTCGGGTTTGGTGTGGTAGGAGAAGGTTTATATAAAGTTTTGCAGCAAACACCATCGCTGAAAGCGCAGATCAAAAAAGTGTGTATCAAACATCCGGGTAAAAAGCGTAATGCACCCGCTGAATTATTTACAACAGAAAAAAATGATCTGTTGTTTGATGAAAATATTAACGTTATCGTTGAAGTGATCGATGATTCGAATGCAGCATTTGAAATTGTTTCCACTGCTTTAAAAAACGGCAAAGCGGTTGTGAGTGCAAGTAAAAAAATGATAGCAGAACATTTGCCTGAAATACTGCAATTGCAATTAGAAACAGGACAATCATTTTTGTGTGAAAGTGCTGCCTGTGCTTCGATTCCCGTGATCAGGAACCTCGAAGAGTATTACGATAATGATCTGCTTCATTCCATTAAAGCGATCGTGAATGGTTCTACTAATTTTATTTTGACAAGAATTTTTGAAGACAAATTAAGTTTTGCTGATGCATTGTTATTGGCACAACAATTAGGCTTTGCAGAAAGCAATCCTAAATTAGATGTGGAAGGATATGATGCCGTAAATAAATGGACGATATTATTGAACCATGCTTATGGAATTGTTGAACATCCCGATAATATTTTATTTACAGGCATTCAAAATATTCAATTAAGCGATGCAACTGTTGCCTCAGAAAAACATTATGATATTAAATTGGTGGCACAGGCTAAAAAATTAAAAGACGGAACTGTTGCTGCATTTGTACTGCCGCAATTTGTAAAGACAGATGAGCCATTATCATTTGTAAAAAATGAATACAATGGCGTAGTGATTGAAAGCGGCTTTGCAGATAAACAATTCTTTTATGGAAAAGGTGCAGGAAGTTTTCCAACGGCATCTGCTGTGTTAAGCGATATTGCCGCATTGCGTTATGATTACAAATACGAGTATAAGAAATTATATCATCATAAACCACATCGATTAAGTAATGACTTTTATGTAAAAGTGTATGTAAGTTTTGATGACTGGAAATATATTCCAAGAGAAAATTTTGAATGGATCGAAGAATGGCATGCTGGTGAAGACAGAAAATATTTAATTGGTGTGATACACGTGAATGAATTATTCAATAACAGTTGGTGGAAAGAAAATAATACTTCGCTTATTTTAACTCCTGAGCCCATCATTGAAAATTTAGATATTATAAATTTAAAAAAACGCAGCCTTGAACTGGCGGGTGTTATATAATTAGTTTTTGTTTTTGGGTAATAAAAAAGTCCCGCAATATTGCGGGACTTTTTTATTAAAACATCTTAATCTGCCAAAGGCTTATTCTTATCACGAATTGCTTTAAACTCAGAACCAGCCTTCCATTGCGGCCATTTGGTCTCATTGGCTAATTTCTTTCCTACTGAAAATAATATTTGCATATCCTGCATACCGCCTTCAAAAGTCCACTTGCCATCAAACTGATCGGCAGGGCGATGGTAACGATTGGCAGTATAATCATCTTCCTGTTTCTTACCATATTCTTTCCCTTTTCCAACAACATCAATTCCGCCGGAACAATCCAAAGCAGGCACTCCAACTTTTGCTAAACTAAAATGATCGGAACGATAATAATGCCCTGCTTCAGGATGTGCTTCGGGTGCTAAATATCTTCCCTGTGTTTTTGCCACATCAGCCACATAATCTTCCAGATCATTTTGTCCGGATCCTGTGATTATAACATCATTCGTTTTTTCCATGGGATTAATGCCATCCATATTAATATTGGCAACCGTTTTATTTAAAAGATAGATGGGATGCGTTGCATAATAAGCAGAGCCCAACAAACCCTGTTCTTCTGCTGTTACAGATAAAAAGAGAACAGTACGTTCAGGTTTTTCTTTTAAGTTTTTGAATGCTCTTGCAATTTCAAGCAATGCTGCTGAACCGCTTGCATTATCGATCGCACCATTATAAATGGAATCACCTTTTTCATCAGGCTTTCCGATTCCCAAATGATCCCAATGCGCTGTGTACAAGACATATTCATCCGGCCTTTTTGATCCGGTGATTTTAGCGATTACATTATGCGATAAATTATATTTTGCTTTCACTTTCACATTCAAAGACAATTTTTCATTGAATGAAACTGCTTTGAAATTATTTTTATTCGCACTTACGATTAATGATGTGTCTTTACCTGCAGCGGCAAATAATTTTTTTGCTGCATCGGCTGAAACCCAGCCTTGTAAGGCTAAATGCGGTTCTTTATTATCTTTTTTGTCAAGATATAAGTTAGAACTTCCCCATGAATTCTGAACCACACTAAAAGGATAAGATGCGGCTTTTGTATTATGAATGATAAAGCAAGCCTTAGCACCCTGCCTTGCAGCTTCTTCATACTTGTAGGTCCATCTTCCATAATATGTCATGGTATTACCCTTGAAAATTGTTGAATCCTCTGTGCCAAAACCGGGATCATTCACCAACACCAAAACCACTTTCCCTTTTACATCAATACCGGCATAATCATTCCATTTATATTCGGGTGCTACAACTCCATATCCTACAAAAATCAATTCATCATTCTTTAAAGAAATGACCGAATCAGTATTTTCTGTTGATACAACAAAATCAGTTGTTCTTTGCAGATCAAAATTTCCTTTTGCTGATTGCACTTTCATCACAGGATCTGATGTTGGAGTGATCTCCACCATCGGCACATCCTGAATATAACTGTTGCCATTGCCGGGCTCTAATCCCAATCTCTTAAATGTCGTCTCTATATAATCAACTGCTTTTACTTCACCGGCGGAAAAAGGCTTCCTTCCTTCAAAAGAATCGGATGCGAGAATCTTTATATGTTGTGTAAGACTGTCTTTATTGAACACTGCCGAGTCTTGCTCTGATGAAGAACTACCTTGCTTACAAGCTGTATAACTCATCGTTATGATCGCAGCCAAAAAATAAAAAAACAATTTTCTCATACGGTTGATTTTGCAAACAAGATAGGAAATAATAGAGAAACATGCAGTTCACTCATCAAAAAGCAATGCAATCAATTACATTTGATGTAAGAAAAATAATTTATGGAGAAACTTTCACTTGATCAGTTTAAAGCGGGCTTGATCATGACAATAGCAGGAGCTTTGTTGTTGTTTCTGTTTAATTGGCTCATCGGAAAGAATGAATTGTTTTTATTACTGAATGAGGATCTTGGCAAAGGGGCTGATTATCTTTTTATTTTCTTTACATTTTTGGGTGATGGTATCTGGTGGATAGCAATACTTATTTTATTCATTCTTTTCAGAAGAAATTTTTTACCTCTTTTATTATTTTCATTTGCATTCTCCGAAATATTCATTGAATCATTCAAATATTTTTTACTTCCCACTGAACCGAGACCTATTTCTGCTATTGCAGATACAAAACTGATTCATACTGTTGCCGGAGTAGAATTGCACACCATCGCAAGTTTTCCATCCGGTCATACCACACAGGCTTTTATCTTTTTTTTATTAGGCTGTTTGATGCTCAAAAAAAAATGGATACTTGCTGTTGGTTTTTTATACGCACTTTTAGTTGGTTATTCCAGAATTTATCTCGCACAACATTTTCCGAGAGATGTTGCAGGAGGAATGTTGTTTGCAAGCATCAGTGTTTTATTAGCATTGCTCATTTTTCATAGATGGTTTGAAAATAAAAAAGCCCTGCAATAAGATTGCAAGGCCTCTTCCTAAAGCTTTTTGATTTTATTTTTCAGGATTTAAAACCGCTTTGATATAATTGGAGAAATTGAAATATTTCTTTGCAGCATCCTGTAACTGCTGAACAGTAATTGCATCCACTTTCTTGGAATAATCAACGATCCATGCAGCATCTTCTCCATTGATCCACGCACTGCTTAGTCCTTCCAACCAGTAATCATTTTGTTTCAACTGATCCTGATAATGTTTCTTCATTGTTTCTTTTACTTTATCAAGGTCTTTTTGTTCAATGCCTTTTTCCTGTGCATCTTTTATCAATCCAAATAAAGCTTTCGTCAGTTTGTCAACATTCTCAGGTCCGCATGGAAAGCGAACGGTGATATTATATTCATTATTAGGTCTTTTAGAAATTCCGCCACCCATTCCGCCGGTGTAAATGCCACTCATTTCTTCACGCAATTGCTCTATTATTTTAATATTCAAAACTTCTGTCAGCGCTTTGATGATCAGATTTTCATCCTTACTATAAACAGCATCGCCGGTAAAGATCACATTCACCTGACTTTGTTTTGCAGTTCCTTTAGCAATAGTTGCTTCTACAATTCCTTTTACAGGCCGCAGACCCACATCTGTAAATTTGTTTTCCTTTTCTTTCGCAGGAAGGCTTGCAATATATTTTTCCAGCAAAGGTTTTATCTTATTGATATCAACGTTTCCCACAAATGTAAAGTGCAAACCATAAGCATTGCTGTATATCTCTTTATAAATAGCCAATGCTCTTTCCATTTTTATCTTATCAAAATCTGATGCATCAGGTATTCCGCCTGCCCAAGGACTATTTCCATATTCGATTTTTGATAACGTATCAGCAAAATAATTGAAAGGGTTTGCTTTCATATTTTGAATAAATCCTTTTTCCTGTGCAATGAAAGCCTGGAATAAAGTTTCATCTTTTCTGGGTTGTGTCAAATACAAATGGATCAGTTGAAAAAATGTCTCCAAGTCTTTCACACTAGTATTTCCCTGAATACCTTCTTCAGTAGGATTGATATAAGGCTGTACATTCACCGTTTTGCCGGAAAGGAATTTTTCCAGATTCGTTGGAGTGAAATTTCCTACACCCATTGTCTGCACTATATTTGCGGCATTTTCAGCATTTTGCTTGTCGGTCAAACTATAATTATAAGAACCGCCTAATCTCCATGCGTCCAACTGAATATCATCGTTCTTGAATTCTGTTGGTTTTATGGTGACAGACACGCCATTACTTAATATAAGGTCAGTTGTACCCAAAACAGTATTTGTTTTTTCGCTGATGATCTTTCCTGCAATGGGCTGTTTTTCCAACAATGATTTCGCGACCACTTTTTCTTCATACGCTTTAACCGGAATTTTATGTGCATTCGACAATAATAATAAAAGAGTATCGCTTGTAGGCAGTTTAGCTTTATTTTTTTCTGAGCCAAGTATCATCGCAAATTTACCCTGCTTTGATTCGATATTCTTTGCATACGCATTCAATTCTTCCAATGTGATCTTTGGTAAAATTTCTTTCACAAAATTGTATCGGTTCGCAATGCCGATAATGGGTGAAGCAGAAGTATAATTGTTGATATATCCTTGTACCAGATTGCCTGATTCTGTTTTGTCTTTATTTTGGAATGCTTTATCCGTTTCATTCCACAAATTACTTTTTGCACGCTCTAATTCTGCAGGAAGGAATCCGAATTGTTTCACACTTTCTGTGGTTGTTACCAATGCATCCACTGCCTCTTTAACCGATTTATTACCCACTACTGCAATAGAAGCAAATTCCCGGTATCCTCTGATCATTTCTTCAAAAGAAGCCTGACCGAAAAGAAAAGGAGCATCAGCTTGTTTGGTCAATTCGCTCAAACGTTGATTCAGGATGGTATTAAATAAATCTTCGATGATCTCTTGCTTATAATCTGCCCAGGTTACGATATTTTTTTTCTTCTCAATAAAATTGGTGATGGCAACAATAGTGTATGGATTTTCTTTATCGGTTACAACAACAGCCTCATCTTTCTTTCTTTCGGCAATTGGGATGATCGCAGGTCTTGGTTTTTGATTGACCGGATTTTTAAACTGGCTGAAATACTGAATGATCTCTTTCTCTGCTAATGCAGGATCGATGTCTCCTACAACTATCACTGCCATTAAGTTTGGACGATACCAGGTTTTATAGAAACGTTTTAAACTTTCGGGTTTAAAGTTTTGTATGATACTGTCTTTCCCAATCGGCAATCTTTGTGCATAGAATGAACCATTAAATAATTTTGGAAAAAAAACTTTCATCATCCTTTCATTCGCATTCTTGCTTAAACGGGATTCTTCTAAAACCACTCCGCGTTCTTTATTTATTTCGGCAGTATCCAATAAAGCATTGCCTGCCCAATCACTCAAGATCGTAAATCCACTATCTATTTTAGATTGATTATCCGTAGGGATAGGAAGAATATAAATTGTTTCATCAAATCCTGTTTGTGCGTTCAGATCGGCACCAAATTTTACACCGATGGATTGCAGATAATTCACCAATTCATTTTTAGGAAAATGTTTCAGTCCGTTAAAATTCATGTGCTCCATGAAATGTGCTAAACCCTGTTGATCCGCTTCTTCCAAAACAGATCCGGTATTGACAACCAAACGAAGCTGTACTTTCTTTTCAGGCTTTGCATTCTTCCTGATATAATAAGTGAGTCCATTGGGAAGTTTGCCCACTTTAACATTACTGTCAACTGGCAACTTACCGTTCAGATTAAATTGTGCAAATGAATATTGTGTTACAAATAAAAGGACCAACACAAAAAAAAT
>Ga0364886_10174_pt3 | contig 37429 bp, 27 predicted proteins | sample ExccelJu500001D3_4_FD_206926 | JGI IMG/M metagenome (GOLD analysis project Ga0364886, IMG submission 206926) | Enriched cells from Trout Bog Lake Hypolimnion, Wisconsin, USA - BchlTB.July23.5000.01.D3 | ecosystem: Environmental > Aquatic > Freshwater > Lake > Hypolimnion/Profundal zone | place... | reverse complement strand
GGTGTACCGACTCGCCATTCCATCAGCACTACGGCAAGAACAACTTGATGGATAACAATATTCTGGCTTTCGGGCGGGATGCGCAACTGCGCCGAACCCGCGCCGAGGACCATCTCTCGTTCACGCTGACGCACAATCTGGTTGTCTTCGATTCCGAAAACTTGTTCGGCAGCAACTGGAGTGGCTCAAAGTCCAACTTCGTGGTGGATAGCAATATCTACTGGCGTGTTGGCGGTAAGCCTTTTGGATTCCCGGAGGGGCGGGATCTTGCCAGTTGGCAGGGAACTGGTCAGGATACGCACTCCTTTGTTGTCGATCCCCTGTTTGTTAACCTGCAGAAAGACGACTTCCGGCTTCAGGCAGGATCTCCTGCCGGAAAGATCGGTTTCGTGCCCTGGGATGCATCCACAGCCGGTCCCCGGAAGGGCGCTCTTACGGACCTGCCGATGCCGACGATAACTCCGGCCTTTGTAGCCCCTTCTGCACATTAATCGCCTCATAATTGCGGAGGAATTGCAGGCTGTCATATAGAATGACAGCCTGTCCTTTTGTCTGCTCTTCTCTCACTCTCTATTGCCGATCTTTATGGGAGCCCTATCTATGCGCCGATTTGTACCGTCGCAGGTTCTGTTAGCATGTCTCTTCCTGCCGCAACTGGCTCTGCATCCCATCCGTGCCGCTGCGGATCCCCAGGCAAAGAGCCACCATTTCTATTTTATGCAGTACTCCCCTGGCAATAAGATAGTGGAGCTCTCTGCCGAGGGAAAAGTGCTCTGGGAGCACCCTATGCCGGGGCTGGCGGTAATGTTCGAGGTACTGAAGAACGGAAACCTGATGTATGCTTATGGGGGATCTCCCACGGGCGTGCAGGAGGTGGACCGAGAACATAAGGTGGTTTGGGACTTCCATGCAAAGTGCGAACAGGTTCTGGGATTCAGCCGACTGCCGAATGGGAATGTGCTGGTCGGCGAACAGGGGCCGTGCCAGGCTGTTGAGGTAAACCGCAAGGGTGAGGAGGTGCATATCACGCCGCTCACAACCTTTGAGAGGCCGGCACATCGCCAGTTGCGCAGCCTGCACAAGCTCAAGAATGGCAACATCCTCTCCTGCCATGAAGCCGATTCCACGGTGCGCGAAGTGGACCCCGATGGCAAGGTTTTGTGGGAGTATCCAGGCTGCCCGAACGTATTTGAGGCGTCCAGGCTCAAGAACGGCAACACGCTTATCGGCACCGGTGACAGAATTATCGAGGTAACGAGGGATAAGCAGATCGTGTGGGAATTCAGTTCAAAGGATGCGCCGGAGCTGATGATGAGCTGGATGGTGGGAATCCAGCAGCTTAAGAACGGGAACCTGGTGGTGGCAAACTTCAGCCGCGGACACGAGGGCCAGGGCGCGCACGCTTTTGAAGTGACGCGGGACAAGAAGGTGGTCTGGACCTTCACAGACCATAAACTGGCGACTCTGGTTACGATGGTGCACTATCTTGACGAGAACTGATCGGAACGGGTCACGATTGAATGAGCGCTGAGGCTACTCCGGCACCAAAACCGAACAACAGGAACGCCCTCTTTCGCATGCAGGAGATCGGCGTGCTCGTGGCCTTTCTGGGTATCTGCGCCTTTCTGGCGCTTAACCCACGCTCTGCCGATTCATTTCACACCGTGCGCAACCTTCTTAGCGTGGCCCGACAGGCATCTCTGTACGGCATCATGGCCGTTGGCATGGTATTTGTGGTCTCGATGGGAGACATCGATCTTTCGGTGGGATCGATACTTACCCTCACCAACGTTGTTACGGCAGTTGCGCTGCATGCCGGCCACGGCGCCATCTACAGCGTGGGACTGGGACTGCTGGCCGGCGCGGCATGTGGCCTGGCGAATGGCATTCTGGCGGTGCTGCTGCGTATACCGATGATCATTGTAACACTGGGCACGCTTAGCGTGTATCGGGGCATGGCGCTGATGCTGTGCAATGCGGCGCCAATAAGTCAGTTTTCCAAAGAGGGTCCGCTATTTACCGTGTTCGGCGGCGACATTCTGGGCGTGCCGGCGAGTGTGCTGGTGATGCTGGCAGTAGGCATTGTGGGATGGCTCTGCACCTCACGATCGGTGCATGGGCGCAGGATACAGGCGATTGGCAGCAATCCCGCAGCGGCGAGACTCGCAGGTATACGCATAGACCGATATCGGCTCGGGGTCATGACACTGAATGGTCTGTTCGCAGCCCTGGCCGGCGTTCTGGCTCTCGCCTTCTTGCAATCGGCCGATCCCAGCACCGGGCAGGGATTCGAGCTGTGGGTTATCGCCTCGGTGATCATCGGCGGCACCGCGCTGAGCGGAGGGCACGGCTCACCGCCGGGCGCCATCCTCGGCGCGCTCATCATATCGGTTATTCGCAATGGTCTGGTGCTGCTGGAGGCGCCGATCTATGCCGGAACCTCGGTTACAGGCGCTGTGATCATCCTGGCGGTAGCAGTCGATGCCTTTGTTAAGAGACGGGCGCAGGTGGGCAATAGGCAATAGGCAGTAGGCAGTAGTGGTAACTAACCTGTGAAGTTGCGCGCATCGTCCCCCTCTCCCAGTGAGCTTGCGAGCGACCGGGAGAGGGGCGGGGTGAGGGCAGTTCATGACAACCATGGCTCTGGCTCTGATCGGTCATAAGGCGAGAACAACACTGATTCAATGGAGAAGTTAATGATTCACATTCGAGCTGCGCTCGGGCTCAGCCTGCTTTTGCTTGCAGGAGCGGCATGTAACAACAAACCAGGACCCCCTGCGGCCGGAGGAGGTTGTGTTGCACCCACTTCCACAACCGGGACCCTGAAAATTGGGTACGTGATGCACGGGCAAAATGCCTTTACCGCGGTGATCAAGCGAGGAGCCGAGGACGCCGGCAAGGAGATGGGCGTTGAGGTAGAGGTGGTTGGACCCTCCAGCTTTGAGGCCACCGAGGCCATAGGCATGTTCGATGGCATGGTGCAGAAGAAGAAGGACGGCCTGGTGGTGATTCCCATGCCCGGCGACGTCTGGGTGAAGCCGATTGATGAGGCCGTTAAGGCCTGCATTCCGGTGGTTACGGCCAATATCACAAGCGACGGATCCAAATCGGCAACCTGGTTTGGTCAGGATGAGTACCAGAGCGGAGTAACTCTCGCATCCGAGCTACGGAAGCAGTTGGAGGCGGGTGGAAAGAAGAGTGGAACCATCCTGGTCGGCATCTGCAAGCCCGGCGTAGCCGTTCTGGAGGAGCGGTTCAAAGGATTCAAGAAGGGTATGGAGGGCAGCAGCTACACTCTTACCGATCCCAAGGATGTTGGCACCGAGAACACCGCGAACTACTCGGCATGGGAGAACCAGGCCACCAAAGCGCCGCAAATTGTGGCTGCTGTTGGCCTCTGCTCCATGGATATCCCGAACCTGGCCAAGCTCAAAGTCAAAACCCATGCCACGTGGTTAATCGCCGGATACGACCTGAACCAGGAGACGCTGGATTCCATCAAGTCCGGGGCTACACAGATCTCCCTGGGGCAGCATCCCTACCTTCAGGGCTACCTTCCGGTTGTGGCGCTCGTGCAGCTTCTGAAAGACAAGAAGCCGCTGCCAAAAGGCTGGGTTAACGTCGGCACCGAGGTCGTTACAAAGACCAATGTCGATTCGCTCTACGCACGCGAAACAGACCATGCTGCCGAGACCAAATGGTATGCAGACCACGTTGCAAAGAGCTTCACCGATCTCGGCGCCCTGGCAAAGCCTGTGCCTGCGACGCATTAGACACCCGACGCCTTAAGCAGTCCCTTGATGTACCCAATGGCGTACGCTCTGCCCCGGTGGCCATAGGGTGAATCGTTTACGAGGTGGGGGACGTGGTCGTCCAGAATAAAGCCATGGAACCCCACCTCGATGAGCTTGCGCACCACGGCGGATGTATCGCTCTGGCCCTCGTCAACAAAGCACTCCTTGAAGCTATCGGCGCAGCCATGCACATCTCTCAGGTGCACGTACATTATTCTGTTTCGGCTTCCGAACCACTCAATCGCATCCAGAACGCCTGCGCCTCCCTTCATTTCGGACCAGCATCCGTTGCAGAAATCGAGGCCATGCATAGGGCTGGGGTGCGTCTCCATCGCCCGTTTAAAGCCATCAAACCCGCAAAACAGCCTTGCTATGCCGCCAAGCGTCGGCACCGGCGGATCGTCCGGATGCAGCGCCATGCGCACATTCGCCTCCTCGCACACCGGCAGTATCCGGCTCATGTACCAGTCGTAGTTGGCCCACATCTCCTCTTCTGAGATACTGCGGCCATGCGATAACGGGGCATCCTTCACCTGGTCATACTGGAATTCATTGGAGACGGCGCCGCCTCGCGCCAGAGTTTGAAACGAGGTGCGCCAAACACCGTTCGGCATGAAGTGGTAACCGAGGATTGGAATACCGGCGGCGCCCATGTTGCGGACGGTCGCCTCCATGTTCTCCAACTGCTCTTCCCTGCCCTCGTCGCCCGTCATGATCTTATCGTAGAACTTGATCGGCACATTCTCCAGAGCGATGATGCGCAGCCCATGCTCAGCGGCCCGGAGACGAAGCGCCAGCAAGTCGTCGTACTCCCAACGTGCTTGTCCTGGCAGCCTCGGAGTGTTCAACTGGATATCCTGTACGCCCAGTTGAACGGCAAATGCCAACTGCTCATCGGTGAGATCGCTAAACTGGCCCACGGCCACACGCATTGGTAGAATGTCAAGGTCGATGGTTGGTGCGAGTGTCATTGTTATCTCCAACATTGGTGATTTCGGAAGCAATGTTCGAGGTTAGTGCGGCTTGTACCTGCCGACAGAAGGAGATAGGACTCAGGACCTGGGACCTAAGGTGATTCCTCAGAACCGGAGCCTGCGCGCAGCAATTGGTGGTCGTTTGTATTGGAAGGGCCGATAGTCGAACGCAGAAGGATATCGGGCGACGATGGACTTGCCTCGGTCGTCTCCTCCGATTATGCGCCTATTTCCCCGGGATCCGGCGGAAAATTGGAAGTGTGTTCCTCATGGTCGCCTTTTGTCTGTGTAATCTGGGAGCCAGCCTGAGTCCAAGAAGGTGGTTGAGGTTGCCGTTTCTGTTCCATAGTCCTGCTGACGAAATCTGGTCCGTGTCGGCTTCATGAAAGTTCCTATCGATTTATTTGGCGACGTACCCTATGCCCTCCCTGACTTCCTCACTCGCACTTACGCTGTCACGATCTCACCTCAATTGCCCCCATGTCCCAGCTATTGAGTGTCTGAACAGCAATATCGCCGCAGCGGGCAAACAGGGCTACGCCGAGGCTGTCTTCGCGTGTGGGCCAGATCCGCTGAGTGATGCACTGGCGCCCATTGGCAAAGAATTCGACGATGGAATGGTCCAGGAAGATGGTGAGCTCCAGGAGTTCGCCCGGCTTCAGCTCAAAGGGCGCCTCCTGCGCTTCGACTTGGGGGTCGGGCGTGCCCGCGGGCAGTACAACGGACATGGCGAACGTCCGATACGGCTTTGTCTTGTCCAGCGAGGATTTGCCCAACTCCACTCTAAGCAGTTTACTTTTGGGCACATAGGCAACTACGGTCTGCTCTTCGCCGTCCGGCGACATGCGAACGATGACTCCGCACGCCTCGGCCTGCTTCGGATCGATACGGAAGTGAAGCTCCTTGCAATCGCCCCGCATCTCGGGCAGTTCTACCGTGCTGTTGGCAGCGACCTGGAGGCTCTGCAGAATCTGGTGGTTGGACCGTAGCGCTCTTAGCTCTTCCACCGGCGTAATCTGCATTGTGCCTTCGCTATCCAGGCTCAGAACGCGCGGCAGGCTCATGGTGGATGGGCTGCCAAGCACCCAGGCCCACAGTATCCGGCGGTTTCTGTTGTCCAGCAGTGTTTCGGGAGCAAAGAAGGTGCCGCCGGGCCACATCATACGATGGTGCGATTCCGGATAGAACTGGCAGTTCTCGAATCGGCCCACATAGTAGCGCGCGCCCCGGCTGTGGCTGATGCAGAGCAGTATCTTTTTGCCATCCAGTTCGAACAGATCGGGGCAGGAGATATCTTCATCCGGATAGACCTCCGGCATCTCAGAGGCCATCAGCGGTCCCATCAGCTCCCACGCCTGAAGAGTATCATCAGTCGATCTATACAGCGAGGGGGCGCTTCCAGTGCCGGGCATACCGCCCGAGATAGAGTAGTACACCCCATCCTCAAGCCAGGTATGGGGATCCCACGCCGGATTGCGCATTACGGGGTTGGCAGCCAGCTTTTCGAACTGATTGAGATCGGGATCCTGCCCCACTGCCAGGCAGTTGCCGGCCGGATAGCCCACACTCTCATCGCCCAGGCCGTGGTAGGAGAGCACGACTCGTCCTTGCCTGTCTACAAAGGCGTTTCCGCTGAATATGCCGGCTTCGGGTCCGGGCGAGAGCATGGGCGGTTGAAGCTGCCAGTGTACAAGATCCGTGCTGGAGACATGGCCCCAGAAGTGGCGCCCCTCCAACTGGTAGATGTACCCCAGGTGGTAACGCCCGTTAAAATAGACCGCTCCATTGGGATCGAATGGCATGCAGTCCTGCCCGGTAGGGCTTGTGAAATGAAAGATGGGGGTATGCAAGTTAGATTCACTCATCTCTTATCTCCGCCCTGCGGTTTTTGCCACGGTGTTTCGCCGCCAATCTGGACCTGGCGCATCAGCGCAGCGGCGAGCGCCTTGAAGGACGTATGGTCTGCCGCGGCGAGGTTGTTCGACTCCAATGGATCTGTAGCAAGGTTGTACAGTTCAAGAGGAGCGAATGGGCTATCCTGAAGCAGCTTGAAGTCGCCGCGCCGCAGCGCATCGATGGTTTTGCCACCGTAGGCTGGTCCGCCCTCGCGCCGAACAAAGTAGTAATCGCGCGCGCCGTTAGCCTCTGCCTCTCCATGCAAGGTGGGCAGAAAGCTCACCCCATCGATATTGCGCGGTGGCTTTACGCCCGCCGCACTGCAGACCGTGGGGAAGATATCCATAGTCAATGTGGTTCGTTCGGTGCGGGAACCGGGCTTAATGGTTCCGGGCCAGCGAGCCGCGCCCGGCACACGCAATCCGCCCTCATACATGTGCCCTTTTTCGCTGCGCCACGGACCGTTGTTTGCGCCGTTAGCAAGCACCCCGCCATTATCGGAGGTGAAGATCACCAGGGTATTTTTGGCCAGGCCTGTGCTATCCAGTGTGTCCAGCACTTTGCCGATACCGGAATCGAGATGCTCGATAAGCGCGACCAGGTGGGCGCGTCTCTCCGAGATGCCCGGCTCCCGCAGTTTCACTTTTACAAGCCATTCCGGCGGCGGCTGCACGGGATCGTGCGGTGCATTGTAGGCCAGATAGAGCAGAAAGGGTTTTGACTGTTTCGCCTGCTCCGTTAAGTAATCACAGGCCCAACCGGTAAAGACGTCGGTGGCATGCCCCTTCGGATCTACTACCTCCTGGTTGTGCCGCATAAAGTTGAAGCCGTGCCGGAGATGCGTCCAGTAGTCGTCCATCATATCGCCCAAGAATCCGCGAAACAGGTCAAATCCGCGTTCTGTGGGGGTGTTGGGCGACCCGATCCCCAGATGCCACTTGCCGATGAGCGCTGAGTGGTAGCCAGCGGGTTTTAGAAGTTGGGGCAGCAGGCGAGCCCTCTGGGAGAAGTAGCCCCACGAATCATCGGGGGTCTCTTCACGGATCACGCCGGGCACGCCCACCCTATCCGGATAACAGCCTGTAAGCAGGGCCGCGCGGGAGGGAGAGCAGACGCTGCTGTTCGCGTAGAAGTTATCAAACGTGATCCCTTCTTGAAATATGCGATCTATGTTTGGCGTGTGGATATATCTCGTACCGAATGCGCTGTAGTCTCCCCGACCCTGATCATCGGTGAGGATGATCAGTATATTGGGCTTCGCACTGGATTTCTGCGCGAGAGCCGAAGGCGCCACAGCGGCCGAAAGCAGCAGGGTAGAGAGGACCGATAGTGTTCCACCGACATTCATAGTTCACCACTACATATTCTCAAAAAATGTTATCTGCGGACCAGTGCGCCATCCAGGCGATACAGCTTGCCTGTCTGGGTAGGAAAGCTGGCAGTGACGCCTCCGCAGCGCAATTTACATACGCCGCCATGCAGGCTGTGCACAACCACCGAATGGAGTTTGCCCTCGGCCCAGGCCTGATCTACCACAAAGCCTCCACGCGCGCGCAGACCGTTTGCCTCACCTGCTTTCCAGGCGGTAGGAAGGGCAGGCAGCAGTTCGATAACGCCGCTGTGGCTCTGCAAAAGCATCTCGGCTATTCCAGCCGTTACACCGAAATTGCCGTCGATCTGCATGGGAGGATGCAGGCCAAACAGATTGGGACAGGAGTTACGCTTGCTGAAGAGCTGTTTCAGTTGGCCGTATGCGGCATCCCCATCCTGCAGCCGGGCATACAACGCGGTTCGCCATGCAAACGACCATTCGCGCACATCATCCGTATCGCTGCGCGCAATCAATGACTTTTTGGCGGCGGCCGCCTTTTCCGGCGTGTTGGAAACGCTGAACTGTCTGCCGGGATAGACGCCGAACAGATGCGAGGTATGACGATGATGGTCGTTCTCGTCATCGCGGTCCTCCATCCACTCCTGCAGTTGGCCCCATCTTCCGATCTTCGGCACCACGAGCCTGTCTCGCATGGCAGCTATCTTTGCACGGTACTCCGGGTCTACACCGAGCACAGATGCGGCTTCGGTGTAGTTGGTGAAGAGATCCCACACTATCTCCTGGTTGTAGCTGCACCCATCCTCTACAGGGCCATGCTCGGGAGACCAGCCATTGGGTACGACGAGACGATTGTCCGGAAGCTCCTTCAGATGGTCCTCCCAGAACTCGCAGGTCTCCTTTAGCGCCGGATAGGCGACTGTCTTGAGGTAATTCTTATCCCCCGTAAAGGCGTAGTGCTCCCAGAAGTGCAGGCAGTACCATGCGTTGGCGGTCTTATCCCAGTTCCAACCCATGCCGCCAGTGATGTTGTGCGACGTTCTGAGCGCCCAGCCGCGTACCGTTCTGCCGGAGGGCAACCTGTACTCTGAGGCCGCCTGAGTGGCCTTGCGCCAGTCGCCAAGCTGGCTGTCTATCAGATTAAACAGGGGAATGTGGCACTCGGGAAGGGCGGTTGCCTCTGCGGGCCAGTAGTTCATCTGAACATTGATATTGGCGTGGTAGTCGCTGCTCCAGGGCGGCGTGTTGCTATCGTTCCACAACCCCTGCAGATTGGCGGGAAGAGATCCCGGGCGCGAACAGGAGATGAGAAGGTAGCGCCCGTACTGAAACAGCAACTCTTCCAGTTCAGGATCGCCGCCGCGTGCTGCCTCTAGTTTGCGCTCGTCGGTTGGCAGCGCCTTTAACGCCTCAGGAGTGCTGCCAAGGTGCAGACCAACCCGGCGGAACAGCTTCTGGAAATCCGTTATGTGCTCTGCCCGAAGGGCAGCGTAGGGCCGGGCGGTTGCAGCGGTTAGCTGCCGACTTACGCGCGCATGCGGATCCTCCCCGAGGTAGCGGCGGGCGGGATCCATCACGTAGTTGGTGGCAGCGCACACGGTTATGGTAACGGCATCGCAGCCGGTGAAGGCAAGCGCACCTCCCTCTCGGGTAATCTTTCCACCAGTGCAGGTTACGCCCAGTTGCGCCTCGTACTTGATTCCGTTTGCGAGCGTACCTGCAATAAGAAGGACAGTGTCATCGGCGCCTGCTGCAGTCGTTCCAGGATGTGCGTCACCAAGCCGAATTCGGCCAGTGTAAGCGCCGGGCCGATCTGCGGTAAGCCGAATGATCAGGGCCTGAGCCGGATGGCTGGCGAAGTACTCGCGATGGTAGCGGACCCCGTTCGAGAGATAGCTGACATGCGCCAGCGCCGAGTCGATATCCAGGTCTCGACGGTACTCTGTGGCAGATCGACTCTCCGGCAGTTCAATATGCATGTCTGCCAACTGCTGGTAGGCGCCCATGCTCTCGTAGACACCGGAGGGGTTGGCGTCGCCGGTCCAGAGACTGTCCTCATTCAGGACGATCCGATCATCGCCGGTCCCGCCATACACGAGCCCACCTATACGGCCATTACCTATGGGAAGGGCCTCGTTCATTCCTGGCGCCGCGGGCTTTGTGTACCAGAGAGTTCGTGCTGAAGCAAGTGCAGCAGGCGCTGCGAAGGTTGCCGAACTACAGTTAGAGCTCACCATTGTTCCCCATGCCGTACAGACGCATACAAACGCCAACCGCAGCAGCGCCAGACGATCCCCCATTTGTGTTATCTCCCCGGTAAGTGTATCTTGTGCTTCTTTCACCTTGCATTTCTACTTCTCCTCCAAATGGGTTAGCAGGAATGGGTCCTGGTTTGAGCGAAGACATAGCTGGTTTTCTGCCCGGATCCGTTCCACGTCTTAACCTGTACTATGGGGGGATGGTAATTGAATCCTGACACACGTATCTCCTGTTCGTTGCTGCGACGGACCTGCATGCTACCGGCACTACTCCTTGTGGTTTCCGGTTTTCGACTACCACGCGCGCAAGAAGTGCCTGCGGCCGGCAAAACTGCGAGAACTACCTCCGCTGTCGCCGTTACCTGGCCACTGCCGGAGCCATACAAAATATCCCAGAGTGACATGGACTTTGGTGAGAAACAGGTTAAGCAGATGGTGCGCGACCGACCTGCGATGGCCAATGGAGTGGACCGCAAGAGCGCTCTATGGACCTGGTGCGTCCGTCATTTTGCCGGCTCTTCGTTGGGTCAGCGCATCTACTGGCACGATGAGGATGTCACCTCAACGGTTGGAGACGCGGAGCATGAACCACCGTACGCTGGGGAGAACGGCTACATCAGAATCAGAAAAACCCATACGAACGACGATGGTAGTGCTGGGGTAGCTTCCACAGCCGAACTCTGGTCGGATGCTGTGTTCGAACTCAACAATATGGACAATGACGCCGAGTTCGTTCGTCTATTTGAAGAGGCTCGCGCAAACAAGTTGACGAAACAGGCCTATATGGAGCAGACAACGCGCCTCGAATACCGGGCGGCGCGCAAGACCGGGCTTGCTTATCGGCATCTCTGGAAACGAACAAAGACATCCCCGGCAAACGAGGGTGACGATTGGTTCGCAGATGTGCCGGCGACTTATGAAGCCTGGATTGCCGAGTACACAGACCATAAGAAATACCCGTGGAATCCGTACGAAAAGGATTATGACGACATCACTGCTCCGTACCAGACGGCCCTCGCCGTGGCTCCGGACAAGACGCCCGAGGTAGCGTGGCCGCTCCCGGTCCTATACAAGGTGACCGCAGACGATCTGGCGTTTGGAGACAAACAGGTTGAAAGCATGCTGCACGACCGGCCGCAAATGGCGCGCAACATAGACCGGCAGAGTCCAATCTGGCAGTGGTGTGCGCGGCAGTTCGCAGGCGAAGCATACGGGCAGCGTATCGACTGGAACCGCGAAAACCCGGCGGCTGCTAACAACGGTGGTTCGAGCGGCGGGCCAGAAAACGGCACGCATGCCTACATACAGGTAGACGGCATGCAGCCCGGAGCAGATGGCAAACCCGTGCCGAGGAGCTGCTCTGCGCTGTGGTGCCTCGCCGTGTATCACTTAATTGGTTTGATAAATCGCACCGAGTTCGACCTTACCTACTACCAGGCGCTTGCGGGCAAACTTAGCCGGGATCAATACATCGAGAAAAACACCAGATTGGACTATTTGAACATACGCAAAACGGCGCTTGTGTATGAACACGTCTGGCAGAATAGCCGACAGGCTAAACTCGATGATAACTCGGACTGGTATCCAAACACGCCGGCAACCTACCAGGCCTGGATTGCCCAGTATACCGATCGCAACAGCTATCCCTGGAACTATTATGGCAAGAACTACGACGAACTTATAGCTCCACAGGCAAAGAAGGACAATAAGTAGAGCGAGGTCACGCCTATTTATTGAACCCGTCTGCCGCTGCGGGCTGGGATGCAAGACCTTTAGACAACGGCATGTATGAGTAGCGCCCTACTGCTTTATCCAGCGCAGAACGGTTGTTGTTGTAATCATAGAGCGCATTCACATAGTCGTTCTGCGCCTGACTGAGCGCCTGCTGCGCGTTGCTCAACTCTATGAGCGGAGAGACGCCGGACTGAGAAGTAACTCCCGCACTATATCGCAGACGCGCCAGTCGGTAAGATTCATCAGCTTGCGCCAATTCCTGCCTTGCTGCAGCGATGGCTTGCTCGGTTTGTTGCAGGTTGAGATATGTAATCCGCACGTCCAGCGTTACCGCATCTATCTGTTCTCGTCGCGCGGTTTCGGCCCGTGACACGAGCGCTTTCGCTTGCATCACTTTGCCGCGCGTAGCGCCACCATCATACAGTGGAACACTGAGTGTGAGCCCGGCATATCCGGACAATACCTGCCCGGCGAGAGTTCCGCTATTGGGGGCGTAGTTAACGTTGTACCCGATGCTGACGGAAGGCAACTGACCCGCGCGAGCGACGACGATACCTTTGCGGGCTGCGGCAATATTGGCGTCTTCACGTAATATTTCGGGCCGTGTGCGGAGGGCTTCTTTCAATATATTTTCGTAGTCTGCGCCTGGCGAGATGGGATTGCCTACCACGAAATCCTGTACCTGGGCTGCCTGAGTCGCGCCTTGATCTCCTAACGCCTGTCCTTTTTGCCCATTCAAACTGTTTTCCGGCGGCGGCGATGGCTTTACATTGGGCAAGACATAGTTGGAGGCGCCCCCCGCTGCACCGGGAGGAACCTCCACGGCGCTTTTGGTAGTCAGTTGGTATGCCGTATCGATATTCAGACCGATGGTACTGTTGATTTGCGCGAACGCCTGGCTCAGAGCGCTTCGATTCTTGATGAGTATTTGCTGTGCGCTCGCCACATCTGTTTGGGCGCGTGTCACATCGAAATGCGCAACTGTACCCGCGCTCAGGCGGAGTTGTGCGTCCGCCAGGCGATCTACTGCATTCTGCAGGTTACCCTCCGCCACCGTGACCAATGCCTGATCGCGTAGAACCGCATAGAAGGCATTTTTGGCATCCAGCACGATCTGATTGCGAACACGATTGACCTCCAGCCCGGCGGCGAGTTGCTGGAATTTCGCCTGGTTGACAGCGGCATGCAATTCGCCAGTGATGTCAACGGGGAGGTTCAGACCCGCGTTGAGCTGGTTGACGTACTGCTGCTGGATCACAAGGGACTGCCCACCCAGGTTGGAGACCTGCTCTTGATTGTAGCGCGTTAGTGAGTACGATGCGCTTAATGAGGGATTCAACCCGGCCCGCGCCGTCGTGGTGACGCCCTGCGACTGCCAGAAGGCTTCCACCGCCGTTGCCAGCGTTCGATTGGTAGCCAGCGCAATGGCGACAACATCGTTGATGGTCAACGGCTGCGATTGCAGTCTCCCCCTTAGCGCCTCCTCTCCAGGTGACGCTGATAGTGGTTTATTCGCTTTAGGAAGCGGGAGGGAGGGCGATGGCAGGGGCGCTTGCTGAGTTATCGGGGGACGCGTTGTCGACTCATCCTGAGCGGTTGCGGTAAGCGCAGGCAAGCAAAGAAAGACAACGAAGGGCGCTACGCCGATTCTCCCGGTTCGTCGTTTGCTTACCGGGGCGCTTGTACCTCCCCGTTCCTCCGATAGTTCGCCCTCGACAAGATTTGAGTTGATGTTATGTGTTGTGTTCATTTGCGTTTTTCCGGCCTGAAGTATGCGAGCTGACTGTATTCAGCATCTCAGGTCTATTTCTTAGGGGCATGTTTCAGCGCTGAAAACGGTATTTGAGGCGCGCTTTAGCCCTGGCTATGGCCTGCATAAAGTCGTCGGCAAGGGTGTAAACGACCGGCGTGGCCACCAGTGTCAGCAGTAGCGACAGTGTTTGCCCCCCGATGATGATGTCACCCGCAGAATGGCTGGTGGTGGCGCCGATACCTCTGGCAAAAGCCAGAGGGAGCATGCCGGCTACAAAGGCGATCGTGGTCATCAAGATGGGACGCAACCGATCCCGACTGGAGCGCAACACCGCCTCGGTCCGCTCGATTCCTCGCGCTCGCAACTGATTGGCGTGGTCCACCTGTAAAATCGAGTTCTTCTTGACCACCCCGAACAGCACCAGAATGCCCAGCATCGAGTAGAGATTGATCGACCCGCCTGTAATCAGCAGCGAGAGCAGGCCGAAGGGAACCGAAAGCGGCAGAGATACCAGAATGGTAAACGGGTGTATCCAAGACTCGAACTGCGCAGCCAGAATCAGATAGATGAAGGTGAATGCCAACACCAGAACGATGCCGAAGGAGACGAATGCTTTGCCCATCTCTTTGCTGAACGAACCGAACTGCCCGGTGTATTGCGGCCCAAGGTTGAGCTGTTTGTAGGCACGATCTACAGCGTCCTGAACCGTCTGCTGCGAGGCGCCGGGCGCCGTATTGATAGACAGGGTCACCTGGCGTTGTCGAGCGTAACGATTGATCGTGGATGAGCCTGTGCTGTCTGCGTAGGAGACGACCTGATCGAATGGCGCGGCGCTCAGTCCGGTCTTTGTGCTCGGAACGGTGAACAGGCTCAGATCCTGGCGTCCCTCACGGTACTGCGGATCGGCGCGCAGGTTGATGTCGTAAAGCCGTCCGCCTTCCGCATAGTCGGACGCCTTAAGGCCTGCGACCACGATTTGCGCCGTCGTGGCAATATCGTTGGCGGAGACGCCGAGGTCCGACGCAGTTTGCCGCCTGATATTGAGCCTCAATTCCGGGTTGCCGCCGGTCGCAGAACTGTCTACATCTGCTACGCCCGGTATCTTTTTGGCAGCTTCCACCAGTTTCGCGCTGGCCTCATCCAATACATTGATGTCCGGCCCGGTAATAACGTAGCTGACCGATGGCATTGAGCCGCTGCCGAACGGACTGGCTGCCGACACGGTGGTGCGGAGGTCTTTGGGATAGCGGGCCAACACTTCGCTGCGGACGCGCTCGATCATTGTGAATTCATCATCTCGGCCTTTGCGATCAGCAATCTCGTGCATACGGACATCGATGCTGCCGGAATTGGCGGTGCTTTGCGAGTCCGACCCGACGGTAACGACGGTGTATTTGATGTCCGGCAGGCGGCGAATGGTTGCCGCAATCTGCTCCAGGAGGTCGCTCGTCGCCATTAGTGAGTACCCTTCCGGCGCGCGAACGGAGACGACGAACTCGCTCTGGTCATCGGAAGGAAGAAACTCCTTATTCACCCTTAAGTAAAGCGGGATGCTGCTCAGGAACGTCAGTATGCACAGCAGAATAATCAACCAACGGTGGTGTAGCGACCAGCGCAGGAGCCGCCAGTAGGCCGTTTCAAGAGCGTGATAGAGCCCGGTCTTGTCGGCTTCGATGGCGGGTTCTGCTTCGCCGTGACCACTCTGTGCGCTCGAATCGGGATGATCCTGAGATTGCTCCGCGTGGATGTCGTCCACCGCTCCTCGTTTTTCGGGCCTATTGCCGTTGCGCGCTGAATTGTTGTTCCCATTGGTGCGGGAGAGCCAGCGCGAACCCAGCATCGGCGTCAGGGTGAATGCGACGATTAGAGATATAAAGATCGCAAATGCCATGGTCAGCCCGAACGACGACATGAAGCGCCCCAGGATGCCGGACATAAAGCCGACTGGCAGGAAGATGGCGATCAGGGATAGCGTTGTGGCGAGTACCGCCAGACCGATCTCATTGGTCGCTTCAATGGCGGCCTCGACGGGCGCCATATTTTTCTCCCGGATAAACCGAAAGATGTTTTCCAACACCAGGATCGCATCATCAATGACGATGCCGACGCAAAGCGTTAGTGCCAGAAGCGTAATCGTGTTGAGAGTGAAGCCCATCGCCCACATAAAGGTGAACGTGGCGACGATGGAAGCGGGAATGGCCAGGGACGAGATGAGCGTGGAGCGCCAATCTTTCAAGAAAACCAGCACGACCACCGCAGCCAGAAGGGAGCCGAGAAGAAGGTGTTCCTCGACGGTCTTGACGGACGCATTGATGAATACTGACTTGTCGCTGGTGATCTGGATCGTATAGCCGGTGGGCAGCCTGGGCATCAACTCCGCCAGACGTTCCTTGACTTTGGCGATGACGGCAACGGTATTTGCGCCGCTCTGCTTGGAGACCTGGATCAGCACCGACGGCTTGCCGTTCACGCGGGCAATTGACGTGGCGTCCTGCTGCCCATCCTGTACTTGCGCCACGTCTCGCAGCAAAACTGAATGGCCCCCAATATTAGCAACCACAAGAGATTTCAACGCTTCGACGCTGCTAAAGCGCCCTTCGGTGCGCACGGAAACGCGCGTCGCGCCATGTTCCATTGTGCCGCCTGGTAAGTTGACATTCTGATTGGACAGCGCATTGCGGACCGCCACGGTGGTTAGATTGTAGGCGCGCAGGCGAACAGGGTCGAGTTGCACATTGATCTGGCGCAATTGGCCCCCGACAATACTGGCCTGACCGACGCCACTGATCGATTCCACCTGGGGACGCAGTGTTTTATCAGCATACTCCGACAGATTGCGAATGGATTCGTTCGGAGCAGTGAGGGTAAAGTCGAAAACCGGGGCAGAATCGAGGGCAAACTTCTGCACAGACGGCTGATTTATACCTTGCGGCAGGCCAGGAAGCGCAAGATTGACCTTCGCCTGTACTTCCGAGAAGGCGACATCGCTGCTCTTTTCGAGATTGAAAGTGACAGTGACGGTAGAGATGCCTTCTGAAGAGACGGACGAGATGTTATCGATACCTGAGATGGTATTGACCTGTTTCTCGATCTGTTCCGTAACCGCCGTATCCATCTCCTCAGCAGAAGCGCCCTTATAGGTTGTTGAAACGCTGATCGTCGGGGAGTCTACATTGGGGTTTTGCTCCACTCCCAACTGGAAGAACGCATAGACGCCCGTGACGCACAAGGCCAGAATGATGACCGCTGCGAAGACAGGACGCTTCACCGATATTTTAGCAAGCCATTGCATAATCGTAGCTCCCTCAGGTTAGTGCGCAGTGTCCGATGCGTCGGATGTTTGCAGAGAGACCGTAACTTTCTGGCCGTCCTGAACGCTGTTTTGTCCCAAAACGACAACGTTCGAAGATGCTGGAAGTCCTTTCACCTCGATCCAATCACCTTTATCGGTGGTAAGGCCGGGATTAACGCGGTGTTGATGTGCAACTCCGTTCTCGACCGTGAAAACAGATGACTGCTCGGCAGCGTCTGGCGATCCGGCGGAAATATGCACCAGCGCGTTTCGTGGGATCAGGATAGCGTTGCGGTGGATTGCAGTGGTGATGTCGCCTTGCGCGAACATATTGGGGTGGAGTAACCCTCGCGCGTTGGATAGCGTTACCCGAAGGGAGACGGTGCGACTGGCAGCAGAGGCTTGTGGATATATGCGGGTTACAACACCTTGAAAAGTGCGGCCCGGAAGGGCATCGATGCGCGCCTTTACCGCCTGGCCGACACGTATGTCGGCCACAGCGGAATCCAAAACGGTTGGTTCGAAGTAGACGGTATCAAGTGCGATAACGTGCAGCAAGACGGTGGCAGAGCTTACGACCTGGCCGGGTTCCGCTGAGCGCGCAGAGACAACTCCGTTAATGGGCGAACGCACAATGGTATCCGTGACAGCCTGCCTGGCAATTTCGAGCGTATTTTGCGCCTGCTCCACTGCCGCCTGCGCCGCCTGCACGTCTGCCAGCTTCACCTGGTTCTGCGCTCGATTAGCAAGCGCCGTCTGTAGATCGGCTTTTTTGACTTCATCGGTGGCACGGGCAGCCTGCGCCTGCTGCAAGGTCTCCTCAGCCTGTCGCACTTTCTCTTGCGCCTGCTCGACGTCCTGACTTCGGCTGCCTTGCTGCTGTAATCTGAGCGCTGCCTGCGCAGAATTCAGATTGGCCTGCGCGACGTCTCGCGCATTCAGGTACTGATCCATTTCCGCGTCCGAAACGGCCCCGGCGTTGTGCAGCCTTTCATAGCGGTTCGCGTCGGCCTGCGCCTTTTTGAAGTTGGCTTGTGCCGAGGCAAGAGCAGCCTGCGTCTGTTGGCGTTCTTCCGGTCGCGCGCCCTCTTTCAGGGCAGACAGATTAGCGCGCGCGGCAGCGAGTGCTGATTGTGCGGACCGCACCTGCGCGCTGGACGTGGCAACCTGCTGGTTGTAGGAGGCGCGAGCGGAGGCGATAGCCGACTCGGTGTTCGCCGTTTGCTGATGGTAAGCGGCCCGTGTCTGCTCCAGCTTCGCAAGAGCCGAGTGTAAGCTGGCTTCATCGGCGCGCACTTGCGATTCTAAGTCCATTGCGGTCACCCGCGCCAACATCTGGCCAGCGGATACCTTGTCTCCTTCACGGACCATCATCTCGACGAGCCGTCCGCCTTGTTTGGCAGAAAGCGCGATGTCCTGTAAAGCCACCAACGAACCGGAAACGCTGACGGTTTGCGCCACATTGCCTATGCGGACCGCTTCGGTTACTACCACGGCAGGGGCTTTGCCAGCAGGCGCCTTCGACCGGTCCGGCGGCGCGGCTGGCTTACAACCAATCAAATCGATGGCAATGAGTACTACAAACGACAGACTACAGGCTCGAATGTACATGGTGGCTCCAGATCCGGTATGTAAAATCCGGCGATGCTGCCAGGTTGACTCCCTTATTCCTGCAATGAGACCAGGGCGGAAAGGACAATCTGGACAAGATAGTTTTATTTAGTGATTGCGCACTTATTAATTTCGGCTAGTACAGCGTGAATATACGCTGTCGTAGGTACTGCTGCGTGTTCAGGATAACTTGATACCGTTCCAAAGAACGTCAAGCATGCTTTCGGCTTGCGCTCGCATTTCCAGAGGCGTTCTTGGTCGTTTGTCAAACATTGTGTTGAAGGTTGCCTCGATAGCTGCACCGATCAGAATATGGGCAAGCGTCTCCGTGCTGCAGGGTCGGAGGTATCCAGCATCCATGGCCTTTTGAAGAAACTGACTCAGTACACGCTGATCGCGTTTGCGCGGATCTTCTGGCAATCCTTCGAACGGTTTTGGCGGCATTCCAACATGGCTGCCGATGGTAGTAATCATTCGTGGCATGATGTCGTTAAGGTAGACCAGTATGCTGACGAACAGGGAAACCAGTCCGTCCTTTCCATCCCAATCTGTGATCAGCCTTTCGGTCTGCCTATGCCAGGCAGGATGCTGCTCGATTTCCAGCGCGGCGAAGAAAAGCGCCTCCTTCGTCTGATACCGTTTAAAGATAGTTCCTTCAGAAACTCCAGCACGCAGCGCGATCTTTGCCGTTTTGACGCCGAAACCTTCCTCAACGAAGACTTCGCGTGCTGCATCCAATATCTGTTTATCTGTGATAGTAATATGGCGGCCCATGCGCGGATATCCTGTCCCGAGTAGCTGTGTGACGCTCTTATCACGGCGTCACCTCCAATCCCAGCTCTCTATATAAATGAGCACTCACTTATTAAACGCATCGGATAGTTCTCAAAGTTCCCCATAGTCTATCTCTTTTGCATCTGCAGCAAAAGTTAGCGAAATACCGACATTTGCGCATCGGAAAGATTCATTCGGTTTTGTATCAATCGAGACGCTTGCCCCGAATTGCCAGATTGCTAGTTCGGGGCGTTGCTACGAGAAGGATCCCGTCATCTCTCGCGCGGCGCAGGTGGACGTTGTTCCGCTCCGGTAGTAGATAATGGGGACGTGACCGGCTCAGGAGCAGTCCGGTTATAATCCGCAGGTATGTTGAAAACCGCTTCGTCCACACCTGTCGAATCGATCTTCTCGACTTTGGACGACATTACAATAGGTTTACCGGCACCGCCGCGTCCATTCCTAACCGTCACTATCACAGTGGACGATAGGGGAATGCCGGCTACTTTGGAAAGGCGATCTACCATGCCTTTCGCGTACGGGCCGGGCAACACGGATGCCAGCAAGGACGCCATGAACGGCTGTTTGCCTTTCCCCTTTTCCACAGATTCGGACGCCATCCAAAACTCTGCTTCGAAATCGAGAGTCTGAACAGGTCCCGTACCTCCTGTCGGCCCTCCAGGTGACCCACCGCCGCCTGGCCCACCGCCGCCTGGCCCACCTCCACCTGGCCCACCGCCGCCTGGTCCCCTACCGCCGCCACCAGGCCCCCGGCCACCTCCGCCTGGAAAACCTCCTCCACCTCCTGGAAATCCGCCACCCTGCCCACCTCCGGGGCCGCCTGTCGGACCGTCATCCATATCTGGTCGAACTGTTATTGTTCCCGTGAGATCATACCGTTGAGTATCCCTTCCCGCCAGAGATTTTGTCTCCTCCTGTTTCTTCAGGTTAAGCTTTGTTTCGGCTTTGAGCTTCATTGGGCCCGATGCCTTTAATGCATTCGCGGCGTCGAGCGCCTCTTTAAGGGAGGTCTCACTATAGCTCTTCGTCTGGTCATTGAGCGTGTAAGCCTTCCCTTTACTGCGATCATAAATAACAGTCAGTCCGCCTTCGCACTGCACACGCACCTTCTCCCCTTTGTAAATGACGGTGAATTTCTGTGCAGACAGTGGTTTTACGTCTTCTCCCCGTGTACCGTCGAGGGGTTCCGGCAGGCCAGTGACTTTGAGCTCGGATACAACCGTAAGATCAGCCCGTGCAGGCCAGGAATACGATACGGCGGCGATTAGTCCCATGGACAGAATTACTGATCGCGCGTACTGATTAGTCGAATTATGCATTACTTCTTTCCTTCTCTTGTTACCGTTCTTGTCAAGTCGGCTGCCTGCCGGACTCAGGGGACGCCCGCACTGGATATCTCCGTTCGCTATCGCTCACCCTCAGATAGATCCGGAAGTGATGTGAGACGCACATGATGCCGCCGTCTTCAGTGCTCACTTTCATAGTTAAATGAGCACTCACTTATTAGACGTATGTGGTAGCGCGCAAAGTTCGTAGAACGAATGATCTCCCTTGCATCTGAATCAATCATCAGTAAGCCACTGGTCGCTTTTGTTTGTTCCTTACTATTGCAGCGCCGATCAGGCAGGAGACAACGGCGCGAAAGCACAACCTTAACGGCGGATAGGAGTTAATGAATGAGCAAAACGCGCGACCTACCTTTGCCCCGTTGCTTTGATCCTTCGCGAATCAACGAAGTCGGGCCCGTTAGATATGCGGAGTTAGCTGCAGAGGCGCGGTCCTTTGCCTGCGAGCATGCAATAGCGCCGGCTGCGAACGACATCACCCGCGTAGGGCTGCTGGCTATAGATTGCCAGCTTACGTTCTGCCATCCTGGTTTTGAACTCTATGTGGGCGGCAGGTCCGGAACCGGCGCCGCGGACGACATCCGCCGACTTACAGAGTTCATCTACCGCAATCTGAACTTGATTACGACGATCCACGCGACCATGGATACCCACACGGCGATGCAGATCTTCTTCGATATCTTTTTTATTGATAACCAGGGAAACCACCCGCAGCCCATGGTTGCCGACCTATCGCTGGAGGCACTGCAGGCCGGTAACTGGAGAGTTAATCCTGCTGCCGCAGCGATGCTAGGGCTGGAAGTTGGCGAGCTCCAGAACCATGTGTTGCACTATGCGAGCGAACTAAGAAGACAGGGCAAGTTCAACATTACCATCTGGCCGTACCATGCCATGTTGGGAGGCATCGGGCACGCTCTGGTTCCAGTTCTGGAGGAGGCATGTTTCTTTCACACTCAGGTCAGAAACAGCCAGGTCGGCTTCGAAATGAAAGGCGCAAATCCGCTTACAGAGAACTATTCGGCGCTGCGTCCGGAAGTGTTGACGACGTCAAACTCAAAGCCAATTGCCGATAGAAACTCACGGCTTACGGAGAAGCTCTTAAGCTATGATCGCCTGATTATAGCCGGTGAGGCAAAGAGCCACTGTGTTGCGTGGACTATCGAGGATCTGCTCGATGAGATCAATGCTAGAGATGCGGAACTGGCAAAGCACGTCTATCTGCTGGAGGATTGCGCCTCATCCGTGGTTGTGCCCGGAGTTGTGGACTTCACAGAACAGGCCGATGCTGCGTACAGCAGATTTAGCGCAGCCGGCATGCACCTGGTGCGCTCCACCGACCCGGTTGCGGACTGGCCAGGATTCTTTGAATAATGGTGCTGTGAGATGCACGGTAAACGGAGCGAGAGCACCAAAGTCTCGGCCGTTTACAAGCCCCGGCCCTACGGAGGAAACAACGTGGCGCGAGTAATCGACAGCCTCCTGGATACCGATCTATATAAGCTGAGCATGCAGCAGATTGCGCTGCATCGCTTTTCCACTGCGCATGTCCGATACGAGTTCAAATGCCGCACCAGGGGCGTTGATCTGCGCCCCTACACTGCCGAAATTCTGGATGAGCTTAAACACTGGGCAGAACTGCGCTTTACTGTGCCCGAGCTAGACTATCTGCGCGCGATCCGCTGGTTCAAACCGGGCTACGTCGATTTTCTAAGGGACTACAAGCCGCGTTTCCAGGATGTGAGGGTTGACGACACAGGTGACGAACTTAGCATCACCGTGGAAGGCAACTGGGCTCACACAATCCTTTGGGAGGTGCCAACCCTCGCCATCGTAAACGAGGTCTATTTCCGAAATACTCAGATTGCTGATAGTCGACTTAATGAAGGTAGGGCGCGGTTAGACGATAAGATCGAATGGCTGTTGGAGCAGGGAAAGGCAGATCCGGATACCGGTAACAGATTCAAGTTTATGGAGTTTGGCACGCGCAGGCGATTCTCCAGAATCTGGCAAAAAGAGGTGGTCACCCTGCTCAGAGACAGCCTGCCGGCAACCACCATGCTGGGCACTTCGAACGTAAAACTGGCCATGGACCTGCGTATCAAGCCGCACGGCACCATGGCGCACGAGTACTTGCAGGTTTGCCAGGCATACGCTCCCATTCCTACTTTCCTGGAGTATTCGCTTGAGCAGTGGGCGCAAGAGTATCGTGGTGATCTTGGTATCGCGCTTTCGGATGTGGTGGGCATGGATGCGTTTCTGCGTGCCTTCGATCTCTACTGCTGCAAACTGTTCGATGGCGCGCGCCACGACTCCGGCGATCCAGCAGAGTGGTGTAGAAAGCTAATCCGGCACTACGAAAGCCATCGCATAGATCCCAGAACCAAGCTCGCAGTATTCTCGGACGGCTTAACGCTGGCTTCCTCGTGGGAGCTTACCCGGCTATTCGCCTCGCAGATTGGCGTAACGCATGGCATTGGCACCAGCCTTACCAACGACACGGGTGTTCCCGCTCTAAATATTGTGATGAAGATAGTTGAATGCAACGGTCAACCGGTTGCTAAGATATCGGATAGCCCCGGCAAGGCGATGTGCAAAGATCAGGTGTACTTAAACTACCTGGCAAAGGTCTTCGGCCTGGAGCATCAACTGGCGGTTGAGGAGTAATCTGCGACCGGCAGTTCCACCGTAACGGTAGTGCCTTCGCCTATCTTGCTGTCAAAGCGCATCGTGCCCCCATGTGCGGTAACAACGCTACGGCAGATGGAAAGGCCCAGACCGGTACCGCCGGTTGGTCGGGTTCGCGAGGAATCCACACGGTAGAAGCGTTCGCCAAGGTGAGCAATGTGTTCTGGCGCAATGCCACAGCCGTTATCCTGAAGGGTGACCACCACGTTATCCTTTATGCTTACAGCGGAGGCCGTAACACAACATCCCTTTCCCTGACGTGCGTATCGGATGCCGTTATCCATCAGGTTTCGAAAGAGCCTTATAAGCTCTGTTTCCGAGCCGTTCACGGTGAGATCGTCCTGCTCAACTCGAATACGTATCTGCGACGGGCAGGGTGTTGCTTTTCGAGCGCTCTCCAGTATCTCAGAAACCAGTAGCTCTGTTCTTTCATCGCATAGCCTCCCCTCATCCGAATGCGCGAGCATTAACAGATCCTGTACCAGGGTGGACATGCCTGCCGCAGCCTCCTCAATTTCATGAAATGCGCCTCTGGTTCTGGCATCGAGCGACTCTCTCGCAGCCCCCATACCGGCAGTTCCGCGTATGATGGTAAGGGGAGTCTTGAGTTCATGGGACGCGTCTGCAGTAAACCGCTGCTGCATTTCAAGCACCTGGGCCTGTTTTTGATAGGCAGCGTCCAGCCCGCTCAGCAACTCATTGAAAGTCTTTGCCAGTTCGGAGAACTCGTCATTACCGGAGACCGGCAGCCGATGGGAGAATCCCGTGTGGGCGCCCGCCGCGCGAGTCATTGAATGAACCCGGGATAGAACCCGCCTGGTGAGCACAATTCCGGCAAAACCGGCTCCCGCAAAACCTATCGGCACGAGCAAGAGCAGCGCGACATTAATGCCGCCTACGGCCCTGTAAACCTCCTTCAGTGAGTAGCCAATTTGAATGGCGCCACGGGCGCCAAAGGGGTCGTAACCAGGCGCCGACAGTACTCTTACAGGTTCGTCGTCCAACACTATTGTGGTGTAGGTTGTTTCACCGTTTAACGCCTTTCGCAGCCCTTTGATGTCCCACGTAGCACGTGAGTCTTCTTGAAACGCATTTTTTCCGCTCGCGTCGTAGATATGCGCACGCAGTGGGTTATCCGAGTCAGGCATCCGGCGATGCCCTTCATCGGGTGACTGGAGTTTGTTGTTGGGAGATCGCGATTCTGGCCCGGAAACGGTGTTCGCTACAGTTGGCTGGTTCTGGCTCCCCGGCCGAGACATTCCTGGTGGTGGGCCATTCCGGGGCGGGCGGCGAAACATTCGCACCGATCTTGCCATCTCTTGGTCCACCGAGTCCATCATCACTTTAAGCGTGACAAACCGGCACACAACTCCAAGAACACCTAGCAACAGTATTAGCGCCGCTGTGTTCCAAACGATAAGCTGGGTTCTAATGGAGGTGGCTGCGCCAGCAAGCTGTGACGGCCGAAATCGCGCAAGCCAGAGCTCTGGTCTTTTTACAGGCGATCTGCCGTTCTTATTCACGATAGGTGCTCCGTTTGAGCACAATGGAGCGAGTAACCAACCCCGTGAACCGTCTGAATCAGTTTGACGGCGTGACCCGCATCTACTTTCTTACGCAGCAATCCAACATAGACGTTAACAGTGTTGGGAATTGCCTCTTCGTTCATCCACACTCGCTCTTGTATCATTTCGCGAGTAAGCACATTGCCGTCGTGCGAGGCGAGCGCCTCGAGAAGATCGTACTCTCTGTGGCTTAACGGAATGTCTACACCCGCTCGGCGTACCCTCCGCTGTGCGCAATCGATCTCCAGATCCGCTACGCGGATTATTCGGCTCTTGTGTATCTTGTCTCGCCGCAAGAGCGCCCGCACTCTGGCAAGAAGTTCCCGGATGTCAAACGGCTTGGGCAGATAGTCATCTGCACCAAGGTCCAGCCCCCGCACCCTGTCTTTTACCGTATCTCTGGCAGTGAGCATCAGAACCGGCACGCGATTCCTTCGTGCGCGCAACTCTTCGCACACACTCCATCCATCACGACCGGGAAGCATCAGGTCAAGCAGTATCAGATGGAAAACTTCGTCCAGTGCCAGACGCAGCCCTTCTTCGCCATCACTGGCTATAACAACGGAATAGTTGGCCTCCTCCAGGCCTTCACGCAGCATTCTAGCAATGCCTGCATCATCTTCAACAATGAGTATGCGCATCTGTTTTACCTGTTTTCGTTTCCCTCGGATCGCAGCCTACGGGTGCACCTGCTCGCAGTCAGAGAGCGCTACACCCTTTAGCCAGGACCTCTCATTTACTAAATCCTACTTTACAACCAAAATGTGAAATCCATATAAATAGTATACGAACCACGCGCAATGCTAATGTAAAAATGTTTAGAGTATTCACCTCGCTTTTATGTTTGGTCCATATACTGCTAGTTGTGAGGCACAAGTGCATCACGCGTGTAAGAACAAAGGACGGTAGTGCGATGGCAACACAATATGCAAAATTCGGACTGGCTACGGTGCTGGCTGCGGGCATTGGACTTGCAGTACCGGCACAGCACGCATCTGCAGGGCAGGATCCCGGTAATGGCAAGGGCCAGGAGACCACCCAGGCCGACCCGACAAACACAAAGATCGATCTGGATCTGGAGTCGTCAAACCTGTACTACGGTTTGAAGCTTCTCTTTTCGCAAATAAAGGCCAACTTCACCATCGACGAGTCCCTCAAGAGCCTGACGGTTACTGCACACCTGAGCCAGGTACCGTTCCGGGTTGCACTGGAGACACTGCTCAAATCTACTAGCACGCCTTTGACATATAAAGTTGAGAACGGAATATACAGCGTTGTGCCGAAGGTAGAGGAGGCCCCCCCAGAGCGACAGGCGACAGACCAGACGTTCGAACCAAAGGGCGGCGGGGGATACAAATACGGGATTATTCATCCCGCAAATCTGAGCGCTACCGATCTGGTAACCGCATTTGGAGGCAACATAGTCAACATCGGTTATGACAAGAACGCCGCTAGTTACGGCTCCGGCGGTCTCGGCGGGGGATCTGGCGGTGGAATGGGCAGTGGGCTTGGTGGCGGAAGCAACTTCGGTTCTGGCGGCCTCGGCAGCGGTTCCAGCAGTTACGGAAGCAGTTACGGAAGCAGAGGTGGAACGGGCTCGGGACGTAGCGGTTTCTAGAGACGGGCTGTTATCAAGCTCTTTGATCGAGGAGGGCGGATGGGACCGAGCCATCCGCCCCTTACTCTCCGGATAAACCGGGTTATTGCGTGCGATTGCGTTCTGATTTGAATATAAGGGATACGGCGATGCGGTACAACATCATAATTAAACTGGGTCTGTTGGCGGGGTTTGCTGCAGGAGTGGCGTCTGCGGCCTACGCGGCGGATAGTAACATCGTAGTGGAAGAAGTAGCTCACGGAAGCACGATAGCGCTTGTAATGAGCGCGCACAATTGTACCGAGGCTACAATAACGATTTCGGCTGAATTAAGCAACGTAAGCTCATCTGTGGCGCTGCCCATCACGATAGATACCGCAGGGAAGACGCATCTTACGCTGGTGGTCTTTACTCCAATCAATGCCAGGCTTCCGTGGAACTTTGTATGGAAAGGTGATTGGAAGTATGGCCGCAGAATGGCTGCCGGGCAGGTTCCCGCCGACTACGCATACGCTCTCCCGTACAGATCCGGCGCACATACGGTAATTCAAGCGGCTAACGGTCAATTCAGCCACTACGCGGGTAGCAACAACGAGGAGGCAATAGATTTTGAGATGCCGATTGGAACCTCGATAAGCGCCGCGCGTTCCGGTGTTGTTGTGGCAATGCGCACAGATTGTACCGAAGGTGGCCTCGATCCGAAACTGAAATACGAGGGCAACTACGTGGTGTTAAGGCATGACGACGGAACGTTTGCGGAGTATCTGCACCTGATGAAGGACGGCGTTCTGGTGCACATGGGAGATACTGTTAGCGTCAATCAGACGATAGCCCTATCTGGGTATACAGGCTATACATCGGCTCCGCATCTTCACTTTGAGGTGTTCTACACGGTGGATGGCTCAGCCCGGAAATCTCTACCCATAACATTTACTGCCGCGCATGTACTGTTCACACCGGTTGAGGGAAATGCCTACATGGGAGGTTTGTGATGCGCTCATTGTTCAGGTCCTTATGTTTGGCAGTCACAAAGCCGCTAGAGAATCGTCTATACCAGTGCAGGTGTGACATAATGCAGACCGAGGTAGCATCAGGAAGCACTCAAGCTTTTTGTGCGATCACCAGGCAGTCGAGTCAGTCAGAAGGGTCGGCATGTGACGCGTACAAATTGGAGCCACGTTCAAAAGCCGGGTACACCTTACGCCCGGAGCATTTGGCTGCTAGCTTCTATTCTGTTAGGCACGATGGCTCCAACCCTTTGCGCCGCGCAGACTACCGTTGGTTGCGAGGTTGTTGACAACTCAATTATCCTTGATGTGCTCATCGACAACAGCCAGAATGCGCGACTACTGTTGGATACCGGCGCCCAGACCACAACATTTACAGCATCGGCGGCTGCACGGCTGCACCTTGCAGCAACTGCCTCGGCAGACAGCAGGTCGCTCTTCAGCAGCACGGGATATCTCAACACCCTATCCATAGGCCCTATCACATCACACAGCGTCTCTTTCGGCGTCCTGAAATTGAAGAATGACCTCTGGTCGCACATTCAATCCACACGTGGCACCGTAGATGGCAGCCTGGGTCTCGATTTTCTATCACAATATGCCGTAGGCATTCGACTAGATCGCAGTCAGGCGTTCGCCACATTCTGGAAGAGCGGCAATCTCAACGCCGAAAAATCTCGCGAATGGTTCAACTATCTTCAGATAGTTGTTCCCCTGAATCCGGGAATTACTCCGAAATCGATGATCGATTCTCTCTCTGCAGAGTTGCCGCCCGGTTCCGCAACCTACATGGATGGTCAGGATCACCTGGAGATCTGGCTGCCGCCCGGAACATCAATAAGCGCAGGTGGCCGAGCCTACAGAAACCCTGTTGCCTCCACGCTCTCGCCAACCGTTATGACCCTTGAGCCGCACGATGGCCAACCCTATAGTATTCGAGGTGAACTGGATGGCACTCCGTTTCAGTTCGATCTCGATACTGGCTCCAGCCAGCTTACGCTGCCTTCCGGTTTCATCAACGTGCTAAAGCCGGCAGTTATCACCCAGGACGTACCTTTGCATGTTATAGATACTACGGAGAGCGCCAGGGGATGTGTCTACAGAAAGCTGGATCTGAGCGGATTTCAGATTGCCTATCCTTTTGCGCTTGCGTCCACCGGTCAAAGCGCCTACACCGGAAGCATTACGGCTGGAGCCGGTCTGTTTGTTGGCTGCAAATTGCTCCTCGACTTTCCGGCACACACGTTGAGTGTGGCTGCCTTAGCGCCACTGTCGGATGCGCCAAAACAGGCGCTGGCGGACCTCGGCATTTTCCAACTGGAGATCGGCGGGACCAGGCGATTGTACATTGGCCAGGGTTCGCCCGCAGAGAGAACCGGAATACGCACTGGAGACTTGATAGTAAGACTTGACGGATTGCCGCCGGCACAGACAGATGAGGCCATATCAGTTCGACTCGCAGATGAAACGACGCCGGTTCGTGTGGTGGTACGTCACCGTGGAGATGCCAACGCTGTCGAATATACATTTGATGCTGGTATCGACCGCCACTGGTTGCCAACACCGGCTGTATCCAGGTTTCCACAGTTGCCACCTGGTTATAGCGGCGCCAAGCGATTTCCAAACGGGGGAATCTATATTGACTCAAGCGGTATTACAAAGCTGGTGAAACCGGGCGGCTCCGTTCTGTTCGAGAACGGACGTTACCTGGTTACGTATCGCAGCACGAATACCAGAAGCTTCACGCTGAACCTGCCGGTAGATCGATTTCGGATTGTGCCTGCACAACGCGAACCGGGAACACCGCCAAGGGAGGACAAAGCCGTGGGTGTCCTCTGGATTGGCGGCGTTGGTTGGGTTACGGGACCCATTGGCACACGCGTGGAACTGGACGGTTTCACTGTTTCGCTAAAAGCGCCACAGCAAGGTTTCCGCCAGGCCCCACGCTGATTATATCTGCTGCTCTCGAACTCTCTTCTTTTAGTGGGTTCCCTAGCTCTCGCTCTGACGTTTTTCAGGAGCGCGGTACAGCAGCTTATGCGCATCTCGCAGTATGCCAGGAATTCGATCTGCAAACGGGCTACTTGAAACGGCAGCTTTAATCGCGTCATCATCGAATTCACTCGCGTTGTTGCCGGGCTGCCAGTGGTCTGCATGGCCAAGTAGATTGTAACGTCCTTTGGCCCACTCGGTGAGGTCGAATGCGTTTACATAGGTCCAGAGCCGGACAATCTCCTGAACGTTGACCTCACCCGGCATCTCTGTAGATTCCGGTAGGCCCACCCACCAGGCTGCAGCCCAATCTGCCCCAAGGCTCCGAACAACCTCGTCGTACAGCTTTGCCTGCACCGGCTCTATGGTGTTGTCTATATCGTGGTAGTGCTTTAGAGCGCCCACATGCGCGTCAAAATCGGATGGCCGCGCGGCCCCTATGCTAAGGGTGTGAACCTCCTGAAGGGAAAGACAGTAGAGGTCATTAAACTGCATGGGAGCCAGCGGCGCGCACAGATTAACCAGTTTCTCCGGCGGGGCTTGCAGCATGCCGCCCTTATCCGTTGGGGATATGATGAAAACGCCCATGTCCTGCATTGCGGCGGCCAGAATTGCTGGCCGGTTGGTATCGTTTACGTAGTACCAGTGCAGATTTACGTAGTCGAACTCGCCGGTCTCCACCGCATTAACTATGACGCTCGTGGGGCCGTGGGTCGAAAAACCTACAAACCGCACGCGGCCCTCCTTCTGAAGTTTCCGAACGGCGTCCATACATCCGCCGGGTTTCAGTACCGCGTCGAGTAGGCCGGGTGTGTTAACGCCATGAAACGCAAGCAGATCCACGTAATCTAGCTTCAGATAGTTCATCGAGATGTTGAACCGCTCCAGAAACTGCTCACCTGTGGGCGCCGGACCGATCTTTGTCTGAACCGTGATCCGATCGCGAGGCAACTGCGGCAACACCTGCCCGAGCTGCATCTCACTGGAACCGTAACCGCGAGCCGTCTCTATATGGTTAATCCCCAATTCGTAAGCCCGATGGATTGTGGCTTCAAGGTTGGCCTGGTCTGCTGCCGGTATGTCAGATTGAGGTAGGTCCTGCCATCGGTACTGATAGCGCATTCCACCGCATGAGAGGACGGGCATGGTGATTTCGGTACGCCCGAATCGTCTGTAGTACATCTATTAACCTCTATTCTCCGAATTTCTTAATGAACCATACTTTTACGATCTGAGTGAGAACCACATAGCAGGCCAACATAATTGCCAGCAACAGCCAGAATAGACCGGGCAGTGGCTTGAATCCAAGCGTGCCGGCCAGTGGCGAGAAGGGCAGCCACCCTCCGATGACTACGATGATCACAGACGTGAGGCATAACTGCCAGCTTGCACGGCTCTGTATGAACGGTATCTTGTTGGTTCTGATTACATGAATGATAAGCGTCTGCGTGAATATCGACTCTACAAACCAACCGGTATGAAACAGTACTGGATCGTGCCAGCAATGAAATACCTGCAGCATGATGTAGAAGGTTGCATAATCGAAGATGGAGCTAATTGGCCCGATAAAGAGAATAAATCGCTGCAACTCGCTAATCGTCCACTGCCGCGGCCGTGTTAGCCAATCGGCGTCTACTGCATCGGTTGGTATCGTGGTCTGCGAAAAATCGTAAAGCAGGTTGTTGGTGAGTACCTGTATCGGCATCATCGGCAGGAACGGCAGAAATGCGCTGGCCCCAACCACACTGAACATGTTGCCAAAGTTTGAACTCGCCGCCATCTTGATATACTTGATAATATTGCCGAACACACGCCGACCGGCCAGAACACCCTGCTCTAGCACAAGCAGGCTGTTCTCTAGCAGAATGATATCCGACGACTCTTTGGCAATATCCACAGCCGAATTCACCGAGATGCCAACGTCTGCGGCCTTAAGCGCCGGCGCGTCGTTAATGCCGTCTCCCATAAAACCGGTTACATGGCCATTGGCCTGCAGCGCTCGGATAATCCGCTCTTTGTGGGCCGGCGCGAGCTTCGCAAAAACTGTGGTCTGTTTCGCAGCAGCCGCCAACTGGCTTTCATCCATACCCTCTATGTCTGCGCCAAGCAGCATCGTATCGACTGAAATCCCGACTTTGTTGCAGATGTAGGCGGTGATAATCTTACTATCCCCGGTGAGGATTTTAACATCGACATTCAGCTCTTTTAGCCTCTTGAGCGCCTCTGTTGCGGTCTCCTTTGGGGGATCCAGAAAGGCCAAAAATCCCAGAAGAGTCAGGTCCGATTCGTCCTTAACCGCGTAGATCGGCTTGTCTGGAGCGCCTGGCATCTCCTTATAGGCGATGGCTATCACTCGGAAGCCCTGGCCGTTAAGCTCATCGGCCATCTTCTTGCGATCTTCATCGTGTTCAGGGATCTTCTCAACGGGGCCATCTGTGTGCTCAACCCGCGTGCATAGCGCCATCGTCTCCTCAACCGCTCCCTTACAGATAAGAATGTTGAGGCCAGTATCGTCTTCTACGATGACAGACATGCGGCGGCGAACGAAATCAAACGGAATCTCATCGATCTTCGTGTACTTCACGTTTGCTTTGAGCGTGGTTTCTAACTCACCATGATCTAGCACTGCCTGATCCAGCATGTTTCGCAGGCCCGTGTGGTGGTACGAGTTCAGATATGCGTAGTGCAGCACCTTTTCGCTCGGTGCGCCGTACGCGTCAAGGTACTTCTCAAGGACTATTTTGCCTTCAGTGAGCGTGCCCGTCTTATCCGTACATAACACATCCATTGCGCCGAAGTTCTGAATGGCGTTTAACCGCTTGACAATCACCTTGCGCCTGGACATCTCGATTGCGCCATTGCTGAGGTTTACCGTAACAATCATCGGCAGCATCTCTGGCGTTAGCCCTACCGCAACTGCCACCGAAAACAGAAACGCCTCTACCCAGTTATGCTTGCCCACACCGTTTAGAATAAACACGGCCGGTACCATTACTGCCATAAACCGGATCATCAACCAGGTGAATTTATTAACACCCTTATCGAAGCTGGTAGGAACCCGTTCGCCAACAATGCTTGCCGCAAGGGTACCAAAATAGGTTTTCTCACCGGTGTGTATTACTAACCCCGTCCCGGCCCCACTTTCGATATTGGCGCCCTGAAAACAGAGGCAGTGCACTTCCAGCGGGTTGGTATCGGCCTCCAGAACGGCGGAATCGGCGCTCTTCTCAACAGGCACCGATTCGCCGGTAAGGGCAGATTGGTTCAGGAAGAGATCCTTGGCAGATAGGATGCGCAGATCGGCCGGCGACATATCTCCTGCACCTAGCCGAACGATGTCCCCTGGCACCAGGGTAGCTAACGCAACCTCCTGGTCTTTTCCATCCCGAATAACGGTTGCCGTAGTTCCCACCATAGCTTTGAGCTTCGCGGCAGCATCGTCGGCGCGAGTCTCCTGGTAGAAACGCAGCACAATTCCAAGCAACACCATAACCATAATAACAATAGCGGCTCTAATGTCACCCGTTAGCCACGAAACAACGGCAAGGCCCGTTAGGAGAATCACAAGCGGGTTCTTGATGTTATCCCAGAGGCGCGCCAGCGCACCGGTCCGCTTCTCTCTGGCCATCTGATTGGGGCCATACGTGTGCAGCCGGTCCTCAGCCTCTGCCGCGGATAGCCCCTCAAGCCTGGAGGAGGCGCGTTGCATCGCCTCAACTACTCCGAGGGTACTGTAGGCGAGCAACTCTTTTGAAATAGTGGTATCCGTAACGGATTTTTTTGCTGGTTGTGTTGTCATCACCATCTATTGTAGCTTATGCGGATGACGGCAGGGAAGGGGCAGGGTAAACAAGCCGGCAATGAATATATCGGCGACTATGTAATGTGAGCGGACATATATAAATCAAAAACCGCCTGTTCACACTAACAGGCGGCAAGCATCTCGATCAGATTAACCCGGCCTCTATTTCACGGGGAGCCGACTGAGCAGACCTGGATCGACAACTTTTGTAGCGGAGCCAATCTCTACATTGATCACACGGTTGCCGGAGATAATGGCATTTCGGATCTCAAGCTCCTCGCCAACGTAGGTGCCAGTACAGATAAGGGATTCTGCCATTATGTTTCCGCGATCTACGATACAATCGCGAGCAATTACGGAATTCGGGCCTACCACAGCGCCTGCGCCAACCCGGCTGTTCTCGCCAACATAGACGGGAGCAGTTAGTTTCGCAGATGGATGTACGTTAGCGTTGCGGCCCAGCCTTACTCCTGGCTCTACCTCTCTGCCGGAAAGCATGAGGCCGACAAAGTGGCCATCCAGTACGGCGCGCTGAGCTTTCAACAGGTCGCCAGGAGTAGAGCAGCTAAGCACGCTTTGCATCGATCGAGTGGGTACAGCGATGAGCGCTGATGTGTCGCCTTCTAATGCGGACACAACCGTAGAGGCGGTTAGATGGGCCCATCCCGTCCATGCCTCTGATGCACTATCTATGTAGAGTTCGGGCATTCCCTCAGATATCTTATCCAGGGAGGGTATCCTGTCGGCCCGGGCTAACAGACACAACTCTCCGGAATTGATCCCAAGCTCGGCAACTGCGCCGCCAATCGCAGCAAACGTCGAGATCGCACTGTACCGAATGGGGCATCCCCATCTCTTGCCATCTCCGAACAGGTCCTTGTACTGGGCTTCGCCGCTCTCCACAATCATATCTATGCTCGTAGCGCCAAGATGCAGACATTTCTCAACAACATGCTGCACGAAAGGACGATCTACTAAAGGCATCAGAGGCGCAATAGACAACTCAGGAATATCGGCGTTCTCAGTGGGAGTGCCGGCGCTGCAAATAATCAGAGCACGCATTTTGTCTCGCGTCCTTTCACTCTATACGTGCGCCCCTTCGTACGGTGGCACAGAAACCGAAACATAAACATGGTGTTACCAATAAGGTACCGCTTCCAGAGCCTTGTAGGCTCCTGAATAAAGCGAAAGACCCACTCGAATCCCATTTCGCGCATCCACAGTGGCGCTCTTGGAATCCGCCCACTGTAAAAGTCTAGCAGTCCGCCAACTCCTAAGGCAACACGAGCGCCGGTCTGTTCAATATGGTCACGGATCCAGATCTCCTGACGAGGCGACCCTAAGGCAACAATCAGTACATCTGGCTTAGCATCATTAATTCGCTCCAGAGCTTGCAACTCCTCTGCCTTATCCATGTACCCGTGCTGCGCGCCACAGATCTTAAGCTTCGGGTATCTTGCTGCAATCCATTCACACACTCGTTCAGCAACACCAGGTCTGCCGCCATAGAGGAAGATAGACTTTCCTTCAGCTTCCATGGCCTCACACAGCCGGGGGAACAGGTCTGTGCCGTTCACGTTCTCACGGATATCCTGCTTAAGCATTCTACCCGCCAGCTTCATACCAATTCCATCCGGCAGTGTGAGGTCGCTGCCCAATAGGGTTCTCATATACTCCTGATTACGCCAGGCCATGTTCGCGCAGTTTGCATTTACAAAAGATACCTTGGAGGGAGTGAGACAATCCGTGCGCCTCATTATCTCCGAAACTGCTTCGCCCATCGCCAGATTATCAATCTTTATCCCAAGCACCGAAATCCTGCCCGAAACAACGCTGTCGCCCTGGCGCCCGTACATCGCAGAAAAAACCGACCGGAGTGCAATGCCAAGATCACCGGCAACGGACTGGGTTTCCACATATTCGGCATCAATATTCGACTCGGGGTCAAACGCAATATTAACTCGCTTGCGAACCCACCACAGGCAAACCAGTCCTGGTCTAACTCTTAGCCTGTAGCGCGTTCCGGAGTCTCGCAGGCTCACATCCTCGGGAGATGCAGCGCGCGGACCGATGAAGGACATATCGCCGCACAGAATGTTCCAGAGAACGGCGTACCGGTGAAGATGCAGTGCCCGCAACAGCTTTCCAGGGCCTCTATCCTTAATCTCAAACTCAACCTCATTAAATTGGCGACCGTTCATGCCAACCCGCGGGGACAATGCAACGCCATATACCAGGAGCAGCAGCGCCAGGATTGGAGAAAGCAACAGCGCAAGCAGCGCACTAGCAATCATATCAAGGCCGCGTTTGGCCGTTCGATGGTATATTCTGGAACCTATCCAGCGTAAGTTCTGTGCAACACGTCGCCATCTATTTCGAGCCTGCCCCGTCGTCGAGAATCTCTTTTCTAGTCGGAGAAGTGGATTTCCCGTCTCCTTGGATTGATGCGGCGGCAGGAGTACCATCTTAGTACGCTCCCCTTCCAAATAACACCGCCGGGACCGTCTTAAGCAGCAGTTTCACATCCATCAGCAAACTCTGAGCTTCGATGTACTCTACATCCAGCTTAACCTGCTCAGGAAACGCGATATCTCCTCGCCCGCTCACCTGCCACAAGCACGTAAGGCCCGGTTTCACTTCCAGTCGCCGGCGGTCCGTAAGACTGTATTGAGCTACCTCGCGTGGGACTGGAGGACGCGGGCCAACTAGCGACATCTCTCCTCGCACAACACTTACAAGCTGCGGCAGTTCATCAATGCTAAGTTTACGGATGATGCGGCCAATCCATGTGATGCGGGGATCGCGCTTCATTTTGAAGGTTATCCCGTCGGCATGGTCGTTCTGAGCAAGTAGAGAGTCTTTTAGCTTCTCAGCATTGGTTACCATCGATCGAAATTTGGGGCATAGAAACTCTTCGCCATATCTGCCTACGCGTCGCTGGCGAAAGAGAACCGGCCCGCCATCCGTGAGCTTGATGGCTGCGGCCACAACAAGGAACAGGGGTGAGAATGCAACTAGCAGCGCGCTGCCCAGAGTAATATCCAGAAGTCGCTTGGCTGCTGAGGCGCCTTTGACGGTTGCCTTCCAGGCCAGGGCCTTCACCGTTGCCCGCCTGCGCATTCTACTGCTTTGCCATACTGGCGGAGAGTATCGGCGGCATAATGTATCAATCAAGTCGGCTCTAACACCGCTGTTCTCCTTGATATCGGGCGTCTGCTTCTCAGTTGTCTTCATACTCATAATCCCTGCCAATCCGTTCTCGATTACCTTATAATTGTGCCGAAGTATTGTCGACTTACAAAAGCATTCTAGCTTCCCGTCATTAACGCCGCATTAGTGCCGGTAATGAGTCAAAATACAAACGGGCGCTTCCAAGCGGAAGCGCCCGTTGAGGCGGAGACAATATGAGCCGCGAGCCCCTACCAAAACTATAACCTTGATTGGCGATTCTTAAGATGCAAACGCCGCAATTGCCTGGTCGCAGGTATCGTGGATATCGAACACTCGGTGCATCCTTACCAGTTCAAACAGAACGCGAACGGGCTTCTGCACCCCAAACAGCTTCATATCGCCGCCATCAGTATGCAGATCTCGAAGACAGGAAAGCAGCGCGCCAAGGCCGGAGCTATCTACAAACTCTACTGCGCTAAGGTCCACCACAATCTTCAGGTTCTTGTCGCGGGCCTGTCCAAAGGCCTTCTTATAACTTGCAGCATTGCTAGCATCCAGGTTACGCCCTGGAACGCTGATAACTACCACGCCATCGCAGATCTGTTGAGTAAGTTCCACAGTTATTCTCCTGTTCTCTTTACTAGCTCTACTAAATTATGCCCAAATTCATCGCGAGTTCTGCGCACTTCGTCCAAAAGATGCTCCATTATGTAAATTCCGAAGCCATTTGTCCTTGAACCGTCGAAATCTGGGTCCGCAACTTTGGAAGGATCAAATCCTCTTCCGGTATCTTGAAAACGTACCCGCACCCGATCTGTGAACACCTC
>Ga0364886_10194_pt1 | contig 37673 bp, 32 predicted proteins | sample ExccelJu500001D3_4_FD_206926 | JGI IMG/M metagenome (GOLD analysis project Ga0364886, IMG submission 206926) | Enriched cells from Trout Bog Lake Hypolimnion, Wisconsin, USA - BchlTB.July23.5000.01.D3 | ecosystem: Environmental > Aquatic > Freshwater > Lake > Hypolimnion/Profundal zone | place... | reverse complement strand
AAACCACTAATTAAGAGCAGTGAATTCTGTGTATTAATGTCGGTTACGAGTAGAGCAGTAAAGTCGAGACCTTCACTCTTACGTAAACTTTCTATCGCAGACTTAAGTTCTTTCGAATGCGTTAAGAAATTATCGTATCCTAATTCTTCGATCTGAGACACAGAGAATTTTACACTCTCTTCATTGTATATCTTGAAGTCTGATCGTACGACCTTGTCAGGTGTGGTTGCTAAGATCAGTGAACCAGACGAGAAAATAGCGTCCGCTAATTTTTTAGGATCTTCTTTGGCAATTGGAGCAAGCCACTTAAGAATAGCTGCATCTTTTGCCGTAGTTGTAGGGCTATTTAAAAGAAGTGTATCTGAAATTAGTCCAGACATCATTAGCCCTGCTATTTCTGGCTTAGGTGTGATTCCTTCACGTCTAAATAAATCGGCAATGATCGTGCAGGTAGAACCTACAGGTTCATTAATAAAAAGAATCGGTTGAGGCGTATTGAACGGTCCTAATCTGTGGTGATCGATAATTTCAGAAATGCAGGCGTCCTCGGCTCCGCTCACGGCCTGAGTGAGTTCATTGTGGTCGACCAAAATTAATTTTGTTTGAACTGGTTTAATGACATCACTCTTAGAAAGCACACCGCTAAGTGTGTTATCGTCATTGAGTACTATAAATGCAGGAGCGGTCAGCGCAGCAATTTTCTTACGCATATCCACAACGCGCGCATCGGGATCAATGGAAGGGTAAGTGGTTTCTATAACGCCATTGATCGTGGAAGCGGTTCTTACGACCCACGCAGTTGTAGCAGAATCAAACGGCGAACTAATTAAACTTACCTTCGCGTCTTTGCTAGCAGAAATAATTTCTGCATCGATAGGTAAATTGCCTGTTACGATAATAACACGTACACCTAATTCGATAGCGCGGCGCTGGATGTCCCAGCGGTCACCAACGATGATGATTGATTTATTAGAAGGGATTTTATCGAGCTCAGACGCTTTCCCGAACGAGCGAATATCCATAGCGCCAATGCGCACAAAGAGTTCTTCGTGATCGTCAGGATTAATAAGGTGGAAGGGTGTACCTTTAAGGGCACTGACGATCTTAGTTAGCGACGTTTCAACTTTGCGCATGAGCTTTGGCTCACTTGCACGCGGAATAAAAATACCACCTAAATGAGAGAGTGAAATAGTACCTACCACTTTTTTCTCCTCGTTTACAACGGGAAGCATACGAATGTCGTGGCGATCTAAAAGCTCTAAGGCTTCTGCGCAGGTTGAATTTTCTGAGATAGAAATAACTTTCGTTACCATCATGTCTCTCACGCGAGGAGACACGTCATTGAGATACACAGGTAAGGGTTGGTTGAAGCGCTTTAGAATCGTGTCAATGCGGGCATTTGAATTACCGCAGCGTGCTGCAATGTGTCCTTTTTCTCCAATCGCTTCTTTGTAAGATGCGTATGCAATGGCTGAGCAAATGGAGTCAGCATCTGGGTTCTTGTGACCTATCACATAGGTAGGACTAACGGGGTCTTTTGCAGATTCTTGATTCATGCTGATTTATGCCTATTTTAGCGAATATTTGATCTTACGAAAGGCCAAAAATCAGGTACCGAGTCTTCTCGACAAAGCTTTAGGATACCGAATAAGGTTAATTTACTATGAAGGTTTATCTAGACGGCGCCTTTGTCGATAAGTCGGAAGCAAAAGTTTCCGTGTTTGATCACGGTCTTCTCTATGGGGACGGTGTATTTGAGGGCATTCGCCTCTACGGAGGTAATATTTTCCGTCTCGAGGAACACCTTGAACGTTTAGAGTATTCGGCTAAGGCAATTTTATTGTCTATCCCTATGACTAGGAAAGAGTTAAGTGATGCAACCTGTGAGGTTTGCCGCTTAAACAACCTAACGGATGCCTATATCCGTCTCGTAGTTACCCGTGGTACGGGTGATTTGGGCTTGGCACCTTGGTTATGCCCTAAGCCTACCGTATTTATTATTGCTGATAAGATTAGTCTCTATCCCCAAGAGCACTACGACAATGGCTTATCAATTGTTACGGTTCCTACACGCCGCATTGGGCCAGCCTCACTGCCATCCACGGTTAAATCCCTTAACTATTTAAATAATATTTTAGCTAAAATTGAGGCCAGACAGTTTGGTGCACTTGAGGCAATCATGCTCAATGATCAGGGCTTTGTTGCTGAATGTACGGCCGATAATGTCTTTATTATTCATAAGGGTATCCTTCTTACTACGCCTGCTTCCCAGGGAGCTTTAGAGGGGATTACGCGTGGAGCTATAATCACGATAGCGAAAGAATTAGGCATTCCGTTTAAAGAAACCACACTCACGCGCTACGATATATGGTGTGCTGATGAGTGTTTCCTAACAGGTACAGGAGCTGAAGTTATACCGGTAACAAAGCTTGATGGACGTGTGATTGGTTCTGGTCGCCCAGGCGCTACCACAAACAAAGTTTTAGAGGCTTTCCGTAAGCGTGTTCGTGTTGAAGGTACAAGGATTTGATCCTCAAAAACGCGATATTTATACTTAATCAAGAGGGTGACATGGGTGTCTCACCTGTGTCACACCTTGGGACTGGCTGTCCCAAGCTAGGTAATCTGCTTCTGGCACTTGCCAGTGAGAGAAAGCATGGCACATTAGTTGCATAGGAATAGACTTTAACCATGACTAGTCCACTCAAGTGCGATTTTTGCGAAAACCCAGCGACCGTACACCTTACCCAAATTGTGAACAATAAGGTTCATAAAGTGGATTTGTGTGAGGCCTGTGCGCAGAAAAAAGGGGTAACTGACCCGAGTGGCTTTTCACTTGCTGATTTACTTTTAAAGGCGTCTTTAAATCCGGAGAAATCGCTTTCAGGCACACGTTGTCCAAAATGCAGTTTTACTCAGGCTGACTTTAAGAAATCTGGGCGTTTTGGATGCCCATCCTGTTACGATACCTTTAAAGAGATGTTAGATCCTATGCTTGATGGCATGCATAAAGGAACAACGCATGTAGGTAAGGTTCCTAAAGTGGCACTGACGCGTAAATCGTTATATGACCGATTAACGAAATTAGAAAACGAACTCAGTGAGGCTGTTAAATCGGAGCGCTATGAAGAGGCTGCTCGTTTTAGGGATGAAATTAATCAGGTAAAGCAATCGGCTGGTGTAAATAAAGAGGTGAAATCATGACCATTTCTACACTGCTTGATTCTAAGTCCGAACTAACAGATAGCTCGAGCAACAAGACTGCGATTGTGCTAATGACGCGTGTTCGTTTAGCGCGCAACATAGCAGGACAATCGTTTCCTGGATGGGCACGTCCAGCGCAGCGTGACGCTATTCTTGAAAAATGCCAAAAGGCAGTGACCTCGATTAGTCCTCTCAAACGTGGCTTAAGTTTATCCGTTAATGAGCTCTCGGAATTAGAAAAACTGAATTTAGTGGAGCGTCATTTAATTAGCCGTGAGTTAAGTGGCTCAACCCAGGGTAGTGGCGTTATTATTAGCCGCGACCAGACATTCTCCGTCATGGTGAATGAAGAGGATCATTTACGTATTCAGGTACTTCGCTCAGGATTTCATTTGCGCAAGGCTTGGAATCAAATTGACGAATTAGATAGCGCCTTAGAGGAGGAACTCGATTTTGCTTTTTCACCAACCTTAGGCTATCTGACTGCTTGTCCTACAAATTTAGGTACAGGCTTAAGAGCATCAGCGATGATGCATTTACCTGCTCTAGTGATCTCAAATCAGATGGAGAAAGTGGTAAGAGCTGTGAATCAACTTGGAATGGTTGTGCGCGGACTTTTTGGAGAAGGCTCTGATGCTAGTGGTAGTATTTTTCAAATATCTAATCAGATGACCTTAGGGGAAACGGAAGAAGATATTATTAAACGTTTATCTAGTGTTCTTCAGTCCATTGTTGAGCATGAACTCAACGCTCGTGAAAAATTAATGGAGAGTGAGTCGGGTAAACTATTCGATAAGCTAGGACGTGCTTATGGTATTTTACAAAATAGCCATTTGCTCACCTCAGGTGAAGCGATGAACTTGCTATCACTCATACGACTTGGGGTTGATTTAAAGATGTATCCTGAAAGTTGCCGCTCTATAATCGATCGTTTGTTTATCGAAACACAACCAGGACACTTACAATATGCACATAAGTCAGCTTATGATGCTCAGCAGCGCGATTTCATACGTGCTGCAAGATTACGTACTGAATTCTTACAAGTACCTAAACCTGATTTTACAATAAATACGTCGGATAAAAATTAAACATAACTAAGGAATCCTTATGGCTTCAGAACCGATGAATAATTTCACTCCTAGAGCTCAGCAGGTTTTACAGCTAGCTAAAAAAGAGGCTGAGCGGTTCCATCATAACTATGTTGGTACCGAGCACATTTTACTTGGACTTATAAAATTAGGTCAGGGTGTAGCTGTGAGTGTGCTACAAAAAATGAATCTCGATTTAGAGACAGTCCGCACTGCTGTTGAAAAGGAAGTAGGGATTGGCCAAGAAACAAAAGAACAACAAAATATTCCTTTTACGCCTCGTGTTAAAAAAGTGTTAGCTTTAGCGGGTAAAGAAGCGAAAGCATTAAGTCATTCTTATGTTGGCACCGAGCATATTTTGTTAGGACTCTTACGTGAAGGTGAAGGTGTCGCGGCTCGTGTACTTAAGTCGTTAGAAGTTGATATTGAGCGTACGCGTAACGAGATTCTTAAAGAACTTGATCCACAGTTTTCAGGAGGTGAAACCGGTGCTCCTGAGGATCCAGCACAAGCTGGACAAACGGCTAGACCTGCGAGTGCTCCTGAACAGTCCAAAGAAACTAAAACGCCTGCTCTCAAAGCGTTTGGTCGTGATTTAACAGAGCTTGCTCGTAAGGGTGAGATGGACCCTGTGGTGGGTCGTAAGAATGAGATTAAACGCGTCATTCAGATTCTCTGTCGTAGAACAAAAAACAATCCTGTTCTTTTAGGAGAAGCAGGTGTTGGAAAGACAGCTATCGTCGAAGGCCTAGCACAAGAGATCGCTTCTGGAAATGTACCTGAGATCTTACTCGATAAAAAAGTTATCACCCTTGATTTAGCGCTCATGGTCGCTGGTACCAAATACCGTGGTCAGTTTGAAGAACGCATCAAAGCTGTCATGGATGAAATTAAACGTGCTAAGAATATTATTATTTTCATCGATGAAATGCATACGATTGTAGGTGCAGGCGCTGCTGAGGGTGCTATGGATGCATCTAATATATTTAAGCCAGCATTATCGCGTGGTGAATTGCAGTGTATTGGTGCAACTACCTTAAACGAATATCGTAAATATATTGAAAAAGATTCTGCACTGGATCGCAGATTTCAGTCAGTCAAAGTGGATCCACCATCCGTTGAAGATGCGATTACGATTTTACATGGTATTCGCTCAAAATACGAAGAACACCATAAGGCTACCTTTAGTGATAAAGCGATCGAAGCAGCGGTTAAGTTATCAGACCGTTACATCACCGGACGTTTTCTTCCAGATAAGGCAATTGATGTCATGGATGAAGCTGGTTCACGTGCTCGGATTGGAGCCCTCAGCCGTCCACCTGATGTAGAGTCTTTATTAAAAGAAATTGAAAACGTCTGCCTGCTTAAAGAAAAGGCAATCAGTGAACAACAGTTTGAAGAGGCTGCTAAGTTTAGAGATACAGAAAAGCAACTACGTGCTAAACACGAAGAAATTACGACTCAGTGGAAGAAAGAGCGTGAAGAACACCGTGTTCCAATTGATGACAACTTGATTATGCAAGTTGTCGCAGAATGGACGGGTATACCGCTTTCTCGTATGGAAAAGAAAGAAAGCGAGAAGCTCTTAGCTTTAGAGTCAGAGATCCAAAAGAATGTTATTGGCCAAGATGTAGCAGCAAGTTCTATTGCGCGTGCATTAAGGCGCTCGCGTGCAGATCTTAAAGATCCACGTAGACCTATCGGATCATTTCTATTTGTTGGACCAACCGGTGTTGGAAAAACAGAGACTGCAAAGCAACTTGCAGCTCAAATGTTTGGTAACCAAGATGCACTTGTACAAATCGATATGAGTGAGTACATGGAGAAATTTGCAGTTTCTCGTCTTATTGGTTCACCTCCAGGATATGTTGGTTACGAAGAGGGCGGACAACTTACAGAAGCAGTACGTCGTAAACCGTATTCAGTTATTTTATTCGATGAAATCGAAAAAGCCCATCCTGATGTCTTACAACTACTCTTGCAGATATTAGAAGATGGACGCTTAACGGATTCGTTAGGACGTACAGTAGATTTTAGAAATACGATCATTATTATGACATCGAATATTGGCGCTCAACTTTTACAGCGCCAAACGTCGATGGGTTTTGCTGCAGCTGCTGCAAGTTTTAATGATGCTGAGAAGATGCGCGAAAAGGTATTAGAAGAAGCAAAGCGCGTATTTAAACCAGAATTTTTAAATCGTATCTCTGATATCGTATTCTTCCGTCCTCTTGATAAGAACGATTTAATTAAGATCGTAGATTTAGAGGTAGCTAAATTTGTTAAACGCCTGGTTGAACGCAAGATCACCCTCGAATTTACAGAAGAGGCTAAAACGCTGCTCATCGATAAAGGTTATGATGAGAAATATGGTGCTAGACCTCTACGCCGTGCGGTGGAGCATTATCTAGAGGATCCATTAGCTGAAGCAATTCTGCGTGGTGAAATACAAGAGAATGAGCCTGTGAAAGTAACACGCGACGGCGAGAAACTCGTATTTAATCAAATTAATAAAACAAAAGAAGAAGCTCCTAAGGGCGCCTAATATTAATGAATCCTGCTTGTCCAAGTTGCACCTTAGAGGATCTTCTCAGCCATACTGATCACTGGGAATGTAGTACGTGTGGTCATGAATGGCCTAAAGAGGCAGTAGTAGAAGGACCACGCGTTGTGAAAGACGCTCATGGTCAAGTTTTAGCAGAAGGTGATACGGTTGCCTTAATTAAAGACCTAAAGTTAAGAGGTTCCTCACAGGTAATTAAGCAGGGTATTAAGGCTAAGAATATTCGACTGGTTGATGGTGATCATGAGATCGATTGCAAAATCGATGGGTCATCTATCGCACTCAAGGCATGCTTTGTTAAGAAAGCTTAATTTTTTATTATTTATAGTCGGTTCGTTTTCTGTGTTTGGCTAAGTCAGGGGCGTAATACTCTTTATGGTTGCCTACTTCTTTTCGTACTTCTGCAACCATTTCTTTAGTAATATAGGTTCCTTCGTTACTCCAAGCATTTCGTATAAACGTTAACACGTCTGCAATCCTTTGATCATCCCAGTTAGCGCCATTTACTCCAAATGCAGGCATATCGGGTGGGTTAGGGTACTCAATCGTACTAACACTAATCGGTCCTTTTAATCCACATAGGATAATTTTAATAAGTCTTTTTTCATCACCGTTTACCCATTCAGAACCAGCTAATTGAGGATATTTGCCAGGAACAGACTTTCCATCCTCTGTATGGCATGTGAAACAACCTGCTTGTGGAATTCTAAAATCTCTCATCCCGGGTCGTGTTAAATCATAGGTCCTAGGAAATGAAATATTGTTATTTATAGGTGTCGTTTTTTCTTGTGCTTGGACTAACTCAAAGCTGCATGTGCATAGAAGAAACCAAAGATAACAAGAAAAATTCATTACGTATTTAAGGATTATAAATTGATACTACGGAACATCATAAACTTCAATCAATGTTGCTCCTGTATCTCCTGAAACTCCATTCACCTGAGCTGTATAACTACCAGGTGCGAGTGTTATGAGTATAGCTGAATCTGCGGTGCTTGTTTTGCCCCATGAAAATGCACCTACCGTAGCAGCAACTGTACTTATTTGTGAATCAGCAGCCCATCCAGCATTTGTTGCTAATGTGTTTGAACCCGAAAAAAGAGTAATTTGTGGGTCCGGTATATAACTTGAAATACCGTACTGTGCTAAAGATGGTCCAGCAGCACGAATAAGCACTGTTTTTGAGGTCGATCCGCCAATAACAAAGCCAGCAGTTAATGCATTTCCACCTGCTTGTACGGAAGATAAACTCGATAAATTAATTAACCGTGGTGTACTCGTAGTATAAGTAGTCGTTGCATCATAAATCTCAAGCAGAGTAGTTCCTGTATTTGAAGATGAGCTTGATACAACTGCAGAGTAACTTGCTTTATTTAAACTCGAGTTTCCTGAGAAGATTAAAGCAGAATCTTTGCTAGTATTAGATGTCCATGTGAATGCTCCTACACTTGTAGCAGCTTGTGAAATAGCACTTAAGCCTCCCCAACCTGTATTTGATCCAACGACCGTATTTACATTACTTAATAAATTTAATTGCAGTGAAGGATCAGGGAGTGGATTTGAAACACCAAAACTTGTGAGCGCTGGTCCTGAGCTACGGATGAGTACTTGCTGTGATCCACTGGTGCCTGCGCCACCTACAACAAAGCCCGACGTTAGTGATCCATTTTTTTGTATGCTAGCAAGTGTTGATATATTGATAAGTCTTCCTGGATTTGCTGAATCGACTACAGAAAGTAACGCTGAGGTACTTGTGACCGAACCACTACTATTGGAAATCGTGCATGAGTAGTTTCCTGCTGAGCTCGAGGTAAGATTACTTAAGTACAAATTCTGATTTGTAGCGCCGCTTATAGCAGTTCCATTAAAATTCCATTGATAACTAAGCGGAGTAGAACTTGTCGCTACTATTCTAAATACAACGCTACTGGAAGTAGCTACATTTTGGCTTGTTGGTTGTGACGTAATTTGTGGTGCAGAACCACTCGATGATGTTCTCACTGCAAAAACAGGATAACTAGCTGTCATCACCTCATAGCTAATGATCCCTTGCATGTTGCGAGTTGGTCCATTTGCCGCTGGAACTGAATTATTAACACCGAACTCTTGTAGCCATGCTCGTGTATAGGGACTGCTTCCTTGTATTTGAACCGTAGATGACCAGTAAGCTGTTGCAGGAGTAGTTGCTGCTGGAAACATAATACGATTTACTGGTGCTAAAGCTGATGTCTGTGTTGTTGCTACGGTTAGATTGTAATCAGCCAAAGTTTGGAGCTCTTTTATGTTAGGTAATCTCCAATCGGAATATCCTCCCGTTTTGAGTGATGTAGCATAAGACAGTGCCGCCTGCCATGTCATAGCTGGTCCAGGAACTTGGGTCCACATAAGTCCTGTATCTAAATCTGTAATCGTACCATCTAAATTATTGCTATAGTTGTGACCGATACTCGGACTCGCTCCTCTGACATATCTTGCATGATATCTGAATGTTCCACCTGCGCTGAGTGTTTCCGTGAGTGGTTTTGGTCCTACACCACCACCTGAATTAACACACCATATATGCGTAGCATCTGATCCATAGATTATACTTGTCCACCAATAGTCAGCAGCACCACTTGGATTACTTGGAAAATAAGTTGTATTTATTGCAGCTGGATTTCCAATATTATGATTCATGATACTGAAGAGTTCTGTAGGAGTGGGTAGTCTCCAGTCAGAGTATCCACCAGTTCTAATCGAACTAGCATTGGACTGAGCATTTGCCCATGTACATTCACCGGCGTCGACTTTTTGCCACATGAGTCCAGTGACATTATCAGTAATTGTACCATCTAAATTATCCTTATAAGAAGGTGTATTAATAGAGTAGTCAGCATCTTGACCAAATGTCGTACCTTGGCGGATTGTTTGTCCTGTATCTGGTAATTTGAGCAAGCTAGGAGCTGCTACGGGGAAAGTAGTAATACGATTATTTACGCTACTGTAAGTCGTCGTTGTTGCTGGTACAGTAGGTAGACGCCACGTGATTGTTAATGATTTTGGATTTGGGGTGCGGTTAAGTACCCAGCAAATATCATAGGTTGAGTTACCTACCGCTACCCGCATGAGGTAATTGTCAGCAGAGGGAGTTCCTGATGGATCTAAACTTAGGTTACCTGCCGTGTCTGCAGTAAGAGCTACAGGATTCATGTAGCCTACAATTGATGCACCACTTACTGGATTTGCATTGTATCCTCCTGTACCCGATTTTCTTATAGACGATACTTCAGGTTGACCATCAACTTGTCCTCCGTAATTGATTACATTTCCGTAAAACGCTGAGGGTAAATACGGAGGCTTAGGGCCAGTTTGAGCACTACCTATAGCATGATAATGATAGCCCCAATTGCCATGAGAGTGTCCACCATTGGCATCGAGTGGTAGTTGAGCACTCCCATCAGGTTCTGTATAGCCATAGAGTGGGTAGCCATCAAGCATCCAGGCGATTGGTTTATCAATACCCAAGATTTTCTGTAAGTGAACAGGTGCAATGTGATAATGGTAATCGTCAGCTAAACCACAATGGCCACCGTAAAGGTCTAATTCGCCAATTTCATAGGATACACGTCCCGTATTGTTTCGAGGATTAAAAATAGCAACGCCGTCTGCTGCTATCGCTATGGCACCACGTTGAAAGTTTCCTGCTGAAATAGGTATAGGCGAAGATGAAGGAGTAGGACTTAAAGGAAGTTTCCAGACATTGGGTTGTCCATATCCTATAGATGCCTTGTCTGACTCCGGATTTGTTGTGTAGTTAAAATACGATGTAACAAGTGGTATCTGCTGCTGCCATGATGTAATGCCAACCATCAGTGTTGGCATAATTGAACTCATTGGTCTTCCATCTGATTCTAGGTAAAAAGAGCTGTTATCCCAGTAGTAACTAACATGTGGCTTAAACAAATTAAAAGATGAAGCCATGGTTACGGCGCTAGGTGCTATGGTAAGTGCAGGATTTTTATCAATCTGTGGTAAAGAAGTTTGGTCTGAAAACCACGTTGGAGCTGCAGTATCTGTAGCAGACTCTCTTGCACTGAGGATCGTCTGTGCACAAAAACTATAAACAAGACAAAGGATGGTCGTTATCTGTCTAGCACGTTTTGAGTAGTTGGTAACAAATAAAGACATGAGTAGATGATAAATATGAATAACGTAACTGTTGGAAGTTAGTATATAGAATTAAACCTTAATATTAGGTTAAGAGAGTGATGATTATTAGCATGTTGCAGCCTAACCTTAATCTAAAATTAAGGTTAAATAAGGTACTATAATTAAGCCCTCTGAATAAATACTGCCTATGTTTTTAAAACGTCATCTTTTACTATGCCTATTAACTTTAGGAATAGTCAGTTTATCAACCAATGCTTATGCTCAATACGCTGGTACGATAATTCTAGGAAGACCTGAAGACACTTCAATCGTAGCAAATGTTATGTCTCCTACTGCTGGGACAGTATTTATCCAATATGGTACCCAGTCGAATACTTATCCTAATCAAACGACTGCAGTATCTTTAGCAGCGAATACGCCTGCAGAAATTACACTCAACTCACTGACTCCTAATACGCGCTACTATTATAAATTGTCCTATACGCCGAGTGGTTCAAAGAGTGCGTCCTTAACTAGCGAGTACTCGTTCATGACTCAGCGCTCTCCTGGTTCTAGTTTTGTTTTTTGCTGCCAAGGAGATTCGCATCCAGAACGCAGTAAGAATGCGTTTGATTCTAATCTTTACATAAGAACGCTTACATCAGCGGCAGCATCAAAGCCTGATTTATTTGTAACACTAGGTGACGATTTTAGTGTCGATACACTGAGTACTTATTCGCAGTCGACTGTCTGGGGTAGATATTCTCTGCAATTACCCTATTTAAATATTTTAGGTCCTAATACAGGAATCATGCTTACTAACGGTAACCATGAACAAGCTGCTTTATATCTTTATGACGGTACTCCAAATAATGTAGCTGCCTGGGCGCAAAGTGCTCGTAATACCTATTACTCAAATCCTGCACCAGATCATTTCTATACAGGAAATCCTACGATACTTGATGGAGTAGGACCTAATCAAACAAAGGATTATTTGAGGGATTATTTTGCTTGGACATGGGGTGATGCACTTTTTGTAGTCATAGACTTTTATTGGGAATCTCCTGTTTGTGTTGATAGCGTTCTTGGGGGTGGTGCACATGTGAATTCTGATGAATGGCTAGATACCCTTGGTGAAACTCAATTTAAGTGGCTTGAGCAGACGCTTAAGTCGAGTAATGCCAAATTTAAGTTCGTTTTTGCACATCACGAAATGGGCACAGGCCGTGGAGGAATTGAATGTGCTAAAGATTATGAGTGGGGAGGTAATGATCCTTCTCTTGGTTACATATTCCCACAAAAACGTCCTGGTTGGAGTATGCCTATCCATCAAATGTTTGTTAAGTATGGTGTAACTGTATTTTTCAGTGGGCATGATCATGCTTTTGCGCACCAAGAGTTAGATGGGGTAACATATCAAGAATTACCTTATCCTGCTGATCCTAATTACGGTTTGTATAACGCCGATGCTTATGATTCTGGAGTTATTTATCCTGCTGCTGGTTATGCGCGAGTAACTGTCAATCCTACCTACGTTAAAATTGATTATGTAAGAACGTATTTGCCAGCTGATGAAGGTCCAGGGCGCGTGAATGGAGCAACCGTTTACTCGTACATGCTATCACCTAGACCAAATTTAGGAGCTGTAGCCGCCTCGCAGCAAAATCCAACCATTTCAACGAACAAGTGATTAAATACAGCATGAAGAAACAAATTATTTTTGGTTTATTTGCTGTAGTATTAACTTTGGGTGTTAATATCAGAGCTCAAAGTAATTATTCTACGCCCTATGCTCTGAGTACATTGGCTGGTAGTGTTGGTAGTGCTGGCTTTGTGAATGGGAGTAACTCTGTAGCGACCTTTAATTTTCCTTCTGGTTTGGCGATTGGCTCGGATAATTCTGTATATATTGCAGATCAATTTAATGGTACTATACGTAAAATTTCTCCTGCTGGTGTCGTATCTACCTATGTCACAGGAGCAGCTAGTAAATTATCCCATCCAACGGGTCTTACAATTGATAGTAAGGGAGTATTATATATCGCTGATCCGCTTTCACAGGGTATATATTCTGTTTCCACAACAGGAACTGTAACGTTACTTGCTGGCGGAACAGGTGTTGGAGGAACTGGCTCAGGCGGTGGCGTTGATGGTGTTGGTACGGCAGCAACGTTTTATGGACCTCGTGCGATAGCGGTAGATTCCTCAGGTAATTTGTTCGTTGCTGATACGGGTAATTATGACATCAGAAAAATAACACCCGCCGGAGTTGTTACAACCTTTGCTGGCAGTGGTGGTGCGCAGGGTACTGCTGATGGAGTAGGTGCCGCTGCACGTTTTTTTATGCCCGCTGGTATTACGATAGATTCCAGTGGTAATCTCTATGTGTCAGATACAAATAATTGCACCATACGTAAAATCACTCCAGCTGGGGTTGTTACTACAATAGCGGGAAATCCTGGCATTGCTGGTTCAGTAGATGGAACGGGAAACCAAGCGCAGTTTAATTATCCAACTGGTATTACCGTAGATGCCACGGGTAATCTCTACGTCTGCGATCAATTTAATAGTGTTATAAGAAAGGTTACACCCGCTGGAGTTGTGACAACACTAAGTGGATTGGTTACTACTGAAGGATCTGTAGATGGTGTAGGTTCTGCTGCTCGTTTAGCTTGGCCATATTGTATTGCTGTCGATTCAAACGGAAAACTGTATATTAGTGATTTTGAAAATTACACGATTAGAACTGCAGTGATTAGTTCTCAGGGTGTAATTCCTAAAATCACCCAGCAACCGGTAGCTCAAGTAGCTACTGCGGGTGGGGCAGTAAAAATTTCTGTGAGTGCGACAGGTTCTTCACTTACCTATCAGTGGTACTTAAATGGACTTCCTATTTTAGGTGCAACGAGTTCCTCTTATACAATTAATTCTTTTTCGAATGCAAACGTAGGAGTTTACACAGTAACGGTAACTGGAACTGGCGGCAGTGTTACTTCAAGCGCGGCCTCTGTTGTAGCTACCAGTACTAATCCTGGACACCTAATGAATTTATCGGTGCTTTCTATGGATGGACCGGGTAGCCAGTTGCTTACAATTGGTTTTGTTTCAAATGGCGCTGCAGGTAGTACTCAGCCGCTCTTAGTACGTGCAATCGGTCCAGCTTTAAGCGCCTTTGGTGTCCCAACGGTCATGGCAGATCCACAGCTAACTGTTTATGATGCTAATCAAGTGGTCATTGGTTCTAATGATAACTGGGGAAATACGTCTGCGAATATTGCAACCATTACTTCAGCTGATTCTGCAACGGGAGCATTTGCCCTGAGTTCAACATCAAGTCTCGATGCTGTCTTATTATTAAATGTACCTACTGGTGCGTACACGGCACAAGCTGCAGGTAAATCCAATGCTACCGGCAATGTCTTAGCTGAAATATATGACGCAACGAGTTCAAGTTCGTATACATCTACCTCCCCTCGACTTGTTAATATATCCTGCTTAGAGCAAGTAGCCTCTGGGGCTGTTTTAACGGCAGGATTTGTGGTCGGTGGAAGTACACCTGAAAAAGTTCTTATTAGAGCAAGTGGACCTACACTCGCAGGTAGTCCATTTAATGTGCCTAATACAATTCCTGATCCGCAATTCACGGTCTATGATAGTAACTCGAGTGTTGTTGGATTTAATTCAGTGTGGGGTGGAAGTCCTAGTGTAACTGCTGCGAATGCAGCAACAGGTGCATTTCAATTTTCAAGTTATGGCAGTAAAGATTCTGCCACCGTACTTACTTTAAATCCTGGGGCATACACAGTTCAGGTCAAAAGTGCTACGGGTCAGTCAGGTGTTACCTTAATTGAAGTATATGAAATTCCTTAAAATTACTATGCAAAGATCAATGATCAAATATGCGCTCTGCGTTATTGTTTTTATTATAGGATCTTTTACTAGTGCTGGATTAGCTCAGTCATTATCTGGTCTGCCTTACGATGTTTTACTTGGCAGGCAAACAGATCAAAGTATCGCACTAAGCGTGTTAGCTTATTCGACTACTGACGTAATTGTAGACTATGGAACCCAGTCCGGAGTTTATTCGAACTCTAGTGATGTCAACTCTATCGCTGCAAATGCAACAAGTTTAATAACACTTAGTTCACTGAAGCCTGATACAAATTATTTTTATCGTATTCGTTACCGTGCAACAGGAGGCAGTACTTATATCAATGACAAAGAGTATTCATTTTATACACAGCGTGCCCCTGGGAAAACATTTAGCTTCGATATAGAAGCAGATCCACATTATCAGGATAATGAACCAGTTGTTTGGGCGCAAACGATGGCTAATATAGCAGCAGATAAGCCAGATTTTCTGATCGATATTGGCGATACGTACATGGATGAAAAATTTGGTGCTTCTACACTAGAGCAAGTCATGGCAAGTCACTTAGCCGTTAGGTCCCAGAATTTGGCTCTTATTGGAAATTCAGTACCACTATATTTAGTAAGTGGAAATCATGATCCGGAGTTGGGTTGGCTACTCAGTAACTCGAGTCCTAAGTCGAATGTTGCTGTATGGGGAATTCAAGCTAGGCAGTTTTACTTTCCATGTCCTGCAGCTAATAGTTTTTACTCTATGTCCACTACGCCAGACTCCTATACAGGAGCACCGCGTGATGCTTACTATGCTTTTACTTGGGGTGATGCCTTATTTATAGCACTGGATCCGTTTTGGTATACATGCCAAGGTGTAGCTCATAATAAAGATCCTTGGACATGGACACTAGGTAAACAGCAGTACGACTGGTTAACGAATGTCCTTAAGTCGAGTAATGCTAAATTTAAATTTGTTTTTATGCATCACATTATTGGTGGCAGTATGGATGGTGCAGCGCGTGGTGGCGTAGAGTTATCTTCCTTTTATGAGTGGGGTGGTAGCAATATTGATGGTACCTATGGCTTCACTCAGCAACGTCCTGGCTGGGCAATGCCTATACAAGATTTACTTTTGCAGTATGGTGTTACAGCTGTTTTTCACGGGCATGATCATTTATATGTAAAGCAGGTTTTAGATTCTAATGGTAATGGGGTTCCAAGACTTATTTATCAAGAAGTGCCTCAGCCAAGTCGTAGTAATCAGGCCATTACAACTGGTATAATCTACGGCTATCATACCGGAGTACTTTATCCTAGTTCAGGACATATCCGAGTAACAGTTAGTCCAACAAGTGCTAAATTCGATTACGTACGTGGTGTAATTGCTACCGACACAAGTGCATCAAAATCAGGAGTGGTAAATAATCAGGTTCAGTATAGTTACACCTTGAGTGCTCCAACAAGCGCTTCACTCCCGCTTATATACACAGAACCAATACGTCAGGCTGTTTCCGCTGGGAGTAATGTAAGTTTTTCTGTTGGTGTAACAAGTCCAACGGCTTGTACATATCAGTGGAGTAAGGATGGTGTACCAATTAAAGGAGCTACGTCATCGGCATATACTTTTGTAGCCACAGATACGACTTTTGCAGGTAATTACGCAGTGAGTGTTACAAATCAAGGGGGAACGGTATCCTCTTCTAACGCTTATTTATCCGTAGCAGGCAATCAGGGAAGGTTGATTAATTTATCTGTTCTATCATTGGACGGTCCTGGCTCTCAATTATTAACCTTAGGTTTTGTTAATGGGGGAGCAGGTACCTCAGGAAATCAAAATCTTCTTATACGCGGATCTGGTCCAGCGCTTACTGACTTCGGAGTTAAGACTGTAATGGCTGATCCAAATTTAACGTTATTTAGTGGAACGACTTCTTTACTCACAAACGATAATTGGGGAACGCCTGCTACAAATCAAACTGCTGTGATTGCAGCCAATGCCGCGACAGGAGCATTCCCGTACAACTCACTCACTAGTTTAGATGCTGCTACGGTTGCAAGTTTACCAAGTGTTAAAGGTGGCTATACCGTTCAAGTTGCTGGCAAGGATACATCTACGGGTAATGTGTTAGCTGAAGTGTATGATGCTTCTGGATCGTCTAAATACGTAGCAGGAACGCCGCGCTTAGTTAATGTCTCATGTCTTCAACAAATTCCTGCCAATGGAATTCTTACAGCAGGTTTTGTGATTGGGGGTAGTACAGCGGTTGATGTTTTAATTCGTGTAGCGGGACCAACGCTATCAACGTTTAATGTCACGAGTGCTATGGCAGATCCAAAACTCAGTGTTTATGATAGTAAGTCAAATGAGCTTGGATACTGTGTGGCTTGGGCTGGAAATCCTACAGTACAGTCCGCTATTTCTCAGGTAGGTGCCTTTAATTTCACCAATTCTGGCACTGCTGATACAGCCGTTGTACTCAACTTGCAGCCCGGCTCATATACCGTACAAGCAACAAGCGTATCAGGAGCTACTGGAAAAGCACTCATAGAGGTCTATGAAGTGCCTTTGCCTCCAACCAATTAACTCCTATTGGCTGATACGTAACAGTAAAACGCTGTGAGGAGCTAAGGTAGCTTTATAGCTTGGGTCGATAGCATCTACATTTTTATGCAGCCATAAATCACGCGCTTTTACTGTACCGGTTATACCTAAGTCTTCTAAGTGAATCGAGGTAACAGCCTTCGTATCAGCTAAGTTAAATACGCCTAGTGCTTTTGAGCCGTCTGCTAGGTTACGTGACCAAATCTCGATTGAGCCTTCAGACCAAACGCGGTCGCCTTGTTTTCCCAGTGAATCTTGGTCAATCGCTATGACTTCTTTATTCAGAAGGATATCTTTTGTTTCTTGGGTCATCTTTGATAGGTCATTTCCGGCAAGCAGTGGGGCTGCAAGAATTGCCCATAAGCTCATGTGAATTTGATATTCACTGGTAGTCATTCCGCCATTACCAATTTCTAGCATGTCTGGGTCATTCCAGTGTCCAGGGCCAGCGTACTTGCTTAGTCCTGCTTGATGAAATCCAATCAGAACCATGCTTTTGAAATTATCATTGATATCTCCTGTGGTGCGCCATGCGTTGCCGCCAACACTTTCTCCCCATTGCCATACTTGGTTATGACCATATTGACATAAGCTATAAAAGATAGGACGACCGGTTGCGCGTAGGGCGTCACGCATTTTGATGTACGCATCTTTCATCATTTTAAAAGCAACGTCATCTGATTTAGCTGCCTTCATTTGAACCCGAAGCCCGCATAAGTCGTATTTTAAATAATCTATGCCCCATTTAGCATACGTATTAGCGTCTTGTTGTTCATGACCTAAACTGCCTTCGAAACCTGCGCAGGTCTTAAGTCCTGGTGAAGAATATAAACCTAATTTTAAGCCTTTACTGTGCACATAGTCAGCAAGTGCCTTCATGTCTGGAAACTTACTATTCGTATGAATTTCGCCGTTTGAATCACGTTCACCTTCCCAAGCGTCATCTATATTAATGTAGGTATAGCCAGCGTCACGCATGCCGCTTGCAACCATAGCTTCAGCTTGAGCTCGCACGATTGCATCGTTAGTCGTACGTTTAAAGTGATTCCAGCTATTCCAGCCCATCGGTGGAGTAGCGCCAAGGGTAGGAGTCTGACTGTGTAAATTGGCTACTAAAAGTAGGCTACAGATAAATAAGGGGAGTTTATTCATGGGGCAGTGTTTTTTAAGTGTGACTATCAGACGCTTACTTAAATACTAAGTTACTTACGTACTGGCAATGAGTTATAAATGACCCAAAAGGCTCAAAAAAATCCTTTTTTCATATTGAAAGGATTGCGCCGAGCCAGTTAATCGCTACGTTCTACCTTTTCGTATTTAACACTCATCATGGCTCAATCGCTCTTCGATAAAGTTTGGAACGCTCATACCGTACGCAATCTGGCTAATGGTCAGACGCAGCTACTTATTGGTACGCACCTCATTCATGAGGTTACCAGTCCGCAGGCGTTTGGTATGGTGCGCGATTTAAAGCTTAACGTGCAGATGCCACATCGCACTTTTGCTACGGTAGATCACATTGTTCCAACCGATAAATTTTTAGAACCATTTGCTGATCCTTTGGCTGATGCGATGATCAAAGAATTGCGTAAAAACTGCGCAGACTTTGGTATCACATTCTTTGATCGCTCTACAGGTAAACAAGGTATCGTTCATATCGTAGGACCTGAACAAGGCATTACTCAGCCAGGTACAACGATTGCCTGCGGTGATTCACATACCAGTACGCATGGAGCTTTTGGTGCAATTGCATTTGGTATTGGAACAACTCAAATCCGTGATGTGCTTGCCACTCAAACGATGGCATTAGGACGTCTTAAAGTACGTCGCATTAATGTTAACGGAAAGCTACGTCCCGGCGTATATGCTAAGGATGTAATCTTACACATTATTCGCGTTCTTGGTGTTAATGGTGGAACTGGTTTTGCCTATGAATACGGTGGCGAAGTTTTCGATCGTTTCACGATGGAAGAACGTATGACTGTATGTAATATGTCCATCGAAGGTGGTGCTCGTGCGGGTTATGTAAATCCAGACGAAACAACCTTTGCTTATTTAAAAGGTAAACCGTACTCACCAAAGGGTGCAGCGTGGGATGCAGCGGTCGCTTCATGGAAGGCAGTCGCAAGTGATCCAGGATGTCATTATGATGATGTAGTCACCATCAATGCCTCAGAGATTGCACCAACAGTTACCTGGGGAATTAATCCTGGGCAGGGTATATCAATCACGGAAAAAATTCCTGATCCAAAAACAGCAACCTCCGTCGATGAAAAATCTTCGATTGAAGAAGCGCTCGCTTATATGAAGCTTGCTCCTGGTTCTGCAATTAAAGGAACGAAGATTGATGTCGCATTTTTAGGCTCTTGCACCAATGGCCGCTTAAGCGATTTCCAAGAAGTTGCTAAGTACTTAAAGGGTAAAAAAGTAGCTCCTGGTGTTAAAGCCATTGCAGTTCCTGGCTCACAAGGCGTTGGTCTTTTATGCGCTGAACTTGGCATTGACCGTGTCTTTAGAGAGGCAGGCTTTGAATGGAGAGATGCAGGTTGCTCCATGTGTCTAGCAATGAATCCAGATAAACTTGTTGGTGATCAACTCTGTGCAAGTTCGTCTAATCGTAACTTCAAAGGAAGACAGGGAAGTCCAACAGGACGTACTATTCTTATGAGTCCACTCATGGTTGCAGCAGCAGCTATCACGGGAACAGTCGCTGACGCCCGTGAAGTATTTAACGTTTCTTCAAACTAATCTTTTCCATGTCACTCGCTAAAATTACTACTATCACTGGTAAAGCTGTTACCGTTCCTGGTAATGATATCGATACCGATCGCATTATCCCAGCTCGCTTCATGAAGTGTATTACCTTCGATGGACTCGGAGAATTTCTTTTTTACGATGTACGTAAAAATGCAGACGGTTCAAACAAGGCACATCCTATGAATGAACCTAAGTACAAGGACGCAACGATACTCTTATCGGGTGCTAACTTTGGCTGCGGTTCATCCCGTGAGCACGCACCACAGGCGATTCAAAAACATGGATTTAAGGCTGTTGTTGCAGAAGGTTTCGCAGAAATCTTTTTTGGTAACTGCACTACGCTAGGTATTCCTTGTTTTACAGCTGCGCGTGAAGATATCGCAAAAATTTCCGCTGCAGTTGAAGCAAACCCTGCGCTTGAAGTTACGCTAGACGTAGCAAACCAAGAAATTCGCTTTGGTAATCAACGTGTCAAAGCAAGTGTTCGCGACACAGCTCGCGATGCGCTTGTCAATGGACGCTGGGATGCAATAGCTGAACTCATTGAAGGTTTACCTGCGATGAATACGTGTGCTGCAACCTTACCTTATTTAGCGAAATAAGCTTAAGTATATAAAAAGCATATACTTACGTGATAATTTAAATGATTACTGGAATCCTTTTAACGGTAATCACATAAAAATTAGAACATTTTAACCTAATTTGCGTCAGACTTTGTAACCTATTATGCTCTTAGCACTTGTTGATTGGACTCGTATTATTAGAGAAGCCGGATTTCTAGCTTATCCCTTGGGATTATGCTCGATTTGCGCGGTTTATATTATTTTCGAAAGAGCATTTGCATTGCGTGACGCAGCAATCCTTCCCGCTGATTTAGCGGAAGCAGTATTACAAGGTAAGACTGCAACGGGTGGTGCTCATTCTGCACTTGGTCGTATTGTATCTTTTGTTGAGCGTCATCCAGGTGATGCAGAGGGAGCAAAATCCTATGCACGTCTTGAAGTGATGAAGATGGAACGCGGTGTGAGCTATTTGGATACCATTTATACGGGTGCTCCGCTTTTAGGTCTTATCGGAACTGTCTCTGGTCTTCTTGCTGCGTTTAATGTGATTGATCCTGAAACGAAAATGCCTGACCCGATTAAATTTACTGAGAGTGTGGGTTATGCTTTGTCAGCTACGCTCATGGGTCTATGCGTAGCGATTATAGCGCTTGCAGGTAATGGTTATTTAGGACGCCGCATTGATCACCATACCGCTCGTCTTGATGTTTTACTCGAGCGTATTCTCGCTCGTAAAGTTAAAGAAACTTCAAGTAATTCCTAATGAGCGGCGGAATTGCAGCAAAACGTAGACGTAGACCAGAACTCCCACTGGTTCCACTTATCGACGTACTTGTTATGTTGGTTTTATTCGCGTTTGTAACAATGCGATTCCAAACCAATCAGACGCTTAATATTACGCTGCCAAAAATTTCTACTGCTGGTAAAAATCAATTTACCGGTAGTATTACGCTCGCAATAGAAAAAGACGGTTCTGTTACTTATAACGGAAGACCGATGACGGATGAGCAACTCGTAGATCAATTAATTCAGGTGCAGAATGCGAATAAGGATACGCCTATTTTAATTCGTGCTGATGAAACTACGCAGTTAAAGAAATTAGCATTCGTATGGGACTCCTGTCGTAAGGCGGGTTTAAGTCGCGTCAGTATCCAGTCGCGCTAATTCTTGCTGCCGTAAGTAAAGCGCTTCAAGCTTAGCGCACTATGTACATTGCTATCACGGGTGTAACACGCGGACTTGGACTTGCTTTAGCCAAATGGTTTATAGCTAACGGACATACCGTTGCTGGCTGTGGAAGAAATGGCCAAGTTATCTTTGATCTAAGACTTGATCATCCTTCACCCCATTTATTTGAAGTTGTAGATGTTACTCAGCCTGTAAAAGTTTCGATATGGGCAGAGCGTGTCCTTGCAAACGGGGCACCTGATATCGTGATTAATAATGCTGCTTTGATGAACGATCCGGCTCCGCTTTGGGATATTTCAGCAGAAAAATTTAATCAACTGATGGCTGTAAATATTAATGGTACAGCAAATGTGATTCGTTCATTGGTTCCTGCAATGATTGAACGAAAAAAAGGAGTGATCGTAAATTTGAGTTCAGGTTGGGGTAGAAGTGTGTCCTCAGGCGTTGCGCCTTACTGTGCATCGAAGTGGGCGATCGAAGGATTAACTCAAGCTCTAGCTTTAGAATTACCCAAAGGGCTAGCTGCTATTCCACTTAATCCGGGTGTTATAGATACAGAGATGCTACGGCAGTGCTTTGGCAATGAAGCGGAAGGCCACATTAAAGCCGAAGCATGGGCACAGATAGCCGCACCTTTTATTTTAAAACTCGGAGCTAAAGATAACGGAAAATCTTTAACCGTACCAAACGCTGCCAATTAAGGATTAATTGGCAGGCATTTCTACGTGAGGCTCGACATCTTTTTCTGGATCAATTCCAGAAAGTCCAAAGCCGAATAGTTTTAGAAATTCAGTTCTGTAGCCTTCGATATCGGTTAATTCAGCGAGATTCTCTGTTGTGACATGAGGCCAAATCGCTGCCACCGCATCTTGAATGTCTTTTTGCATTTCAAGTTCATCAACTCGAATACGGCCACCTTCATCTACTTTAGGTCCTTGAGCGGAATACAAGTGATCCGCAAATAGACGCTGCATTTGTTCGATACATCCCTCATGAACGCCTTTTGCTTTCATGACTTTATAAAGAATAGCAATATACAGTGGTACGACTGGAATTGCAGAGCTAGCTTGAGTAACCAGTGCTTTGTTTACGGAAATATAAGCTCTACCACCAACGGTTGCTTTGAGGTTTGCATGGATGGCTTTTGCTGCACGCTCGAGGTCATTTTTTGCCATACCGATTGTGCCGTTTTTATAAACAGCCCAGGTAACTTCTGGTCCAATATAAGAGTAAGCAACGGATTGTGCTTTAGGTGCTAGAAGTCCTTCATCTGATAGCAGTTTCATCCACATTTCCCAGTCTTCGCCACCCATGACTGCAATCGTGTCTGAAATTTCTTGTTCAACTGCTGACTCAATGGTCACTGTGCTTACAATGCCTTTGTCGGTATCTACAGTTTTATTTGTGTAGCTATTTCCGATTGGTTTTAGAACTGAGCGGTGTGTTTCTCCCGTTTTTGGATGCGTTCTACGCGGTGAGGCTAAACTATAAACCACTAAATCTACTTGGCCTAAATCTTTCTTAATGAGGTCAAGTGTTTGGCGTTTGATATCGTCTGAGAAAGCATCGCCATTAATGTTTTTTGTGTACAGTCCTTCTGCGCGCGCTGCATTCGTAAAGGCAATCGTGTTATACCAACCAGGTGTTGCAGGGCGACCGTCCTCAGATGGACGCTCAAAAAATACGCCTAATGTTGCAGCTTTAGAACCATAGGCAGCGGCAATACGTGAGGCTAAACCATAGCCTGTGGATGAACCGATGACTAAGACTTTCTTAGGTCCATTTTGAATAGGACCTTTGGCTTTAATATGGGAAATCCATTCCTTGACGTGTGCATCACAGCCAACGGGATGGGCGGTTATACATACAAATCCGCGGACACGAGGTTTTATAATCATGCTGTATTAGTGTTAACGTAGAGCGTTGGGAGGCAAGAGGTAACTTAAGGCATAAAAAGGCGTCTTTAGGGCGTATCTAGGCCTTTCGTGACTTGCAGAAACGCTTTAAAAAGTCTGATTATAACCCGTAACCCATAAAATACCCATGATTCGATTTACTCAAAGACTTATTGTCGCAGTGCTCGTTGGTTTTAGTGCCCTTAGTCTACAGGCGCAGTCTACCGCAGCTAGCCAAGCGCCTAAGACAATTCTTTATTTCACCAAATCCTCTGGATTTGAGCACTCCGCGATTAAAGATCCAGCTACTCACCCAAGTAAACTAGGTGGCGATTTAAACGGAATTTCTTTCCCTGTTATTAAGGCCATTGCTGAGAGAAATAACATCAAAGTTGTTTTCTCTAAAGATGGTAGTCTATTTACACCTGAATATCTTTCCAAGTTTGATGCCGTTGTTTTTTATACGACTGGAGATCTCACTACCGTTGGTACAGATAAGAATCCTGCTATGACAGTAGAAGGTAAAAAAGCACTTCTTGATTATATTAAGTCAGGTAAGGGTTTTGTTGGTCTACACAGCGCTACAGATACCTTCCATTCACATTCTGCAAAAGGTGCTCCTCATTTTCAATCTGACGGAGATAAAGCAGATGATTATATTAAGATGATTGGCGGTGAATTCGTATCTCATGGTAAACAGCAGCCTTCAAAATTAATTGTTACAGATTCTGCCTTTCCAGGAGTTGCTGGAGTTCCTGCAACAGGAATTACAGAAGAGTGGTATTCACTTAAGAATTTTGCCCCTGATTTACACGTTATCTTAGTGCAAGATACAGCAGGAATGCAGGGTTTTCAATACGACCGTACGCCTTATCCATCGACCTGGATTCATGCTTATGGAAAAGGACGAGTATTCTATACGAATATGGGTCATAGAGATGATATGTGGATGAGTGCGATGTATCAGAATATCATTGCTGGAGCACTTAACTGGGCAACTGGCAGAGTAGATGCTGATCTTACACCCAATATTGCTCAAGTAACTCCGCTTGCTGACAAAGGACCTGCTGATCCTGTTAAAAAGTAAGTTACTTAGCTTAAAATTTACTACGGCCTCACTTGATTAAGTGAGGCTTTTTTGTAGGTTTGTAACACACAGCATTTAAACTCTTACCGCTTTGAAAATATACTTCATGGGAATTTGTGGAACAGCGATGGGTAACGCAGCGTTACTTCTGCGCTCGGATGGTCATGAAGTTTTAGGGTCAGACACTGGAATTTATCCACCCATGAGTACGGTACTGAATCAGGCCGGTATTACGATTTATGAAGGTTATGATCCGGTCAGATTAAATGCATTAAAGCCTGACCGCGTGGTGATCGGAAATGCGATGAGCCGTGGTAATAGTGAAGTAGAGTGGTTACTTGAGACACGGGCTTTTGCTTATTCCTCCTTACCAGAAATTTTAGCCGAGTTTATTTTAGCTAAGCGCAGTAACATCGTCGTTTGTGGAACTCATGGAAAAACAACAACGACTTCACTCTGTGCATATCTCTTACGCGCAAACAAGCGTGATCCAGGCTATTTGATTGGCGGAGTGCCACGAGATTTACCGCAAGGCTGCAACGTGGGATCTCACACAGATCCATTTGTGATCGAGGGAGATGAATACGACAGTGCTTTCTTTGATAAGCGTAGTAAATTCATTCATTACTTACCGCATATCGCTGTAATCAATAATTTAGAATTTGATCATGCGGATATCTTCCGTGATTTGCAGGATGTTAAACGTACGTTTATTCATCTGACTCGTATTGTTCCTCGTAATGGGTACATCGTCATGAATGGAGATGATGAAAACCTAAAGAGTTTGGGTGATTGTGCATGGACTCAGGTGGTACGCGTTGGTGTAGCTGAAAGTAATGATGTTCAAATAACCCAGTTTAATGAGTCACTTTCTGGAGTAACTTTTGACGTACATTATAAAGGTAAGCTGTGGGGTAAGGTAAGCTGGAATTTACCTGGAATTTATAATGCAAGAAATGCAGTCATGGCGATGACTGCGGCTGCACTTGCCTTGTATCCAGAAGATCCGACTAAGTTAGAGATACATGCCTTAAGTTCTTTTAAAGGGGTGCAGCGTAGACAGGAAATCTTGGCGTCTGTAGGTGCACTTAAAGTCATTGAAGATTTTGGGCATCATCCTACTGCGATTCTGGAAACACTGAAATCACTCAGGGCTCGTTATCCTCAAGCGAAACTTACCTGTGTTTTTGAACCTCGCAGTAATACAGCGCGTGTCAAAACCCTAGAGGCTGATTTTACACGGGCTTTTGCAGCTGCAGATGAAATTTATTTAGGCCCTGTACATCGCCTTGATAAATTAGAGTTAAGTAACCGGTTTGATACGAGATCTGTAGCAGAGCAATTGAACATGCAGGGAAGAAAAGCACAGGCATTTGCTTCCAATGGTGAACTCCTACGTAAGTTAAAACAGGACACGTTAAATGATAAAACAGAACGTCTCGTTACGTTTTTCTCTAACGGTAGCTTTGACGGTATTATTAGCGACTTTGCTAAAACCGTTAAAGGTTAACTACTGAGCGACTTTAGCTACTTTATAGCTCTTAGGTTTTTCGCCCTTAGGGAGTGCTAATAAATCGTAGTCCTTACTACCAGTGATGGTTACGTTCGTAAAAGATCCAACGGGAAGTGATGGGCTAACGTAAACACGGCCATCAATATCAGGTGCATCGGCTTCTGCGCGGGCAACGCCGGTTTCTTCAACTAAAACTTTAAGTATTTTACCAATACTGCGTTCACTGACTTTGGAAGCGATTTCCTTTTGAAGACTCATCAAGCGGCGATAGCGGCGATCTTTTTCGCGAGCATTGACTTGATCTTTCATCTTGGCCGCACGCGTACCATCTTCTTGAGAATAACGGAAAACGCCAAGGCGCTCAAATTCAGTTTCTGTAATAAACGCGGCTAATTCATCTACGTCAGCTTCTAGTTCGCTAGGAAAACCAACAATGAAGGTGGTGCGTACGGCAATACCAGGTATACCTTTTCTGATTCGTTTAATTAAATCGCGAATATAGTCACCACTTGTCTCACGCTGCATAATCGTGAGCATTCTATCGCTGATGTGCTGTAGCGGAATATCAATGTAGCGTGCTACTTTAGGGCATTCAGCTATTGTTTTAATTAATTCATCACTCCAGTGGGCTGGGTGTGTATAGAGTAAACGAATCCAGAAATCACCTTCGATTGCGTTTAGTTCGCGTAAAAGTGTAGTAAGTGCAGTGCCTCGTGATGAATCAACAGGTGTGCGAGGATTAGGTCTTTCTTCCCATGTATCCATGCCGAAGAAAGTCGTATCTTGAGAAATTAAATTAATTTCTTTTACACCGTCATTAACCAATTGTTTTGCTTCAGCGACAACACTTTCAACAGTGCGGCTACGATGACGTCCTCGAATTTGTGGTATAATACAAAAGGTGCAGGGATGATTGCAGCCTTCAGCAATTTTTATGTACGCTGTATGTTTAGGAGTAAGCCTAAAGCGTGGCGTATTGTAATCAGGTATGTAGGTTGATCGAGGAGTAACAAAACTAACAGGACCCTCTTTGGTTGCATGACCTTGAGGTGCTTTATTATCTAGTGATGTAACTTTTGGTTTATTTCCGTAAAGTCCATCAATGATTGGAGCTACTTGGGTGATTTGATCTAGCCCAATAAACGCATCCACTTCAGGAAGATCGCTAGGTAACTCCTTGGAAAAACGCTGGGACATACAGCCAGCGACGATTAATTTTTGGTCCTTACGCGTCTTCTTTAAGCCACGTTGAGCATGTGCTTCTAAAATATGGCTTATGGATTCCTCTTTGGAGGAATCTATAAACGAGCACGTATTTACAATGACCACGTCAGCCTGGTTGGCATCGGGGGTCACTTGCATTCCTGCTTGATGCAGGTGGCCCACCATAATCTCGCTATCTACAAGATTTTTGGCGCAACCAAGCGAAATGAGGCTAACCTTAATCAATTACTTTTTTTTAGCTACTACGTCTTTAGCTTTCTTACGTTTAAGATAGGCTAGGCGACGGCGTTTCTTGATGACCTTGTTGTACTGTTTGCTCATGATTTATTAAATAAAGGGTCTATCTTTATTGCCCTAGCAATTGAGTCAAGCCTCAGGCGCTATCAACTAGGCTAAAGCCTAGATGTTTTGCTAATGCTTGGTGCTTAATACCATAAAATTGGGCTAAAGCACGTATTGTGGGGGCAATTTCGGGCTTTTTAGCTGGTTGCTTGATAGCCGCTATCATGAGGTTCTTAGCCGTGTGCTCGGTTGATATAAACTCAAAAACCTTCGTTTTATACCCTGACCACTCAAGTAGGAGAGCTCTTAGACTGTCAGTTACGAATTCTGCATGGCGTTCTTCAAAAATACCGTGGCGAAGGCTAGCCGCTAACACAGGGGGTGCTTTTAATTGAGGGCGCAACTCTTTTTGACAGCAAGGTGATACAATAATCAGTTTTGCATCTGCTTGTATTGCCTGAGCTAAGGCATCATCTGTAGCTGTATCGCAAGCATGCAGGGCTATGAGGATATCCAAGGACTTTAGCGGCGCACTTGATATAGAGCCTGCTTTGAAATTTAGGAATTCTGACATCCCTGATTTCTGAGCAACTGTATTACATAAAGATACCAGTTCTGGCCTTAGTTCTATTCCAGTAACATGTGCTTTTGATTTGAGTAACTCAGAGACAGCAAAAGTAAGGTATCCTTTTCCTGATCCCATGTCTATAACCGTAAGAGGCTTAGAGGGACTTGAAAGATCAGCTTCACTAATGAGCGTTGTTAGGAGTTCAGAAAATTTTTGTATCTGTTTAAACTTGGAAGCCATTCCTTCTCTCGGGTAACCACTAGAATTGGTAATACCTAATGCTTCAAGCCATTGAGTCTGTGGATTTATCACTCGATTTTTTTCTCGGTCATTGCCTGTGATTGTAGGCCTTTCGAATGCTACTTTCGTTCTCGTTAGACGTGATGTTCCTTCTGGTTTACACTCCAGTTGAAGTGTTTCAGTGGTGGTAAATAAATGTGCATCTAAAAAATCTATTCCTAACAAACGTACAATCGCTTCCTCTGCTTCGTCTTTTGAGAGATTTTTTGTTATATCGTTTGTTTTGTGATGCCATACAAACGATAGCTTGGGACCTGACTTAAGTAATACAGGTCTAATAGATAGCTTTTTAATTGTCTTATCTTCACCTATAAACCGCGATAAAATGAGTTTTTTGAGTACCTCAGTTTTTATCGCTTGTTTTAGCGATTCGATAAAAGAGGTCTTAGGATTCATAGTTTGTTCACTAAGACTTGCATGAGACCTAAGTAAGGTCAACTGGCTGTATACATGCAATTATTCGAAACGAAGGGCTTCAATAGGATCAAGTTTTGCAGCTTTTAAAGCAGGGTAGTAACCAAAAAATACACCAACTGCGCCGCTAAATAAAAACGCAATCATTGAAACAGTGGGAGAGATTACGGTTGGCCAATGATTAAAATGAGAAAGTATTTTGGCTGATAAAATACCAATCGCTATACCGAGAAGTCCTCCGGTTAAGCTAAGTACAACGGATTCAATTAAAAACTGAGCGAGTATATCTGAACCATGTGCACCAACTGCCATGCGGATGCCAATTTCACGGGTTCTCTCAGTAACAGAAACAAGCATAATATTCATGATACCGATTCCACCGACTACGAGAGAAACACACGCTATGGCACCTAATAAAAAGGTCATCGTGCGGGTAGTGGCTGTGGCTGCATCGGCAATTTCTTGTTGGTCACGAACATTGAAATCGTCATCGCGTCCTTCTGCAATGTGGTGTCTAGCGTGCAGTAAGTTAGCAATATCAAGCTCTACAAGTTGAAGGCTCGCGTTTGGAGCTGCCTGTACATTAATAACTGCGAGATAAGTTTGGCGTGAGAACCGTTTCATCGCACTAGTGTAAGGTATTATAACTATGTCGTCTTGGTCGTTACCTTGGATGGAGAAGCCTTTAGTGGTAAGAATTCCAAGTACCTTAAATGGCAAATTTCTAATGCGTATTGTTTTACCTACAGCATCTCCCTCAGGGAATAAATTATTAACGATAGTCTGACCAATGACACACACTTTGGCATCTGATTTTACATCCTGATCTGTAAACATAGCACCTTCACTTAGTGGCCATTGTCTAATCGAAAGGTAGTCTTCACTTTCGCCACGAATACGCGTACCCCAGTTTAATCCGTTGGCGAATACTTGTGCGCCTCCGACTACCTCTGGGCTTACGGCTTGTATATCACGAACTTCAGTCTTAATTGCCTCAGCATCTTTGATATTAAGTGTGCCAGCTCCACCGTAGCCACTACGCTGTCCTCCAGAGTTAATACTTCCTGCAAATACTAATATGATGTTTTGACCTAAACTCGCTACTTGTGCCTCTACTTGAGATTTGGCGCCGTCGCCAATACTAACCATGGCTATGACTGCACCTACTCCTATAATGATTCCTAGTGCAGTTAAAATCGAACGCATTTTATTTCTGCGTAAAGCCCCGAAAGCGACGATAAATGTGGCGATAATATGCATTTATTTTAAGCAGTTAGTTTTGCCGCACTTTCTTGATTTCGGATATGTTTAATTTCTTCTCCAGCAATTAAACGATCTTTAATTTCAATATCACTGACTAATTGTCCGTCACGCAGTACTAGGTTTCTTTTGCAGTAACGAGCGATATCTAGTTCGTGGGTCACCATGATAATAGTGATGCCTTCATTGTTTAATTTTTGAAACACACCCATTACCTCAATTGAGGTTTTTGTGTCTAGATTTCCAGTTGGTTCGTCCGCTAATAAAACCTGTGGTTCGTTAACTAAGGCACGCGCAATCGCTGCACGTTGTTGTTGACCTCCAGAAAGTTGATTAGGTAGGTGGTAAGCCCGCTCATGTAGGCCTACAATTTCTAGGCAGTGCATGGCACGTTCGTGGACTGCCTTTCTAGATAGGTTTCTACTCCCGTATAACATGGGCAACTCTGTATTTTCTAGCGCTGTTGTTCTTGAGAGTAAATTAAAGCCCTGAAATACAAATCCTAATTTCTTATTACGTATGTCAGCAAGTTGATCTCGGTTTAAGCCAGATACATCTACGCCATCAAGTAAGTAGGTTCCAGATGTTGGTCTATCCAAACATCCAAGTAGATTCATCAGTGTAGATTTACCCGAACCGCTAGCTCCCATTAATGCAACAAATTCACCTGGCATTACTTTAATAGAGACTCCACGCACAGCGTGAACCTTAACTTCCTCACCGGAGTCGTATATCTTGTTAATATTATCCAGTTGAACTACAGGTTGCATGATAAGGTGCTTACTAAAGATTAGCGGATGATATTTCCAGCACCACGGTTACCAAATGGACTACTTGATGAAGTGGAGTTTGTTTGTAAAGCACCTGTGATTAAGACGTCTCCTGGGTTAATTCCATCAGCAATTTCCGTTTGGGCTCCGTCTGTAATTCCTAGTTTTACAACAACTGCCTCTGGGTGAGCATTTAAATCTCCATTTGGCAAACGGTAGATCGTGCGGTAAACAGGAGCGTCTGCAGCTGCGCCTCCTTTTCGTATAGCACTACCTGATAAACCTTCTGGGAGTTCTATACCACGTTGTTTTGCTAGCGTAATTAATTTTTCTCTCACTTGAGGAGAAGGTGGTCCACCACTGCGATCGTAACCAGCATCTTGCATGAGCTGTAAGAATGCTTTTCTACGTTCTTCAGGGCTTAATGTTTTTGCGGACTGAGGGTCATTGGTTGAAGCATCTTTTTGCGCTTTAACAACGAGGTATTGCAAATTATCTGGCATTCTAAAACGAAGACTTGAGTTTGGTATGCGAACAACGTTGTTACGATGCGCTACAATAATAGATACGGTAGCAGTCATTCCTGGTTTTAACTTTAGGTCATTATTTTCTACAGAAATCATGACATCGTAAGTAACCACATTTTGAATTGTTGTTGTGGAGTTTCTAACAACAAATACTTTGCCGTGAAATTGTGTATTAGGATATGCGTCGACTAAGAAAATTACGTTTTGTCCTTCACGAACTGCGCCTACATCTGCCTCAGATACAGCAGCATCGATTTGCATTTTTGTTAAATCATTCGCAATTTCAAATAGGGTAGGTGAGCTTAAGGAAGCTGCTACTGAGTTGCCTACGTCAATAAGTCGATTGATAACTACTCCATCGATAGGAGAGAGTATTTTGCAGTAAGATAAATTAGCCTTCGCTGTATCGACAGTACCTTGGGTGATTTCTACTTGTGCTCGAGATTCGTCAAATAAAGCTGCCTGAGTGTCGTAGTCTGCTTTTGAAATTAAATTTTTATCAAGCAGTTCTTTGTAACGCTTAAGCTGGATTCCCTGTAGGGTATTATTGGCTTTTGCGTTGAGTAAATTTGCTTCTGCTGAACGTAGCGCTGCTTCATAATTCACAGGAAGTAAAGTGGCGAGTAACTGATCTTTTTTAACTTTCTGATTATAATCGGTATAAAGCCCGTTTACTAAACCTGAAATTTGACTGCTAACCATGACATCTAGAAAAGGTTTTAGTGTGCCTGTTGCAGTAACTGTTTCAGTCAAATCACCTTTGTCTGCTGTAGCTGTGTAATACTGAGGCGGGGTAGGTTTTGATGATTCCCAAAAGTACCAGCCTGCGAACGAAACTATAGCTACGCATAGAGAAACTATAATGATAGATTTTAAACTTTTTGAAGTAGACATACTTTGGGATTAAAAGACTTAAAGATGAAATACTGACCGCGACTAGGGCGCTCTAAATTTCCTAACGCTCTCTAAGACGCTAAATGTGTCAAAAGGTGACACTAAACTTTATAAGCCTTTTTTAGAGCAATAGCTACGTCGGGTGGTACAAAATGCTTAACATCGCCGCCGTATTTAGCGACCTGTTTCACTAAACTTGAGCTCGTATAGCTGAATTGTTCGTTAGGCATGACGAACAGAGTCTCAAGCTTTGGCTCAAGGTGTCGGTTCATTAACGCCATATTAAATTCAAACTCAAAGTCGGATAAGGCACGTAGACCACGAATAATTGCGTCTGCTTTAAGGTCTCTAGCTAAGTCGACAAGTAAGCCAGTAAAGCCAACAACCTTTACGTTTTTAAACTGAGCTACATTGTTTTGAACTAAGGAGAATCGCTCTTCACTACTAAAGATAGGTTCCTTTCCTGCATTTGCTGCTATGGCTATAGTAACCCGATCAAATAATTTAGCTGCGCGTGAAAGTACATCGAGATGCCCGTAGGTAATCGGGTCAAAAGTTCCAGGGTAGATGCAATGTTTCATGCGACAATCTAATCAGAGCAGAAACTTCAGCATTTCGCAACTCTGCACTGTAGTGTTATTGACGGTGTCTTTTTAGGTGGTATTGTTGAGTTAGTCGTTAACTTAATGAACTTGCCCAACTTGATCACGCTTTCGCGTATACCGCTTATGTTTATTATAGCGGTTCTTATGTATTGTGAGTGGGTAGGTTCAGCGACACTTGCTTTTTGTTTATTTTTGATCGCTGCAGTTGGTGATTGGCTTGACGGGTACCTTGCGCGTATGTGGGGACAAGTAACAACTTTTGGTAAACTCATGGATGCACTCACCGACAAAATAATGGTGATGGGGTTGATTATATCTCTGGTTGGATGCTCACAATTCTACTCAAGCCCAAAGCATGAAATAGCTATCGCTATTACACTTATCACATTATGCCGAGAATTTATGGTTACAGGCATGCGAATGGTTGCTGCAGCCAAGGGAGTTATTGTTTCAGCTGATAGCGGAGGGAAAAGTAAAACATTAACACAATTAATTGCTATTGGTTTCTTACTTGGCGCACCAATGTTAAGCCGTGATCTTGCTTATATCATCGGTAAAAACTGTGATTGGAGTGCGCATATCGTTCAGCAGGTCGGCGAATATATTTTTATACTTGGGACAGCACTCGCGGTTTGGTCTGGCTGGCGCTACATATCAAAATTTAGAAACGTCTTCTTTAATGCTTAAAAGTCATGAAGCTTTCGCATCCTTCATGGCCTAAATTTATTCCAACGCCTCTTGTATTAAGCGTTGCTCGATTAGGACCCATTGGAAGTAAATTGCCTGCTCCTGGTACGTGGGGATCACTTGTTGGTATCGCTTATTTCGTACTATGTTTTGAAAGCGCCAGTTTAAGTGAAATACTTTTTTATACAGCAATCATTTCCTATCTCGCAGTAGGTCTTTGCGGTGAGGCTGAAGTGCGGCTTGGTAAAACTGATCCCGGAGAAGTTATACTTGATGAGTTTGTAGCTATGCCGCTTGTGTTTCTCGGGTATCCTATACTTCGTACTTCATTCTCAGAGTGGTTTCTACTCTTACTAGGATTTGTTCTCTTTCGTATCTTTGATATCTTAAAACCGTTTGGTATTAAAAAACTACAACGATTGAACGCGGGCTGGGGTGTCGTTGTAGATGATTTAGTAGCAGCATTAGCTGCATGTATAGTCCTACACTTGCTTAGAATTTTATTTCCTCATTAAGATAATAAAAAGTAACGTATGGCAGCGTGGTAGCCTTCAAGCCCTAAACCACTTATCACTGCAACGCAGGCAGGAGCCGTCAGTGAATTATGTCTAAATTCTTCTCGTTTATAAATATTGGAAATATGTACTTCGATTGCTTTTAGACCAGAGCCAGCTAATGCGTCACGTAGTGCAACACTTGTATGAGTAAAGCCACCTGGATTAATAATGATGCCATCAAATTTAGCTTCAGCGAGTGAAGCTATCTTATCGATTAAAGCACCTTCGTGGTTAGACTGATAAAAACTTAGTTCTACTTTACCTGAAAAAGAGTTGCGCAGTGCTGCCTCTAAGTCAGCGAGAGTTTCTTTGCCGTAAATCTCTGGCTCTCTTTTTCCAAGACGATCGAGATTTGGACCATTAAGTACTGCGAGCTTTTTCATGAAATGTAAGTATCGCTTATTTTCGATAAAATTAAAGCGGATTTTCAGTTCCTATAAATACCCAAGGTAAATTGAACTTATCAGAGAGTATTTTAGCTAGTGCTTGGACTGCATGCACCTCAGTTGCATAGTGGCCGCATAAATAGAGATTGAGCTTTGCTTCTTGAGCTAAGTTAAAGTGTTCTTCGCGAATTTCTCCTGTAATGAGTGTATCAACACCTGCTGCGATTGCTTGAGTGATAGCACTTGAACCACTGCCACTACAAATAGCTACTTCACGAGGGTTTGCGCTACCGTATTCGATGGCGGTTACTTTAGCGTAGTGATTTGAGAGTGCTTTCTTTATCTCTACTTGGCTGTAGCTGTTGTGTGCTATTAGACCAATGTCGCCACCTTCATTCGGATAAAATCCACGACTCGCCTTAAGCCCAAGCTGTTTTGCTATTAAAGCATTGTTTCCAATTTCTTTGTGCGCATCTAAAGGTAGGTGGCTTGAGTAAACTGCGCAGTTACCTGAAATCAGTGTGGATAATCTGTCAAAAACTGGACCTGTAAAAGGACGAGGCATATCCCAAAACATACCATGATGAACGATTAGAAAATCGACTTTCTCGGCTACTGCTTTTTGGAATGGTATTACTCCAGCGTCTACTGCAGCTCCGATTTTAGTTACACTTCCATGATTTGAAAGTTGTAAGCCATTGAAGGCACCTGGTGCATCTTTGAATGCAGCTTTATTTGTAAGGGTATCGCAGTAGGTTACTATTTCCTGCAGGTTTGGCATATGGTTAATATAGTTAAGCAGTCGAGCGTATGACTGGCAAGCGTATCGGCTTTAAGGTTTGCGCATCTATACTAAGCATTGCTATTGCCGTAGGCAGATAGTTTTGTCATGGTCGAGATGTTTTAATGAAGAAAAAGATAAGCCCAGTTAAATTAATAAGTGAGGCCACCAAGAAGTTTTCTAGTCGGCCAAGTTGGGATGAGTATTTCATGGCAACTGCTGTGCTTATGTCTACACGCTCTAATTGTGATCGATTACATGTAGGCTGTGTTATTGTTACTGGTGGTTCACGTAAAAATCGTATTGTTGCTGCTGGCTATAATGGCTACTTGCCTGGTACGCCTCATGTATCTCGCCTAAGGGATGGGCATGAACAAGCAACCGTACACGCTGAACAAAACGCAATCGCTGATGCAGCAAGGAGGGGGATTTCTGTTGAAGGCTGTATAGCCTATGTAACCCACTATCCTTGTATTAATTGCGCCAAAATTTTAGCAGCTGCTGGTATTGCAGAGGTAAAATATCATACCGATTATCATAATGATGTATTGGTTGCTCCACTATTGGCGGATGCTGGTGTTCAGATTTTAAAACTTTAAACGCTGTTATTCTTTTTGATGCGTGAAGGAATTGTACATAACCCAAAGTGTTTAGCAGGATCGCTGCTTATAGCGCATCCCATTCTTAAGGATCCTCATTTTAAGCGTACGGTTGTTTTAATGACTGCTGACTCTGAAGAGGAGGGCTCTCTTGGAATTGTTCTTAATCGTCCATGTGGTAAAACGCTAGGGCAGTTGGGCGGTGAGTTTGCATTCAGTAAGTTATCCTCTGTGCCTGTTTTTACCGGGGGCCCTGTTAATAAAGACCAACTTATTCTTGCTGCTTGGCAGGCTAAATCGACTGGTTTTCAGTTTCATTTAGGCTTAGATCCTGAAAAAGCAGCTGATTTTCTAGGTGAGGAGGATACTTATGTAAGAGCGTATTTAGGGTATTCTGGCTGGAGTAAGGGGCAATTAAAGGGAGAACTTAAGACCCCTACATGGATTATATCGCCAATTCCACCAGATCTTTTCACCTATGATCCCAGTCAGGTATTATGGCGTAAGGTATTGAGGGGTAAGGGGGAAGAATGGCGTCTATTTGCGGAAGAGCCTGAGGATCCGCAGGATAATTAAGGTTATTTTAGGGCATTTTCGTTGACATAGGGGGGGTGGTATCTCTTTTTTGGTACCTTTTATGAAAGTCGTATCTTCGATCAAATCCGCCAAGAAGCGTCACCCTGACTGCCAAGTCGTACGCCGTCGTGGCAAGATCTATGTGATCAACAAAACCGATCCTCGCTACAAAGCGCGGCAAGGTTGATTTAACCAAACTATAAAGCCGTGAAATCCGAAGGTCATCCAACTCTTAATAATGTATGCTTCCTTGATGTGGGAACAGGAAAACGCTTCCTGACTCGCTCAACAATGAAGTCTCCACGTGTCGAAAAAATCGATGGTCAAGATTACTTCGTAGTAATCCGTGATATCTCGATGGACTCACATCCTGCTTATACGGGCGAAAAACGCTTAGTAGATACAGCTGGACGTGTTGAAAAGTTCACAACGAAGTTCAAACGCGTTTCTGCAAAGAAATAATTTGTTCTATCCTTTTCATAAAACCCGCCCATTAAACCGGCGGGTTTTTTTATGAGTACAAAAACTAAAATCATCTGCTTTGATTGTGATAGTACCTTAAGTACGATTGAAGGTATTGATGAGCTAGCACGTGTACGTGGTAGTGACGTATTTAAGCAGGTTGAGGCCATGACGCATCAAGCCATGGATGGTAAAATACCTGTTGAAGAGGTTTTTGGGAAACGACTCGAAATTATTAAGCCTACCCGAAATGATGTCAGTGAGGTAGGACTTCGGTATATTAAAACACAACTCCCAGGTTTGGTAACGTGTTTAGAAGAATTAAAAGT